>Ga0172379_10001518_pt1 | contig 45750 bp, 35 predicted proteins | sample GrowelOW334metaG_FD_119756 | JGI IMG/M metagenome (GOLD analysis project Ga0172379, IMG submission 119756) | Groundwater microbial communities from an aquifer near a municipal landfill in Southern Ontario, Canada - Groundwater well OW334 metaG | ecosystem: Environmental > Aquatic > Deep...
AATTATCACCTCTTTTTACGAATTGTTAATGTACTAAAATTTTAGGATAGATTGTGCAACTTGTTCTTCATATTTGTTCCATATTAACCTAAGAATTATATTGATAATATGTAGCTCAAGCACATTTGAATTTATTGATTATTAATAATTAATAATTTATATTCTCGTATTAACCTTTAAAAATATCATATACTTATTTATTGAGGAAAAAAGATGATTAAAAAAGAGGGCAGCGGTAATCATACTCATAATGGTAATGGTGGTAATGGTTACAACCATAATGGCAACGGGAATGGAGAGTTTAGTTTGAAAAGACTTCTTTTTGGAAGTGTGAGAAGACAGCTTTTTTTGGCGTTTTCTTTTATTTTGGCTTTGATGATTATTTTAAGTGTGTTTAGTTATATACTAAATGATAGAATTTCAAAAAAAACTATTGAGATAAAGGATGTTGAGGGACCTCTTGAATTGATGGCTGAACAGGTTATAGGTTATGATGCAATGCTTACTGGGCAGGCACATGCTTCACTTCTTCATGCACAAAAAGGAGAGTTTGTAGAGGTTAAAGAGCATCAAGCGGAGTACGATAGAGTTGGAATTTTGTTGGATGATTTGTTAAAGAAACAAGCTTATGAGCTTTTAGCAAAGAGCACTAGAAGTGAAGAAGACAAGCAAAAAGTTTATGGATATCTTGAAAAACTTGACGAATTAAATATAAAACTTGTTGAACTTGAGGTTGGAGCTTTTGACGCAATGAATAAAAATGATACACAGCTAGCGTATAGTTTAATTGTAATGGGAAAATATCACGAATATAAAATGGAACTTGCGGATTATTATAAATTATGGGCTGATGAGGAAAAAAGGATTACATTAACTTATCGAGAAAATATTTTGAAAAATTCCCAAAGTGTGTTTTATACTAATTTTCTTTTAGCATTACTTATGATTGTTTCCGGATTAATTGTGGCTTATGTTATTTCAAATTCTATTTCAAAGTCTTTGAAAAAATTATATTTCTCAACACAGGAATTGGAGAGAGGTAATTTTGCTACAAGAGTGGACATTCATTCTGAAGATGAGTTTGAAGAACTTGGAAAAACTTTCAATAAAGCTGCTGAGACACTTGGAAGAATTGATGAAGAAAGAAAACAGATTGATAAAATTAAAACAGAATTTTTGAGCATTACTTCACATGAGTTAAGAAGTCCAATGACTCCTATGCGTGCTCAATTACAAATGCTTCTTGAAAATTATTTTGGAAAGTTGAATGCTAAACAAAAGGAATCGCTTGATGTTGTGCTAAGAAATACAGAAAGACTTGATAAAATTATTGTGGATTTCTTAGAAATATCTAGAATCGAAGCTGCACGGTTGAAATTTAGTTTTGTTAAGGGAGATATTTCTCCTATGATTAAGAAAGTTGTTAAAGAAATTGGCGAGGGATTTATGCCTGAGAAAAAAATAAAAATTGAATTGAATCTTGGAAATATTCCTATTATTGAATGCGATCCTGACAGGGTTTCACAGGTTTTGAGAAATCTTCTTACTAATGCTGTTAAGTTTTCTAAACAAAACGGAAGGATAATTGTTTCTGTGGGTTCTAAATCTGGAATGCTTGAATTTATGGTTAGAGATTTTGGACAGGGAATTTCAAGAGAGGGGCAGATGAAAATATTCGAGCCTTTCTTCCAAGAGGGAGGAATGTATGGAAGGGAATTCGGAGGAACGGGATTGGGATTGGCCATATCAAAGGGAATTGTTGAGTCACAGAATGGAAGAATATGGTTTAATTCCGAAAAAGATAAAGGAACAACATTTTACTTTACTCTGCCATTTACTCCGGTTAAAGAAATGAAGCCAATTAAGTTGCTTTTTTCTGCAAAACCTGAAGTTGATGATAAAGTGAAGAGAGCATTTATTGAATTTTTAGGACCTGTTGGGGAAAAGGAGTTTGAGGATTTGAAAACAGGAAATAAAATAAATGAAAATGAAATAATAAAATACATAAGTGAAATTGCGAAAAAGGGAATTCTTGTTGGTGGCGGAGAAGAGTTTAAAAGGAGAATTAGGTTTATATTTGGAGTGTCGAGTAGACCTGAATTAAAAAAGGAGGAATCTGGAAAAATTAATCTGGGGTCTTTGAAAAGGAGAGGATTAGTAAAATAAAGAATTAAGATGGTATTAAATTTAGAGGCTTGGATGGAAGTTACTAACTTTATTTTAAGTATAGTTATGATTATAGTCGGGATTTCTGTTATTTTTAGACTTGAAGGCAAATTAAAAAGAGCTTGGGGTTTTCTTTTAGCTACAATTGCTTTATTTGGTGTGCATGAAATTGTGGGTATGTTAGAGGAGTTTGGATTTGGAGAATTGGAATTTGTGTATATTGTTACAGAAGTGGCTTATGTCATTATGTTTCTTATCTGTGTGCTTGCTTTCAAGAGTTTATTTGATAAACTTTCGAAAAGTAAAAAGTAGAAAAAATTGGATGTGAAAGTAAAAAATGAAAATTAAATTTTGGAGCGTCATATTTGTTATTTTTGTTTTTTTATCTATTGTAGCTTCACTTGGGGGGACTTATTATTCTTATAATGTTTCGAATAAACTTTTGCAGGATGAAATTACAAAACATCTAAATGATGTTTCACAGGCAACTGAAAATCATGTTATAACTTATTTTAGTGGATTAAGAGATGATGCAAAGGTGATAACTCAAAGGACTTATTTAAAACAAAAAATTATTGAATATAATAATAATAATAATAATAATCTAGATAATTCTGCTGCTCAAAAAGAGTTGGAAAGCTTATTGCATGATTCTCTTGTGGCTGTTCCTTATTTTGAAAGAATTTCTGTTATTTCTGTTTCTGGAAAAATAATTGCTTCTACTTCTTCTGAAGTGATAGGAAGCGATGAATCAGAAACTTATTTTTTTATTAATGGGAAGGAAAATTTTAGCCAGTATTTTTTTAATGAAAACGGGGTAAATAAAATTTTTGTTACTGGGCCTTTTAAGGATAAAGGAAATTTAGAGGGAGTGGTTGTGCTTGTTGTTAATTTAGATCAATTGAATGGTATTGTTTCTGAAATTTCTGGACTTGGAGAAAGTGGGGAGGTTTTGTTAGCTTATCCGGATTCTGAAGGAAAAGTTATTCCTCTTACGAATAGAAAATATTCTTCAAATTTAACTTATGATGAGGTTTTTGCAAGAGGTTGGGCAGAACCTATGAAATCTGCAATCAATAGGAAGGAAAAAATATTTTTAGATGCAACAGATTATAGAGGGGTTGATGTTTTGGCTGTTTCAAATTATATTAAGGATATTGGAATTGCTTCTGTAACAAAAATCGATTACGATGAGGCACTTGGAATTCCTCGAGATAAACTTCTTGCTGCTCGTTTTTGGATTGTTTTGATTATTAGTATTGTTATAGGATTAGTTGCTTTATTAGTATCGCGAGTAATTACTAAACCTTTGGCAAATATTTCTGGAGATTTGGAAAAAATTACTCATGGTGAATTAGATGTTAAACTTAGAAATTCTTATATTTCTGAAATTCAGGGATTAACTGATTCTTTAAATAGAATTTTGGCTTCCATGAAATTGGCGATGTTAAGGACTGGAGCTACGAAAGAAGATTTAGGATTAATTGAACAGGTTAAAAAAGAGAAGAAGGAGATTGAGGATAAGTATAAGATTATTTTTGATACTTCAGCTGATGCAATAATGACCATAGAACCCCCAACATGGAAATTTACCACTGGAAATCCTGCCACTTTCAAGATTTATGGTGTTAAAGACGAAAAGGAATTAATTTCTCTCGGCCCTTATGATTTGTCTCCAAAATATCAGCCTAATGGAAAATTATCTTCTGAAATGGCTAAGGTAATGATTATGAAAGCTATGAAGGAAGGAAGTGCTTTTTTTGAGTGGACACATAAAAAATATAAAGGCGAAAGTTTTCCTGCAACCGTATTATTGACTAGGATGACTATTGGAGGAAAAACTTTTTTACAAGCGACTGTGAGAGATATCACTAAACAAAAAGAAATTGAAAATAAGTTTAATCGTCTTGTTTCAAGCATGGCAGACATTCCTTATTCTGTAACTAAAACTGGAATAATTAAATTTATTGGGCCACAGGTAAAAAAGTATGGATATAAACCTGAGGATTTTATTGGAAAAAGATTTACTAGTATTATTTTTCAAGAAGATAGAATACATGTTTTGAAAGATTTTGTAAAGACATTTATAGCTGGAAAATCTTTTCCTATTGATTTTAGAATTAAAGCTAAGGATGGAAAAATATTCTGGTTTGATGAATTTGGAGATTTTGAGAGAGATGAGAGTGGAAAGATTATTGGGCTTGCGGGAGTGTTAAGAGATATTACTAGTAGAAAGAATATTGAGATTCAATCTAAACAGCTTTTATCCAGCATTAATGATGCAGTATTTATACACGACCCTCTTGGAAATTTCTTGGATGCAAATGATGCTGCGTGCAAGAGATTGGGGTATACAAGAGAGGAGTTTATGAAATTAAGTCCTTCAAAGATTGATGCCCCAGAATTTGCTAAATTAGTTCCTGCTCGTGTGAAAGAATTAAAAGCAAAGGGCAGTGCAGTTTTTGAAAGCGTGCATATGACTAAATCTGGAAAGAGAATTCCTGTTGAGATAAGTGCTAAGGTTATTAATTATAATGGGAAACCTGCAATAATCAGCGTGGCAAGGGATATCTCTCAAAGAAAATTACTTGAGGCTAAAGAAGAAGCTCTAAAGAATAAGGAAAGGGAGATGAGGAAAAAATAAAATGGGAAAGAAAAAGAGAGTTGTAAAAATTAAAAAAGTGAAGGATAAAATCAAAGCTAGTAAGAAAAAGGTTTCCAAATTTATTAAAAAAAATGAAGTAAAGAAGAAGGCCAATGATAGAAAAATAAATATGGGGGCAATTGCTTCTGAAATTAAGCAGGCACTTGTTAAAGAACAAAGGGCTCCGGTTGCAAAACTTAGCAAGAAAAATTTGATTGAGAGAAAAACTTCTAAAAATGGTGATAAAAAAGAATACGTTAAAACTGGAATTGAGGGTTTTGACGCTTTGTTAGATAATGGGATTCCAAAAGGTAATTCAATAATTGTGGCAGGAGGAACTGGAAGCGGTAAAACTTTATTTTGTCTTCAAACACTTTATAATCATGCTTCTAAGGGAGAAAAATGTTTGTATATGACTTTTGAAGAAAATGAAGAGAGGTTAGTTAATCATATGGAAGATTTTGGATGGAAACCAAAAGAATTAATTAAAAAAGGAAAATTGCAAGTTACAAGAATTAATCCCTTCGATATAACAAGAAATGTGGATGCTTTGCTTGCTAAACAAAAAGGTGAATTGCTTATTGATGTGGATCCTGTAATACTTCCAAAGAATTTTGCAAAGCCAGATTATATTGTGATAGATTCGCTTACCGCAATATCTTCGGCATTTACTGGAAAAGAAGATTCTTATAGAATTTATATCGAACAATTGTTTAGATTTCTTGAGAAGACTGGAGCTACAAGTTTTTTAATAACTGAAACCGAGCAAGTGCCAAAAATATTTTCACAAACAGGTGTTGAGGAATTTTTAGCAGATGGGGTTATTGTATTGTATGCAATAAAACATGGAAATGTTAGGGAAAATGCCATTGAAATTCTTAAGTTGAGGGGAGCTTCTCATCAAAAGAAAATTGTGGCTATGCAGATTACTTCGGAAGGCGTTATGATTTATCCAGAACAAGAGGTTTTCTCAGAAATCGATTAAAACCTCTTGTATGAATCCTCCCAAGCTCGGATTAGAGCAAGAAGTATTTTCAGAGATTGATTAATTTTTATTATATTTCTATGGAAGTATTAAGAAGTATGTGGATTTATATATAAATATATTTAAAAAGTAGCCTGTGTTTGATATTTTTATAGAGATTAAAGATGGTGCATCAAAAAGTTACTTTGAGTATTGATAAGGATACGTATAGAAATTTTAAGAAATATTGTGATGAGAATGCAATTATGCTTTCTAAGAAAATTGAATTAATTATGAACGATATAATGGATGGAAAAGGGGGCAAAAAATGAATAAAAAATATTTTGCTTTAATTTTGATGGTGGTTTGTTTGATAAGCATGAAATTTATTTTCGCTGCTACTTTTGCGCATCCAGCTGGGCAAACCGAATTGAGGGCTCAAACTTGTTCAGCAATGGACGGGGCTGCAAATCATAGTTTTGGAGGGGCTTGCGATGGAACTTATCCTGGACCTTGTGCAGGGGATTTGCTTAGCTGTAACGATGGAAGTGTTGAAACTCATGTTGTCAACACAAATACTTATGCGGGTGTGAAAATAACTTCTTTTAATTCTTCAATAACTGATTGTACTAGTGTTAATGATGTTGCATTATGTTATGAAAGATGGACTGGTGCAGGTACGCGTACTGAGTGTACTATGGAATTTTCTGCAAATGGCGGAACTACAAATATTTCAATAAATAGTAGTTGTCCTCCGACAACAGCAAATCCTGGTGTGATATGTACAAATATTACTTCACTTGCTTCTTGGAGTTGTGGTAATTTTTTTGGAGCTTCTGGAAGCAGGGCGATTGCGCAAACTCAATTATTAAGATCTGCTGGAACAATAACTTTAAGTGTGGATGTTTTATTTTTTAATGTTACGTATTCTACAGGTTTTCCTGCATTGGATAATATAACTTCTTCACATAATATAATTAAGGGAGGAGATTTGCTTACAATAACTGCAAATAATACTTTAAATGGATTAAATGATAGCTCTGGAGGATCTCTTACAATTTATTGTGATAATTCAACCACTCCAAATTCAACTAACACCGATTGTACTGGAGGCACCACAACCGATTCTGCTTATCCTTATCAAGTAACCTGCACTTTTGCAACAGCTCTTACAACAATAAATAATACAGAATATTGCAGAGTTTATAATGGGAAAGTTTATTCCAATGTTAGTAATATAAGTTATTATACAGATTCAACCTCTCCAACTACTACAATTGTTAGTGTGGCTGGGGACACAACTCCAGCATATTTTGATAATACAAATAATGGAAGGAGCGATATTCTTGTTAATGGCGAAAGTGGAATGCTTTGTCGTTGGGGTACAACAGATGTAGTTTATTCTAGTATGGCAAATGAATGTGATATTTCAGGAATACAGGCAAATTGTTCTGTAAATGATGCCGTAACTCAGGGGCTTATAAACAGATATATCTCATGTAAAGATTCTCTTGGGAATGAACAAAATACTTCAAGTAATTTAAATGTACAATTTTATTTAGATTATATCGCACCAACAACTACTGATAATAGTTCTGCATCAATTCAAGTTTTTAATTATACTGTTTTAATTACCGAATCAGATAATGTTGATACTGATCCAACAACTTATTATTGTACAAGTCAGACTGAGGGATGTAATCCAACAACTCCTATTGATAATGGAGGGACTATCACTTACACCTCTCTAGATAGGGGTACAAATTATTTGAGATATTATTCTGTTGATGATGCAGGGAATAGTCAAATTGTTGTAAATAAAACGATTAACATAAACAGACTTCCGATTTTTCTATCGGCTATTGATGACGCTTCTACAATTAAAGGAGGAACAATTGTAACTATTTCAGCTAATTTTTCTGAATTGGATCTTGGCCAAGAAGTGACTCTACATGTTTGTAAATCTTTTGGAGCTGATTTTTCTGGATGTTTTTATGGAGCATATTGTAATGCAACTTCTCCAGCAAATATGAGTTGCACTTTTACATCAGAAAGTGATTCAATTTCCCATACTTGGTATGCATATATTTTTGATGCATCTGCAGAATCTGCAAGTGCTAATCCAATAACTGGAAGTTATATAACAGATATAACTAGTCCAACTGTTACTATAATTCTTCCTGAAAATAATACTCACACGGACAATTCGATGACTTTTACTATAACCGCTGATGAGGCACTTACTAATGCTTGGTATACTTTGAATAATGGGGCGGATAATTATACTATGGTCAACACGTCTCTTTATGTCTATACCGCACAGAATACTAGTATAGGGAATGGAGCATATAGAATTATTTTTTATGCAAATGATTCAGTTGGAAATATTGGAACAAATACAATAGATTTTAATGTGGATAATACTGCAGGGGATACAAACCCTCCACAATTAACAATTTATTCTCCAGTGAATGGAACTTATTATTTTACAAATACGATTGATTTTAATATTACTTGTGATGAACCATTAAATTGGTCTGGATATAGAATTAATGGGGGGCTTTTGACGACATTAGCGAATACGAGTGAAATTTCATGGTATGAGACGGGAGTTACTTTAAGTGAAGGACAAAATAATATAACATTTTATGCAAATGATTCCTCCACCGCCAGAAACTCCAGAAGTAAAAGTGTTTCAATTTATGTGGATTTAACTAATCCATCTATTGAGGGAATTTCATGTAATCCTAATCCCGCAAATGATTCACTTGATATAACTTGTACTGCAAATGTCTCAGATAATATAGGGTTGGATTATATCTTATTTGGAAGTAATGCAACTACCACTACAATAAATTCTACTTTGATTGATTTATCTGGAATTAATTCAACTGCAAATTATGTCATTAAAGCAGATAATACTAGTGTAGGAAGAAATTTTACAGTTGTTGCTCACCTTTTCGATTTATCTGGAAGAACAAATTTTAGTGAAGAAGTTTATGTTAGAGTTTTGGATGATAAAGTTCCAAAAATTGAAAATATTAGTTACACTCCTAATACTACTGAATTTCTTGATCCTTATGTTACTGTTAATGTTAGTGCAGACATAGGGGAAGATTTTAGAGTTCTTTCTGTGATTCTTCAAGTTTTGAATTATACTTCTAATATATGGGAAAATTTTGTAATGTCTAATAATACATTAGAAACATATAATGCTTCATTTACTGCTTCAAGTACTGATACTTGGGTATTCAGAATAAATGCTACAGATGTTTTTAAAAATTCAAATATTTCAAATAATTATACTTTAGTTATTGCTAATGAGACTGCCCAAAATTTAACAGTTTCTGTTCCAAATGTCAAATCTATTACTTATGCTAATAGAGCTATAAATAATTCTCTTGGAAGTATTTATCTTAATAATACGGGAGATGGTGCTTTAGATTTTAATGTAACTCTTTATTCAAGTTCTATTGAGGGAAGGTTAAGTGTTAATTATACTAATGCTCTTTCACAAATTTATAGTGTGGCTGCTGAAAGTGGATTGAATATAACTCTTGATATTAATACAACTGATTTAACTTCTGGTTTATATTCATATACTATAAATATTTCTAGCGATGCTGGTTCTGGAGGATATTCTAAGCAATTAAATATACAAACTTCTGATAGTGCATATTTAGATGTAGCAATAACAACTTATTCTTCAAGTGTAACTAAAGGACAAACTAGTGTTGAGTATGTTGCAACCATAACAAATCTTGGAACACAGGATGCTTCAGGAGTGGTTTTGGCTTGGAGTGTTCCTTCCGAATTTTCGATAACTTCTGGAAGTGCTACAAGAAGTTTCTCAAGTTTGCCTATTGGCTCAAGTGGAACAAATACAATAACTATTGATGTTTCTAGTAGTGCGACTAGTTCTAGTGTAAATTTAAGTGTTTCCGGAACTGGAACCAATTCAGAAAATAGCGATAGTGATAGCAAAATTATTACAATAAGTGATGTTCCTGTAACTGTTGTAACCACAACTTCTCCTGGCGGTGGGGGAACTAGTGGTGGAGCTGGAGTTGGCGGAGCAGGAGGGGCGATACAACAGATTACTTATGCCAAAGAAGTCGAGGTTGTGCGAGGTACTACAGATAGTTTTGAAATTGAAGTTTCAAACAAATACAAAGATAAAAACCTAGAGAATGTGGTATTAGAATTGAGTGGTTTTCTTTCTTATTTTAATTTGAAAAATAAGGAGGAATTATATAAATATATTTCAGTAAGTCCTTCAAAAATTGATAGGATTGTTCCAGGAACTTCTAAGAAGTTTACTATTACCTTACAGGCTCCCGCATATAAAACGACAGAAGAGCATTCTCTTAAATTATTAGCTAAAGGGGATGCTGTTTCTTTGGACGGAAAAACTAAACAAGGATATACTGATGTACAAAATGTTAAATTATATATTCAGGAAGTTTCTTATGGGGATACCCTATTGTTTATTGAACAGGCAAAAAAATCTATTGCGGAGATGAATGCTTCAGGATTTAATATTAATAATGTTAAACTTTTGCTTTTGGATGCTGAGAAAAGATTTATGGATAAGAAAAATAAAGATGCTTATAATCTTTCAGAAGAAATTATTCAGACAAGAGAATTAGCATTTAGCACAAATCAACTTTTATTAGATGTAAAAGAGGCTCTGAACAATCCTAAAAAAACAAGTTTACTTACTGGAGAGGTAATTTTTAATGACGGTGAAATAAATAAAGCTGCAAACAAGTATGGAATTAATTATAAAAATTTGATAACTGGAAATGCAATTTTTGCTTCAAAAGATTCTCAAGAAGTTTTGGATTTGGCAAATTCTGCTTTTGAAAGAGGAGATTATAAAACTGCAAATGACAGAGTAAAACTCGCACAGGTTTTATTATTACTTGAGAGAAAAGGAAATTTCTGGTTGTTTATGTATTTGTATTGGCATTTAGTTTTAATTGGAATGATTATATTTTCACTTACAGGGGTTATTGCGTATAGAAAATATAGAAAATTAAGTATATCTGGAAAAATAAAAGATTTGGATAGAGAGGAGAAAAATATTTTAGAAATACTTCAGAGAGAACAGGAAAAATATTTTGGCGGTAGGATAAGTGCTCAAGAATACCATACTATTTTTGATAACAATAATGAAAGAATTTCAAAAATAAAAAAGGAGAGATTAAGTTTGAGAAATAAAAGGATTTCAATTATTAAGCCTGAAATGGTGTTGAAAGAACTTGAATCTGAAAAATCTCAAGTTGAATCCGAGATAAAGAAAGTTCAAAATGCATATTATAATGAAAAGAAAATTTCTCAGAGCGAATATAATTATAATTTTAATACTTTGCAAGACAGATTAGCTGAGATTGAGGAGGAAAGAGCTACTATCTCTGTAATGAAAAATAAAAAATGGAAATATTCAGCTAAAAAATGAAAAGTGATTTTTTTATTTCTTTAACTGGGGCGGCTTTATTTCTAATTTTTGTATTTATGATTTTTAATTTTCAAACTAATGCATTCACAGGTTTTGCAGTAGAATATACGAATCAAACTCATAATTTTACAGACTTTCAAGAGGAGGCTAGTAATATTAATTATACTAATGAAGATGTGCTTTTTGCATTCGAAAAATCTAAACTAATAATTGAAGAAATGAAAAACATGAATTTTTCATATGAATATATGCAAGATAATTTAGATGAAGCTTACCGTGTTTATGAGCAGTTGAATTATGCACTTATTCTAGGCAATACTAATTCTACTCCTACGCAAAAGGAAAACGCAAAAAAAGCACTTATGCTTATTGATTGGAAAAATTTAGATTACAATGACATTATTGTTTATACTAATAAAATTTCTGAAAGAAGAGATAAAGCTTATGTGTTGTATGATGATTTGAATGTCTTATCAAAAAATATACAAAATTATGCTACTTCTGGAGGAGATGTTTCTATTGTAACAAATCTTTACAATCAGGCTAAAATTGCTTTTTATGAAGATAGATATGAAGAGGCTTCAACTTTGATTGAAAATGCTAAGAATGAACTTGAATCTAAGATGGTGGACGCTTCAAAATTAGGGGGGTTAAGGAAAAATGCTACTAATTTTATAGCTAAAAATTGGTTTTATATTATTTTTGTTCTTGCTATTTTATTAGGATTATTTTTTATTATTTATCGAAAGATGAAAAAAGTTATTTTAAAAAATAAAATAATAAAAATGAAAGCAGAAAAACAAGCACTTTATGAGATGATTAAAAAAACTCAAGAAGAAAGATTTACACTAAATAAAATTTCTTCGCTTGTTTATAATATAAGAATAAAAAATTACAAAGAGAAGATTGCTAATATTGAGAGAAATCTTCCAGTTTTGGAAGCAAATTTGGTGGTAAAAGGCAAAAAAGTTAAAGTTAAAAGAAAAAAGAAATAAAAATTATCACCTATTTTTTATAGAAATATTTATATATTGAATTTTTATTTCTAAGGTATTAAATGAGGTTAAAATGCCAAGAGATTTTGAATTTTTTAATACGAAAACAGACATGAAGATTAAAGATACTCCTTCATTGAGGTCTATTTTAGATTATCTAGAAAGGAATTTAAAAAAAGGATATAAACTTGATGATTTGAGGTATGTGCTTCTTGGGCAAGGCTATTCTAGGGTGGAAGTTGATGAGGGTATAAAGATTATTGAAGAGAAAGGAAAGAAATCTCCTGAGCCGATGCCTAAAAAAATACAGATAATTCAGCCAAAATCTCCTCAAGATATAGCAACTGAAGGAATAAGAGCTATTGAAAGTGAAGGAAAGAAAGGATTTTGGGGAAGATTGTTTGGGTAATTTATCACCTCTTTTTATGAAGTTATTAATGTAACAAATTTTAGGATAGATTGTTGTCTCTGCTTGCACATACCATTTTTCTTTTTAGAAAAAAGAAGACTAGGTATCCAAAAGAAAAACTAATAGGAAACTCAAAAATTATATTGAAAATATATGGCTCAAGCACGTTTGAAATTTTTTATTATTAATTATTTTGTAGTATGCTTTTTTTAAAGAAAAAAAGCCTGTGGAGGAAATCGAATCCCCAACCTATTGCTTCCTTGGATAAAATATAATAATTTTACAAGGCAATTGCTCTACCATTGAGCCACACAGGCATGAACTAAACAAGAAATGGACACTTTATAAGATTTGTTTTTCTAATTAGATGAGTTTATAATGGTATAAATTTATATACTTTTACATGCTTTATTCTTTATGAATTGGGATTATCTTGCTGGTTTTTTGGATGGAGAGGGTTCTATAATTATTGTTCCTCCTAGAATTAGATTATATATTTCTAATACTAATCTGGAAATTCTTGAAGAGATAAAGAATTTTGTAAAATGTGGGAATATTTATTCTCCTATAAGAAAAAATAAAAAATGGGCTAAGCAATATGGTTTTGCAATTGGTAATCATAAAGATGTTTTGAAAATTCTTAAAAATTTACAAGATAAATTATTTATAAAACGGAAGTTATGTGATAATGCAATTAAATATATTGAAAATAAGAGATGGCACAAAACTTATCTTTCTGAGGAAGAGCTTAAAAAATATATTTATTTAAAATCTAGTAGAAAAATAGCAAAAAAATTAGGGGTGAGCCAATTTTCTGTACTTAAATATCTTAAAAAATATAATTTAAATAAAACTAAATATAAAAAAGATGAGATTTAATTTTATTTCTTAACGATAATTTCTCTTATTTCACAGAAAGATAGAGGGTATATCTTTTTCAATCTTATACTCAATTCTTTTTGAATATTTCCTCTTAAAACTTCCTCAAACATTCTTTCATTATTTTTATCTTTTGAATATTCAATAATTTCTTCTCTTGCTTTGTTTCTAAGAGCCCTTTTTATTTTCTTTGAAACAATTCTTCTTGTTAAAAGGAAGGGTTTTATCAAAATTTTTCCATCTTTTGTTTCAGTTACAAAGGAATCTTCAATATAACTCACACCTTTTCTTACCATTCTTTTCATGTAAGCTGGAAGTACAATGAGCTCTTTTGGAATTGAACTTAATTCCTTTCCATTAAGCACAACTTTAAGACTTAAAATTGCATTTTTTCCTCTCAATATTCTTGTTAGATCATATTTAATGTACCTTGTGGCTAATTCTTCTTCATCCATTCCATAAAGCTGAGTAGTTTTATGAATAAGAGGCATATCTACATCGAAAAACTTTTTTCTTTTTTTTGCTATTGCCATTTTATTTTTGTATGTTTTTTAATTTATTTATTCTTGAACTTGTTTCCCACATCTTATACCTTTTTTTTGGTATTTAGATTTATTGCAGGTTTTACAAGTATACATTATGTTTGTCTTTTTAGTGGTTTTACTTTTTCTTTTGTGCTTAGTGTTGGCAGGTTTAGAATACCTTCCTTTATTTCCAATCCCTCTATTTTGCCATCTTAATTTTGCTCTAGGTTTTGAACCTCTCTTTAAGGAACCTCTTTTAACACCTGTAGAAACTAACTTAACTTTTTGCTCGGTTCTTTTCTTACAGTAAGGGCAATATCTTTTAGTTACCTTTGGAAATTTCATTTTGTATTAAAAATCATAGAGAATATGCTTTTAAAAGCTTTTCATTTTGGTATCTTTTCTCTTTAGGGTAATTGAACTAACCAATTAGGAACATTTAAATATATTTTTTGTTTGGAGGATGTATGTTTGCAAGAAGAGGTTCGGTTCGTGGTGGAGAGAGTTTGGGGACGTTAGTGTTGATTTTGTATGTTGTTTTTGGTATTTATTTTATTAATTTTTTCCCTCTTATGTATAATTTTTTGAATTTGCCTGCATCTTTGATAATGGCGGATAATTGGATAATCTTTGTTGCAGGTGTGCTTTTAATTGTGGGGGCTATAAATGCATTTAGAATAAAGAGATTGAAGAGGATTTTGCTTTTACAAAATTACTGATTTTTTATTAACTAAATATCACCTCTTTTTCTTGAACAGGATTATTAATGAGTTATTGGTAGATTATTAAATGTGCAAAAAATATGACACAATTAGGGGTAAATATAATTCACAATTTATTCTTGGAACTTGCTTTCTTATTAATATTTTATAGATATTTTTATTCTCGTTTATTGTCTTTATTTTAGCATTTTTGATAACCTTTATATATGTTATTTTCGTTGTGTTATAATGCGTGAAAGAGGGTGTGAATTTATTAGAAATAATAGAGGTCAGGTGACTATTTTTATTATAATTGCCATTGTAATTTTAGCAGCTATTGGAATTTATTTTGCAGTAAGGACCACTACAATTTCTACACAAAATGTTCCTCAAAATTTGGAACCGGTTTATGATATTTTTTCAAGCTGTCTTGAGAATGATGCACTTGTTGGAATTGACTTACTTGAATCACATGCGGGGTATATTGAATTACCTGCATTCGAATCGGGTTCTGATTACATGCCTTTTTCAAATCAACTTGATTTTGCAGGTGCTGGAATTCCTTATTGGCATTATGTTTCTGCAAATGGGGTTTCTAAAGAACAAGTTCCTAGTAAAATTCAGATGCAAGAACAACTTGCAAAATTTATTGAGAATAGAATAACTTCATGCAATCTTAATGATTTTTATTCACAAGGATTTGAAGTGGTTATGAATAGTTCAGAAAAAAAGGTAGATGTTTCGATAACGGGGACTTCTGTAAGTGTTAATTTAAAGATGCCTGTAAAATTTACATATAATGGAGAAAATGCGGTTGTTACAAATCATAAAGTTTCAATTAAATCGAATTTAGGAAGTCTTTACGATTCTGCAAAAAAAATTTATAATAAGGAAAACAAAGAGATGTTTTTGGAAGCGCATGGAATTGATGTGCTGAGATTGTATGCTCCTGTTGATGGATTTGAAGTTACGTGTAGTCCTAAAATTTGGAAAATTAGTGATATATTAAGTGAATTACAAAGTTCAGTTGAGTCAAATACCCTTGCGTTAAGAGGAAGTGGAAATGATTATACTTTGAAAAATAAAGAGAATAAATATTTTGTGCTTAATCTAGGAGTTACTGAAGATGTGAGGTTTATTAATTCAAGAAATTGGCCTTATAGTTTTGAGGTTAACCCTTCAGAAGGAGAATTGCTTTTGGCTTCTCCGGTTGGAAATCAGGCAGGTCTTGGAATGCTTGGATTTTGTTATGTGCCTTATCATTTTGTTTATGATTATAAATATCCTGTTTTAGTTCAGGTTTCTTCTGGAGAAGAAACTTTTCAATTTCCTATAGGCGTGGTAATAAATAAGAATGCTCCTCGTGAACCTTATGAAGGGGAGGCGGCACAAAGTTCAGTTTCAGAAGTTTGTAATTATAAGACTATTCCTTTTTCTGTAAGAACTTATGATGTTCAAAGAAATCCTGTGAATGCTAAGGTTAGTTATGAATGTCTTGGCGCTCAATGTGATCTTGGAGAGACAAAATCTGGAGTGTTAGAGGATTTTATTCCTAAATGCGTGAATGGATATATTGTTGCAAAGGCGGAGGGATATAAAACTGTAAAACAAATTTTACCTTCAGCAGTTTCAAGCGCAGATTTATTTATGGATAAGACCTATAAATTAAATGTAGAGCTTAAATTGAGTAATGTAAATTATAATGGAAGTGCTATTGTTAATTTTATCTCTGAAAATGAAGTAAAAACTATTGCATATCCTCAGCAAAAAGAAATTGAATTAAGTCAAGGTGATTATTTAGTTAAACTTCAAGTGTATGAAAATTCAAATATTAATATTCAAGCCACAAAAAAACAGCAATGTGTACAGATTCCTCAAGAAGGATTTGGAGCATTGTTTGGTTTAACTAGAGAGAAATGTTATGATATAGAATATCCCGCTCAAACTATATCAAATGTACTTGTTGCTGGAGGGAATCAAGAGCAATTTATACTTGAATCAGATTTACAAAATTCAAAAACTATTGTGGTTAATGCACAAAGACTTTCTACTCCGAAATCTTTGGATGAGTTGCAAAAGAATTATCTTTCAATAGATGAAAAGGGATTGGATATAAATTTTAAATGAGAAACCTAAAACAGAAAAGTGGTGTACTGTTCTTGTTAGTTTTTACTCTCTTTATTTTTTGTATTTGCAATATAAATGCTATAACTTTTTCAAAAGCACAATATGAGATGCCGGGGGCTAGTTCTTTTAATTATAACTATGGAACTGAGGTTAATATTTATACAAAATTTGATGATAACATGTGCGATAAGGGAACAGATTTTGCATTGCAGATAGCTCCGCTTGGATGTTCTCCTGCGGTTGTTACAAGTGATTTACTTGAGGAACAAGATGTTCCGGTTTTTTGTCAAATTGCAGCAACAAAAATAAATCCCTTGATTCAAGTTGAGGCTATTGATTCTATGACTTTTGCAGGAGAGTATCCTAAGGAAGTTTCAGGAATTGGTTTTCATCCTGCTAATTCTTTTGCTTCTACTTATACTGGAGGGAGTCAACTTTTGAATTCTCCAATTTTACAAAATATTGGATATGCAGTTATTGTTTTGAAAAAGCAAAATAATGAATCTTCAATGCCAAGCGTTGTGAGTGGTAATGTTACTGCAAATATAAAATATAATATCCAAAACTCTTATGGAATTGGAAGCCCTACTTTTTTTCTTCCTGAAATTTCTGATGATGCAATATGGCAACAGAGTTATGAAGAATATGCTTTTTGGAATGGAAAGGGATATTTGAGAGTGGAAGGATTAGACGATAAAAGTGCGGTGGTGGGAGTTTATGCTGATGCAAGTCGTAGATTAAACACAGTTAGTTTGAATAGAGGAGAATCTTCAAATATTATTTATCTTCCTGGATATCAATGTGTGGCTGGTGCTAAATTGAAACTTGAGGATATAACTATTCCTGGATTAACTGCAAAACTTATGATAAGTGACGAAGGAGTTATTGAGGTGCAAAAAGGAAGTCAGTTTTTAGAGGGAAGATGTACTGTTAATGATATTATTAGTAATGGTTTAGTTAAGGAAGTTATAGGATATTGTAAGGAAGATAGTGGAAAAAATAATGCTTTTGATTTTTTAGTTAGTCCTAAAGTTAGTGTAAATGTTAATGGAAAATTATTAAATGATCTTGAAGTTGGGGATATTATCTATCCTGATTTTGGAGCTAATAGAGATAAAAATATATTTTTAGGGTATATTGGAAAAAATAAAGACGGAGCATTCATAATGCCCGTTGTAAGTACTGCAAGAACTAAAGCAGAGTTTTTAGCTTCATCTGAATTTAGAACTTCAATTAATTTTTTGAAAATTGATCAATATAAAACTGGAGCTTGGACAATCGATTCTCTTAAACATATTGTGAATCCTATAGTTCAATTAGGGGGGCAAGTTGCTGGAGGAGTTATTAAGGGAGGTTATCCTCTTGGAACTTATTATGAAGGCAATAAGAAAAAAACTTTTGATGCTGTTTTTGATATAACCAAATCAGTTGTGGGATCTATAGTTGAGCCTATGTCAAGTGTGCCAGATATTCAGTTTGTGAGTTATTCTGGAATTGTTGATAGAGATATTTCTCCAGAATTTAAAATAAAATTTAATGCTGCAATTCAAGATTATAGAAGAATTATTACCGATTTGTCTAATGAAAAGAATTCTGTGAGCGATACTGAAACTCTTGGAGAAAGAGCATACAAAGATGCTATTATACTTTCTTCTTCTACTGAACAGTTTGAAACAAATTCTAAATTTTGTGAAGAATTTAAAGAAAAATATCCTATGAAATATTTAGATATAAAAATTAATTGTATTGAGGGAGATGTGGCTTCGAGTTCTGGAGTTACTTCTGGAAGTTATTTGGTTAATGGAAGGGCAAAAGGTGTTTCTTTAATTGATGTTTATGAGCCTAATCCTCAAGATTATTCTGTTGATGTAATTGTGCATGGTGGAAATAAAATTGATGGTCAAATTGTTACTCTTAATAGAAATGTTCCATTATATATTACAGATAAGGAATATATTATGCTTAATCAAATAAGTGGCGATTATGCAGTGCTTGATGTTTCAAGTATTGAAAAGGGCGTGCTTTATTCGGCAGTTACAGGAGATGCTATATCTTTGAGAGAGGGTCAAAAACAATCTGTGGGTAAAAATAGTTATGTTATTGAGTTGCAGAAAATAACTGCAAAAAAAGTTGCTAAAGTTTCAATTGAACCTAACATAAGACAGAGAGGAAGTTCTGGAAACTTCTCATTTAGTGTGGCTATTGAAAAAAGAGCAATACAACTTTCTCCTGAAAAAACAAAAAGCAGAATAAAAGAAACTGAAGCTCAAATAAAACAACTTGATGGTCTTTCAAATGCTTTGACAAATGTAGTAAAAGGAATGAAAGCAGCTTGTCTTGGAACAGGTTTGCTTGTAACTGCAAAGAATTTTATTTCAAATGTAGATGGAAGTTCCATTGCAAGAAAGCAAGTTATGAGAGATTCAAATGGTTGGACTGATTATTGTAAAACGCAAGTGGGTGTGGAGGCAGATAAGCCTTTCAAATCGATGGATGAATGTTATTTGAAAAATTCTGATGCTATTCAAGAAGATATGAATGTATTACAAGGAGTTATGAGTGCGAGTGAATTTACAAAAGAGGATATGACTGATGAAAAATTAGGTAATTTATTAACTAGATTAAAGAGTGTTGCAGGAGTTGTTGAAGAATCTAATCCTGGATTTGGTAATGGTTTGAATAATGCTGATATTAAATCCGCTTTTACAAGTAATGGATATAGTAAGAATATTATAACTCTAACACAAGCTAGAGATTTATCTACATATACAAGTGTGCTTGAAAAAGGAACTTCAAGTTCTGGGCAAATAAATAAAATTGCGAGTTCAAAAATTAATACTATAATTTATGATATAAGATTAAATGCGGAAGGATTATCTCAAACAACCAGTCTTGAAACTACTTATGGAATGGAAGTTGCACATATTGCTTCTAAAAATACTAGAGAGGTAATTTATAGAGGCAAGTATTTTTCAGAGGTTAGAAGTAAATATGATACTCCTAGTCCTGCAATTTTAGATACCGAGCCTGTTCAAACTGTTTTGGATGATGTGGATTCTTTATCATATTTAGTTGTACTTAAAAGTGATTTTTCAACTGTGGATAGAACTTATAGTATAAGTGGAAGAACTTTAACGTTAGATAATACAAATAGAAATAGACAAAATGAAATAACAAATAATCCATTAAATATAAGATTTAGAAAATTAACAAGAGATTCTTATAAAAATCCAATAAAAGATTACAAAACACTTAAGCTTGTGAAATTTTTTGAAACTGATCCTTACAAAGGAAGACCGGCTATATTGCCTTTTGATGTGGTGAATGGATGGTATGTTTATGCTAGACAAAATTTAGCTATTGGTGGAAGTATAAGAGCATATGATGATTCTGGAAGCCCAGTTAGTTATCAACTTTGTAATGTGGGTCCAAATGGATTAATTGAGGCTGAAAATGGATATGGAGACGATATTTGTTCTGGATTTGCTCTTGGAATAGGCGCTCAACTTTCAACATTCCCGGGATTAGATTTGGGAGAGACTCAACAATTACTTTCAAAAGCTAATCAGGCAATTGCACAGGCAGAAAAATTGTATAAACCTGGAGTGGCAAGAATAAATATTAATGGGGTTGATAGTCCTCTTTTAGTTGGAGATTCTGCAGTGGATATTCCGGCAATACAATGTCAAGATGTGATGTCTCCTGAAGATTGTTTATTAATTTATAATGTGTGTGATCCAGTAATTTGTCCTTCGAGTAGATGTGATTTTGGAGGAAGATATCCTGTGAGTGATGTGGTGCAATCTGGATTGATTGGAAGTATTTTATTATGTCTTCCAAATTATCAAGAAGGTATTGTAGTTCCAGTTTGTCTTTCAGGTATACAAGCAAGTTTAGATGGATATGTTTCTTTGCTTAAAAATTATAAAAGTTGTTTACAGGAAAGTTTGGATACTGGAAAAACAACGGGTGTGTGTGATGAAATTAATAGTATTTATCTTTGTGAATTTGCATGGAAACAAGTAATGCCTCTTTCAAAATTAATTGTATCTCAAGGAATACAATTATTGTCTGGAGAGAATCCTCATGGTGGAGGAGAATATTTGAATGTGCAAAGTGCATATAGTAATGCACAAGATTCTCTTAATTTTATGTCTACATATTATGGAATTGCTTCAGTTGATGCGTTTAAAGTTAGAGCTTGGAATGTTGTGCAGGAAAGTGTGTGTAAACAATCGATTTCAGTAGTATATCCTTCAATGACAAAATTATTTGATAATCTTGTTGAACCTGCTTCACCAGACCAATATTCTGGATGGTTTACAGAAACTCCATTTACAACTGCCACCGTGCCTGCAACTTCACAATATAAAGTGTTTTATCATATTTATTCAGGAAAAGAAAAAGGAGCTTACTTTAGTGTTTATTTAAGAAATCCTGCAGCTACAGGAGTGTATAATGTTAATCCAGAAATTACTGTTTCTTCTGGATATATTAATACAAATGATTTTGCTTCGGAGACTAAAGATTTTACAGCACCTGCAGGTTATCAAGAAATGTGTATAAATGTAAATGGAAAAGAAGAATGTGGTTTTGGAAAAGTTTCAACTGATTTTGCTGTGGATTATGCTGATACACTTTACAGAACTGAACAGGCTTCTATGACAGATATTCAAACTCAAGATGATTGTGTTTCGGGAGTGGCAAGTGCATATAGTATGCTTAATCCTAATTTAGAAGCGGGAGCGGATAATGTATTAAATCCTGAACTTTATAAAAATGGAATTACTAGAGTGTGTTCAACAGATAATCCTGGAAAGGGAACGGATTCGGCATGGAATACTGAAAAGGCTAGGTGGAAACAAGTGGGTACATGTGATAGTGGTGCCAATAAAATAAAATGTTGGCTTGATGCACAATCTGTTACAGCTAATATAAAAGATAAAGTTTTAGCAAATAGTACCCTTGAAGATGTGCAGAATGCTTGGAAAAAAGTGTTTGAAGGAAACGGGGCTTTGACACAAGTAGATTTTGAAAATGTTAAAAAGTTTTATAATGATAATCTTCAAAATAATCCTCAGTTGGTTATTGATAAGATAACTGATGATTTCTTGAGCAGAGTTATGTTTTCGAATTATAAAGCTAATTTGATTTATTTCAGAGCGGTTTCATATGCAAGAATCTCTGTGAATTTATTTACTAAGTTTGAAGCTGAACATCCTACAATTATTACAGGTACTGGTGGAACAGGGACTGGAACTGGGGGGACAGGTAGTTGGAGTACAACAGAAGTTGTTGTGAGTAATTTTGAAAATGCTTTTCAATCAGCAGGAACAGTTTTTGAGCTTGATCCAGGATCTTTGATTTCTACAGGAAAGTATAAGTTCAAATATGAATCAAATGTTTGGAAAGGTACTGATGTCAAAAATCCAAATGTTTGGGTTAGTGTGAGTGAACTTGCTAAGACTTATACAAGTAATGATGTTTATCTTGCATTAAGTACAAAGAATTTTGAAAGTGGTTTGAGTTATATGACTAATATAGTAAAAAGTACAGATAATAAATGGTTGAAGTACGATGGAAGTCTTACTACTACTGGAATTGTTTATAGAGCTGATGGAGTTTTTGATATCGATGAATCTATTTTAAATATGAAAGTTTATTTGAGACTTAATGAAACAGCTTGGCAAGTTTCTTTAGATGATAATGTTTGGAATAATATTGAGGGTATAGATTATTCTTTATTAGAAAAAAATGGTTTGAGTGTGGGTGCGAATGTGAGATTGTTTGCTGAGAATTTGAAAAATAAAAATTTTATACAAGGTTCAGTAATGATATTTGGACTTAATTTACCGAATTGGGAAACTATTTTGCAACAGGGAGCTACTTCTACAGGTGGAACTGGAACAGTACCTGTAACTTCCGACGCTGCAAGAAATAAAATTTTGCAAACTGTTGTGAATTTAATTGGTACTGATGCAAGTAGAGCGGCTGTGGCACCTACTAAAGATCCTAATATAGTGAGTTGTTGGGATGCTGTAATATATATTTATGATAAGGTTGGAATGCTTTATCCTTGTACTTATTCAGATATAAGTGGAAAGAAATATGCTTTAAGTATAGGTCAAGAAATTACTGTAGAAGCTCCAGTATCGGGTCAGGCCTATCCAACTTTTGCATGTTCAATTGCATTTGAAGGGGCCAATACTAAATGTAAAAATAGCGCTTTATCTGAACAAGATAAATTAAATCTTCTTCAGCCAGGGGATATAATACATTATGCTGTAAGTCCAATCACACCTCATAATTCAATTTTTATTGAATGGGTAAATAGAGAGAATAATCTTGCTAGACTGGTTGATTGGAGGGGTTTTGAAAATTGTAATGCTGGGGTGAAACAATGTTTTAGATATTATACTGAAGATATATCTGATAATGCTCATCCTGTTTATGTGATTAATAGTCCAGCTTCGGAGATTGGAGGAACAAGTGGAACTTCTACAACATCTACAACTTCCACTTCGACGCAAAATATTCCTGATTGTGGGGGTTGTGGAAGTTATTGTTCTCAAGATGAATGCACTAAAATTAATAAAAATTGTAAATGGACTTCTGGAACTCTTGGTACATCATTTTTTGCTAAGTGTGTTTATGTTGCAAGCATAAGTGGAATAACTTCAAGTACTAGTTCTAGTAGCACATCAACTGGAGAAGTTGTAAATTTGGATAGAACTAGAATAAGTAATGCTATAACTTATGCAAGTACTCATACAATTAGTGCTCCAACTGGAAATACTAATGATGCTAGAAAATGTAAATGTGGAAGCGAATGTGAATCTTATGTAGATTATATTTTAGAAGCATCTCAAACTTATGGAATAACTGATCCATTATATTTATTGGCTCTGATGACTGGAGAAACTAATTGTGAAGGTAAACTTACTTGCGGTCCTGATTGTAGTGCATTAAAGGGATGTACACTAACTGCTGCTGAATGTTGTCCAAACGTTGCTGCTGGAGACTGGACTTGTGGAATTATGCAGATTAAAAGGAGTGCATTTAATACTGGTGAAGATCCTTTAGATAAGAAAACAAATATACTTGCTGCTGCTAGATTGTTGAAGGCTAAATATAATAGTGTTAAAAGTTTAAGTGGTCCAACGGTTAATGGTCCTTGTTCTCCTCCTAATTATGAGAGTAATTGGGAGAAGGCTTTGCATGCATATAATGGATTTTCATGTTCAAATTTTGATTATTTTAATAGAATCAAAAATATTTATAACACTCTTGAAGAAAATTCTGATTCGAGTGGAGTTTAAACTTAAAAAATAATTATCACCTCTTTTGACGAATTGTTAATAACACAAGTTCCAAGAATAGATTGTTCCATATGTTTGCCTCTACTGGTTCCATCTTAACCTAAGAATTATATTGATAATATGTAGCTCAAGCACGTTTGAATTATTTTATTATTATTTTAATTAGTTAGAAATTAGATCTTATTTCTTTTCATCAATTATTTCTACAGGTTTGAGACCAAGTTCTAAAAGTTCTTGATAAGAAATTGTTTCAATTGTGCTATGAAATTGATGATAAAACATTAATTTTCCTCTGTTTTTTCCTTTGTTTTCCAATCCAGCATAAACTGCTACATGAGTGTATCTAACTTTTTTCCTTTTTTTATCTTTATTATCTTTGTACCAACTATCTGGATTATAAAATGCAACCAGCATTCCTGGTGTTAAAATATTATGGTCTACCAAATCAACTAAATCTGCTGGATGATTAATCTGAGTTACCACTCTATTTTCATATCCTAAATCCCATGCATCTGTGTGAACATATAATTTGTGAAATTTCATATTAGCTGTTCGAGCAGCATAACCTGCGCAATTAAGGCTACCATAATCTTGGTCGGGAGCTTCTGGAATATCTTGCATTTGAGTTCTATTAGTTGAGCGATAGTTTGGAGCGGGATGTTGGATATGTCTAATTGTAGAGCATCCTGAGCCTGTTGCTAGTACTAATGCCGTTAGTCCAGTCAGACCAGCTATCTTTAAGGTGTTTAATGTTTTATTTATCATAGTGTCACTATGTAATAGTAATATTTAAAGCTTTGGGTTTGGGAATTTTCTAGAACTTATCTTCTTCTGGAACAATTATCTGGACGAGTATATCTTTGTCCATTTTTCAAATGATCCTGGTTTACTCCTGCAAGTTTTCCAGAATTTAGAGTTTTGAAAGCACTAACATAATCTCTGAATGCAGTACCTGTTTTATAATTGAAACATTTATGTCTTCCACTAACTACCCAATCGTCATATAAACTCATACCATCTGATGCTACGAATTCATCAGGTATTTTTAATCCCGGACAGGGATACCAAAAGTTTGGTTCTCCTATTTTTGAGCAAGGATCTTCTTGATTGATCTTGGGTTTGTTATATTCGTTAGAAATAAGATTATTTGGTTGAGGGGTGTTTTGAGAGGTAGAACTATTAGTTGTTGAGTTAGACTTTTTACCAAAAACAGCATGATAAGCATTTAGACCACTTACACCGATTGCTACAGCAATAACTGTGCCCCATATTATTTTTGATAATGTTTTCATGGTTTTCTTATTATTTATCAATTTAAAAGGATTATGTAGAAGAAATATCTATTTTTAATACGAAGTTTTTGATATAAATAATTATCACCTCTTTTGGCGAGTTATTAATAAGACAATATTTTAAGATAAGTTAATCATGTTAATACAGAACAATTGTGTGAAATATTATTATAGATTCTAATAAAAATGCGGGGATTAGGATTTGAACCTAAGTAAGCACTAAGCTACGAGAGCCTAAATCTCGCCCATTTGACCACTCTGGCATCCCCGCGAGATATAAAACTAATAAATTATGAGTATAAAAGTCTTTGGAAAATGTTTTTGTAATAATATTTATAAGGATGTTTGGTGTATTTTATAGATGGAGAAGAGCTCTTTTAATAAAAGACCTCGGAGAAAAATAGATGATAAATAAGAGAGGGCAGGTTGTTATTTTTGTAATAATTGCAATTGTGGTTATTGCAGGAATCGTGGCATATATTTTAACAAGAGATTCAAAAGTTATTTCTCTTAAAGATTCTTCATTTGAGGTGGAAAAAGTGCAAACAGAAGTTAGAACTTGTGTGGAGGATTCTTTGAATGATGCAATAAATTTAAACGGGCAAAGTGGAGGTTATTTTTTTCCGGATAAAGATTTTGTACTTGTTTCTTTTCCAGAGAGTGCTTCAAATAGAATAGCAGTCCCATATTATTTAATTGGAGAAACTGTAGAATTTCCTAATAAACTCGCTTTGGAGGAAGAGTTATCTAGAGGCGTTAATTCTCAAATTGTATCTTGTCTCGAATTAGTTAAGGAGGATAGTTCTCTTTTGGAGTCTTTTGATTATTCTGAGGATAAGATTGAAGTTAAGTCTTATATTTTTAATGATAAAATTAAATTTAACATTAAAATTCCTTTAGTATTAAAAAATAATCAATCATTTTTACTTTTCAATAATATTAATTTGGAGAAATCTTCAAACTATTTTAAACTTTATAATTTGGCAGTTAATCTTACAGAAGAACAGGCTCTCCATCCTTCTGATTTTTGTATAACTTGTACTGAAGATTTAGCCAATTTTTACAATATAAGTATTAGCACAAAAGAACTAGATAAGGATAATAATTATGTAATTCTTTATTATTTAACTAAAGAAAATTCAGAGGATAATTTAGTTGAATATTTTTCTTTTTCACATAAATTAGATTTTGCTACTGAAAATGAAGAATAAAATATTTTTTATAATTTTGATTGGCATAATTGTTTTTTCTTGTTTTGTTTTGGCAGAAGGGGAGGATTCTGTTTATCTTAGTAAAGATAATAGCAATACGGATATAAGTACAATATTTGATGGTGGAAAAGTTATTGGAGATGAAGTGGTATTCATCCCTCAAAATAAAACCATATTTTTTATGTTTGATACAAGTAGTTTGAGTGTTAAACAAGGAGATAATTTGAGAACATTTGAAAATATACAACCCAATTCAAAGAGCACCCCTGCTTTTTTTAAATTTGATGATTATGGAAATATTATTTCTGCAGATTTTACCACAAATGATGAGGGTGGCGTTTATTATTTTGATAATGATAAGATTATAGTGCCTCCAAATTCTAGATTGCAATTTTCTCGATTAGAAGGTTTAATTTTAACTATTCCCGAGGGTGAAACTTTACAAAAGCTTCCAGAATTTGATGAGGAAATTAGAAATTCTAAGAATAAGATAAGAATTTTTAGTAAAAATCTTAGACTTCCTGGAGGATATGTTTTAGATTTAGGAGAACTTTTATGTGTGCAAGGTAATTGTTATATTGAGGGAGGAAAGAAGGCAAGTATAAGTGGTTATTCAATTTCTGCTAATAAAGGTAAAAATGTGCAATTATTTTTTGGAGGTTCTTCAGAAAGAAAAGTCACCAATTTTAATTATGTAAGATTTGGAGAGGAAGATTTAGAAAATACAATTTTTATGAGCGGAAGTGATTTTGATGTTTCTTTTAATGTTGATGGTTCTAGTGGAACTGATGCTTTGCAAGTGCCTATTTCTCTTGCTAGAGCTAAAAATCAAAATAAATATTTTGGGGTTGGAGATTCTGGCGATGATGTAAAGATTATTCAAAGGATTGTTGGGTTGACTGGAGAGAATGTTGACGGGGTTTATGGTGAATTAACAAGAAGGGCGGTTTTGAATTGGCAAAAGAAAAATTTTCCTGGTGATTCTACTCAGCAAGATGGATTGTTTGGTCCTAATTCATTAAAGAAAGTATATGGGTTTTCTGGTTCAACTTCTTTTGTTTCTAAAATTTCACTTAAAAATGGTTTTGCTAGTTTTCATAATTCTCAACAAGGATTATCTTTTGATGCGATGGGAGGAGTTATTCTTAATTTAGGAAATACCAAATATACTTATAATGGAAAAACACTTTCACAAAGATTAATTTCTTCTAATGCTCCTACGATAGGTATACCTATAAAACTAAATTTATATAATGAAAAGGGAAAACTTGTTAGAACTGTGCCTGTGAATAAATTGACAGTTCTTGATTCAACTTTACCTGCACGTTTTACTGAGGCAGATAGACAAAAAGCTGCAGGAGGTTTAGGTATTACCACCGATACAAATAAATGTGCTACTTTTGTAACCATGACTGTAGATCAACTTGGTGGAAGAAGTGGAAGAGGAAATGCTCTTGTAACTGATCTTGGAGTGGTTGGAAGTGCTTGGGAAATGGAGGCCAATATTTTAGCTGCAGGTGGAACTAACATATATAATAGATATGCTCTTTTGACCACGGAACAACAACAAGAATTTCAAGTAAAAATACAAGAGTTTAAAGTTAGATTGGCTCAAGAGGGTCCAGCTGCTGTTAAGCATGATTTACAAAAATTTATGTCAGATACTTTTGGAGGAGGGGCTGAGACATTTACATCGCAACAAAATATTCAAGAAGGTGATGTTATATCAATATTAAATCCAACTTCTAATTATTATGTTAATAATATTAGAGAAGCTACAAATAATCAATATAATACTCATGTTGGAATAGTTACTGGATTTTCTGATACTCAATTAACTTTTGACTCTGCTGGAGAAATATCTTTAGAAGCTATGAAAAAACAATTAGGATATAATGATGATTCCTCATTGTATTTAAATCGTTATTTTTATACAAATGAAGCAGGTCAAAGTGTTCCAATTTCCTTGAATGGAGGAAAGTTTTATTCAACAGATGGGACTGAATTTGTTTCTTCAGGAAATGTACAACTTTTAGTTAAATCTCCCATATTGAGTCATATGATTACTACTGGAGGAAATGCATTTCAAACAATATCTCTACCCAGTTTTGTAGATTCTTCTCATAGTAAAGATAAAGATTATTCTATATATGCAGTTACAAGGCCTGCTTACGATACTCCAAGTGCAAGTAGAAGTTTACAAGATTTAGATGTGATAGATTTATCTGCAACAGGTATTAATTGTGAGGTAGTTGATTGTTCGGGTTTGGATTTAACTCAAAAACTAAGTCTTTCTGGAGTGCCTGAAGCTGCTGATTGGGCTTCAATAATAACCTCGTCAACACTTCAAAGAAAAGAAGAGTATCAATTACCAGACTCTCAACTTAATGCTTTCAGTTCTATGACTGCCGCCATTATTAGTAGAGAGTCTCAATTTGGAGATTCTGAACTTTATAAGTTCAAAAAATATAGTTCTTATGTTCATCAATATAAAAGTTATGGTTATATGCAAGTAAATGGTGCAAGAGCTAATGAACTTGCAAATGATTATAGAGAAAATCCTGATAATTTAGATTTATTTGATCCTGAAACAAATGTTAGATATGGACAAAGAATTTTAGCAGATTTGTTTAAATTTTATGCACCTCAAGATGGACCTCCTACTGATGAGCAATTAGAATTAATTGCTTCGGCTTATAATTCTGGCAAGTTTTCTCCTAGAAATGCAGGACTTCAAATGACTCTTATAGCTTTGGGTTATTTGGATGAAAATTCTGCTGCGGATGGATTGCTCGGAGCTAATAGTCAAGCTTCAATGCTTCAATTTGCAGTTGATAATGGTCTTACTCTTACTCCTGAAGATGTAAGAGTTATTGCAACTAGGCCTGGTTCTTTAGAACAAAATGAATTGTATAAAAAAATTATTCAAGAATATAAAACAAGATATGGCACAGATCCCCCTTATGCAATTGTTCCAGAACGCTCTCATACAGATAGTAGGGGTAGAACTACTGTTGCAGGTTATTCAAACAATGTGGTTAGAAGTACTAAGAAATTTTCTACTTAATTTTGTATAATTACTTTGGTGCCTAGTCCTTTTATTTTACTTCTTATATCATAAAAATCTTGGTTTCTAAGTGCGATGCATCCTTTTGTCCAATTTGGATTTTTATCAAGAAGATATATATCATTAAAGAAATTTATCCAATCTGCATAATTTATAATAGTTTCAAGACCAATTCTTTCTGGATTTGTTCCATGTATACCTATTTCTCCACCTAAAGAAGTATTCCAAGGAGGGCACACACCTTTTTTTTCTGCTTCGGCTATTGCGTTATATTCTTTAAGCGTAATTTGTCCAGCCTCTAGTGCTTCTTTTCCATCTTTTTCATTTGGATAATTTAATCCATAAAAATAATCCCATTCGCTATTAGGATTAATCATACATATAAAATAATTTCCTTCAGGAGTTTTTCTATCTCCTTGTGTAGATTTCTTTCCTAAGCTTTTTCCATAAACTGCAGGATAATTTTCACTTTCATTTTCTGTAACAAGATAAATTTTTTGTTCGGATTTTTTCATTACTAAATATGCTTCAGGGGGTGTTTGCTTTTTTTCAATATTTCCTAATGAATTATATGGCATAATTGCTATTAGTGAAGCTAACAAGCTAGTGATTATTGAGGTTTTTTTGAACATAATTTTCTTATAAAGATGTTATTTATAAGGCTTATGTAGCAATCCTATTTTTAGAATTTAATCTTTCTTTTTTTCAGCTTCTTTTTCTTTTTGCTTAATTTTGTCTTCGAGCTTTAGTTTTTCTATTAATTCTTTGTATCTATTTCTTATTGTAACTTCAGTTATTCCAGCTATATCGGCTACTTCTCTTTGAGTTTTCTTTTCATCATTCATAAGAGCTGCAACATATAACGCTGCTGCCGCAATGCCTGCTGGGCCTCTTCCAGAGGTTAATTCAACCTTTTCTGCATCCTTTAATACCTTAAGAGCATCATTTTGAGTTTTAGGAGACAACTTAAGAACTGAAGAGAATCTTGAAATGTAGTTTTTTGGAGAGCTTTGTTTTACTTTAATTTGTAGTTTTCTTATGATGAATCTGTAAGTTCTTCCAATCTCTTTTCTTTCAACATCCGATGCTGTTGCCATTTCATCTAATGTTCTTGGAATGTTATAAGAACGACAGGCAGTGTATAAACATGCTGCGATTACAGATTCCATAGATCTTCCTCTTACTAATCCTCTTTGAAGTACAAAGTTGTAAATTCTTGCAGCTTCATCACGCACAACATTTGGAAGATTTAAATAAGATGCAATAACTCTTAGTTCGGCCATTGCTAATCTTAAATTTCTTTCAATTGAGGTTGAAACTCTTTCCTGCCATTTTTTTAATCTTAAAAATTTTCTGGTTGTTTTTGGATCTAATTTGTAAATGTCGGAAATTTCTCCTACATTTGTGGTAAGTCCTTTGTCAAATTTTTGCATACTTATAGGAGCTCCACCACGTCCTTTTTTCTCAGATTTATCAAATTTTCCAGACATGTCGATGCCTGTATCCACCATTTTTTCTTCAACGACCAAACCACAATCGTTGCAGATAACTTCTCCAAGATGAGGATCATATGTCAAATGTACGCTTCCGCATTCTGGGCATCTTTTAACGTTTGACATTTTAGAATATTATAGTAAGGTTTATAAATAGATAATTAGATTTCGGTTTATAAAGCTTTGGGTACTTGTCGAATATGATTTTTTAAGAAAAATTACTGAATTAATACACCATTTATCATGCCTTCTTGTGTAGGTCTATTTGTTACTCTTGCTTTTCCAAGTTCAGTTTCAATTATTGTACCTTTTGTAATAACGTTTTGTCTTGCAAGGAATCTGTTTGAGGGAGTTTCAATAACATTTTTTATTTCAATTTTTTTCATTTTCTTGTTTTTATCTAGAATATTAATATATTTTGCATTCAATAAGAAAGTTTTTACATTTCCACCTTTTACTCTCTTTGTCTTCTTTTTTTCATCTTTTGTATCTTTGTTTAACTTTACAGTTCTTTTTTGTCCAGGTCTTTCATAAAGCTTTTTTTTCCTGTAAACAATGTATCTTCCGCCTGTTTTCTTCTTTCCGATTTTTATTGCCATATGAATGAAATCTTAATTTGATTTATAAATGTTGCGAAACTAAAGAAAAGTTTAAAAACAAATCATCCGAGATTAATTCATGGTAGAAGGGATTGAGAGACCGTTGGATTTGTTAAATCATTCCAAAGGTAAGGAAGTCTTGGTGCAATTGAAAGGAGATAAACAATTAGTAGGCACCCTTAAAGCATTTGATATCCATATCAATTTAGTATTGGATAACACAAAAGAAATGCAAAACAATGAAGTCAAGAAGAGCTTCGGATTGACTTTTTTGAGGGGAGACACTATTATTTTTATTTCTCCTGCTTCAACAGCATTTAAGTAATTAGAAATTAATAAAAATTAAGCGTTTGCCATTATTTTTCGCAGGGCGGGATTCTTGGCGCTTTAAAGGTAGTGGGAACTTTGTGAGTAAGTTATATAAACAATTTTTCTTATATATAATCATGACAGAAAAAGTTAAAATAACCTTCCTTGGAACTGCAAGTGCTATTCCAACTGCTACAAGAAATCACACATCGATATGGCTTAGTTATAGAGATGAAAATATTATGGTGGATTGTGGGGAAGGAACACAAAGACAGCTTAAGATGGCCGGAATTAGTGCGAACAAAATAACAAAGTTACTTATTTCTCATTGGCATGGAGATCATGTTCTTGGTATTCCTGGATTGCTTCAAACACTTGCATTTAATGATTATAATAAAACGCTTAAAATTTATGGTCCTCCTGGAACTAAAAAATATATGCAGGAAATGCTGAATGTTTTTGTTTTTTTTGGAAAAATAAAATTTGAAGTTTATGAAATAAATAAACCTGGAGTGTTTTTTGATAACGGAGATTTTATGCTTGAGAGTGAGAGGCTTTTTCATGGCACGCCTTGTAATGCATATAACTTTGTTAAGAAAGGTGTTTTAAGAATCGATAAGAAAAAGTTGAAGAAATTTAAAATTTCCGAGGGGCCTCATTTAGGAAGTTTGAAGAAAGGAAAAGATATTATTTATAATGGAAAAAAATTCAAGGCCAAAGATTTAACTTATAATGAGGATGGAAAAAAGATTTCATTTGTGCTTGATACTTCCACTCAAAAAAATATCCCTACATTTGTTAAAAATGCGGATGCTCTTATAATTGAGTCCAACTTTGGTCCAGATATGGAAGAGAAAGCTAAAGAATATCATCACATGACTTCAAAGCAGGCAGCTGAAATTGGAAAGAAAGCTCAGGTTGGAAGAGTTTTTTTAACTCACATTAGCCAGAGGTATGATAATAATCCTGAGCATATTTTGAATGAAGCTCGAAAGACTTTTAAAAAAACTTATTTGGCTAAGGATTTGGAAGTTGTGGAAATATAATTATTAATTATCGCCTCTTTTTTCAAATACGAAACATTTTAAATACAATTATTTCTTTAGTTTAACATCCAGAAGCCCTTGTAGCTCAGCCTGGATAGAGCACTAGCCTTCTAAGCTAGGGGTCGCAGGTTCGAATCCTGTCGAGGGCATAGGCACCGGTGGCACAATGGTACTGCGCTTCCCTGCAGAGGAAGTTCCAGGGAGTTCGATTCTCCCTCGGTGCTTGGATTTTTATTAAATATCACCTCTTACCTCTTCTCTTTTTAGAAAAAAGAGAATTGGGTGTTCAAGAGAAAAACTATTCGGAACAGTTATGAGGATTTACTGAAGATTAAATGAGCAGGCAGAGTCAACAATCTATTCTTAGAACTTGTACTATTAATTATTTTGTAATAAGTTTTTAGAGGGGTTTTGTTAGACATAATCTCAAAAATCTTTAAATAGTATTTTGTAGTGTGTAATTTATGGCATATGTTGTTAAACAAAAAGTTAATGGAGGAGATTATTATTATCTTCGAGAGAGTGTGCGTGAGGGTAATAAAGTTAAGAGTAAAAATTTAGGTTATTTAGGAAAGGATAAAGCTGAGGCGGATAAAAAGGCAATAGAAATAATTAAAAATATGAAAAATGGAGGAGATAATATTGATAAAAATAAAAATAATATTAAAATGGAAAAAAGTGAAAAAGTTGTTGAAAAGAAAGTGGAAAATTTTCCAGGATATAATTATGATAAAACGTTAGAGTTTGCTTCTAGAAAAAGTTTATTTTATCCTGCTGCGGAGATTTATCCAAATTCTCCTTCTGGTTTTTGGGATTTTGGTCCTATTGGACAGGCTATTAGAAGAAAAATTATTGATTTTTGGAGACATGAGTTTGTTTTAAAAGAAGGAATGTTGGAGATAACTGGTAGTCAAATTTTACCTGAATCTGTTTTTATTGGTTCAGGGCATTTGAAATCTTTCGCGGATCCAATCGTTCAGTGTTTAAAATGTAAAAAATATGAAAGGGCGGATAAACTAATTTCTGAAAAAATTGGAAAAAATGTTCCAGAATCTTTGCCAATTGATAAGCTAGATAAATTAATACAAGAAAATAAAATTAAATGTTCCAAATGTAGTGGAGAATTAAGCAATGTTTCCAAATTTAATATGATGGTGGAAACAATAGTTGGTAAACAAGGTGAGATTAAGACTTTTTTAAGACCAGAAGCTTGTCAATCTATATTTTTGAATTTTTCTAGGATGGCAAAGACTATGAGACTTAAATTACCTCAAGGTATTGCTCAAGCTGGAGGAGCTTTTAGAAATGAAATTTCTCCTCGTCAAAGTATAACTCGTTCAATAGAATTTTCTCAAATGGAAGCAGAGATTTTTTTTGATTCAGATAAAATAAATGATGTTGAAAATTTTGATGAGATTAAAAATTATAAAATAAATGTTTTGAGATTGGAGAATGAGAATGTTGAATCTTTTTCTGCTCAAGAACTTGTGGATAAAAAACTTGCTCCTGGAAAATTGATAGCATATTTTATGGCTAGAACTCAACAAACATGGCATAATCTTGGTATTTCCTTAGATAAACTAAGATTTAGAGAGGTGGATAAAGATGAAAGAGCTTTTTACTCTTTAGCTACATTTGATTTTGAGGTTTTAACTAGTTTAGGTTGGTTAGAAATTATTGCTAATAATTATAGAACAGATTATGATTTGAAAGGGCATATGGAACATTCTAAAACTAATATGGAATATGTTACAGATGATGGAAAGAGAATAATTCCTCATGTTTGGGAAGTCTCTGCGGGTGTGGATAGAACTATGTTTGCGGTAATTGAAAATTCAATGAGGCAGGGAAAAGAAGGCGTTTATTTGTCTTTAAATCCTAAAATTGCTCCTTACATTTGTGCTATTTTTCCATTAGTTAAAGATGAAAAAATAATTGAAATGTCTCGTGAAATTAAAAATAATTTAGAAAATTCTTGGTTAGATGTTTCTTTTGATGTTTCTGGTTCTATTGGAAGAAGATATGCTAGGAATGATGAGATAGGAACGCCTTTTTGTATAACTGTAGATTTTGATTCCATAAAAAATAAAGATGTTACTGTAAGGGAAAGAGATTCTGGAGAACAGGTTAGAATAAAAGTTTCTGAGTTAAAAGATGTTATGAGAAAGGTTTTGGAAGGTGAAAGTTTGTTTAAATTTGGTAAGGTTGTTGAAACACGAAAGAAGGAAGAATAAAATGACAAAAGAATCTGATTGTATTTTTTGTAAGCTTGCTAATGGAAAGATTCCGGTGAAAATTATTTATGAGAACGATAATTTTGTGGCATTTCCTGATGCACATCCAATTGTTCCAGGACATACTCTAGTTGTTCCTAAGAAGCATTTTAAGACACTTTTAGATCTACCTTCAAGTCTAGGTGTAGAATTGAATGAGTGTTTGAAAACTACGGCTATTGAGGTAATGAAGCAAACTAAATGCGAAGGATTTAACGTTGTTAATAATAATTTTGAGGCTGCTGGGCAGGCAGTTCATCACGTGCATTTTCATATTATTCCTAGAAAGAAGGGTGATGGTTTGAAGTTTTTGGTGAGATAAGACATTTGAAGGCTACCCCAAACCTTTTAAATTATTTCTTTTTCATAAGTTCGGCTCTGTAGCTCAATGTTAGAGCGCCGCTCTCATGAGGCGGAGGCCGAGAGTTAAATTCTCTTCAGAGCCATATTTAACTAATTATCACTTCTTTTTCTACGTTGTAATTAATGTAACAAATTTCAAGAATATATTGTTGACTCTGCTTGCTTATAAGATTATTAAGAACCTAAGAATTATATGAAGAATATGTAGCTCAAGCACGTTTGAATTTATTGTCTATTAATAATTAGTCTTTAATCTAGAAATAATTGTCTTACTTTTTCATCAACTTTTCTTCAGCTACTCTTTGCTGTTTCTTAGTTCTTGAAAGAAGCCCGGCTATTTGGTTTCTTATTTTTTTACTTGGCATTGTATTTCCAAGAACTCTTTTGTTCTTTTCGAAGTCTTCTGTAAAGTCTACTCCTCTATCGAGCATAACTTTTGAAGTTCTTCTTGCCAACTTTGATTTGATTTTTCCCATGTTAAAGTATCGGAGGTGGTGTTTTTAAAGATTTTTGTTTAGGTTTTAGTCAAGTTTTTCCATTCCAGAAAGAGCTTTTGAGGCTTCAACTATATCATTAAGTTTTTTTGGAGTTTCTCCTAAACTTATTATTGAATATGGCATTTCAGATTTTTGGGCAGTTTTGTAAGCACTTATGATATCTTTGTCTGTAAGTTTCTTTTTGTTAAATGCTATAATTAGGAGTTCTTTTTTATTTTGCCTAACTCTTAATGTAATTTCACTTTTGCTGAAATCTTCTATGTCTAAAAGTTCTATTGATTTTTGATTTAGAAATTCTTTGACTCTATTGAAAAATTTATCATCTTGTTTTTTAGGTTTTGACTTAGATTTATTTTTTATTTTTGATTTTTTTGGAATTTCTTCAATAGCTTTTTCTATTTCTTCCACATTTTCTTTTATTTTTTCTACAATTTCTATTTTTTCCTCTTTTTCTTCTTGTTTTATTTCTCTTTTAATTTCACTCTTATTAAAATCTGATTCTTGGACTGTAAAAAATCTCCAAATTGTTTCCCCTTGTATATTAAATTGTTTTGCAAAATCTTTTATAGCTCTTAGGGCAACTCTTATTGCAGGTTCCATTTCTTTATCTTTTAGAAATTTATTTTCTTTTAATAAGAAAAATGCTTCTTTCTCTTTCTCTTTAAGATGTTGTGCGTACATTTCTAATTGGGGTTCTTGTTCTTCTGTGTAATAAATCGGAGAACTTCCTACACGCATGTGACTCATCTTTAATTTTTTTTCATTTAGTAGTTCTGAGAGGAAAGCTGAAGAGAAAATTCCACTCATGTTTATTCCTTTAGAAATATGAATCGGGAGGCATGGTCCTCTGGCATGGATGAGAGCCATGATGCTCATTTTTATCTGTTCGGCACTCTGAGTTTGTGGCATATTGAATTTAAAATTGTGAGAATTATAAAGGTTGTTGTGATGATTGACGATATAATTATCTTATCTTTTAATGAATTATTAATTTTTTTAAGGTCTTACCCACTTAACTTCATAATAAGTTATATCTCCTTCTTCATCCAGAATTCCTAACAAGAGGTTTTTATTTGTGCTGTGAGCTACTCTGTTTTTTGCTGAAAATTCATTCCAGTTTAATTTTTGAGATTCGTGTTCGGCGAAAACAATCCACTTTGCATGATTGTCTCCTGGGCGAATTCCTTTTTCATAAACTCTGAAGTCTGCTCCAAATTTAAGAGCGGTTTTAACAATGTAACCTTTTTCTCTAAGGTCTTTAAAAATTGGATATTTTATTGAGAATTTTCTATCTATACTTTGAAATTTTTTATGCACTTCATTTTTTGACAGAGTTTTTTTTCCAGAAATAATGTTTACTTTACTTTTTTCAAGAAGATAGAATGCTTCATACAATGTATATTGAATTTTATCGCTTACAGGCTCTCCAAACGAGCTTTTTTCATTTAAATTGTAAGCTTCTTGAGAATTGCTTTGAGCAATCTTTCCTATGAGGTTTATTTCGAATGGCATTTTAATGTAAATTAATGATAATATTTAAAAGTTGCTAAGTCTTGAGTTTTTGATGGTAGAACATGCTGATTATGATTTTTCTAAAATAGAACAGAAATGGCAGAAGAAATGGGAGCAAAGTAAAATATTTGAGGTGGATGTTGATAAAAAGAAAAAGAAGTATTATGTTTTAGATATGTTTCCTTATCCTTCTGGAGCGGGATTGCATATGGGGCATGCTTTTGTTTTTACTTTAGGAGATATTTGTGCCAGATATAGAAGAATGCAAGGGTATAATGTGCTTTATCCAATTGGTTATGATTCTTTAGGATTGCCTGCTGAAAATGCTGCTATTAAAAATGGAACTCATCCTAAAGCCTACACTGAAAAATCTATGGCTAATTTTATGAAACAGCAGAAAGCTATGGGTTGGAGTTATGATTGGAGTAGAATGTTCAAGACGAGTGATTCAGAGTATTATAGATGGGATCAATGGATTTTTTTAAAGATGCTTGAGAAAGGAGTTGCTTATAGAAAAAAATCTGCAGTTAACTGGTGTCCAAAGTGCAATACTGTATTAGCTAATGAACAAGTTACTGGAGGAAAATGTTGGAGACATGAAGATACAAATATTGAAATTAAACATTTAGAACAATGGTATTTTAAAATAACTAAATATGCTGAAGATTTGTTGAAAGGATTGGATAAAATTGATTGGCCTGAAAGAGCTAAATTAATGGAAAGAAATTGGATTGGAAGAAGTGAGGGAACTGAAATTTTATTTGAGATTAATGGAGAAAAATGGCCGATATTTACAACAAGACCCGATACTATCTTTGGAGTGACTTTTATGGTTATTTCTGCACAGCATGCAAGATTAATGGAGATTGTTACAAAAGAGCAAAAGAAAAAAGTTGAAATATTTTTGAAAAAATTAAATAGCGTTTCAGAAAAGGAGCTTGAGAATATGGAAAAGGATGGAGTGTTTACTGGAAGTTATGCAATTAATCCTATGACTAAAGAAAAAGTTCCGGTGTGGGCTGGAAATTTTGTTGTGGCAGATTATGGGGCTGGAATGGTGATGGCCGTGCCTGCGCATGATCAAAGAGATTTTGAATTTGCAGAAAAATATAATATTCCTATAAAAGTTGTTATAAAACCTAAGGCAAAGGATATTCAAGCGGTAGTTATGGAGGAGGCTTATACTGATGATGGACATTTGGTTAATTCTCAAGGATTTAATGGTTTGAATAATGAAGAAGCAAAAGAGCATATAACCGAAGCGCTTGAATTAAAAAAACTTGGAAGAAAAGTTATTCAATATAAATTAAGGGATTGGTTAATTTCAAGACAGAGATATTGGGGCACTCCTATTCCGGTTATTTATTGTGATAAATGTGGAATTGTTCCTGTGGCAGAAAAAGATTTACCTGTTGTATTACCTGAGAATGTTAAATTTGGAAAAGGAAATCCTTTGGCTACAAATGAAAATTTTGTTAAGGCTAAATGTCCAAAATGTGGGAAGATTGGAAGAAGAGAAACAGATACTATGGATACTTTTGCTAATTCTTCTTGGTATTATCTTAGATATACTGATGCTCATAATAATAAAAAAATATTTGATGAAAGTAAAGCAAATTATTGGGCTCCGATTGATCAGTATATTGGTGGGCCTGAGCATATTACTATGCATTTGATTTATATGAGATTTTATACAAAATTTTTGAAAGAAATTGGTTTATTGAAATTTGACGAACCTGCATTATCTTATTTTACGCAGGGAGTTGTAAAAGCAAGTAATGGTGAAAGAATGTCTAAATCTAAGGGTAATGTTATAGAACCTTTAGAAACAATAAACAAATATGGGGCTGATTCTTTAAGATTATATTTAGTTTCAAATGGTTCTGCAGATAAAGATATTATATGGGATGAAAAAGGAATTACTGGAAGTTTTAATTTTTTAAATAGAGTTAGTGATTATTTTAATAATTTTAAATCTGGAAAGGTTAATCCAAAAATTGAAAGTAAGTTAAATCAAACTATAAAGGAGTTCAATAGTTGTGTGCCTGTTTTTAAACATAACTTAGCAGTTATCAAATTGAGAGAATTGTTTAGTTATTTTTCTGACGAAGATATTGATAAAAAAACTGCAGAGGATTTTTTAAAATTATTGCATGTTTATTGTCCTTTTATTACTGAAGAATTATGGAGTAAAATTGGAGGAAAAGGTTTTATCTCTCTTGCCGAATGGCCTGCTGTGGATGAGAAGAAAATTTATGAGAAATTTGAACAACAAGAGCAGGCTGTTGAAAAACTTGCGGGGGATATAAAAAATATTGTGAGAATTGTTAAAGAAAAACAGAATAAGGATGTTTCAAAGGCTTTTGTTTATGTTTTGCCAAATGAAAAATCAAATTATTTGGAGAATGTTGAACTTCTTGAGAAAAAAACTTTGTTGAAAATTAGAGTGTTTGCTGTGAATGATAAAGATAAAGTTGATCCAGAAAATAAATCAAAGAATGTGAAACCTGGAAGACCTGGTATTTATTTGGAGTAAATATTATTTTAATCTATAAAATAAATTCTCCTATATATTTTTAAATAATTTTTTTGTTGAGTTTGCATGGATACCAAAAAGGTGATTTTTAAGCCGGAACTTGTCAGACAGAGGAGGATTAATTCTGATGAAAGTGCTAGAGAGAGTAGTGTTATAGGTAAGCACAATATTTCAAACTATTTTACACAGCTTTATGGATTTCTTTATGAGGGAAAGGTTAGAGATGGGAAAAGACAGGAAATTGATATCGTGCTTAATGATGGTGTGAGAAATTTTCATCCAGATTTGATATGTTTTAATAAGAATGGAAAAACATTTGTTGAAATAAAAGCAGCTTCTGTTAAGAATGGAGAATTTTATTGTCCTGTAAGGCAATTAGAAAATTATTGTTATTCTTTAATTAAGGGAGTTAAGGATAAAAAAGGAATTGTGGGAGTAGATTATGCTTTTTTTAAATATGGAGATAGTCATCGTTTGAAGCATCTCACCACTAAAGGAAATGCTCATTTAGTGGATGTTTTAACGGAACACAATAAATATGTGACAGTTTTACCTTTGAATTTAGTTTTATTTCTTGTTCCTCTTGCAAGATATCAAGAGATGGATCAAACAACTTCAAGTTTTCATTGGGATAGCCAGAATTATATTAAGATTCCTGGTGGATTAATTAGAAAAATGCATAATGATAAAAAATTTCTTGAGGAATTAAAAGAGCAATTTAAAAGTTCTGGAGTGTTGGGCCGAGACAATGTTGGAGATTTCTTTTTAGATGATTTAAAATTTGAGAGGAAAAGGTGTGAGGGTCTGCCTGTGGAATATTATAATATAAAATTTATGGACCCTTTTTTTATTTCAAAATATTATTTTCCTAATGGAAAATATCAAAAGTGGCTGGGATATTTCTATCAGAATCATGAAAGAATATTAACTGGCTTGGGATTGGACGATTTGTTTGTTAGAAAAAAGAAAGAACTTGCAGTAATTCCGTTTTAAATTATCACCTCTTTTGATTTGACGATAATGTTTATTAGATTAATATGGAACAATTATGAGGTTTTTTGATAATCTTATGTGCAGGTCATATGGAATAATTTATTCTTGGAACTTGTGTTATTAATTGTATTACAAGCTATAATAGCGTTAATTGCCTTTTATATCCTACATTCTTTCTAGTTTCTATTCTTCTTCCATTTTTATCTAAAATTGAGTATTTCCCATTTGTTTCATCTTCAGGTATGTTGGATATGCAAAGCTCTTTTGAGAGAGGACAATCTCTAGCACATTTTTCATAGTCTCTTTTTGCACATACCTCTGAACCAATTATCCATAAGGCTGCATCAAGAAAACAGGGATCAAGAAATTTATTTTTGCAAGTTTCAAGATACGCGGATTCTAGAATTTTTACAATTTGATCTCTACGTATTTCGGAGTTGGGAATTATTATTGAATTTGTGTTTAAAGGTAATCTTCCTTTATGAACATCGACCTTCAAAAGAATATTTTCTGGATCTTTTATGTATGCCAATTTTGCATCTAAGAGATAAATAATAAATAAGTTTGCTATTCCTGTTCCTATACCTTTGAATTCCATTAATCTTTTTCTTGATTCTTCAATTGTTTTCCAGTTAATTATGTTTGTAGGACAGGAATTATACTCTTTTACTATTTTTTGGCAATTTGCTTTATAATTTTTTGGAAAACCATCTAAGTTATATTGAAAGTCTTCTACAAATATTTTTGTTATGTCTTCTAATGTGGCTTTAGAAACTTGATAAGGGTCAAAAATCCAATCTATTGTAAATTTATTATTAATAATTTCTTTTGCGTTTCTTATATTTATTCTAGTTAGAGCTTTTCTCTCTAAAGAAACCATTGTGAAAAGATAACCTGCTTTGTTATAATCCCCCCTAGGCATATTAAATTGTGGAAGAAACTGGCCAAGGCCATTTCTGAAAATTCCTTGCTTATCTTTTGCTGCATGATAAACTACATAGCACATTTTTTCTAGTTTTTCTTTGTCAAGAATTATTTTACTCATAAAGAAAATTTATTGTTTGAGTATAAAAGGATTGTTATATAGAAATAGTTTTTATGTTTAATGTTTATTTGGTCTTTTTACAACAAAATAATATATTATTGCTCCAATGTAACTTGCCAAAACTATTACTAATATCCAAATTATCTTTTCATTTTCTTCTTTGAATTTTCTTTGAGCACAATCAACTATCATCATTATCCATAGAACGAATAAAAATATTGCAAGAGCTAAGATAATTAATATTAGAAATCCTATTCCAAGAACTATTAGTGTTTCATATGACATGATTATTTGATGAGAGTTTAATATTTAAATTATTCTAATATAGCTTTTATTCTTCTAACTCCTGCGCTACTAGATTCTTCCTTCTGAATCTTAAACTTTCCAAGTTCACATGTATTCTTTACATGAGGTCCTGCACAAATTTCTTTGGAGAATTTTCCTATGCTATAAACCGAAACTTTTTCTCCATATTTGTTTTCAAATACCCCGATTGCTCCTTCTTTTTTTGCTTGCTCTGGAGAGCATTCAATTCTTATTACTTCACATGATTTTTGTGCTTCGCTATTTACTAGATCTTCAACTTTTTTTATTTCTTCTTCAGTCAATTTTCTATCAAAATTAAAATCCATTCTCAATCTTTCTGGGGTGATATTTGAACCTTTCTGCATGATGTTTGGATTTTTAAGAACAACACGCAATGCAGCCATCAACATGTGTGCGGCAGTATGCAATTTTGTTGTGGCTTCTGAATTATCTGCCAAACCCGATTTGAATACTCCTGCACTTGCGGTTCTGGAGAGTTCTTGGTGCTTTTCAAATTCTTCTGCGAATGCTTTTTCATTCACTTTAAACTTTTTTTCTTTTGCCATTTCCAAAATCATTTCTAATGGAAATCCATATGATTGATATAATAAGAAAGCATCTTTTCCAGAAATTTCTTTACATTTTAAACAAGCAATCATTTTTTCAAACTCTCGCATACCATCTTCAATTGTTTTCATAAACTTATTTTCTTCGGCTTCAAGCTCATCTAAAATTCTTTGTCTTTTATTTTGTAAATGTGTATAATCAGAATATATTTCAAAGATAGGCTTAGCAATTTCCTTTGTAAAATTATTCATTCCTAAATCTTTTCCGTATTTAATAGATCTTCTTATTAATCTTCTTAAAATATATCCTTGTTCTGTATTTCCTGGAGATATACCATCTGCGATAATAAATGCTGAGGCTTTTAGATGATCTGCAATTATTCTCATGGCTTTTGTTTCATCTGCATTTTTACCATATTTTTTTCCAGAAATTCTTTCTATTTCTTTTATTATTGAGGAAAAACAATCTGTTAAATAATTATCATCAAATCCATTTAATACAGCTAATGTTCTTTCAACACCTCCTCCAAAATCAATATTTTTTTGTTTTGCTAGATTAAATTGACCTTGCTCATTTTTTGTATACTGCATTAATACATCATTTCCTATTTCTACCCAGTTCTTATCCTCTGGATTAAATACTTTTGGGGGTTTTTTATCGTTTAATTTCCAATAAAATATTTCTGTGGAAGGACCACAAGGTCCTGTTTTTCCAGCAGGCCCCCACCAATTATCTTCTTCGGGTAAAAATGCAATTCTTTCTTTTTTGAAACCAAGTGATTCCCAAATTTTTGCAGATTCTTCATCCTTTGGAGAATTTTTATCGCCTGCAAAGCAGGTTACAGCTAATCTTTCAATTGGCATTTTCAATATTTCTGTAAAAAATTCAAAAGTATATTCAATAGCCTCTTTTTTGAAATAATCTCCAAGACTCCAATTTCCAAGCATTTCAAAAAAAGTGTGATGATAGGAATCTCCAACAACATCATGAGTTTCATTACCTAATTTTTTTCCATATAAGCCCACAGTTCTTATACATCTTTGAACATTTACAAGTCTCTTACCTAGTGGATGGGGCTGTCCAAGTAAGTATGGAACTAAAGGATGCATTCCCGCAGTTGTAAATAAAACAGTAGGGTCATTTTCTGGTATAAGAGAAGAATTTTGTACTTCTTTATGTTTTTTTGTTTTGAAAAATTCAACATATCTTTTTATTAATTCTTTTCTATCTATTTTCATGTATTTATTAAGAATTAAGGGTTTTTAAAAATTGATTGTTTTCAAAAATAACTTATCTTTCAAGATCTTTTAATTTTCTTTGGATTTCTTCTAGTTGTCTATCAAGCCCTAAGCTTTCTATCTTATTTGCGGTTTGCATATTTTCTATTACTTCTTCTTTTCCATGTTGAAGAATTTTTGGCATTTCTATTTGAGGTAGTGTTTTTTCAAGTGTTTTGATATTTGTTATTATTTCTCTTAATGCTTTTTGAAGATTTATTTTTATTTTCAATTCTTCCATTCTAATAAGTTGGTATCTCTTTATTATCTTGGCAATTCTTATTACATTTTGTTCTGAATAAAGTACGTCTTTCTTTGATTGAATTGCTTCCTCGTATTCGAGTTTTATGTGTATTAAGTTTTCTACCATGTTAGTTATTCTACTTTAGAAAAAATGTCATTGTTAACCCTTTCTATCTGGTTCTTAATAAATTGGAGCTCTTTTTCCCAAGAATCTAATTCCTTTTCTTCTTGTTCTTTTAATAATTTTATGTCAAGGAGCATTTTTTCAACTTCCATTATCTTTTGTCTGGTTTTTTCGAAGGTTTTTAGGCTTTCTTCAAATTTATCTATTCTTATGAATACTGGTTCAGCTTCACGTACTTTTTTTGCAGCACTCATGAATTCTTGAGGAACGGGATAACTTCTTCTTTGAATCATTTTTGGCATGTCTTGAAATTCAGACTCTTCCAATTCTCTACTCATAACTTTATTTCTAAGAGGTTCCCGAGAAAACTCAGAAACCCCCTCATCCTCCTCTTCCCCACTTACGGCTTCTTTAATTGCTTTCTGTGAGAATTTTTCCCCAAATTGATTTTTTGGGAAGGTAGGTAATTGTTTAGAAGTTCTATCAAATTCTTCTAAACTTGGGAAATCATTTGTATCTGGAAGACTGGGTAATTCTGGAAGAGTTGAATTATCTAAAGCTTTAGAAAGATCTGGCCTTTTTTCCTCTTTTTTCTTAAATAAACCCATTTTGTTTTCAACCTGTTTTTTCAATATATATAATGCGTTATACAAGTTTAAAAACCTTTTTAAGTTTTGGGATTATCTTTTCATTTAATTGTCAACATGTTAAGTAAACCTTAATTCTTAACATACAAATTTGCAGGAAAATCTTTTACCCCTAAATGATATCTTTTCTCATTAAACCAATTAATCCAACTTTCCATTTC
>Ga0172379_10001519_pt1 | contig 45738 bp, 51 predicted proteins | sample GrowelOW334metaG_FD_119756 | JGI IMG/M metagenome (GOLD analysis project Ga0172379, IMG submission 119756) | Groundwater microbial communities from an aquifer near a municipal landfill in Southern Ontario, Canada - Groundwater well OW334 metaG | ecosystem: Environmental > Aquatic > Deep...
AAATATAGAAAAAGATTCAATAGAGTAAGCTCCGTAAACGGAGCGGACATTGGATGCTAAAACTGCCAGAAATGGCAGTTTTTTCTTTTAATGGCTAAAAATATAGTAAAATAAACAAAATTACATGAAAAAAGAAATATATCTAAAACAAGCATACGAGCATATTACATCTCTTAAAGTGAAAATTGCCCAAGAGATAGAGAAAACCAAGGTCGGTATTTCTATTAAAATGGCGTCAGCTAAAATCGAAGACAAGTGGACGAATGCCTCGGTGAAAGCAATGAGAGAAAATAGGCTTGAGCAGTTGGAGATAATGAACAACTCTCCATACTTTAATAAATGCGAGTGTTCATTTGAGGGGAAGCCGAAGACATACTATTTTGGAAAGTTTTCTCTGGCTGAAGAGAGTGTGTATTCATGGATAGTTCCTGCTGCTACGATGCGTTTTGAAAATCCTGGAAACATTTCCTACAAACTTCCCGATGGAAGAATACGAAAAGGGGAAATGTTTGAAAAAGACCAATACATGATAGTAGACGGAAAAATACTTTTCTTTACAAAGGAGCAAAAAGACAAAGCAAAAGAGCTCATTCACCAGGAACATTTTTCTTCAAGAAAAAATGGATTCATGCTTCCAGAAATCGTATCTGTGATGGAAAAAGCTCAAGATCTCATCATTCGAGCGCATCACAAAGGTTCTTTTGCTATTTCCGGTCCTGCGGGATCTGGAAAAACCACTCTCGCTCTTCACCGTGTTGCATATCTTGTCCAATCCCCAGACACTGCCGAATACTACCCAAGCGACAGGACAATCGTATTTGTGCAAGACACCGGTACCAAAAAATACTTTTCAGCGCTTCTTCCTGAACTTGGTATTCACAATGTAGAGATAACGACGTTCTTTGAATGGGCAGGGTTGCTTCTTCCACTCGAAGGTGTCACTTTGGTTTCAGAATTTAATAACAAGAAAAACAAAGAGCTGTATGCTTTTGAAAAAATACAAACCCTTCGCTCAAAAGAAATACCAAAATGGAGTAACAACATTTTCAGTTTACTTTCGTCATATTATGGAGAAAATTTCAAAGAACAACAGAAGCAAAAGATTCTCGACAGAATAGACATCACGGTCCTTCTTCAGTCATACATCAATCACAAAAAGAAATTTGAAACTATTCGCAGATTCACAAGATCAACTCAAAACGGTTTTGTGAATAAAAGTGAAAAGAAACTTCTGAAATACCCCCTCATGGTCATCGATGAATTTCAAAATTATATGCCCGAGCAGATTAACATTTTGAAAAAATGTCTCGATAAAGAGACTGGGTCGGTGGTATATGTGGGTGATATGGCTCAGCAGGTACGTCTTGGAACTATTAAATCATGGAGTGACGTTGAGGAAGATATAAAAGAAGAGAGAAATGTGAAGCTTTATAAGGTATATCGAAATACCAAACAGATTATGGGGTATATAAACAAGCTAGGGTTTAATGTTGAAATTCCTGAGGGGTTAAAGGAAGGTCCTGAGGTAAAAGAAATCCCAGCTTCGTCAAGAGAAGATGTTGTCACTGAAATTAAAAATTTAATAAAGGGGAAGCAGACTGGCCAGACTCTTGGCATCATTGGAAAAGAAAAAGATGATGTTGAGTATCTCAAAGAGACATTCAAAGAAGAAGGTGTTCATATTTGTACAATGATTGAATCACAAGGTGTGGAGTTTGATACTGTGTGTCTGATTCTTTCAAAAATATCCAGCGAAGAGGAACGAGATTCATTTCCGCAGACTTTTATCGACGAAGTGAAAAAGGTTCAAAAAGATTTGCTGTATGTTGCTTTGACACGAGCAATACAAGAGATGGTGGTGATTAATATTAATGGTAATATAAATTTATGAAAGATCTTCTTCTACACATCGAAACACTTTATGGTTTAAAAAATCTTAAAGATCCTCAAAAAGTAGAGAAAGGAATCTTGAGTGAAAATCATATAATTTCTGATGGAACAACTAAATACTTTCTAAAAAAATATAGATTCACTGACGGAGATAAAATTAAAGAAATTCATGATGCAAAGAATTTTTTCGCTGTGGATGGTATACCTGTGATTCTTCCCATTTTAACGAAAGATAATCAAAGTTTTTTCTCTTACGAAGGAGGATTTTATACTCTTTTTCCTTTTGTTGAAGGAAGACAACCTGAAAGAGGAAAAATTTCAGACAGAGCTGTCGTCTCAATAGCAAAAATGCTAGCCAAAATACACCTAATAGGGAGAAAAAGCACCATTCAAACAGAAGACCTTATCCAAACAAGAACTCCAGAAGATTTTATAAAAATATATAATGAAATACAGGAAGTACTTGCTAAAATAGTTTTGCCAACCGAATATGATGTACTTGCTAAAAAAAGTCTTGAGTTAAAGAAAAAATTAGTACTTAGTAATGAATCAAAATATGGAGACATCAATCTTCCCAATGACCACCTTATTCATGGAGATTATGTAGACTACAATATTTTCTTTGATGATAACGACGAAGTCTCCCATGTTTTTGATTTTGAAAAGACTCGTTATGCACCTAGAGTATTCGAGCTTTTTCGTTCAATGATGTTGTGTGGAGTTGATCAAAAATTATACATTGAAGCATACAATGAGGTATATCCGATTTCAAAAGAAGAGCTACAAAAAGGATTTACTAATTATTTTGTTAAACAAAGCCGGAGCTTGTGGCTAGAGTCTGAACATTATTTAAAGAACAATAGTAGACCTGACCAATTTCTCCCAGAAGAATATGAAAGATTGTTGAAATTAGAGAAAAATAATAACTTTTTAAACTTATGAAAAAAATCTACTTTGTGAGACACGGAGAAAGTGAAGGGAATGTCGGGGAATACAGCCAAGGAGCATCAGTTCCTCTTACTGAAAAAGGAAGAAAACAAGCTAATTGCGTAGCAGAGCGTCTGAGAGAAATCCCCATCGACCTTATTCTCGCAAGTACAAATGACCGAGCCAGAGATACTGCCCACATAATAAATGAAACTCTGAAAAAACCACTTGAAAATAGCGAGCTACTTGTAGAGAGGAGAAAACCATCTGCCATGCTAAATGTTCGTTTTGATGATAAAGAGTCGAAGGAAATTTCAAAAACTATCTGGGATAATTTTCATGTACCAGGATGGAGACATTCTAATGAAGAGAATTTTGATGATTTGAAACAGCGTGCTCTGGAAGTTTTTAAAATTTTAGAAGAAAGACCGGAACAAAATATTCTTGTAGTTACCCATGGATTCTTTTTGCGTATCCTAATTGCTTATCTATTTTTTGGAAAGGATATGACAGGAAAAGAATGTCGAGCTTTTGCTTTGCGAGCACACATGGAAAATACTGGAATCTGCATCTTTGGTCATGACATGTCTCGAATGGATTCTCCTTGGTGGCTTTGGACATGGAATGACCATGCGCATTTGGAGGATTTTAAATAGAGACAAAAATTTGTTTAAAAAACACCACGAAGCACAAAGCTTCGTGGTGTTGAGTTTTACTTCTCCTCTAAATATTTCTTCCAATATGGAATCCAATCTTCTTTGAAGAGGGCGAGGTTTACAACGTCGTGGAACTCTCCATTTCTAAAGACATGTTTTTTCTGACGACCCTCCTCTTTGTATCCACAATGAAGACTGTATGCGATGCTTCGCTCATTAAAAGCATAAGCTCTCGAACAAATCTTCCGTAGATTTAGAGTATTGAAGAGATAATTCAGGAGTTGCGTCTTGGCATCGGTGCCGTAGCCTTTTCCCCAATATTCTTTTTCTCCAATCATCGCCCCAGTGGTAGCCACACCATCAGTCCAGTGAATATCAAATACACCCATGTTACCGATGTGCACACCGTCGAGAGTTTCAATCGCAAGACTGAAACCATCTTTCTTGGCTGAACTTTCTGCCAACCATTTTTTCTCAGCCTCCAAACCCTTAGGCCAATGACCATTCATAAAGATTGCTACCTCTGGATTGTTGATCCAGCGACAACATCTCTCTATGTCTTTCTCATCAAGAGGTCGGAGGGTGACTTTTTTACCTTTAAGGAACACTATTTTTTGACTGTTGTTTTCTTCTTTCATTTGATTTTGCGAAATCATGTCGCGCAACCGTCCTTATGGCGCGACAAATCTCTTTATTCTTTTATTACTGAGCACCTACGCGTGCCCTAATTCGGCCAAACAAAAACCGGCTTTTGTCCAGCCGGCATTCATGTATGGGAACTTTTAATTGAGAGTTAGAAGGTATTCATAGATGTATATCGGCTAGAAGAAAGCGTATTTACCCCAATGGCAAATACATCGCTAAAGGAAGCGACCTGTGCTTTTTCGATATTCATCTTTGAATACAATTTATTCATGTCAGAAATAGTAATAGAGGTTTGAAATAAAGTCAAATTACTGTAGTATGTACAAACTATATTAATGCCCAAACAATGACACACTATCCATATTTTAAATCAGTGGAATACCTTGAGGGATTGGTTAATATTCAGAGAGGGATCATTCAAAAAGGTCTCGATCCGTCTATTCACCTCGACCGAACAAATGCTCTCATTACAGAGCTTGGACTTTCAGATTTTTCACCAAAATATATTCATATTGCGGGGACATCTGGCAAGGGTTCAGTTTCAAATTTAATATATCAGTCTCTTTTAAAACAAAAAGTTCGAGTTGGACTTTTTACTTCTCCGTTTGTGACTTCTACAATCGAAAAAATATCAAGCGATGGGTTGTACATTAGCCCGAATATTTTTACTGAACTTACTGACATAGTAAAACCAGCTCTTGATAGGGTGTACGAGAAATATCCATATGGTTGTCCTTCATATTTTGAATGTATTTTTGCTATAGCCCTCTTATATTTTAAAAAACAAAAGTGCGAGTATTTGATTTTAGAAACTGGTCTCGGTGGAAGATATGATAGTACTAATATAATTAAAAATCCTGTAGTAACAGTCATTACCAATGTTGATCTCGATCACACAGAAATACTTGGAGATACTGTAGAAAAAATAGCATACGATAAAGCTGGAATTATAAAAACAGGAAGCATTTTTTTTACCACAGAGCCTCGACCAAAACTTCTGAAAATATTTAAAGAAATATGCAAAGAAAAGGATGTTGAATGTGTGATAATTAATACTAAGGACATGAATATTCCACAAAAAAATATTGCTTTGGCTTCTGAAATTATCAAACACTTAGGTTTTTCTTCAAAAGGACTTCTGGATAAGAACATGATCTTGCTTCCAGCGCGTTTTGAAACAATCTCAACCAAACCTCTCGTTGTCATAGATGGCGCTCACAATCCGGCAAAAATGCTCTGCACTGCACAAAATTTGAAACAACTGAAGTATAAAAAGTGTATTCTTGTTATTGGAATAGCTGGAAATAAAAATATTGATGAGACTATGAAAATAATTGCTCCTTTAGTAGATGAAGTGTATATCACAAGATCTCTTTCTCCTTTTAGAAAAGTAGCGGAACCAAAAGATATTTGTACTAGTGTGAAAAAATACGCTCGAGGGGGAGTAAAGATAAAAATAACACTTGACCCTATAAATGCTTTTGAAACAGCTCTCAATCAAGTGGGTAAAGATGATATAGTTTTAGTTACAGGCTCTTTCTTTTTAGCGGGAGATATTCGCGCAACATATTACCCAGAATCTTTTATACTAAAAAAGAGGAAAAGTAAATAAAAAAATAATTCAAGTCAAATGCCTCAAACATCCGCGTGGGAAAAAGAATATCAAAAACCTCAACTTGTTACCAAGAATGCTGAGCCACAATCTGATGTAAAAGAGTATCTGCGTTTCTTGCGAAAAAAAGAGGGAATAGAGCTTGTTGGATTACATATTTTAGATCTTGGTTCTGGTACGGGACGAAATGCGAACTTTCTAGCAGAGCTTGGCAATACCGTGTCTGGGATTGAAATTTCAAAAACAGCAGTGCAGATTGCAAAACAAAGAGCTGGTGAGCTTGGTGTAAATACTCGAGCAGACTATCACCTTCAGAGCATGGGAGAGAAATATCCTTTCGAAGATGAAGCTTTTGATGTTGCAATAGATATTACTTCTTCAAACTCACTCAATGAAAAGGAGCGGAAGATGTATCTTGCGGAAACATCTCGTGTTTTAAGGCCCCAAGGACACCTATTTGTACGCGCTTTGTGTAAAGATGGCGACCAGAATGCCAAGAACCTTCTTAAAATGAATCCTGGGGCTGAATATGACACGTATATCAACAAAGACATGGGTCTTACAGAGCGAGTTTTCAGTGAAAAAGACTTCAAAGAGACTTACGGGGCTTACTTTGACATTCTTTCTCTCGAAAAAAAGACAAACTACGCGCGGTTTAAAGGGCAAAGCTACAAGCGAAACTACTGGCTTGGGTATTTAAAAAAGAAATAGCCACTTATTTCAGAGAGAAAAACTTGATAAATAATTGAGGAAATGTTCGGATTTAATTGATATGGTTTTTTGTAGGATAGTATCTTACAATTAACGAAATAAAAAATATGCAAAAGAAGAAAGAGAAAAAAATTGAAAACGAAGTAATCACAAAAAAGTTTCTTTTAGAAGCTTTTGATGGTTTTGCTAAAAAATATGACTGGGGGAATATGGTAAAGAAATCTGATTTAAAAAATTTCACCACAAAGAGGGATTTGAATGACTTTGCTAAAAAATATGATTTAGATAACATGGCAAAAAAATCAGACCTAGAAAAATTTGCCACAAAATCTGAATTAGATAAATTTGTCACCAAATCAGACCTCGTACACCTAGAAGTAAAGATCGACAGTCTTGATTTAAAAATTGATCATGTAAAAAGTGAACTCGAAGATTTTAAAAATGACATGAGTGCATTTAGAGTTGAGACCCATGAGAATTTCGTCTACATGGGTAGCCTTTGGGAGCGTCATGAAAAACGCATTGAGAAACTCGAGTTGGTTCATTAACGCATACAATATCTACAAAAGATTCCTGTAAATCTTCAAATAAGTCTCAATATCCCGTGGATTATATTTCAAACATCTTCCAATGCGAATATAGAGCATAATCCGATAAATCTTCAAAAAATCTTGCTTATTAAAACCAGAGGGGGTTTTTAATTTACTAAAAAGTTCCTTGATTGTATCCACACCATAATCATGAACCATTGAACACAAAAGGAATGCAAGCTCAATAACAGGTAAACTATTTTCAATTAAAGGATCAATAATTCCTGAAATAGTATTGTTTTCAATGATGATATTGTGAGAACCAAGGTCTCCATGAGTAAGGTATGGTTTTTCGTCAAAAGCAGCAAAGAGAGATTGCGTAAGTTCAAAAACTTTCTGATATTCATCTTGCCCAAGTACTTCGGCTATTTTTTCTTTCTGATCAACTAAAAGAGAATTAATGTATTCAAGAATGGTTGTGGAAGAATACATCTGTTCACCCCAATAATTAGTTTCAGAGACTTGATAATGATTAATTACATTCTCGACAATAGATTCCAATTCTTGTTCAGTTAATGCTCTTTTAGATTTCTCACCTTTAATAAAAGGGTAAACAAAAAAGCTAAAATCTTTTGAAACATACAGAAGGTTTGGAAAAAGAGTGATATCTCTATAAGCACCAAGAAAACTAACCACTTGTTTAACCAGCTCTGGTTTTTCTATTTTTACAGCAACATCTTTGTCTGTATCAGTAATTTCAAGAAGAATGGTGTCTGTACCACCTCTATGCTCTTTAATTTCACAAATACTTGAGGTTAAAATCCTCGCGCCTTCAAGCTCTTTCAGAATAGCTGTTACTTTTGGTTCCATAAGAATATTGTATACTAAAATCATTACCTATGCTCCGCGTCACCTCTCTCAAAAAAATATTCATAAATGATCCGATATTCAAGGATATTTCTTTTACGCTTGATACTGGAGAGAAAGCAGCTCTTGTGGGTATGAATGGTACGGGGAAGACCACGCTTCTACGAATGATTGCAGGACTTGAGGAAACTGAATGGGGAAAGATTGAAATGCCGAAAGATACGGTGATTGGGTACGTTCCTCAAGACGTCAGTCTTGAGGGTGAAAAAACTCTCGAACAGTATTTTCAAGGTATCGACACTTTTAAAATAAAAGCATTTCTTTCTGGATTTGGCATGCACGCTCTTGATTTCAATCGCACAATCTCAAGCCTAAGTAGCGGACAAAAAACAAAAATAGTTCTCACAGCACTTCTTCTTAAAAATCCCGATATCATTCTGCTCGACGAACCGACCAACAATCTCGACCTCCCATCACTCATCTGGCTCGAAGACTATCTAAAGAAAACCAAGCTCTCAGCTATTATCGTGTCCCACGACAGAACATTTCTCGATCACGTCACAACTAAAATTTTGGAAATTGATTGGAAAACCAAAACCCTCACTGAAACAGGAGGAAAATACAGCGCATACCTCGAACAAAATCGTAAAAAAATTAAAAATGCAAAAGTTGCATACCGACTTCAGCAAGAACAAATTTCTAATCTTCAAAAAGAGGCGGATAACAAAAGAGAGCAAGGAATCAGAGGTTCAAAATGGGAAGCTTCAGACAACGATAGACTTGCAAAAGGTTACAATCGCGACAAATCTTCTGACTCACTAAAACGCGCAAAGGTAATTGAAAAACGTATTGACCAAATGGAGAAAATCGAAAAACCCGTCGAACGAGAACCTCTAGAAATTCCTCTCACTGCACCTAAAAATTCTGGGGCACTTCATATCACTCTCGAAGATGCAGTAGTAGGATATCCAAATAGTTTTTCGATCGGTCCGCTATCACTCGATATTTCTTACGGAAAAAGAATTGCACTTCTAGGACTAAATGGTTCAGGAAAATCTACAATCTTAAAAACACTCACAGGCAAACTCGAACCTTTAAAAGAAAAAGTTCACATTGGTTCAGGAATTAAAATCGGCAACATGATGCAAGAACACGAATCACTTCCAAAAGAAATAACTCTCCTTGCATATCTCGAAGAAAAAGGAGGGCTGTCAAAAACAAGAGCTTATGAAATACTTATTAGGTTTGGATTTACCAGTGAACAAGCCGAGACTAAAATAGGAATACTGAGTCCGGGAAGCAGAGCAAGACTTCTCATTGCATACTTTGGAGCGATTGGCGCAAACACACTTGTCCTCGACGAACCAACAAACCACCTCGACATGGAAGCAGTCGACGCTCTCGGAGAAGCTCTTTCTAGCTACACAGGAAGCGTAATACTTGTATCTCACGACCGCTCTTTTATTGAACACGCCAAAATCGACTCGTTTTATTTAATTGAAGATGGAAGATTTTCTCGAATTCCTGATTATCAGGAATATTTAGACGATGCCGAGAAAAGGGCAGAGAAATTGGTGAGGGTGTTGCGGTAAAACATCACTCTTTACAAACCACACAAAACATGCTATGGTTGGGGAGGTAAAAGACATTCCGTTCTTTTCATAAAAATTCAACAAGGAGGTTTCAGTGAAGATTCAAACAATTCTAACAAGAATTGGAACTATCGGAGCTGGACACACCATGCTCTGGGTTTTCAACAACGTTTTCGATTTCTTGGTCTATGGAGCTGTTATTGCACATTTTGGTCTGATGCAAGGCTTCGTGATCATGGCTCCGCTTTCAATTCTGCTCAATCTTTCTCTGATAAAGGTGTACGACCTAACAGGAAAAGATTGGCTCGGAGCTGAAAGTGTGAAGGAAGGAAAAGAAGCACTGGGTAAAAATAAGCCAACTTGGCTCAAAAAACTCATTGCTTCGAGCGATATCGTCGCTTTCATCCTAATCTCGATCTATGACCCTTTTATTGCTGTGATTTACTTGCGCAAGCAGGAGCACGCGTACAAAGGATTGTCGAAAAGGGATTGGAAGATATTCCTCGCTTCAACGTTCGTTGCGAATGCAGCATGGTCAGTCACGATTTACACCGGACTGTCCGTGGTCGATTGGTTCCTCAAAACCGCACATCTGTCTTAAAACAACAGTGTGCGGTTTTCTCTTTTCCTTTTTGTCTCGAGTCATATATACTATATCCATATGGCAGATGACAAAAAAGAAAAGAAGATTCATCTTTTTCTAAACCTTTTATTCCTTGCAACTATTATTGCTGCGGTTGGGTTTGGTTTTTGGAGATATTATTACACACGCAATTATGATTTCCGTATCGAAGCCCCTTGTGATCCAAAAACAGAACAGTGTTCGTATCGAGATTGTTCTGTAGATGGTGCTTGTCCTCCTAATAATCTTTCTTACTACAAAGCATTTTATGTGAAGTCATATGCTTTCCAAACATGTTCGGATAATTCTTGTGAAAAAGAATGTAAAGCAGGTGCTATCGTGTGCCGCCCCATTTCTTGTGAGACCGAAGGAACTTGTGCTCCAACAGAAGCTCAGCCTCAAGTGGAAACTACTACTGTGGTAAATAACGCTACAAGTACTAAAAATGCTACGAGTTCAAAGAATTTGAAAACGTCTTTTTAATACGTAATACCAAAGCATCAATTTGTTTTCTTTTGGCAGGATCTTTGTAACTCTCTTTATTTGCAATAAATCGAGTAGTTGATGTAAACACTGTATCTATAATCCTCAAGTTATTTACCCTGAAAGATTTTCCACTATCCACCAAGTCAACAACTGCATCTGCAAGATATGGAGCTTTGCCTTCGGTCGACCCCCAAGAAAATTCAACTTTTGCATTTATTCCTTTTTCTTTTAGATACTTTTTTGTGATATTTACAAATTCAGTGGCAACAACCTTACCTTTCAAATCTTTTACTTCTTTTATTTCAGAGTCATTCGGCACAGCAAGTGCAAGTCGAATGAAAGCAGAACCATTTCTTGTATAGAGAAATTCATCAATCTCCTCGATGTTTGCACCACTTTCTTCAATCCAATCCTTGCCAGTGATACCGATGTCGAATTTCCCACTTTCAACATATCTCCCAATTTCTTGAGCGCGCAGTAGCTGACACTCAATTTCCCCATCGTTTACCAAGGGGAAACATGACCGATCTTCTATTTCTATTTTTATTCCAGCTTTTCGAAACAAAGCAATTGTTGCTTCTTTGTAACTTCCGGCGGGGAATGCGAGTTTTAATTTTTTATTCATTTGATTTATTTTTTAAATTTTAAGTAAGCAAGACAAAGAAAAAACCTCTTGGAAAAAGAGGCTTAAAGCAGACAAATGCGTAAAGACCCCTTTCTACAAGAGGCTAAGATGACTGTTGTTTTTTCGAACAGTTAATTTCATGTACCAAGATAGTACTTGAGCTTTGGTAAATTGTCAAAAAAAATTACTGAGATATACTAAAACTATGTATAGAAAAGGCACTTCAGCACTTATAACCAACAGTAACAACGAATTTCTTCTTGTTAATTTAATCTCTTTTGAAGAGAAATTTTTCGCAATTCCTGGAGGAGGTGTGGAAGAGGGTGAGACTTTGGAAGAATCAGTGTACAGAGAGATACAAGAGGAATTGGGTATAAATACAGATTCTCTTGAATTGGTAGGTAAGAGCGATTCACCACTACAATTCATTTTTAAGACTCCTAAAATAAATAAAAAAGGTAAAGAATATATTGGATCAGAAAGACATTTCTTTGGTTTTAAATTTATTGGTGATAACAATGAAATTAAACTTCAAGAAGATGAGGTGAGACATTACAAATGGGTTTCTTTTGCTGATTTAGATAAATACCTACTTTTTGATGATCAATTAATTGAAACCACAGAGAAGATAGTAGAAATATTTCCTCAAGAGATAAAATAAAATCACCCCTTCAAAAACTCTTCCAAAAATACAATATCTCGAAGTTTGATAAATGACCCCTGGATATCAGTAGTCTCATTTTCTTTTAGAAATTTTAGAGCTTCTGGCTTACTAACCCAGACAATTTCAAAACCATTTTCTTTTTCTGAATCTGTAAACTCAGGATTTCCTTTTTCACCAACAACTTTTGCACTATAACAATATGAAGTTTGATAAAGATTATGAGCTTTTCTGTACTCGTCAATAATTCCAATTTCAGAAAGTACCTCAATATCACATCCCAATTCTTCAAGACATTCTCTTTTCAGAGCTTCAACCAAATCTTCTCCCTCATCCACACCTCCTCCTGGAAGTTTGTGGTATGAGTGTCTACTTGCATGAAGTAGCCCCACATTACCTTCTTCGTCTACAACAATAGCTCTGGCAGCATGACGCCTCTTAAAACCAGTCTCTTTTTGTACGCCATCTGGGTCTATGGTAATTAAATGTTTCATTTTTAAATTGTAACAGAGTTGGTATACTAAAACTATGAACCTCATAATATTCCCAGGCAATAGCGTAAAAAACAAAGAGTGGCTTGAAAAAGCCGAGCAAGCTTTTTCCAAAGTTCCAGAAATTACTTCAATTTACAAACACTACTACAAACATTGGGAGACGGGAGAAGAAATGATTGATCTCGAAGAAGAATTAAAAAGATTTACATTAAATCTTCCTTTTACGGAGCCGTATGTAGTTTTTGCAAAATCTGCGGGTTCACTTCTTACTCTTTTGGGAAAAACAAGGGGAATCATCAATCCAGACAAAGCGGTGTTTGTAGGAATGCCGATATCATGGGCAAAAACCAACAATGTTCCTTTTGAATTTGAAGACTGGAACACTCCCACTCTCGTAATTCAAAATGACCACGACCCAATCACTTCTGCAAAGGATTTAAGAGAAGCGGTAAGTGCCAAAACAAATTTCACTATTGTAGAAAGAGTGGGGGACAATCATGATTATTTGGATTTTGAAGAGATTGTGAAGAGTACGAGGGATTTTTTTGGAGGAAAATGAGAAAATTTAAGAGGTTGACATTCGTCTAATATTCGTCTAATATTCGTCCATATGTTTAAGCCAAAATACAACATAACTCAAAAGCTACTGTCTAATATTAAACAAGTAGCAATACTCATAAATGAGCTTAATCACAAGCGTTTTTCAAGTATTGTATATGCCGAAATGGAACAAAGAGCTCGCTCTCTTTCCGTCTATTCGTCTACTAGTATTGAAGGTAACCCTCTAGCTCTTACTGATGTTAAAAATCTCTTAAAAAATACACCTAAACAAGCAAGGGATACTGAAAAAGAAATACTTAACTACAACGAAGCTCTTACTTATCTTCATACACTTATTAAAAAACCTGTTTTTCTAAACAACTCTTTAATTCTCGAAATACAAAAAATTGTTACCAAAGAAATTATTGAAAAGTATCGAAATGGAAAATTCAGAAATGAACCTGTGTTTGTAAATGACCCTCGCACACGAAAGACTATATATCTTCCACCAGATAGTAAAGATGTTGTTTCTTTGCTTAATGACTTAAACACTTTCATCAAAGATAATGAAGGGGTAACCGATCTATTGATTCTCGCTGGTATATTTCATAAGCAGTTTGTCATTATTCACCCATTTGTAGATGGTAATGGAAGGACTGCTCGACTCGCAACTAAAATTCTTCTTGCAAAAATGGGTCTCAATACTTTTGATTTATTTAGTTTTGAGAATTATTACAATAAAAACGTTACTAAATATTTTGCTACTGTTGGGGTATTTGGTAATTATTATGAATTAAATAATACAGACTTCACATCATGGCTTGAATATTTCACCGACGGTATCATTGATGAACTACTTCGTGTCAAAAAAGAAATCAGTAATAAAGGTCTTGCTCTTGATGGGAAAAACCTCAAAAAAGAGTTAGGTATTATTTTGGACTATATAAATAAACACAGCTCTATTACAGAAGCTGTATATAAAGAAATGACCAACAGAGCAAGGTCAACTAGAGCCCTTGATTTCAAACAACTTTGTGAATTAAAACTCATTAAAAGATTTGGCGCGGGAAAGAATACTTACTATACACTTGCTGAGTAATGTAATAGTGGTACATTGGTAAGTATGTATGAAGATGTTATCGAACTAATAGGAAAAGAAGCAGGTCCAACAAGCATAATACTTGCAGGCGTCCACGGTAATGAAAGATGTGGAGTGGAAGCTTTAAATAAAATAGCACCCTCACTTGAAATAAATAGAGGGAAGGTTTTTATTTTGTATGGCAACCCAAGAGCTATAGAGCAAGACATACGCTTTACAGAAGCAAATTTAAATAGAATGTTTAGACTTGATGAAGAAATTTCTGAAGAAGAAAAAGGTAGCTATGAATATTCTCGCGCTCAATTTTTGAAAAAATATCTAGACCAAAGTGATGTGTTGCTTGATATTCATGCGAGCTACACTCCTAAAAGTCCAACTTTTATTATCTGTGAAGAAAATTCACGCAATATAACTAAAAATCTTCCATTTGAAATAGTTGTTTCTGGTTTTGACCAAGTTGAACCAGGTGGAACTGATTATTATATGAATACCACTGGAAAAATTGGTATCTGTGTTGAGTGTGGATATTTAAAAGATGCTCAATCAGTAGAGAATGCTGAAAAAAGTATTCATGCATTTCTTTGTGCACGAGGACACAAAGACGATGAAAAGCAGAAAATCGACCAGACTAATATTCAAATGTATAAAATATATTTATCAGAAACCAACTTTGAACTTGCAAAAGAATTTTATGATTTCGAAGAAATAAAATCAGGACAAATTATTGGAAAAGACGGAGAAAAAGAAATTTTCGCACCAAAAGATAGCATTATACTTTTCGCTCGAAATATTAAAAAAGCTGGTGATGAAGCTTTTCTTCTTGGTGAGTATAAAAAGATATAACAATTTGTTTGACTTTTCTTCCTACCTCCTTTACCATTCAACTCAGATACATTACATCACTATGAAAAATAAACAACAAATACTTTTACTTCACGGTGGTACAACACACCCAAGTTACGATACCTATCTTGAGGAACTAAAGAATAAAAATCTCAAACTCGAGAGAATTCTCTCTCAGAGAAACTGGAAAAATGAACTGCAAGATCAATTGGGGGAAGATTTTGCTGTGTATACTCCACAAATGCCTAACAAACAAAATGCTCAGTATGAGGAATGGAAACTAGTATTTGAGAAAATTGTTGAGTTGCTCGATAATAATTTTATTCTAGTAGGACACTCTCTTGGTGCTATTTTTATTGTTAAATATTTATCAGAAAACATGATAAGTAAAACTATCAAAAAGACACTTCTTCTTGGAACTCCTTTTGATGATGAGGAATTGGGTGATGAATCGTTGTGTTCTTTTTTAAGAAAAGAGAATTTAAAAAATTTTGAACAACAGGCTGGGGAAGTATTTTTCTATCACAGTGAAGATGATTTTTCTGTTCCTTTTAACCATATTGGAAAATATAGACAAGAATTACCAAATGTTAGTATCAGAACAATGAAAGATAGAAATCATTTTCTTCAAGAGGAAGTTCCTGAGTTGGTGGTAGATATAAAATCTGTCTAATAGTTTCAAGGCTTTATGAGAACTAATCCCCTCAAACCCTAAGGGTTTGAGGGGATTCTTTATCTACAATTCAAGAGTTTTCTTAATGAGTAACTTAGGGGAATAAGTCTAATATTTTAAATAATTGCTTTAAGTAAATATCTGTGGTATTTTCACAACAGAAGGACTTTGTCATGCCTACCAATCAAAAAATTCACGATGTGACGACGGTCTTTTACTGTTACTCCTGTTGCTTAAACACTTCCGGAATAATTCTACCAGACATAAACAGGCTTAAAAGATTTTGTCCTCGATGTAAAAGAATCCTTGTTTGGTGCCAGAAATGCACCAAATATGTTTCTGCATACACAAAAGAAGAAAACATTTGCTGTGACAATTGTTACAGTGCCATTCCAGAAAACAACCAAAACATAAACCAGTACCATTAAAATGAACTCGAAACTCGAAATAGTCTTATCAGGGATACGCGCAACAGGAAAACTGCACTTCGGTAATTTTTTAGGAGCAGTGAGAAACTTCGTCCGTTTTCAAGACGAAGGGAATCTCTGTCTCTATTTTATTGCCGACTGGCACACTCTCACAACATTGGATGATCCGGCGGTCTTAAGGAACAATGTCCTTGAAATCGCAAAGGATTATCTTGCAGCAGGCCTTGATCCTGAAAAATCAATCGTCTACACACAATCAAGTGTTCCAGAAATTGCAGAACTCTCTCTGTATCTCGGAATGTTTCAACCACTGGGAGAACTTTCAAATATTCCGACGTACAAGGATTTGGTCAAAAAGTTTCCCAACAGGGTGACCCACGGACTCATTTCTTATCCAGTACTCATGGCTGCTGACATCCTCGGTCCGCAAACCACACTGGTTCCGGTCGGGGAAGATCAAGTTCCCAATGTTGAACTCGCACGTGAACTCGCACGCAGATTCAACAATCGTTTTGGTCAGACGTTTATCGTCCCCGAAATGATGAAAGAAATGGTGAAGGTTCCGGGACTTGCAGGTGGAAAGATGGGGAAATCAGACAGTAGCAACGCTGTCGACATCAATGCCCCCATTGAAAGCATACGGGAGCTGTATCTTAAACACAGCTCAAGTGATCCAAAAAGAATTCTTCGGTCAGATCCGGGGGACCCTTTCAATCGCTGTCCTGGTGTTTACCCTTTGCATGAGATTATTACAGAGGGAGAATCTGTGTCACGAACAATTGCACGCAAATGTCAATCTGCCGCAATTGGTTGTCGGGATTGTAAAAATCAGCTTGTCGACACACTCGCGAGCATGATTGAACCATATCAAGAACGACGTCGTGAACTTGAAAATAAGAACGATTACGTTCGAGATGTACTTCACGAAGGAGGTAAAAAGGCTCGAAAACGCTTTCAAACCACCATTGAAAATGTCCGTGAAAAGATTGGTATCCGCATTTATTAAGAGACCTGTCAGGTCGCCCCTTGTCTAACAAGGGGCTTTTTTATTTGCATAATACCTATTAAATGGTATAGATTTGATTAGGAGGTTAGTAAAAATTGATCTATGAAAACTAAAAATGCACCTAAAAAAGACCCTCGTTTGGATGGTATCGGTAAAAAGTTAGCCATTATCGATGAACACCTTGTTCGATTACTGGCAATACGTATCAAACTCGCAAGACAAGTTGCGATGGTGAAAATTGAAGCAGGAGAGAAGATTTTCCGTCCCAGTGTTGAAAATACTCGTCTTAAAAAAACATCAAGGCTTGCAAAAAAAGAAGGACTCAATCCCAACTTTCTCTTCTCCTTGCTTTACAACATCATTGGTGAATCTTGCAAACAGCAGATGGGTATTGTTGATGATTTTCGCCTCAAAAGAAAATTTGAACGATACAATCCAACACCGGAAGAATTCCGTAAGAATCTTTTGCAATTGACCAAAGAATGGTCAAAGCAGTATGAAGAAAAATACGGAGATCAACACGGAGCGACGCTCGCACTGCGAGAATTCGAACACCGTATCATCGATGAATCAATCAACGAACTCAAAGACAATGATTTGATGCTTGACCTTGGATGCGCCACAGGCAAGGAAATGAGAAGGATTAGCAAAAGCTTTCGTTCCTTGCGTGGAATTGATATAAGCAAACATATGGTTGAGGTAGGACTGAAAGCTGTAATAGCCGAAGAGGTAAAGAACGTGAGTCTTGAGGTGGGTGATATTGAAAAGCCATGGATACTCGATGACTCGTCAGTGTCATTCATTGTTATGAATAACGGAACTGGAAGCGACATTCATAATCTGGATTTTATCCTTTCAGAAATTAAACGAGTACTGAAACCAGAAGGGAGATTTGTTCTTTCCTTTTATAACAAAGGTGCCTGGACTCAACAAGTATTCTTTCCGTGGCCTCTCGGACTAATGGCGGGGATGGACCAAGAACGTAAATGTCTTGAGGTGTTGTCTAAAGGAAAATTCGTTCCGATATACGCACAACCTTACAGCATGGAAGAGGTACTGGGAAAATTCTCGCATCCACTTCACGTCCTAAAATCATTTACATATCCAACACTACAATCACTTCTACCAGCAGAGGTGATGACTAGCAAGGTAAACGCTGAAATGATTCTTGTAATGGATAAAAACCTAACAAAAAGCACCAACCTCGGAACTTACATTATCCTTTCGGGAGAAAAAAGACTCTAAAAAAAGAGCGCCACACGATTGATTTCGTGTGGCTTTTTTGTGGAAAACATGAGACTGATAGGGCAAGAAAAGCCCGGGTACGGAGGGAATCGAACCCTCATAAGAGGTTTTGGAGACCACTGACTTACCATTAATCGACGCACCCAAAGAACTTATGTCGCTAATATATACGATATTACTGATTATGTAAAGAAATTGTATTTGTTCACCACCTTGACTTTATAAGTGATATTGTTTAAATTGTTCACAGAGTCATTACAACTTTAAATCCTTTGATTTGAATCTCTAAAGTAATTTAGAGGCTGGGTTCAAGTCGCTGAAAAGCAAGGAGGTTTCTGCGTAAGTGGAAACTCGGAAACTCACCGTAATCATAGAGAAATCGTTATCCCGAAAAAGAGACGATAAAGTTTACCTATTTTAGGTAAAAAACTAAGGTGGCACCACGGAAAAAATCCCGTCCTTATCACACAATTATTTTAAAAATTAATTGTGAAATAAGGACGGGATTTTTTATTATGACAATAAAAGACGACCCGTATAAGTTCTTTAAAAAAGGAGAATCATGAATGCTCATACATCAAATATTCAATTGACTGGAATTCGTCACGAAAAACAAATTATCCGCGAACATATCGCAAAAGAGAGTTATTCGCTTTCAAAACAAATTTCTTCACGAAATCTCCCCATTCATTTACTTGAAACAATGAATGTTGGACAAATTGATCGCAAGGTTAAAAATGGCGGATCAATCACTTTTGAAGAAGCATTTGTTGGTATGTGCTACGTCATTGCAGCCACCAACAAACATTTCCTCAATACTTATCAACATTCATTAGGAAAAGCATATGGGATAAAAAGATTTTCTCACGATCGTGCTATTGCTGTAGGAACAGCATTTCTTAATCTTATGGCAGTCAAAGAATCCTTCTTTGGATTAACTGCCGATGAGATTTCTGGTATGGTATCTGCGGGTCTTATGGATACAGTCATGTCGCTTAAACATGAGCGTATTCTCGAAACTTGTGGTATGGGAGGAGATAAAGGTTTTGGTGAAGAAGGATCAAGAATCAAGAGTATTAATGTGTCAACACTTAGTGCAATTGTCCTAGCATCTCTCGGATGTGTCGTCGCAAAACATGGTTCATATGCAAACACTACTGTTGTGGGAAGCACCGATAGTCTTGAACTTTTCGGTGCCAATACAAATCCTCTCTCAGAAAACAGTCTGATCCAAATTTGGAATAGTACGAACTTTTGTTATTTGGATGCACACCTCAGTAAGACATTACACGACCTTTCTCATCTCATAATGATGGAGACTGTTAATCATGTGGTAGGACCAATGACCCCACCGTTTGATTCTCAAACCCAAGTTGTTAAAATTATGGGAGTAAATGAAAAGGTGAGCCCTCGCTCTGTAGCATTAGCATATGCCAATCTACACCAGCGAAGCATACAGTCGAATAAAGGGGTTTTCATTATTGCTGGATTAAATAGTCACATTGACTCTTCAGCAAGTGAAGTTTCTGATGAATATCTGAGAAAGAATGTAATTCTCGATGAGCTTTCTCCTTTTGCTTCATTCGTATCAATATCGATTAAAGATCGGTACGTTGGGGATGAAATTGTCACTCCGGAAGATTTCGGAATTTCAATCAATCCAAAGATGATTACCGTACAAGGTAATCGAGAGGCAATCCACATAGCAAATCAAGAGGCTATTTATGGAAATAACCATCATTTAGTGGACTATCTTTCTATGAATGCTGCGTTGGGGCTGTATGCGTGGAAACATCTCGATTGGCATGAACAAACCGGAAGTTCCCATTTAAACAGGGAAATTCTTCGAAAATGTTTTGCTGAGTGTAAGCAAGCTATAGTCTCAGGAAAAGCAAGGGCAACCCTTGAAGAATTCACTCGACAGAGCAACGAATAACTTCGACCCACCATGAGGAATACTTCGGTATTCCTCATTTTTTATAAATTAGTATATAATAAAATTATCAAATGAAAAACTATATTATAGGAGCCATACATTTTCCACCCCTTCCTGGATATCCAAATTATCCAGGGTTTGATGTTGCATGTAAAAATGCTCTTTGTGACTTATATGCTTTTGAAAAAGGAGGGTGTAATGCTGTAATTATTGAAAACAATTATGATATTCCACATAAAGAAAAAATCACAGTTGAAGCAAAAAATGAAATGATAAGATTAGGAAAAATTATTCGGAAGAACACTAAACTTCCTATTGGTGTTAGTGTGTTATGGAATGATTACCAATCAGCATTTGAAATAGCTCGTTCAATAGGTGGAGAATTTATTCGTATCCCCGTATTTGTTGATGACGTAAAAACATCTTATGGAATAATGCTAGCAAAAGCAGATGAGATAAAAATTTTTAGAAAAGAAAATAATATGGAAGATATTAAAATATTTACAGATATCCATGTAAAACATGCTGAAATTATCTCAACCAACAAAATAAAAGAATCTGCTTTAATAGCTATAGCTAAGGGGTCAGATGCTCTTATCATTACAGGCAAATGGACTGGAGATGCTCCTAAAATAGAGGATCTTAAGGAAGTACGTGAAGCTGTTAAGGATTTTTTAATAATATGTGGAAGTGGAGTAGACAAATCAAATATTCATACTTTATTCAAGTATGCCAATGGAGCTATTGTGAGTACTTCATTAAAGGATGGAGGAGAAGAAGATAAGATAAACATAAAATCTTATGAAGCTAGGATCAGTGAAACAAAGATTACAGATTTAGTTAATAGACTAAATCTGTAATTATCTAATTAAAATATAAAAAACAGCCTTACTTAAGGCTGTGGGGTGGTTTCAATAATAACCGGTTCAGAAATAAACAATATCTCTTCTAATATACTTGTTGGCTTAAGTTGACTCTTAGCGAACAAAGTATGTCCATTAATAGGGGATATGATATTGGGTTTTGTTTCTGATACCCCAATAACTCTACCTTTCTCAATTAATGCGAAGGTTTTAAATATTTCCGTTAACATATAGGAACTATCTTCAAACATAACGCTGTTAACGACTTTGTAATGCTTATACTGATCAGGAGATAATAAAAAATACTTATCTTCAATCATTCCAAGGTTTACGAGCAACGCCAAACACGATTGAATTGATCTTTCAAATGAAGAAGAATTTTCGTGAGATCCAGATTCAATACCAAGACGAACAACGTCGCTCTTGTTACCATAGAAATGAATCGCAGGCTTATTGATCTGTACATTCGTAATGTTTGAAATGATATTGGATATAGGGAATCCTTTTATCAAATTCCAATGGATATCTCCGCAAGCTACTATCATGGGACTATCTTGAGTAGCACTGTGAATATCAAGGGCTACATCGAACTTTTCCCAAATAGGAAGTAGTTCTTTTGCTCTCAATATCTCATACTGATGATAATCTGCGTTAGATATGGAATCAGAAGGAAGCCTATTCATGTTTAATTCGAATTCACGACTTTTATCCTTTAATATATCGCGCAAAACAGGATCGGTGACATGTTGTGCTTCAAAATAAAGGTTAGTGGCTTTCAAATTATTTAAAACAAAGATAATCTTTCCCTTTTTTAAAGAATTAAAATTTTGTCTCAAATATCTCGAAGTTGCCAGTCCGCTTGGTTCATTTCCATGAGTATTCATAGTGATACCCAGGACAGGCCCAGGAACACCTGAATCAATAGAGTAAACTCCATTGACCCTTAAATATTCACAATTTAGTATGTAATTAAACTCTTCTTCCAGTTCAATAAGTGACAGGCTAGGTATTAAAAGTGCTGTTTTCATATATTTTTTCTAGTTCTGATAAAATTTTACCATAAAATAACGAAACTATGAAAATTATTTTGGATTTGAAGGAAAGAAGATTAAATAATAATTTTTTTGTATAATTAATTTATGGAAGACAATCAAATCGCCACAGAACCTCAAATCCAAACTGAACCACAGGTAATTCCTGAAATATCGATCCCTAAAGAACCAGCACCTATTGAAGTACCAGTGGCACCAGAAATTCAAATTATAGATTCACCAGTTCCTCAAGCAATCCCCCTAGAACCAGACCCCACTGTGACACCCCCAAATCCTGTCATCCCAGTACAACCAGCACCTGAACCAGTACAAATCCCCATTTCACCACAACAAACACAGCCAGAGCCCGTAATTCCTCAACCAGAGCCATCAGTTGCACAGGAAGTGTCTTCAGTATCGTCATCGTCCGAGCCGTTAGAACCAGCAACACCTCGCCTCCAACAACTACTCGACAAGGCACTTATCGCTCTCGATTTCCGTAAGCAAAAGAGATTCGAGAAAATTATAGCTTTCGCTCAAAAGAAAGGGTCTGTAAACAACGAAGATGTCGTCAGGCTTCTTAGGGTTTCAGATACTACAGCTAGTCGATATCTTGCGACACTGGCTAGACAGGGGAAGCTTAATCGGGTAGGAAAGGGAAGAGCTACTAGTTTCAAAGCTCTCTGAGGGCAAATCCCCTATAAGGATGTACATCCTTATAGTTATTGTGTTAGTGTTTAAAATAGAACTTTATGGAAAAAACTACACAAATGAAAAAAATACATGATTTGGGCTTGTCTAATGAAGACTTATGGGTCTTTGACAACGACGGTACTTTATATAATGATAAAGTACTTCAAAAAGATATCGAAAAACTTATGGACCAGTTTTTTAGCAGGATGACAAATTCTTCTGAAAATGATGGAAAAAGGCAGAGGAAAAAGTTACGGAAAAAACACAGTGACACATCGACGATTATTTCACTTTACCGAGAAGGATTCGAGATACCATACTTGAGAAAATTTGTTACTGAAACATATTTAGCATCCAACAAAACAAAATTGAAGGATGACAGGTATTCGACTTTAACAGACAAATTATCACAAATCCCTGGTACTAAAATAATTCTCACAAATGCACCATCTGCATTTGCACACCAAGTATTAAAGTACCTGGAAATCGATGAGTGGTTTTATGCGGTTTACGGAATTGAAGAAATTGGTTTTACGCAAAAACCAGAAATCGCTTCTTTTTCTCCAATTATTCCATTTCTCGAAAAAGGCAGGAGGGTTTTCTTTGTTGATGATAAAATCAACAATGTGTTAGTCGCCATCTCAATTGGATGTGTTGGAATGTGGTGGAATGGAGAAAAATTAAACTTAGTAAAAAGTAAGGAGGAATATTATGAAATTGATTGAACCTCTACTGCGCAGACACAAACTGACAATAGTAGAAACTTTTACTGCCGGTCACAAATGTCAGATGGTATACAAGGTAACTCGAGGAGATGAAGAATGTGTTCTCAAGGTTGGATTAACCGAAGAATCCGTAGCAGAAATTCAAAAAAATATTAGAGGATATGAACTCCTTCGTAATCAAGGTTTGAATTTCTTCATTCCCAAAGTCTATGCATCGGGAATAGAGAATGATTCGATATTCATTCTTATGGAGTACTGTGGAGACTGTTTTAGTGGAAAAATACAACAAGAAAACTCCCCCGAAAAACTCTATGAAAAACTTATTAATGACCTACTGTTTGTTTACTCTTCAACCAAGACAGCTGTACATAAGCAGAGTATTTCATTAGAACAAGTTCAGAAGGTAATAGTAGACCAATATAAAAGATATCTATCATCTCCCTTTGATCCTGGCGAAGTAATTCTTCCACAGTTAGCATCTGTTCTAGACATGATCAAACTAGGAAATTGCTTTGATTGTTTTGCTAGTTGGGACTTCACACCTCAAAACGTATTCATACCTAATGGACAAGTTAAGTACGTTGACCCAAATGATCAAGTTGTTGGAATACCAATAATCGACTTAGCCTGCTTTGCTGGAGTTATACACGATGTTGAACTACTTCCAGCAAAAGAAATTGGTTATGAACTCCTGCAAAATAGTGTCCTGAGTGTAGCGACAATACTTGAAATCCCTGAAAACAAAGCGATGCAAATATTCTACTTAGGTAGAGTTTTGCAAAGTTTTCTATCATCGCGTTTCCGCATTGTCTCCAATCCAACAAAGGCATTATGGTTCTTCAATCAAGGAGTTAAGTACCTTGAAAAAATTACAAAGTAAGTATAGAATGGCACTAATAATGCCATTCTATTTTTATGCACAAAAAATCCAATCCTAGAAAAAATATCTTTTTCCTAGATATTGACGGAACTCTTATCACGCCCTCCCAAAAAACAAACACAAGATCTCTTCCCGCTCTAATAAGAAAGCTTTCAAAAAAAGGTGTATGTTTTGGATTAAATTCAAATAGATCTATTGAGGATCTGACTTCTATTTATAAAAAGTTTTCTCTTAATGGACCTATTATTGCGGAAAATGGTGTTTATTATAAATCATCCATTTCTGGAAAGAAAAACTTTCTTATTCCTCAACCTCCGGATAAAATTAAGGAAATCACTTATATGTCTATTAAAAAATTTATTGAAAATGAAAAAATAAAACCTATATTTAAAATGGGCGATTCAACAAAAATTATAAGTTCAAAAAAAATGAACATGGATTCTCCTCTTATTATCGCTAATGGATACCGCCTCTACACAGGAAACATACATCTTTACAACAATAGAAAAAGAGATCCTGCACTAGCACAAAGGTTGAAGATTTTTCTTGAAAAAGAGTTTAAAATCAAAAAACTATCTTTAAGAGTTGAATCTAGCAGAATTTTTAGCAATGTAATGTTCTGCCCTCAAAAAGCTGATAAGGGAAATGCTGTGCGAGAGTTAAAAAAAATATATACAAACTCAAAATTTTATATGGCAGGAGATGATGTTGGTGATCTTGAAACTCTAAAATACATTGATGGTTTTTTTGCTGTCGGAAATGCAGAAAAAAAAGTTAAAGAATCAGCCGCATTTACATCCGCTCAAGAATATACAAAAGGTGTTTTGGATATATTACGACATTTCGAAAAAAAATATTTATAATAAGGAACCTAAAGACCTGATATTAATTTTTTCTCTCTTCCACATCCCCCAAACCCTGATATAATACCCTCACCAACAACACAACACCCACCCCATGCCTGAAATACCCGACATCGACACATTAGTTTCTGACCGCAAAGCCTTTGACGCTTTTGTATACACTCCGGTAAAGGAGGCGATTGTGGAGCTAAAGAGAAGGTGGAATGATCCGAGTATTAAAGATCCTGATTCTGTCCCAGAGATTCTTAAAGATGGCTTTCGGGCGATACAATATGTAGCACTAATTAGTCCAAACTATCAAATAAGTCGATATATTTGTGTTGCAGACGCACTTGATCTTGAGCCATTGATATTTGAGCAGACGAAAGACAAGTTTACTTCGAACAATGATTGGAAACATTCGTTGGGTAAACTTCGACTTTTTACTGGTATGGACAAAAAAGGGAAGTCACATGTTGAACATTTAAACGTAATTGATTTTAATTTAGCAAATGGAAATCCTATTCATACATTAAAAACATTTTCAGGTCAGTCATTAGTTGATTTTCATCATGATATTTTTTTTGAAAAATTTCCTCATTTAAACAAAGAAAAACATATTTTTGAAGCATCAGATTGGCTTAAAAAACACGGAGAAACTCCTCAGGAATATTACAAATCTTTTCTCTCTCTTTTAATAAAACACTCAATTCAACTTGAAAACTTCATGTTAGATGAAAAAGAATTATGGTTTACAAAAGAGATATTTCTTCCTGCTTTTATAGATGTATACAAAAAATATGGAGTAAAACCATTAATTGTAGCCTTAGAACCAACAACCATTGAAGGAGATGAGTTTTGGATAAGTTACCCTTACAAAGAAAAGTCTAATCTTTTAGAAAAAATTACTAGGAAAAATGACTAGTTTTGTTTTATAATCATGATATGGATATAAATACCTGTTTTGCCACGACAAATGCATATCACACAATTGCATACTATACTCATTTTCTTCCTATCTTCGTTTCCCTATTTCTTGCCATATTTCTTTTATATAAAACAAAGTTTTCTATTCTTTCACAAATCTTTTTTGCTTTTATTGCAGGAATAAATGTGTGGCTCATTGCAGACATCATTGCTTGGACATCGCAAGATTATAATCTTATTCATTTCTTTTGGTCTTTATTTGATTACACAAATCTTGTTTTCTTCTTGTTTGGTCTTTATTTCTTTGCTGTACTTATCAAACATAAAGATATTGGTTGGAAATGGAAATTATTTGGTTTCGTACTTACCCTTCCAGGACTTTACGTAGTACTTACAGGAAATTCTGTTCATGAATTCAATCAATCTGTATGTGAATCTGCAAATGATTCATTTTTGAATTTATATAAAAATTTAATAGAAGGTTTTGTGATTGTGTCTATTATTTTTCTTACAATACGTATATGGGTAAAAGAAAAAAAAGATATTGTCATACGAAACCAAACACTATTTGTAAGTATTGGACTTATTTTATTCTTTGCAACATTCGCACTTACTGACTATTTAAGCGTATCAAGTGATTATTACGAATATGGCCTCTACGGACTCTTCATCCTACCTGTATTTCTCGGTCTCATCGTATACGCTATTGTAAAATATAAAGCTTTTAATGTTGGAGTACTCGGGGCACAAGCACTTGTTGCAACACTTGATGTCCTCATTGGAGCACAATTCTTTTTCATTCAAAATCAAACAAACAAAGTACTTAATAGTATAACTTTAGTACTGGCACTTATCTTTGGATATTTTCTCATTCGGGGTGTAAAAAAGGAATTAGAAGCTCGCGAACACATCGAGAAACTTGCCAAAGAATTGGAAAATGCCAACTCCGGACAAGAAACATTCATTCACTTTCTCAGTCATGAAATCAAAGGATATCTTACTGTGTCTCGCAATGGTTACTCTTCTATCGTAGAAGGGGATTTTGGAAACACTGTTCCTCTTCCACTTGTCACCATGGCTAGAGACGCTCTGCAGAGAATGACGGAGGGAGTGGATGTTGTGGAAAATATTCTAAAATCTTCAAATCTAAAAAGTGGAAAGGTGGTGTACACCATGGCTCCTTTTGATATTCGTCAGTCTGTCTTGGCAATATCTCGAATGGTGGCACAGAATGTTAAAAATAAAGGTCTCACTCTCGATGTTCACACCGATGAAAGTGCCGATTACACAATTGTCGGAGATCAAGAAAACATCACTCGTCATGTCATTAAAAATCTTGTAGACAACGCTATCAACTACACACCAAAAGGATCGATTGAGATTAGTCTTGAAAAGAAAGCGAATAAAATATTGTTCTATGTCAAAGACAGTGGAGTAGGTATCACTGCAGAAGACAAACTAAAACTCTTCAAAGAAGGAGGTCGTGGCACAAACTCAGTCAAGACCAACGCTCACAGCACAGGCTACGGACTCTTCATTGCAAAAGGTATCGTAGAATCACACAAAGGAAAAATCTGGGCAGAATCTGAAGGTCAAGACAAAGGAACTACTTTCTTTGTGGAGTTGCCGGTGAAGTAGGATTTGACTTATACTTTCTACCTGCTAATCTGCAAAATAGATAATTTAGATGGTCTAAATTAGAAAATTCACAACAAAACAAAGGAAACCAGTAAAATGTATCGCACATTGAAATCCCCGCTTAATATTCAGGTTGAATTAACTCAACAATGTAATGTGGTATGTCGTCATTGTTACAACTATTTTCGACATAAAAATGATCCGAAATATTCTCTCACCAAATCTGACATTGATAAGATGGTGGAAGAATTTCAGAAAAATCAAGTTATGCGAGGTGTCATAACTGGTGGTGAACCATTAAAACATTCGAGACTGGCTATCTATCTGGCCCAAAAGATGACAGCTAACAATATGAGAGTAACTCTTAATAGTAATCTCTCACTTTTCACCGAAGAAATTGGTAGAGAATTGAAGGAGGTAAACGTCAAAGCATTTCTTGTCAGTTTGATTGCTGATGACCCAAAGATTCATGATTGGGTAACACAAAAACCAGGTAGCCACCAACAGACGATTGCCGGAATTAAATTGGCAGTCGGCATGGGGTTCAGAATCCTGATTAATATGGTTTTAACCAATTGGAATATTGATCGAGTTCAACAAACTGGTGACTTGGTTGGTTCGCTTGGGGTCAATAAGTTTGGGGCAACAAGAGCCTGCGCTCCTGGGCCAATAGCTGTGGGCTTCACTGAACATTTAATAAGTATCGAGAATTTAAGAAGAAGTCTTGATATTTTGGATCACCTCAAACAAAAGTGGGGGTATGAAATAGATGTTTTTGAACATTACCCATGGTGTGCCTTGTCTGATGTTAGACGTTTTAGCCATCTGGCAAGACGAAAATGTACAGCAGGTATTACAAGTGCTTCCATTGGAGCTGATGGACAATTGCGTCCATGTGGCCACTCTTCCAGGGTCTATGGTTCAGTACTTGAAGAGGGCTTAAAAATACCTTGGATGAGGATGACAGACTGGAGAGAACAGGTTTATTCACAAGCATGTTCTGATTGTAAGTATTTCAGATTGTGTACAGGAGGTTGTCCAGTAGAAGCTGGGAACTCTAAAACCGGAAAAGACCACCACTGCACAGATCAAAATGATGTAATTTCTCTTCCCGAAAAGGAAGAATATCCCATCATTAATTCTGATTTGGAATTAAAAATACCAAACAGTGTTGTATTGCGAGAAGAAGAATTTGGGGGTATCATTGGGTCAGGTTCTGGTGGTAATTCTCTTGTAGATCATAAAACATTCAATATTCTTGTCGGTTTGAGGCATCAAACCTCTTTCTCTGCAAGGAGTGTTTCTGTGGAATACGAGCTGGATCTTTCAGAAATAACCGAGTTCTTTTCGCGTCTGAAGTTTCAAAACTTAATACAACCAAAGGAGGTGAGAACATGAAGACACTATCTCTATACCAAGATGATGGTAAGCCCGGTATTATCGCAGAAGGTGTTGTAATTGCAAGAAATAGCCCTTGTTACGACGATTGCTATGATTGCGACTCCGACAGCGATCATGCTGGTGCATAGGTGTGCAAACACCCGGGTTGGTGGCACGATGTGTGCAACCAACCCTTTTTTAATATACAATAAATTTATATGATACTTTTTAAGTATAATTCTGAAAAAGAAATAATGGTTCTAAAAATTCAAAAAGATAAGAACAGATCACCTGAGACTTTTGCATTATTTGAAAAATTTATAACTAATGCTGATATTGATATTGATAATCCTTTTATTTTAAAACATATTAAAGTAGTAGGAGAAAACTGGAATAATGTAAAAGATAGATTTTTGAATGGTTTAAGTAAATTTTACGAAGTAAAATTACAAGAACCAGATTTGACTTGTTATTTAACCAGAACCGCTATATTTCCTTACAATTATAAAGGTGACTCCCAATGGTTTGCAGCTCCCATGTTTGGAAATCCTGCAGAGATTAACAGAGTCATTATGCACGAGCTTTGTCACTATCTACAACCAACAAAACTTCCTGATTATATAAAAGAAGCCATTCCCGTAATTCTTAATGATACTAAAATCTTCGGTAGTATAGGAGTTGAAAAAGGTCATTTAAAAGATGAAGCTGAACAAAAATGGAGAAAAATTATCTGGGATTTATACTGTGAAGGAAAGAATTATACAGACTTATTAAAATTTGTAGAAAAAGAAATTAGTAATTAGTTTTTGTGTTTATGATATACAAAATCACCTCAACAAACGACACATATCTGGAAACTATATTTAAAGAATCACTTGATGATTTAAATACTTTTTATGAAATAGATTGGCAACATCACCTTCCAAATATAATTGTTGTCGATGACCGAAAGACTATTAATCTTCTAAAAGGTGAAGAGACTGAACCATGGATTATTGGATGGTCAGAAGGTAAAACTATATACATTTTAAACAAAGACAATTTTGAGACAGAGAGCAATCATAAATATAATCATGCTGAATATTCTGCTTTTGTAAAACACGAAATGAGTCATTCATTTTTCAGTGCTCTTTCTGGGGGGAGATGGAAACCTGTTTGGCTAAATGAAGGAGTGGCGATATACACATCAGGTCAGAACAACTTCAAACAGAAACCTGGAGAGTTTAAGCATTTTCTAGAATCTTATGATCGTGGAAACAAAGAAATATATTCTGAAGCAGGTTTTATTGTAGAATTTTTAATAGAAAAATATGGAAAAGAAAAACTTCTAACATTGATAAAAAATCTCAAAAATTATCCTACAAAAGAATTATTTGAACAAGGATTCGAAAAAGAATATGGTTTCGCTTTGAGTTATGAGGGGTTTAATCATAAATAACTCTATCTTTTTTAAGATGACAATTTCTGTTAAAACCTTAAACACCGACCAAAAACTATTTTTAGTGGGTATTCAACACACATCAGATCCAGACGACACGCAATTCGGTACCATTGATACTATTTTTACAGATTTCTTGAAATCTAAAGAGAAGAAAATTGCTATTTTAGAGGGTAACGCTATTCCAGAGAGACTTATCACAAATAATCGCGAAGAAGTAATTTCTTCACTTGGAGAACGCGGCTATATGATAAAAATTTTGAATGACAAAAAAATACCTTACGTTTTTTCTGATTCTACAATTCTTGATGAGTATAATTATTTAATAAAAAAATTTAGCAAAGAATCAGTAAGTTATTATTTATTTATTCGTACTCTCGGAGGACTTCTTAGAAAAAGAAAAGATGGTAATTTCGATGAAATATTAATATATACCGCTAACTCACTTAACTCTGAAATTTCAGAAATAAATCTGACTAAAGAGAAAATTTTAGACATGCATGAAAAATTTTCATCTCAAGAACTCACAAAGAAAAACTTTAATGAAATAATTAAAAGTACATATCCTGACAAGCGAAGAAAAAATATTATCAACAAGGTCGCATGTGATTCATCCTCTTTCAGAGACAACTCTTTACTAGAAAAAATTAAAGAAACCTTATTTAAAAAAAGAATAAATATCTTTGTTTTGTTTGGTGAACATCATATCAAAATGATATCTTCTGCTTTAAATCTACCAAGGCACTAATAAGTGCACTTTTTTCCTTTTCCACATCTTTATTTCCTCTAGATAATTCAGCGTGCAAATCAGAAACAGCATCTGAAATCGCATTAGAAATATTCACATGTTCTTTGATATTAATCATTTCAAGTAATTGATCAAGAAGTCCTGTTGAATAAATTTCAACATCTGGACCAGAATTCGAAAATTCTGTTTTTTTGCTTTCAAATATCATGTCTGGGTCATGTGAAAACGTGGCTAAAGATTGGTATGAAGAAATATTTTGAGCTAACTCATTCAAACTCACAGCGAAAAATATCAAAGCTTTTTTGATTTCAACATCATTTCCAGACTGTTTTGCTGATTTTAGTCTTTTGATTATGTTTGTGTACATAGGTTAACGAAATATTTTTTATTATATTACAAAACTACGGTATTATCTAAACATATGAAAATCAGAAACTACAGCGAAAAAGACAAAAATGCAGTACAAAATATTTTTGCCAAATACTGGACTGACGAGGAATTTTTAAATGAACTTGAAAGAAATTTAGATGAACACGGGGCTCACTTTTATGTTGCAGAGAAAGACGGTGAAGTGGTAGGTGTTGCAGGATTCAGAGAATCACAAAAAACCATGCAGAATTGTATGTAATAGCTTCTAAATTACAAAATGAAGGCATTGGAAGCATGCTCGTTCAAAAAGTAATTGAAGAAGCAAAGAGCTTACATTTTACAGAAATAGAATGCTACAGCCCCGAAACTCACAGTAGTTCATGGAAATTCTATGAGAAACTTGGATTTACAAAACATGGAATCATAAAAGACCCAGACGATGGATACCCTGGAATGCTTTGGAAGAAGGTTATTTAGTAGTGAAGATAAAATTTTTATCAAATATTTTGTTGACTTAATCTTTATTAAATATTAGACTCTTAGTGTGCCCATGGGAGCGTAAGCTTTGGTTCAGCCATTTGGGTCTTCGGATCCTAAAGCTGACAGTGGGTACAATAAAAAAGACCATCTTTCGATGGTCTTTTTTATTGTACCCACACACTATAGAAAGTAATCTTTTACCGCCTCTGAATTATGCCCCACTTTTTCTTGAAATTTCCAGTACTAAATTTCATCAATATTCCGATACTCAACTATCCGCGAAGATATTTCCAAAACCATGGGGACGAGAGGCAAAACACGCAATCGATTTTCAATTTCTTTTTTACTACGTACACGACCCAAACCATTTCGTATAATATGACGAAATCCTCTAGAATTAAAAAACACATCCTCATTTAAGATTGAGCAGTAACATTTTCCAATATTTTGATACCAAACTTGTTTTTCTTTAAACCCATTAAACATCCAGACATTTAACCAAAACCCGTATCAACAAAAACTCGAGAAAACCTCAATTATTTCTCAAATAATAATGAATATTTTATTTTTATTATTGACGGCAACTATTATTTTTAATTAAAAAATCTCACAACACAAGAAAACTTGCGTTGTGAGATAATGGAAAGATTCTTAATCGTATTCCATACCATCTGATCCTTCTCCACCCTCACCAGGCGGAGAATCATCACGTTGATAGATGAATGCGAACATCATGACCTCCTTGTTAGAACTACCTGAAAGGGAATAGTTTCATATTCTGTTACCTGTTCAGATTTAAATATCAAGGTATCATTTAATGTGAATTTATGCAAAATTGGAATCAAAAATGTATTATTGACCTTTTTTGATAAAAACCATACTATGAATAGAATGCAAACAACCTTAATTAATGAAGTACCTGTTATTTTTTTTGAAAGAAAAGATGCCCCTTTATATATCAGAGTAATTTTTCAAGCAGGTGCTCGATATGATGAAAAAGAAGGTACAGCTCACTTTCTTGAGCATATGCTCGCATCTGGATCTGCAAAATTTTCCACAAAAGACCTTCTTGCAGAATACATTGAAAATGTTGGTGGACAATTTGATCTTTTTACAAATCACGACACTATTACTCTTAATGCCCAAGTAGCTGATTCTTCAGATTTACAAATAGCCATAGATATTCTTGATCAAATGATTAATCATTCTCTTTTTTCACCAGAATCCCTCGAAAAAGAAAGGGGGTCTATATTTTCAGAACAAGCAAATAGAAAATCAAACCAAAAAGAATTTGTGGTATCTGTCTATCAAAAACTTTTTTTTCAAAATACTTCACTTGAAAAATCAATTCTTGGAACAAAAGAATCATTATCAAGTATTTCACTTGAAGACCTGCTAAAATTTAAAGAAAAAAATATCACAAAAAATAGAATGTCAGTGATTGTTGCTGGAGATATAGAGATAGAAATTCTAAAAAAAGAACTAGAGAAGATATTACCGAAAGAAAGAGGTGAGGAAATTTCACTAGAAAAACCTCTTCCTATTATTAAAGACAAGTTAGTTGATTTAGAAAATTACCCTTCAAAACAGGCAAGTCTGATTATAGGATTTAGAACAAGAAATTTTACTCTTAAAGATAAAGTCTGTGGAGACATATGTGCGGCTTATCTCGGAGGAGGAAGAGCTTCTTTACTTATAAAAGAACTTAGATATAAAAAGGGATTAGTTTATGATATTTTTGCTTATAATATAAATCATCCAGATAGAGGAACTTTTACTATTAGAACTAATTGTGAATCTGATAATTTTTCTAATGTTCTAAAAAAAATAAAAGAAGAAGTTGAAAAATTTATTCAAGAAGGTATTACAGAAGAAAAATTCTCATTTATAAAATCAAAAATTGAAAAAACATTTAAAATAAAATTACAAACATCGAAATCTTGGGTGGAACAAAATGAAAAATTTCTTGTTTCGGATTACATATTAAAACTTAATCAAATTACCACTGAAGACATTAGAGAATATCTTGTAAAAAACTTGAATCCAGAAGAAATGTATATTGCCGTATGTGGACCTGAATCATTAAAAGAATCTCTTGATTAAAAAAATAATACCGTAACACAAGCTCTTGTGTTACGGTATTATGTGAAGGTGACAGTGGGCTAGTCGTGTTCCGGACCGGAAGAGTCGTGGGATGAGTCCCCACAGCTTCCGTCCTCACAACTGCCACAACCATCATCATCACGTTGATAGATGAATGCGAACATCATGACCTCCTTGTTAGAACTACCTGAAAGGGAATAGTTTCATATTCTGTTACCTACTCAAGTACTTAAACAAAGATAACATTTTTATACGATATGTCAACTTTTTTTGTTGACATCAAAACCCTACTTGCTATAATATTTTTACAAATGACCTTAAGGTCAATCGAGGAGCTTCCGCAAGGGAGCCTCGTTTGTTTTATATCAAAAGTTCTAAGAATATTTGACTTTACTTTTTAAATTCTGTTACACTATCTTTGTCAGTTACAACGGCTTCGGCCTCCGGATATTGAAGTGAATTTTGTTCACACATTATCTAATTTGGTAAATGGCTTTGGCCTTCGAGATGGTGAAGCGGGTATGACCGCACATCATCTCATTACAAAATCCTTTGCGGAATCAAAAGTTCCACCAGGGATTTTTTAATTTCATTAAATTAAAATTTAGACAACACTCCCATTTTTCTAAATAATCTTTTTTGATCAATAAGTTTTATCTGAGAAAGTATAATTTGACTAGTTTTACCTGAAAAAAATACGTGGAGTATGAACCACCCATTTATCATGTTCTTTTATCATCCACCAACCCTACCAAAATCAGTATCAACAAAAACCGAAGAAAACCTCAATTATTTATCAAATCTATTATTGACTTTATTTTTAAGTATCTGATACACTGTTTTCAGTAGTATTGTGCATTGTTATGGGAGCGAAAGTCAGAAAGGCTCTACTGCGGGATGTTATTAGGTCCACCTTGTGGAATATCGAAAGCATTACGATGAAGGTCGCCGCCCTTCCACTTCCATAATAGTTCGCAATTCTTAAGATAGGCCTCATCTGTTCTAAAACAGGTAACTACCTCAAACCCCACATCTACTTTTTCAAGAGAACAGAGATAAAAGTCGTTTCTTATTTCTTTTACCAAACAAAAAAAACCTCTTTTACCACTTTTATTTCTATATAATCGATCAGGTCTGGTAACAATAAAGCGAAGGTGTTCAGTGATAAAATCAAATTCTTCAGCGGTCCTTTTGTCATAAAGATGCTTAAGACTACGAGTACTTACATGCACTTTTCTTGATTCTATTTTAGTCTGAATAGAGATTATCCTTTTAATACTCGCAAAACAAAAAATAGCAAAAATAACCACTTCTCCTTTAGATGTTCCTTTTATGTAGCTCTCATTAATTGAGACAATACTTCTTAAAACCATCTCTCAACCCTACCAAAAACCGTATCAAGGAAAACTCAAGAAAACCTCAATTATTTATCAAGAAAAACCTCTTCACCTAGCTCCCCAACCTTCTTTGCGATCTCTTCTATTTTTGGATACTCAGCGTTAAAAATATCGTCCACAGGTTTTATATCAACCCGATAATTCTGCTCCTTATATAATTTTGAAGAAAGTTTTGTCATGAGTAAATCAACAATTCTTTCTTTTCTCCAGTGACTTACCTTATATTTCGATATATATGTTTGAATAAGTAGATGGGTAATTTCGTGAGCAATTGTCCTAATTCTTCCAAAACTATATTTCTGCTGAAAATTGATAATTATTTCATTAGGAAAATGATAACTTCCACCAACACCATATCTTGTCAAAAATATCCTACATTCATTTAATGGGGTTACATCTAGTTTTGCTAGTTCATCCCCATCAATCATAGAATCATTCCATTCACTTAAAATATGCTCCTTTGCTTCTTCATAAACCTTTTCATCAAATTCTGATTTAATCGCTGTGTAAATATCTTCTTTTGTTATTTTTTTAACATCAATTTCATCCGTAAACTTTTCAGGTAAATTCAAAAAATACTTATTCTTTTTAAACCATTCGATTTCTTTTAAGGTTGAAGCAACTCTTTCTACCTCAAAATCTAGTGAGTATTCTACGTTTAATTTAGTCATATATACTAGAGTATAACTCACTTTTAAAAATTTGACTTATTTTTCCTTTCTCCATATCATAAAATCACCATTACAACAGTAGTGGACTTTGGGTCTTCTGTGTAAACAGATTACCTCCGAGAAAACCCTCCACAAGGAGGGTTTTCGTTTTCTAAAGTTTCAAATACATCTTTAATGATTCCTTGATGGTCAAAGGGCATCTTTGACCACAATGACTGCCATTGTAATTAGACTTCCCACATCAAATCCCGTAAAATACACCCCATGATTGAAACATTATTTAAACGCATCACCGAAGACTGGAGTGACATGCCTACCGAGCGACTACTCGGCTTTATCAAACCCAAATGCCAAGAGATGATCACAGTAGAGCGACTAAAAGAGCTCCTCGACTCTTCTCGCAAGACAGGCACCAAGCTCCGAGTAAAGCTCGGCACCGACGCAACAGGGAAAAATCTCCACATCGGCCACACTGTACCCCTTCTTCTCCTTCGGCAATTCCAAAAAGCAGGGCACCACATCGACTTCATCATCGGAGACTTCACAGCAATGATTGGCGATCCAAGCGACCGCATGAGCGAACGCAAAGCCCTGACAGCAAGAGAAGTGAAGACCAATGCAAATGGTTTTACTTCGCAAATCAAACCATACCTCGACCTAGGATGGGGAAAAGCAAAAGTGCATTTCAATTCAAAATGGCTTTCAAAAATGAAGCTTTCTGAAATGATTGGACACCTCCAACACGTCAGTCTTTCTTCTGCCACACAGCGCGACGACTTTAGAAAACGTCTTGCTTCTGGCAACACCATCACTCTCGCCGAAACTATTTACGGTTTTCTGATGGGTCTTGATTCACTTCACCTAAAAAGCGATGTAGAAGTCGGGGGTGTTGATCAACTTTTAAATATCCAACAGTGCAGGGAACTCATGGGTTCTGAAGGTGTCACTCCTGAAGTAGCGCTTTGTACACCTATTATAGAAGGTACTGACGGCTCTGGAAAAAAGATGTCAAAATCTGTGGGCAACACTATCAATCTCGATGCATCATACGAAGACAAATTTGGAAAAGTCATGAGCATTCCCGACAAGCTTATCCTCCCTTGGTACATTGCTTTTACCGATGTTCACGAAAGTGAAATTGAAACTTTGAAAAAAATGATTGAAGAAAAGCCTCTCGAAATGAAAAAACAATTGGGTATCCTCCTCATCGCTCTCGAAACAAAAAGTCTTGCTCAAGGTCAAATCGAACGCGAAAATTTTGAAAGGAAATTTGCAAAAAAAGAACTGACAGACGACGATTTCATTGCTATCGAAGCAAAAACGGGTGCAATTCTTTTCGATGTTCTCCTTCCACACTTTGCAAGCAAGAGCGAGCTTCGCCGACTATTCGAACAACACGCTGTCAAAAATGCAGATACCGATGAAATTCTTGTTGTCGATGTTATCGCTACAGACATCAATATCCGCGTAGGAAAGAGAAATTTCTTCAAAGTTGTGGTAAGGTAGTATTCTATGGCTGGAAACAACAACGGCGTTATCGTACGCTTTGAAAAAGCATCTTTTAATTTCGGACACAATCACCCCATTCTTGAGGAGACCGACTTTACTATTCGTCGTGGTGCAAAAATCACTATCATGGGTCAAAACGGCGCAGGGAAAAGCACTATTTTTAAACTGATTGAAAATGCTCGGACCCCAGAAGACGAAGAAGACACCACCTTCAAACTCGAAGAAGGTGAAATACACATTCAACAAGGCCTCACTATTGCAACCGCCAAGCAGGTAATTCCTCGACCTGATCTCGAGCTCACCGTCACTGCTTTCTTTGAAAAAGCTCTTTCAAATGTCACTTCTGAGAAAATCTACGACATCGACCGACGTATCGACAAAGTGTTGGAAATTGTAAATCTGCCCCTCGCAAAGCCTCGGGACCTTCGGCACGCCCCCAGCGACCGAATCATCAAAACTTTTTCAGGAGGACAGCAAGCACGTCTTCTTTTGGCCTCTGCAATTATTCAAGACCCAGACATGCTTCTTCTAGACGAGCCCACCAACAACCTCGACAAAGCCGGCATTGCTCACCTCACCGAATTTATTAAAAACTACAAGAAAACTGTTGTCGTAATTTCCCATGACGCTGAATTCCTCAACTCCTTCACTGAAGGAGTTTTGTATCTCGACATCTTCAACAAAAAAGTAGAGCAATATACAGGAAACTATTTCGACCTATTAAAAGAAATCACCGCTCGTATCGAAAGAGAAAATAAAAAGAACGCGCTTCTTGCAAAAGAAATTCAAGAGAAAAAAGACAAAGCCAATATGTTTGCAAACAAAGGAGGCCAGATGCGACTTGTTGCTAAACGTATGAAAGAAAAAGCTGAAGAGCTTGAAGAAGAAATAGTAGATGTACGAAGGGAAGACAAAACTATCCGAAACTTCGTAATCCCTTGCCAACCAGAATTTGTCGGAGACATTCTGACAATCACTTCATTCACCACAATGAACCCTACAACTCACAAACCCGTATCACGCAAAGCAACTATCGCCCTAAAAAAGCGTCAGCACCTACTACTAAAAGGACCAAATGGTATTGGAAAAAGCACATTACTCGAAGCACTTGCAAGTGGTCACGCAAAAGGCGCAACCATCGCCGATGGTGTGCGAGTAGGATACTACCGACAAGATTTTTCTACACTAAACTTCGAACACACCGTAGAAGAATCACTTCGCGAAGCATCAGAGACCGCGAGTGAAGAACATCTTCGTACGATTGCCGGAGGATTTCTTCTCACTGGAGACTTAGTAAAAAAGAAAGTCGGAATGCTTTCAGAAGGTCAAAAAGGTCTCGTAGCTTTCGCTCGACTTGTTCTTCAAAAGCCAGGACTCCTCATTCTCGATGAGCCCACCAACCACATCAACTTCCGACACATTCCTGTCATCGCTAAAGCTCTCGACTCATACGAAGGTGCCATGATTCTTGTCTCCCACGTTCCAGAGTTTGTGGAGCAGATACGAATTGATGAGATGCTCGATTTGGAGAAATAATTACAATGTCCGACATTGTAATGTTATAATACACAAAGAAAGGTCCACATGAAAAATTACACACTCATCGGAACTATTCATTACGGTGAAGGGGTGGATGAACCGTGGTCTGAAATTATTTGGGCAAGTTTTCAAGCTTCCAATCGTGCCGATGCTATGCAAAAGGCAAACTTGGTAATAGCAGAAAAAATCAAGGAAGCTCGTAAAAACCCAAGTTTCAAAAGCCTAGAAGTAGGTCTTCACACCCCGCCGTTTGCTACCATTCGTCGAGTAAAAAGCTAACGACCCAACAATGCACCGCTTACACACCCAATCCCAGCGTCACCGCGTTGGGATTTTTTTATTTTAAAAGTCTGAGATATACTTCATTCATATGTCTATAGAGCAACAATTTTCTACACCAGAACTAGAAAGGGAAGACCTAGAAGATTTACTGCTTTTATCTGAAAAAGAAATAGAAGAGCTAAAAGCTCGTGTTGAAAAATGGGATGGCCTTATCAGAATCTTTGTACATCCAATGTATGAAAAATGGTGGGGGAAAAAGAATAACGAAAACAAAAAGTTAGGAAAGATAATCGAGGTAGTAGCAAAACTCTCTTCAATGGAAGAAGAAGATACTCCTCCGATTATTATCATGGAAGAATATGACTACATTAACAAACTAAAAAATTGGCTTGAACACGAAATTAAAGATGAATTTGGTTTAGAAACTAATAATAAAATGTATGTTATTGGTACAAAAATAGATTCTTCTGATCCAGAAATTCCTGGATCCACAATGACAGTATCTGAAAGTTGGGAGCAAGTTCGAAAATTGCTCGAAAAAATTGGTGTAAAGAAAATACTTATCGGTGGCATGCAACTTACATTTTCAGAAAACGAAAGAGGAACATACTATCATCGATGTTTGGGAGGTGCTATTACACAATTATCTAAAGATGCAAATGGCTATTTTGAAATTGAACTTTCAAATTTATCGTACCCTGAAGGGAGGGAGGAGTGGAGGGGATTGAAAGACAAAAAACCTAGAATTTGAAAAATTAAAAAAATAATGTGTCTTCTTAAAGGATACCGCAGTATTTTCTTGCTAGAAAATCTGCTCAGCTCTCCTGCAGTCCGAGAGATCCTTTAAGAAGACACATTATTTTTTTAATTTTTCAAATTCTAGGTTTTTTATCTTTCAACAGAATCCCCAGCGACAAAACCTGTTGTCCAACAAAGTTGTAGGCTGTAGCCTCCAGAAGGTCGATCGATATTTAAAACATCTCCGACTAAATACAAGTTTGGAAAAAGTCGTGACTGCATAGTTTTAAAATCAATTTCATCGAGCTTCACACCACCACTTGTGACAATGGCTTTTTCAACACCAAGCAATCCTTTTACATTCATAGGGATATTTTTCATAATCTTCACAAGCTTCACACGCTCCTCGCGAGTCACACTATGATTGAATCGATCAGGATCAATGTCCGACATTGTAATGACAATAGGGACAATGGCGGGAGGAATCATCAATCCCAAAGTATTTTTTAATTTTTTGAGATTCTCTGTTTTAAAAAGTTCTTGAAGAGCAGTATTAAGTTCTCCATAATCACGAGAGGGGATAAGGTCGAGAGAGATCACCACCTCTCCATATTTTAAAAGTTCACCGATATCTTTACTCATATTTAAAACTGTAGGACCACTAATACCGACATGAGTAAAAAGTATTTTGCCGAGTTTAGAATCTTGCTTCTCTCCATTTTGAAAAAGGGTGAGTTTAATATTTTGGAGAGCAAGCCCTGAAAGTTTTTTGGTCCACTCATCATTCAGCGACACAGGAACAAGAGAAGCGCTTGGTTCTATTATTGTATGTCCAAGCTTTTTCAACCAATCAAAACCTTCTCCTGTCGAACCCGTCTCTGGTCGAGATTTTCCGCCAGTGGCAAGCACGAAATTTTTCGCTTTAATTAGCTTTCCACCTTTTATTTTCACCCCCGTACAATGTCTGTCTTTGTACAGCACCTCAACCACAGGAGAATTTGAGAGAATTGTCACGCCACCTTTTTTCATATATTCCACCAAGACATTCCACACAGATTGAGCTTTGTTTGAAACAGGGAAGACACGCTTTTCATTTTCTACTTTTGTCTCCATATTGTATGAATAAAAAAAATCAAGTGTCTCTTTTACAGACCACTTTGAAAAAGTAGAAAAAAGATACTTACCATCGTCTTTAAATTTCTGGAGGAGGGCTCGGTCATCAAATTCAGCATTAGTCACATTGCAACGACCTCCTCCAGTGATAAGGAGCTTCTTGCCGAGAGTGTCGTTCTTTTCAATTAAGACAACCTTTAGACCCCGCTCGGCAGCACGCCCAGCAGTCATCATGCCAGCAGGACCACCGCCAATTACTGCCACATCCCAGATTGTTTCTTCAAGAGATTCCATGAAAACTATCCTAGCACACATGTTGACAATGTTCGATTAGAAGCCTATTGTTTTGTGGAATCGTTCAAAACTGGACGAAGTAAAGAAAAAACCAACAAAAAAAGAAAAGTTAGGAGACAAAATGGGTAAACAAAAGGGATTTAGCAACAAAAGTGCCAGAACTGAGACCGGTGAAGGACGTCGAAAGACAACACGGTCACGAAAAGACGCCGAGAAGGACATGAAGACTGATGACTGGAGTGAACCAGGCTTCATCTTCATTCCAAATGAAGGACTTTTCGCCGAAGAACTCCTCGTTATCGTGATTCGGCTTTCCGCCCTGTCTGCAAAAAGAAGAAAAAAGAAACCTTAACCCGTTATCACCCAACCCCCAACACCAAGCCCTCCGGGCTTGGTGTTTTTTATGTAATTTTGCAAAATTCTGATACTATATCCTCATGAAAACTTTTCTTTCAGGTGTAAAACCCACAGGCCGACCACACATTGGTAATTATTTTGGTGCAATGAAGCAATTTGTTGATTTTCAAAATACTCACGACGGTGGATATGTCATGATTGCTGATTTCCACGCCATCAACCACATTCAAGATAAACAAGAAATGCACGACAACATCATCGGTGTCATGCTCGACTATCTTGCTATTGGTCTCGACCCAGAAAAATTGATTATGTTCAAACAATCAGACATCTCGGAACATTTCGAACTTACATGGATTTTCGATGCCATCACCACCATGCCTTACCTCATGCGTGCCCACGCTTTCAAAGATGCTGAAGCAAAAAACAAAGAAATAAGTGTCGGTACTTTCAATTACCCACTCCTCATGGCTGCAGATATTCTTTTATACGGTCCAGATGTTGTTCCAGTAGGAAAAGACCAGCAACAACATGTTGAAATCGCTCGCGACACAGCAGAAAAATTCAATCGTATTTTCAAAAGTGATGTTTTTAAACTTCCAAACCATGCCATCATTTCAGATGTGGCCACAGTCCCAGGTACTGATGGACAAAAAATGTCGAAGAGTTACAACAACACAATCCCACTTTTTGCCAGCGATGAAGAAATTAAAAAAGCTGTCATGAGTATAGTCACAGACTCAGGATCTGAAATTCCTAAAAATGTATACGCAATTCACGCACTCATCAAATCAAAACCCGAGCTCGATGCACTTTACGAAGCCAACAAAGGCAAGTACAAAGCACTAAAAGATGCTCTAGTCGAAGACCTTATCACTTTCATTGCGCCACTTCGCGAACGCCGAAAAGAATTTGAAAATGACATTCCAAAAGTAATCGAAATGCTCAAACAAGGAGGTCTAAAAGCAAAAGCAATCGCTTCAAAGAAAATGGAGGAAGTGAGAGAATCTATTGGTGTTGAGCTATAAAAAAATTGACAAAGAATTGAGGAAATCTTTAAATAAAATTGATATTGCATGTGTATCATAAATCGTATTATCATTTAATATAATAATTTATGGATACAAAAACAGGAGAACTCGTTTTAAACGAGATTAAAAAGTTAAACACAAAAATATCTACCGAAATCGGGCAAATAAGGTCTGAATTAAAGACTGAGGTTGGTGGCTTAAGATGTGATATAAAAAAAATGGAGAAAAATATTTCTTCCGAGATTGGACACGTACGAGGCGAAGTAAGAGAGTTGAAAGTAGAAGTGACTAAACTAAGTGTAAGGGTTGGTAATCTTGAAATACGAATGGATAGACTAGAGACAAAAGTAGATAATCTCGAAACAAGAATGGGTGACCTAGAAGAAGAAACAGGCAAGCTTCGAACTGATATGAAAAGAAGCTTCTGGGAGCTCGAAGACGGCCTGAGATTTGTCGGCAATAGAGTCTGGGACGACCACGAAGAAAGAATCAAGGTTCTCGAATTCGCTAGAGTGTAAGTAGGGTGTAATTTCTCGATTTTTCTGGTACTATTCCTAACATCATGACCGAAAGAACATATATAAAAGACCTCAAAAACGAGGAAGGTAAAGAAGTAACAATCGCTGGCTGGGTAGACGTGCGTCGAGATCAAGGAAAACTTATTTTCCTCGATTTTCGTGACATGACCGGAAAAGTGCAGGGAGTGATTCTTCCAAACGCGACTGAAGCTCACGAAGTCGGTTCAAAGCTCCGTGCAGAATGGGTTGTAAAAGTAAAAGGCAAAGTAAACCCTCGCCCCGAAAGAAACATTCAAAAAGACAAACTAAATGGCGATATTGAGTTGGAGATTTTGGAGATTGAGATATTGAATGAGGCAGAAACTTCTCCTATCGACCTTTCCACAGACGGAAAAGAAATTGGGGAAGAAGTACGATTAAAATATCGATACCTAGACCTCCGTCGAGAACGTCTTCAAAAAAATATTCGAATGCGCGACTCTGTTGTTACTTTTTTCCGTGATTACATGCACAAAAATGGTTTTATCGAAATTGAAACCCCTATGCTTATGAAGGGAACTCCTGAAGGTTCTCGTGAGTATGTTGTACCTTCACGTCTTGAAAACGGAAAATTCTACGCACTCCCTCAGTCTCCACAACAATTCAAACAACTTACAATGGTAGCTGGTTTTGAAAGGTATTTTCAAATTGCTAGATGTATGAGAGATGAAGATCTTCGAGGAGATCGTCAACCAGAATTCACACAGCTCGATTATGAGATGTCTTTTGTGACACAAGAAGAAATTCTTTCTTATACAGAAGCAATGTTTGTCGATCTTGTTCGATCTCTTTATCCAGAAAAAACATTTACAGAAATTCCATTTCCTCGTATCACATACAAAGAATCAATGGAAAAATATGGTAATGACAAACCTGACATCCGAAAAGATAAGACAAACCCAAATGAGCTTGGTTTTGTCTGGGTACTAGATTTTCCAATGTTTGAAAAAGACGAGGAAGGAAATCTTCAAGCTGTTCACCATCCATTCTGCGCAGTAAAAGACGAAGACCAAGATAAATTCATGAAAGGTGAAGACCTTCTTTCTCTTCGAGCCAATGCATACGACTTAGTACTCAATGGCTACGAACTAAGTTCTGGAAGTATTCGTATTCACAAACAAAGTGTTCAGAAAAAAGTATTCGAACTCCTCAAGATCTCAGAAGAAGAACAACAAAAAAAGTTTGCCCACATGCTTGAAGCCTTTACTTATGGAGCACCCCCACACGGAGGATTTGCTCCTGGTATCGATCGAGTAGTAATGCTTCTTCAAAACGAACCCAACATTCGAGAAGTAATCGCATTTCCTAAAACAGGAGAGGGGAAAGATTTAATGATGGGAAGCCCTGATCGTATTTCAGACAAACAATTAAAAGAGCTGGGGATTGAAGTAAAAAAATGACCTGCATCTTCTGCGAAATCGTAAAAGGAAACATTCCCTCATACAAAGTGTGGGAAGATGATGAGCATCTTGCATTTCTTTCAATTTTTCCAAACACGGAAGGGGTGACCGTGGTCATTCCAAAAGCTCACCACACCAGCTACGCTTTCGACCTACCAGACGAAGTACTTTCTGAACTAATGCTCGCATCAAAAAAAGTAGCCAAGCTCCTCGACACAAAACTAGAAGATGTTGGACGCACAGGTATGATATTTGAAGGCTTTGGTGTAGACCATGTTCACGCCAAGCTTTACCCAATGCACGGCACAGCCAACATGGCAGAATGGAGACCTATCGAATCAAAAAATGACAAGTATTTTATACAATACGAAGGATACCTTTCTTCTCACGACGCACCACAAAAAGCTTCAGATGAATTTCTAAAAGCAACTCAAAAGAAAATAGTAGATTGATTATAAAAGTTAATCTTTTCCCCAGTCAGACTCTTCCTTAAAGGTCTTTTTTTGTGTTAAAATGAAGCATGACCTCCATGCTTTTCAGTACAAAAAACAAATCTAAATTTCTTTTTCTCGCAACAATCTTTTTTGTAGTTTTTTCCATAACTTTTTCATCTCCTGCCTATGCTACAACCGGCGTCCCCTCAAC
>Ga0172379_10001520_pt1 | contig 45730 bp, 40 predicted proteins | sample GrowelOW334metaG_FD_119756 | JGI IMG/M metagenome (GOLD analysis project Ga0172379, IMG submission 119756) | Groundwater microbial communities from an aquifer near a municipal landfill in Southern Ontario, Canada - Groundwater well OW334 metaG | ecosystem: Environmental > Aquatic > Deep...
CCAGCCCTTCGCCTATGATCTCTATATCTCAGAAATCTGCATCATCTTCCACACGTAGACTATCATGACCGGCCATATGACCAGCATATCCCAAACGGCGTTGCCGAATATCTGATCGAATGCGAACACTACTGCCAAACCGGCAGTTATTCCACCTACGATCAAAGCAACGGCAGCCAATAACGGATGGTTCCGCTTGAACTTAGCCAGTACCGATACTACCTTGGGATCGTAATCCTTGATATAATCGATAGCTTCCTGTATCCTTTCGTGATTAAACACGTCAGAATACTTTGCACCTTCCCAGATGGCAACATCAATCGCTTCGTCACGGCTAGCGCCTTCTTTGACGGCTTGATCATATTTATTAATCATATGATCAATCCTGTAAGAAAAACCGCTCCTGTACATTAGCCTTAAGGCCTTGGAAAACTTAGCCCGGATGTAGATATCCGTCAAGATCTTATTCTTGGCATCTATCTTTTTTTGCTCTTCTTCTGCAATCGATACCTTTATGGCTTCGACCGACTTTTTTGCGTCAAACTGCATAGCGTTTTGCCCTATTAAGCCAGTAGAAAATACTGCGCTTTCTAGGAAATAAATAATTATCTACTCTCACCCATACCGTTTTGTTTTACATTTTAGTCTGCTACTCACCTACAGGTCAAAGAATTGTCCGTATAGCTGAATTACTTAAAGAAGTTAAAAGCACATCGTTTGTCAACGTGCACTGTAATAATCAGATTTTTAAAGTTCGTTGTCTCACCACCAGATTTAACCGATGTATTATACCATTTCGACACCGTACTGTCAAGGTTAGACAAGTTGTCGTCATGCTCAAATCGGATTATTACAAATGTGCATGTCAAACTCGATTATAGAGCGCCCTAACGGACGCTCTATAAGAGTAAGTAGTCAACTTCTAGCGCAGACTTGTTGCTGCAATCGCAGCCTCATAATCTCCTATTTTGCCATTGGCGGCAGCATAAAATGCATAGTCATACGCCAAATACTGAGGAAGACCCCCATATATATAGCATTCAACATATTTACTGCGTGCTCGCCAAAAACGCCTTAGCAACTGCGTTCTATTTGGCAACTTAGACATTGCGACCAGACCTCTTACAAGAAACCGTCTTGTCTTTCGGTCCAGCCTAAATCTTTTCGTTTTCATAATAGTTTTAGCTTACCGAAATCTGTAAAACAGATGACGGGCGACTTTATATAACAAATTACTTCTTAGCTTTTCTGTAACTTCTTTTTGGATAAGCAGCTGCCATAGCCGCTGCCCAAACCTGAATATCGTGTTCGGCGATATTCCAAAGCGCACAACTGACAGCATTCTTCCTGGCACAACCATCCACAAGGTACCTAAAATACAAGCTTTTGGCTCGCTTTAGATACTTTGGATCGACTTTACCACGATAAATACTGTCAAGCCCCTGCTCGAGCCGTTTTACGTCGGCTTCGCATATTTTGTTTTTACTCATCGCTTTTTGTCTCTTTTTGCGCGCTGTTTTACAGAGAGCATCAAGAGAAAGCTAATAATTAGAAGTGACATGCCCTTCCAGACATGCACCGTAATAATCCGACTTGTTAAAGTACGTTCGTATTGTTCACCACCTCATTACAACGTCATTGTATTATACAATCACGTCATAGTGTTGTCAATTGTCAAATCAAATTATTACAGATGTGCACGTCGATACTATTGTGATTTCGGAGAACCCGCTCGACCACCCAAAGGGCAGGAACGAATTCTCCGAATCACCGACACTAAAGTATGATATTTACTGCACCTTTGGGGCAGAGGCATCGTACTTCTTGAGAGTCCTATTCACAGCTTTTATAGCCATGATATATTCATCCCAATCCCAACTAGCAGCATTAAATAATGCTATGCTGATTGCCACCTCGTGCTTCTCACCTTCTTCAAGAAGCATATTGTAGTTGCTTCTGGCTCGCGAAAATCCACGAAGCCTTGACTTTGCGTCTTTGAAAGACAGCGCCTTAATACCGGCTGCAAAACACTTCTTGTAAAGTTCGTCCTTTTTATTAACCATACTTTTGCTCTTTGACCACCTGGACATTATTTGTCCAAATAAGGCAGTAAAAGAAAATTAAAGCGCCGTCATATCGACATGCACTGTAATAATCAGATTTGTAAATCACATCAGTTTAAAACGTACATTGAACTTTCGCTGTTCAGCGAATTAGCTCACGAGGATTCTCTCTAGGCCGTTGACACCGAAGTGTCAATTAGAGAGGAATCCTCGGAGTTTTGAGATTAATTAACCTCGGGGTGCGATTTCAACCGCCGTCATCTCATTTTCAGTTTTCTGCATTGCCCAAGCCAACCCGTTACCACAGAACGAATCTGAACCCAGAATCATTCCAGTAACATGCGCGTAAGCGGCGGCTGTCTTGCGGTCATACTTAGACCTGAAAATGCTATATGCTTCTTTTTCTGCTTGTTCGTCACAATCTACTATCGCTGGGATAATTCCCAGTCTGGATAGGACCCAATTTATGCATCTATCTTTTTGCTTATCGCAAACGACGATTGGAACACGTCTTACTCCTGCATAACAAGGGATTAGTGACGACATAAGTGCTACTTGGTTCATACTTTTTTATTTTTAATTTTTAACAAATAATTTGTTAACGACGTTCGAATCGGCCAACTCAAATGTACGTTAAACCGATGTGACTTTACTTATCATGATGTTAAAGATCTTTATGGTCTAAATCGTATCATTACATAGCACACGGTGACAAGAGTTGGTAGCAAGGAATCTACCGAGGCGCTTGTGGCACCATGATAGATTCCTTGCGGGTTTGATGGATTATTTTCCATCGGGGCAGACACACTGTGTTGGGGCGATTCCGCGGCTAAGCGTACTGTCGCTCAAACAATATTTGATGCAACCTGAAAGCTTGTTAGCTTTATAATTGGCAAAGCCAATCCAAGTCCACACCAAAAGTGCAGATGCGATGAGCGCCATCATAAAGATGGTGTTCGATTGTTTTACTGACATAATTATTTTTTAGATAATTAATAATTAAAACACAACACGTGTTATCCATGTGCTGTAATGATACGATTTGTCAAATGACCTTTCGCCGCCCAGGACGTTGCCTGAGCAACTAACACTCTACATAATAGCATAAACGCCATGTTTTGTCAATGCTAGCCGTCTATTTCAGCGAACTTTGTAAGGTATTTGTGCGCCCAATTCTCTCGAGAGATTGGATTACAATGATTCGGGTCGCACTTTTCGTATCTGTTTTGAAAGATAGCCACCGCAGTCGCCAAGTCATTTGCGCTTTGCAAATCTTCTTTGACGTCCTTGTAATTGCCCTTTTCTAATTCATGGCAAATAAAGTCCAGCTGGTTTTTCGGATCCTCATAGCTGTCGGGAAACATGTTAATTAGATTCTGTCTTCGTCCACCACCCCACTGGGCATAACCAAGGCCACCAAAATATGCATTATTTTTGGCCACTATTGGCCTGTCATGCGGCTTAAAGCCACTCTCTTGCTTTAGGTTGCCCATAATAGCCGCTGTTGCGACAGGTGTGTAACCGCGAGATCGGAAGTAATTCCAGATATAATCTTCTGACCCGTACTTTACGTCAATGGTTTCGGCAGTTTTTTCTGACGGCTTTGTCTCGGTACTTGGAGCGGCGGTTTCTTCAACTGGCACAGTTAAAGGCTCGACGCTGGTATTCACTATTTCGATTTTTTCGGATTTAGTCATATTTTTAACAGATTCTGCCATACGCGCAGCAATCGAACTTTCTTCGACAGTGTTTTCGGCAACCTCAGTTATTGGCAAATCGACTGGCTTTGAGACCTCGCTAACAGACTTAGATCCTATCGACCTAATACTATCCATTGCTCTAGCGGCAATTGATTCTTGACTAGCTAATTCAATCTCGGTCACAGTATTTGAATTTTCAGCAAATTTGTCGCCATATTTAGTTAAGCCATTTAACGCAAGATAAGAAAAACCGAGTATCGCAATGCCGGCAAGCGCCGTAATAGCAAATGATTTGCTGCTTTCAATCAGGTTAGTCTCTGGGGCCTCGAATGCACCGGCAGATGCATTGCCGGCTCGCTGATAAGCGTATTCCTGATTATATGCATTGTATCGAGCACTCATAATAGAAGTCCCATTATTTAATCTGTTGATTGCAAGCAAAATCAAATCATTAAGATTGGTACATGTCGAATCATTGAAAAAATGATTCACAGGAGACTCACGTATGCACGATGGCAAGGTGAGTCTCCTGGAAGGTCTCGTTTAAAAGCGCGTTGCGCCAAAAACGATGTACGCGATCGCTACCGCGGTAACGATTAACAACACTTTAAGGACGCCTTTGATTTCGTCCTTGCTCATATAGAGCGCAGACGAAAGGACTGCAAAAACAGCCGCGATGACAACAAGTGCCTCAAGAGCCAAAGTGGCTTGCTTGAAGAGCAAGATGCCCATAACAGCTGCTACAATCGCAGCGTACCTTACTGAAGTCATAAATTTTGACTTCATGTCGTTTCGTTTATCCGGAGTAGCAAAGTTGTTTTGCTCACTCATTTCTTTTAGCCTACTTTGACTGAAATGTTATTCAGAACAAAGGTGTGGCAATTAAGAACGGATTAATTCGACCTCGGTGCAAGTCTTTTCAGACATGTACCTTAATGATTTGATTTTAAAACTGCTTGTTGTCCAGATTTCCACCTCTGAATCAACTTAACAATATGTTAGCATAAACAGTCGTTTTTGTCAACATGTATACGCTTACTCCAAGATAGGACTAATGAAATAGTGTATTATTAATTGTATGCGAAATAACATTGTTTACAGTGGCGCTAGCGAACTAACGTACGAAATACGCGAAATTGTGGCTGTCGCTCAAAAAATCGAGAACATGGGCGTCGAGATAACCTGGGAAAATATCGGCGATCCGATTGCCAAAGGTCACAAAGTCCCATCATGGATTAAAGAGATTGTCGGCGATATCGTCACCAACAAAGATTCGTCATATGGCTACTCGCCTACCAAAGGCTTACTTGAAACCAGGCAGTTTATTGCTGACGAACTTGCTAAAAAATGTGACTCAAATGGCGGTTGCTCGGCCAAGATTACCCCTGAAGATATTTTATTCTTTAACGGTTTGGGAGATGCTATTGCCCATATTTACAGCAAGATTAACGAACATGTGCGTGTTATTGGGCCAAATCCTGCTTATTCTACACACTCATCGGCCGAGGCTGCACACGCCAGCGCACCACACTTAACATACAAATTAGACCCAAATAACGGATGGTTACCTGATATTGAAGATTTGCGCAACAAGGTAAAATATAACCCTTCAATCGGTGGAATTATCATAATCAACCCCGATAATCCAACCGGAATTGTCTATCCGCGCGAAATACTAGAGCAAATCGTGGCAATTGCCCGCGAATTTGATTTGTTTATCGTTGCCGACGAGGTTTATACCAATATTGTTTACGGTGGCGCCGTTATGACACCATTGTCAGACGTAATTGGTGATTTGCCAGGTATGTCGCTAAAAGGACTATCCAAAGAGGTACCTTGGCCTGGTTCGCGTTGTGGCTGGGTTGAGTTTTATAACACCGACCGCGACCCAATTTTTGCCAGATATGTGAAATCGCTGGTCGATTCCAAGATGATGGAGGTTTGCGCCACAACTTTGCCACAAATGGCCCTGCCCGCTATCCAATCTGACAGTAGGTATCATGCCTATCTGGATGAGAATAACGAACGCTATAATCGCCGCGCTGAGCTGTTCTATAACACCCTGTCACCAATTACTGGCATCACTTGCGCACAGCCTAAAGGCGCCTTGTACGCGACCGTAGTGTTTAATCCAGACGCTTTGAAATCTCATCAAACATTGCCTATTGAAAACTCTTCTATCAAAGATTTTATTGAACCTTTAGTCAAAGATATCGCCCTAGATAAACGATTCGTGTATTACATGCTAGCAGCGACTGGCGTTTGTGTCGTGCCATTATCCGGCTTTAACTCTGATTTACCAGGCTTTAGGATGACGTTATTAGAGGTAGACGACGTAAAATACGCCCGAACACTCGAAACAATAGCATCAGCCATCAAACAATACCTAGCTTCTTAGCACGTTTTGTTGCATCCAAACATACATGGCGATGCCAGCGGCCACGCCGACGTTTACTGATCTGGTGGAACCGAATTGCTCGATAGCGACGATTTTGTCAGCGGCGGATTGCATATCATCGCTAATTCCTGGCCCTTCGCCACCGAAAACCATCACAATTTTAGCTGGTAACTGCGTTTTTGACAGAGGTTGCGAACCTTCAATGTTGTCGATGGCAATAATTTGACGGTTTTCTGCCTTCATAACAGATACGAAGTCATCAACCGATGAGTGTTGAATAATATTTAAATAGCGGTCAGTCACCATCGCCCCGCGACGATTCCAGTGGCGCTTGCCAATAATATGCACCGTTTCGACGTTAAATGCATTAGCTGCCCTGACAATCGTGCCGATATTTAGGTCATGTTGCCAGTTTTCGATGGCCACGTGCAATGATACGCGCGACTTATCCAGGTCAGCTTTAATAGCCTCAACCGTCCAGTATCGGTATTTGTCGAGGACGTTACGTTTGTCACCGTCTTCAAGAAGAGAAACGTCGTATTTTGGATCAATTGGCCACGGTTTTGGATGCGGGCCGACACCTATAATTTTGTCCATTGCCTATATTGTAATATACTTTTTAGTAATGACTAATATTAAGCGTGCCATATTAAAGCTGAGTGGCGAACTTTTTCAAGACGCCGATGACAATATTAACTTTAAAAGATACAATGACGTCGCCAAACACCTAATCGACGTTCAAAAGCGAACTAATATTCAACTTGCCGTAGTAGTTGGTGGTGGTAATATCTTTCGTGGTCGTCAGGCTGCCAAACAAGTTGACCACAACGAAGCCGATTCAATGGGTATGATGTCGACGATTATCAACGGGATTGGCCTGCGCGAGGCCTTTGTGCGTAATGGAGCAACTGATACAAGGTTGATGACATCAATCAGCATGCCGCAGATTGCCGAACCATATATCAGGACAAAAGGCCGTCATCACTTAAAGAATCATCGAGTTGTTATTATTGCCGGCGGACTTGGAATGCCTAACTTTTCGACTGATTCGGCCGTGGCCCAATACGCCAGCGAATTGCAGTGCGAGATTATTTTTAAAGCTAGTACAACTGATGGCGTTTATGACAGCGACCCACACAAAAACAACAAAGCCAAAAAATACACTCACTTAACCTATCAGGACGCTCTTGACCAAAGGCTAGAAGTCATGGACCGAACAGCCTTTGCATTATGCGAAAAATCATTAATCCCGATTTTCATATTTGACATCAAGGATTTGAAAAAATTGACCGATATTATTGAGGGTGATTATTCTTTCGGTACTTTGATCGATGAAAAAGAATAAAAAACCGCAAGACTGCAGTTTATTGACTTATCATTTATATCGCTTATAGTTATAATCATGAGATCATCCGTCGAAGAAAGACAAAATGACAATAGTCGTGGCTTCACTATCGTCGAACTGCTAGTAGTGATTGTAGTAATAGGTATATTAGCGGCCATAACTATCGTTTCTTATTCTGGAATTAGCCAAAGAGCAACCGTAGCGCAGCTTCAGTCTGATCTGAAAAGTAGCGCGACAGTTCTTGAGATAGACAAAATTAATAGTTCGTCAGAAGATTACCCATTATCTGCTAGCAGCGCTAACAGCGGCCAAGGACTACAGTATAGCGATGGTACGACTATATCCTACATATATAACAGCACGGCCAATACTTATTGTCTTCAAGCTAGCGCAGATAATGGTACAGATTACTACATTACATCTGCAAATCAAATTCCTGCAGAGGGAGTTTGCATACCCGTTGGCACGCTGACCGCTTCGTCGCCAGCGACGATTTCAGCCGGAGCAGGCCCACGCAACATTGCTATATCTCCTGACGGCTCTTCCGCGTATACCGCCAACGGAGGTGATGGCACGATTTCTATGTATAGCCGCAATACTTCAACTGGAGCATTGACTGCTTTGTCTCCTGCTACTATTGCGGCTGGAGCGTCTCCGGCGGGAATAGCTATCTCAGCTAATGGGGCCTCTGTATACGTGACTAATGGTGGCGGTGGCACGATTTCTATGTACAGTCGCAATACCTCCACTGGAGCGTTGACTGCTTTGTCACCTGCGACTATTGCAGCTGGGGCACAGCCATACAGTATATCCGTCTCGCCCGATGGCACTTCAGCATATGCGACCAACTTTGGCGCTAGTGTTGTGTATATGTACAGCCGAAATACTTCAACTGGAGCATTGACTGCTTTGTCTCCTGCTACTATCGCTACAGGTGGTTCAAATTCATGGGACATAACAGTATCTGCGGATAGTAACTCGGTCTATGTAGCCAATTTTGACGCTGGTACTATTTCTATGTACAGTCGCAATACCTCAACTGGACTTCTGACTGCCCTGTCCCCGTCGACAATCGCAGCCGGCATGTGGCCGTACGAAATGATAGTTTCGACTGATGGAACTTCTGCCTATGCGACAAACTGTGGTAATAATAATATTTCCATGTACAGCCGCAATACTTCAACTGGAGCATTGACTGCTTTGTCTCCTGCTACTATCGCGGCGGGAGGATGCCCAGAAGGCATCGCTATTTCGGCTGACGGTAATTCTATTTATGCAGCAAACTATAATGATAATAATATTTCTATGTACAACCGTAATACTTCGACGGGGCTTCTGACTGTTCTGTCACCAACAACAATCGCAACCGCGTCTCATCCAATTGGTATCACAGTTTCGCCCGAGAATGCATCGGTTTACGCGACGAATGGCGTCATATCAATATACAACCGCCAGCAATAGTACTCATGACGGATATTATTGAGGATGATTATTCTTTTGGGACTTTGATTGACGGACAGCGACAATCCTAATAAGTGTGCTTATTTTGGCCAGTTGTTCAGCACCAACTCGCGATAACCTGGTTCTATCTTTACCACTTCAAACTCATCACGAGTTAGCCATTTAGGCATACCCTCCAGATTATCCTGCTGAGATTTCAGAACGGTGTTTGAAGTCGTGCCGACATATGCAAGTATCAGCTTGCCGTTTGAGTGCATAAAAAAGTCTGATTTTTGTATCACGTCGGCTTTAATCCCGCACTCTTCCATGAGCTCTCGGCATATTGCCTCTTGGGGTGTTTCGCCCTCGTCAACGTGACCACCGGGCAGTCCCCAATCATTATCCCAATCCATATATATGACCAAAACATGTTCTTTGGACTGGTCAAACAAAGCTATCTTGGTTGACACTTTAAATAATTTCTTCATTAGTTTAATAGTTTATCACTTCAGATTGACGAAAGCTAATTTTTGAAAGCTTAAAGCCTTTCCCGGCGAAAACCAAATAAAAAAGACGGTCTTACGACTATCTTTTTTATTTGGTACGCGAGAAAGGACTTGAACCTTCACGCCCGGAGGCACTAGCTCCTAAAGCTAGCGTGTCTACCATTCCACCACTCGCGCATGTAAAGCATTATAGCAAATTTTCTTTATCAGTTAAAGCTAAAAATCTGCGGACATATAATTCTGCTTGTGCTATGATAATTTATAGAGTAAAGACTGATGGGGATATAACATCTAATGAGCAAAATCACACAATATTTAAATGAGCATATTTTGGGTGAAGTTACCTCGGCTGAATCTGTCAGAAAACAGTATTCTACCGATGGCAGTATTTTAAATATCACCCCTGAAATTGTGTCTCATCCACGCGTTACTAACGATATTCGTAAGATTGCCAGATTTACTTGGCAACTTGCCGAAAAAGGCCATATTTTGCCTATGACGGTTCGCGGATGTGGGTCAGACCAAACTGGTGCCGCTATTGGTAAGGGAATAATTGTCAACACAGTTGCTCATCTTAATAAAATCCTTTACATCAATCTAAAAAGCAAAGACCAATTCGTACACGTACAGCCAGGAGTTAACCTGGGCGCGCTTAATGACACTTTGAGTTCTCACGGCATGATGTTGCCAACATCACCAATGTCAGCACCGTATAACACCGTTGGCGGTGCTTTGGCTAACAATGTATCTAGTCCGATGTCGGGTCAATATGGCCAAATCGGCGACTGGGTCAAGCGTCTTGAAGTAGTGCTGGCAAACGGTGATTTAATCGAAACAACCCGAATTAGCCGCCGCGAACTGGACAAGAAGAAAGGCCTACAAACCTTTGAGGGCGAGATTTACCGTAAGATTGACGGAATCATTGATGATAATCAGCAAGTTATTAACGATCAAATCGATCCGAACGGACGTGATAATACTGGATATTCTGGCATTGCCAAGGTCAAACAGCGTGACGGCTCGTTTGATTTAACACCTTTGATTGTCGGCAGCCAAGGCACACTGGGCATCATATCCGAAGCAGTATTAAAAACCGACTTTTCAAACGATGAGGAATCAGTTGTTGTTGCGGTATTTGCTGACGACAAAGCGGCACGCGACGCGGCAAGTATAATCGCCAAAGAAAAACCAGCAGTACTAGAGGTTATCGACGGACGTTTATTCGATATGGCGAAAGCACAGGGCAAAAAATATCCTTTCGGTGATAGTGACGGCAACAGCGTTGGTGCTGTGCTATATATTTCGTACAACGATTTTAGCAACGGCGCACGACACCGCCATGTCAAACACACCCTTAAAAAGTTATCAAAGCTTCCTGCAAGCGTTCTGACTAGCGAGGACCATCAAATCGAGCAACTATATGCAATTCGCGAAGTCAGCTCGACGGTTATTCTGCCAGAAGCCAAAGAAGAGTCGATGCCACCACTTCTTGACGGTGCATCTATTCCAGCCGAACGAATGGAAGAGTTTTTGGCTTCACTTGACGAGTTTGCTTCCAAAAACCACGTTACTCTGCCAACGCATATTGAGGTATTAAGTGGCGTTGTTCGTACGCGACCGGTATTGCAATTACACCATGTTAGCGACAAGCAAAAGACCTTCAAGCTGATTAATGATTATATGGAATTAGTGGCGCGCCACGGCGGCAGCTATAACGTTGAATCTGGTGAAGGACGTCTAAAAGCGGCAGCTTCATACGTTCAACTAAGCACCGAAGTCCAAGAGATGTTTAACGAAATTCGTCTAACATTTGATCCATACGGTACGCTAAATCCAGGCGTAAAACAGTCATCCGACCTCAAGACACTTGTATCGCAACTGAACCCAGATTACACAATGGGCGAATTCGCCAAATATTCACCCCTAAAATAGGCTTCGGTCATTGAAAAATAACCAAATTACAGATATGCTGGTTATTAGTGAATGCGCGAGTGGTGGAATGGTAGACACGCCAGCTTCAGGTGCTGGTGCCCGCAAGGGTGTGGAAGTTCAAATCTTCTCTCGCGTACCAAATAAAAAACGGCTTCTTTGCCGTTTTTTTAGTTGTTTTTCCAAAATCTCAACCATGCCCCACCATATCCTCTATCCTCAACAACTTCCAACCCCTCTATCTCAGGCAGTTCCACCTTCTCTGGATGCGAAAGTATCAACATCCCACCAGGTTTTAATAATTCCCCCAACCTCTTAACCACCCCAAACTGCATATCATCATAAGGCGGATCGGCAAAAATAATGTCAAATCGCTTGTCTGGGTTTTTATCAATCCAAGTCGAAGCGCCGATTTGCGTTGATTCAGCGACATCGCCAACACCTAGTAATTTAATATTTTCAGCTAGTATCCGACTAGCAATCCGGTCACGCTCGACAAATGTGGCACTTTTTGCCCCACGACTTAGCGATTCCAACCCCAGCGCACCAGTACCAGCAAAAATATCCAGCACATCAGCATCTGGCAATCGACTATTAGTCATGTTAAAAAGCGACCCACGTACCCTGTCGCTCATTGGATGAGTGACATGGCCAGTTGGCGCCTTGATTGTTCTGCCGCCAAATTTGCCAGCAATGATACGAATATTCACTATTTTTTCTCCGACAAAATAACAGCCTGATACCAAGCAAGTTGGACCGAACGAATCATCTCTGGCACCAAAATAGACTTAGCTTTACGCGCCAAATCTCGCGTCCAACCTTTTTTGCAAAATATATTGTACATATTCATTTCGTACACTTCGTGAATAATACCGGTGTACATCTTTTCAAAGCCATCAGTTTTTAGATTTTCAATGTCTTCGTCGGTCAGGGCACACTGCTTAAAGCTACCTGGGGTTATAACAGAGGCCACTCCTAATTCAAACAGAATATGTGCCACAACTCCGCCGGATCCCCAACTGCCCCATTTTTCAATCAGGCCACTGCGCTTTTTGGCATCGCGCGCAATATATCCATCCTTTAACTTTGTAATCCGAGCGTTATTACTAATCCAGTTAGCCCTTGACTCGTCATCTAGGCGAAAGTGATGCGGCGGAGTTAAGCCGTCGACAATAGCATGTGCAACCCAAGCCGATTCAAAAGAAGCCCGCTCATAATTGTTATTCTTTAAAGCTTTTGACAAATTAACAATGTGATCGTTGATGATAATAAGCAGCATATCGTCATTTGGATCGGTCGGATCAATAACATGCTCGTATTCGTCCTGCATCGGACTCTTGAGCTTTATCCCATCTGGACCGTTCTTGCCTTCAAAATGCAAAATTGCACTGATACTAGGAAAATTCGTTCGATTTTTGACAAGCTTATCCAGTTGGCGACGAGCAACCCGATCAATCTTTTGATGGGCTCCAACCAGTCTTCCTGAATCACGACGTAAAGTTGTACCTGAATACATTTGGTTAGCCTTTGGCTGTTAGCTATTGAAATATAGCTGGTTAATATAATTTTATTAGTTTAAAGTAGTTAGACGCTGATAATAGCTTACCTGGGTAGCTAATTGTTTATATTTTAACATGTCATCCGGGTTTACAGCGAACTTGGCAGCCTGGCGGCTGACACGGGCAATCAACCTGGTATCGCCCAGGGTTGCAATTTGCAGATTCAGCGCGCCATGTTGAGCCCGGCCATAGATTTCACCTGGGCCACGTAATTTGAGGTCAACTTCGGCCAAATAAAAGCCGTCATTACTTTTTTCAATCTCGCGCAGTCGTTGAGAAGGCTTGGCGCTAGAACTATTTATTAGATAACAATAGCTTTGATGGACGCTACGGCCAACACGACCCCTCAGTTGGTGAAGTTGGGCCAAGCCAAACTTGTCGGCATCCTCGATAATCATCACTGTCGCGTTTGGTACGTCGACGCCGACTTCAACCACTGTTGTGCTGACTAAAATATCGATTTCACCACGAGCAAATTGCTGCATAACAGCGTCCTTTTCATCGGACTTTAATTTACCGTGCAACAATCCAATTTTACGATGTTTAAATATTGAGTTTTGCAATTTAACATATTCAGCCTGAACGCTTTTAGCTTCGTTATCAGGGTTATTTTGAATCAAAGTACAGATAACGTAGGCTTGGCGACCAGCGCTAATCTCGGCATCGACTTTTTCGTATAACCCAGCTCGACTATTGGGCGACCATATTTTGGTGATTATCGGCAAACGACCACTTGGCAACTCATTTAAGACGCTGATATCTAACTCGCCATAAACCGTCAGCGCCAGGCTGCGCGGTATCGGCGTAGCCGTCATCGCCAACAAATGCGGCATGTAATGAGATTTTTGTAATAATGCCTGGCGTTGCTTGACGCCAAAGCGATGTTGCTCATCAATTACGACAAACCCAAGTTTTGCAAATTTAACAGTCTCTTGAATCAAGGCGTGCGTGCCAACAACTACGTCGACATCACCGGATTCTATTTGTTCATATAGCGTTACCCTGGCTTTGCCTTTGACGCTACCGGTTAGCAACCCGACCGATATTCCAAGCGGTTGTAACAGCTTTACGAGCGTCTCGGCGTGCTGGCCAGCTAATATCTCGGTTGGCGCCATAATTGCCGTCTGAAGGCCAAAATGGGCCACCTGACAGGCCGCCAGGCCAGCAACCACAGTCTTGCCCGATCCAACGTCACCTTGCAGCAGACGATTCATAGGAGTCTGACGTTCAAGGTCTTTGATAATCTCCCAGGCAGCAATTCTCTGTGCATTTGTCAGCTTAAACGGTAATTTGCTGACAAAATTTGCAATAACTGGCTGTTTGAATGGGATACTCCAACCTTCTAACTTGGCGTTTTCCAGGCGATTTAATTGGCTGGCTAGTAACAATTGGAATAATTCTTCAAAACCAAGTCGTTCCCGCGCCCGCTCAACATCCTTCATTTCATCCGGAAAGTGCATTGCCATAACAGCATCAGATCGCGACATTAATCCTTCGTTTTTAATGATTTCGGCCGGCATAGTTTCGGGCAGCATTGATATTAATGGTCGCAACTCAGCCAAAATCTTGCGCACCAGATTAGTTTTTAGGCCTTTAATTGACCGATATACTGGTAAAATCCTGTCGGTTTGGACCGGCATGTCTTTGACAAGTTCGGCGCTGGGATTTGTCAGTTGATAACGATTGTAACTAAACTCAAACTCACCCGAAAAAAAGAACTCTTCGCCGGATTTCAACTGTGTCTCGCGATACGGTTGATTAAACCATACGGCCTGCAATTTGCCAGTCTCATCGGATAACGTGGCGGTGGTAATGCGCAAACCACGGCGAACTGGCCTGGTCGCAATCTTTTCGCACCTTGCCTTGATTGTCATCTTGCCAGGTTTTATATCAGAAATCGTCGTAACATGCGAAAAATCCTCATAAGCACGCGGAAAAAACTCAATCAAATCACCGACCGAGTATATCGAAGCTTGGGCAAACTGCTCGCCCACTTTTTTGCCCACACCTTTGACTTTTTCAAGCGGTGACAATAGGTTCATGTAACTATAATAACAGTTGACTGTTAATTAAGTTCGCCCAGAACTTTTTCAAGGTCGCCGGATAGTTTTTTCAGATAGTCATCGAGTGCCTGTGTCTGGCCTTCAGCATCGACTAAATTGTCATAATCTTTGTACCACTGAATATAAAACTTCAATTTTGGCTCGGTGCCGCTTGGGCGAATTGTAATGCGCCTTCGATAGTCACCAAACTCTAACACGATGATATTGCCTTTTGGACAATCAATCGGCGTCATTTGGCCTGTTGCGACATCTTTGCGCTGCAGAGTCGAGTAGTCCCAAACCGCAGTAACATTTTCATCTCCGATTTGTTGCGGAGCAGTTTGGCACAAACTTTCCATGATTCTTTGCATCTTTTCAAAACCAGTCGCACCAAGGCAATACATCGTATCCAGTCTTTCGGCATAGATACCGTGCAACTGATAAAGCTCAAACAATTTATCTTGAAGTGTCTTGCCTTGTTTTTTCAACTCGGCGGCATATTCAACCAGCGGTAAGGCGCCAGTTGCGGCATCTTTGTCGCGCGCATAAGTACCCTTTAGCAGGCCGTAACTTTCCTCACAACCTAACACAAAAATCTCGTCAGTATTTTCTTTTTGCAAAATCAATTCACCAATATACTTGAACCCAATTAATAGATTCGTGTATAACTTGACACCGTAATAATCAGTCAAAGCCTGAATCATATCAGTCGTAACAATCGTTTTAACGACATAATGTTTTGGCGTCAATTCGCCACGCGCCTTCAACTGTTTTAGGGCATAGTCAGTTGCCAAAACCGCCGATTGATTACCATTTAGATATACCGGCTTGTCACCTTGTCGAATCATAACGCCAATACGGTCAGCATCTGGGTCATTAGTAATCGCAATGTCAGCACCCTCGGCCATCATCTGAGCAACTGCCATATCATTGGCTGGTTTTTCCTCGGGGTTTGGTTTACCGTTTGGAATGGTTGGAAAACTGCCATCTGGCACCATTTGGTCTTCTACGGTCAATATTTTCGTAAATCCTGCTTCTCGTAACACCGGTAGTACACTGGATTGACCAGTACCGTGAAGTGGCGAGTAGACAATATCAATATCACGATCTGTGCCCATTGCCTCACCAACTGCCGCTGCGATATAGGCGTCGTCAACAAGCCGGCTGATAATTTCGATTTTGCCATCAAGAACCGCTTGATTATAATCAATTGATTTTATCTCTTCAATTTTGGCTGCAACTGCCAAAACACCCTTGTCATGAGGGGCGACCAATTGGCCACCATCGCTCCAATATGCCTTAAAACCATTGTCTGACGGCGGATTGTGACTGGCGCTAATTACGATACCGGCAGCGCACTTTAAGTGTCGGACAGCAAAGCTAAGTTCGGGTGTAGCCCTAAAACTATCAAACACAAAACTTCTGAATCCATTTGCAGCTACCACTTGAGCGGCAAATCGGCTGAGTTCAGGTGATGTTAGGCGCGTATCACAGGCAATGACAATACCCTTTGAGGCCGCGTCTTTATCGAACGACAAAGCATATTCACACAAAGCTTGGGCGGACTCACCGATTGTTACTTTGTTGATTCGATTCGATCCAAGTCCAGTCTTGCCGCGTCTGCCACCAGTTCCAAATTCAATGACTTTAAAGAAGGCGTCTTCCAGATCTTCCCATCTTTCGTCCTGAATCATTTGCATCAATTCAGCTTGATATTCTCGATACTTTGGTTGATTCAGCCAGTTATTGATATTCTCGATGGCTGCTGGTGACAATTTACCCTCTAGTTGCTGCATTTTAATCCTTTTTCTTAAGTTTTATCGAACAAGAATGAAGCTATTTTTACCTTTTTTGATTAAAGATTTATCAGAAATTGTTTTGTCTTCGGCAATTTTTTGACTATTAACAGATATTGAACCGGCACTTATTAGCCTGCGAGCATCGTTATTGCTGGATGCAATTTCGGATTCTACCAGGTACTCTACCACTGTTTTTCCGGCAGTATTTGCAGGGATTTCGGCAGCTAGTACTTCAAGTTCGCCGTCAGATAGACAGTTAAAATCAGCACCGCCAAACAAAACATCAGTTACACGTTCAACGCTAGCCGTTCGCTCGGCGCCATGGACAATCATCGTAACTTCGTGCGCCAAGACTTTTTGAGCCTTCCTTTGGCCAGGATTGTCATTTCGTTCGCGTTCTAGATCCTCTAATTGGTCTTTGGATAACAACGTATATACCTTGGCATAATCAATCACGCCTTCGTCATCAACGTTCAGCCAGAACTGGTAAAACTTGTAGACGCTAGTTCTGCCTGAGTCTAACCAAACCGCACCATCTTCGGACTTACCGAATTTTTTACCAGTCGCTTTGTTAATTATAAGAGGGGTTGAATATACATGCGCCTCTTTGCCGTCAATTCGCCTGATTAAATCAACACCAGCAATCGAATTGCCCCATTGGTCGGCGCCACAAACCTGCAGTGTTACGCCATGCTCGCGGAATAAATGCAAAAAGTCGTAACCCTGAATCAAAGAATAACTGAATTCAGCGTAACTAATACCGGCACCGTCAGCACCAAGGCGTGCTTGAACGAAATCTCGGCCTAACATCTGACTCATTGGCACATGTTTACCGACATTACGCAAAAAATCTAGGTAATTTATATCTTTAAACCAGTCGTAATTATCTACTAGTGTGAAATCTTGGCCCGCGAAAACTTGTTTGTATTGCGCTGCGATTGCGGCTTTGTTTTTAGCGATTTCGTCCAGTGTTTTTAGATTACGCTCGTCAGCCTTGCCGTCTGGGTCACCAATCATACCGGTTGCACCACCAACCAACAAAAAAGCCTTGTGGCCGTGATCGATAAAGTGACGGACCATCATAGCAGCGGCCAAATTACCAATTGTCATGCTGTCGGCACTTGGGTCAACGCCAAAATAGAAAGAGACGGGATTCTCATCTAGGATTGATATGTCGTCGTAGGTAGTTTGGTTAATAAAACCGCGCCACTTCAGTTCGTCAGAAAGCTTCATGATTTCCCCTTGGTTATCTAATATATATCTGTTAGTATACCAAACTCGCCGTGACCTTGCACTACCGATTTTTTTCCAAAAGACTTGGGCACATATTGTACGTAGTGGTATAATAATCTAAGTATTACTTATGGGAAATATTATTTGTGGGTAGAAAAGTTTTCAAGACGCGCAAGCTAAGCGTTTATTCTAATTTAGTTCAATCTCACCGAGCCAAAAAAGACGCCGCTTCTAGGCGTCATGCTCAATATTTGGCGTCACTGCCAAAAAACCCCGTTAAACGATTCTTTTATCGTATGCATCCGAAAAGGGTTATCGGATATATATTCAGCAAACGCGGCGCAATTAAAATATTGAAGGTCAGTGGCATATTCCTGCTTTTGATGGCAATTGCAGTTGGCGGATTATTTGCATATTTCAGCAAGGATCTAGATGCTATCCGACCAGGCGAATTGGCAAAACGTGTCCAGAGTACCGTTACTACTTATCTGGACCGCAATGGTAAGGTGTTATGGGAAGACCGTGGCACAGGTAACTATCAGCTAGTGGTCGAAAGCGACCAACTGAGCGACTATCTAAAACAAGCAACTGTCGCGATTGAAGATAAAAACTTCTATACCGAGGGTGGCATTAGTCCATCTGGATTGATGCGCGCTGCTATAAATAATATGTTTGGCGGCGATACTCAGGGCGGTTCTACCTTGACACAACAGTTAGTTAAACAAGTATTCTTTGCAGATGAGGCTCAACAAAGGGGTCTGGCTGGCATTCCGCGCAAGATTAAAGAAATGATCTTGGCAATTGAAGTTGAAAGAATGTACAACAAAGAGCAAATCCTGACGCTCTATTTGAACGAATCGCCTTATGGTGGACGTCGTAATGGCGCCGAGTCAGGTGCACAGACATACTTTGGCGTATCAGCAAAGGACCTATCTTTGCCAGAAGCCGCTTTATTAGCAGCAATACCTCAAAATCCCTCCATTTATGACCCATATAACGTTGCTGGACATGAGGCATTATTAGAGAGACAGCATACGGTTCTGAATAATATGGCCGAGCAGGGTTATATCACCAAAGACCAGGCCGCAGAAGCGATAAAGTATCCTATCATCGACCACTTAAAGCCAGAATCGAGCCAGTATACAAATATCAAGGCAGCTCACTTTGTCCAGACTGTCAAAGCTGAACTTGAAAATGACCTTGGTAAAGCGACTGTCGGGCAAGGTGGTTTGACTGTTAAAACAACTTTGGACCTAAGTATTCAAAACAAGCTTGAAGAAGCGATGAACGATATGTTCAAGTCATCGACCCCCGAGTGGGCAGGCTTTTCTAATGGCGCTGCAACCGTCGAAGACACCAAGACTGGTCAAATTGTCGCAATGATGGGCAGCCGTAGTTTTACGTACCCAGGATATGGCCAGGACAATGCTGCAACAGCATATATTCAGCCAGGCTCAACTATCAAACCGTTAGTTTATACTCAGTTATTCCAAAAACAACCTACTGGCATGGCTAATTACGGCAGCGGTAGTATTCTAAACGATACAAATATTGATTCTATCTATGGCGCAAAACTTTACAACGCCGACCATACTTTTAAAGGCAAGATGACTATCCGTTCAGCCTTGGCTACATCACGTAATGTCCCAGCGGTTTCAGCAATGTATATTTCTGGAGTCGAACCAACGCTAGATACCATCCATAATCTTGGCGCGACAAGTTACTGCACCCAAGGCGACGAAGTTAACGTAGGCCTTGCAGCAGCAATTGGTGGTTGCGGACTAAGGCAAATCGACTTGGTTAACGCCTACGCTACCGTCGCCCGACAGGGTGCATACAAACCACAATCAACTATTTTGGAAGTTAAGAATAATGCCGGTGATGTTTTGAAAAAATGGACCGATACCGCATCGGTCAGAGTAATTGACGCTCAATCTGCATATATTGTCAGCAATATCCTACACGATGACAGCGCTCGTGCACCTCTGTTTGGATACAACGCGATAGGCATGAAGATTCCTGGCGTAGACACAGCAACCAAAACTGGTACATCCGACAAAGGTGGTGACGCCAAAGATATCTGGATGGTTAGCTATAGCCCAGTGCTTACAATGGCAGTCTGGCTTGGCAACTCTGACGCTACTATTCTGAAAAACGGTACCTCAATGATACCTGGCCCGATTGTTGCTAAAGTCATGGAATACGCCCACAAGACCGTATATGCCAAGGCTAACCTATGGAAGTCTGGCGACTGGTTTACGCCGCCATCAGGCATCCAGACAGTCAAGGGCGAAGTGTATCCATCATATTGGAACAAAACTCAGGGTCAGACAACGACTAAAATGACCTTTGACAAAGTTTCAAAGATGAAAGCGAGCGACTTAACCCCAGAAGGCGCCAAAATCGAGCTTGAAGTAGTCAAGATGATTGATCCTGTCACCAAAAAGGCTGTGTATACAGCCCCAGATGGTTATAATGCCAACAAGACCGACAATGTACACAAAGCTTCGGACGTCGCACCAAGCGTCTCAATTGACTGGGCAGCAGCCGGTGGTCCAGACAAGAATGTCTATACAATTACTGTAACCGCAGCCAAGGGTACGTTCGATATTTCAGAAGTACAAATCAAAGTCGGTAGTACCGTCGTTTCTACCCAGTCCGCAGGTGACGGCGATACATATACCTATGATGTTACATTGACATCAAGCGACACTAGCCAGAAGTCAATCTCGGCAACAGTAACTGATACCGGTTATTACACCGAATCAGCAACCGGCCCAACTAACTTGCCAGTTTACGAACCGTAGGCTCAAAACCCTAACCGCGGGTGACGCGAGGCGGGGCGGCACCCAAAATTCTTTATCGTAATCGATAAAAATTTTAGGGGCGGACCGAGCGGCAGGACCCGAGGGGGGTTTGCTTCTCAAAAGAGTTCGCAGTAGCTACTGCTGTTTATTGACTAGATTTATCAGGTTGTCTTCGTTGTTCTTCTTTTGTGGGCGACCCTGTTGATTGCGGCGATTGAAGTTCTTTTTAGGGCGATTATTTTGTTGAGCCGGACGAGCATTTCTGACCGCAGGGTTTGGTTTGTTTTGGCGAGCATTAACAGCAGGCGTTACAAGCCGAGCAAACATCATTTTGCCAGCAGCGGTTTGTAAGCTGCGAACGAACTCAATCTCTACCTGACGACCAATTTGGCCGTTAGCATGTTCGACAACCACCATAGTGCCATCAGCTAAATGACCGACAGCCTGATGCGAGTCCTGACCTTTTTGGGTCAATTCAAGCAACATTTTCTCACCTGGCAAATACGCCATACGCAGCTTCATAGCCAAGTCATTGACATTTAGCACTGGTATTTTTTCAACTTGCGCAACCTTATTAAGGTTGTAATCAATCGTACAAACTGACCCATTGTGTTGCTTGGCAAGTTTTAGCAAACGTTCGTCGACACCTTCTTCGGCCTTGTTTCCATCTTGAAATATATCTACGTCAACGCTTGTCATTTGTTGCAAAGTCGCTACGTTGTCCAAGCCATGCCTGGCTCGGCTGCGTTTTTCGCTATCGGCATTATCCGCCAAATATTGAAGCTCGCCAACAACACTGCGCGGAATATAGAGTTTGTTCATAATAAAGCCCGATTCAGCGACAGCGATAATACGACCATCGATCAACACTGATGTGTCGACAAAAATCGGCCTGTCATCTTTTTTATGAGACAGTTTTTTGGTATTGGTAGCCAACAAGTACGAAGACTCTAGCAAGATTATGATTACTATAAATAATATTAAATTTTCCATTTTATTCCTTATTTTTTCTTAGTTTGTAAATAGTCGATTAATGCGGTTCTTAGGTCGCTGACGCCTACTACGAATTGATTTTTTGATAATGTGCTGGGTGCTATGGCTTTTTTAAAGCCTAATTTTTTTGCCTCTGCGATTCGACGATCGGCTGATATGGCTGAACGCACCTCGCCGCCTAAACCAACCTCACCGAATACCACGATTCCATCGTCCATACGACGCTCGGCTGCGGCACTGGCTATTGCCATGCAAATCGCTAGGTCAGCAGCCCTGTCATTCAGTTTAATACCACCGACGACGTTTATATATACGTCCTTGTCCGACAGATTCAATTTAGTTCGGCGTTCTAGTACCGCAATTAGCAGATTTAATCGGTTCAAGTCAAAGCCGCTAGCCGTCCTTTTAGGGTACCCAAAACTCGTTGGGTTAACTAATGCCTGAATCTCGACCAGCAGCGGTCTGGTGCCCTCTATTGTTGCCAAAACGACTGATCCATCGGCATTCTGTCTTTCGGCAAGTAATGCTGCAGATGGATTCTCGACTAAACGCAAGCCTTCTTTTTCCATTTCAAAAATGGCTGCTTCGTTAGTTGAGCCAAAGCGGTTTTTGGCCGCCCGAATGACTTTGAATCCACCATATCTGTCCCCTTCAAATTGCAAAACAACGTCTACAAGGTGTTCGAGGACTTTTGGACCAGCAATGCTGCCTTCTTTTGTGACGTGACCAACCAGAATTACGGCTGCGCCGGACTGCTTGGCTGCTCTGATAATGACATTACTGCTATTCGTTATCTGACTAACAGTACCAGGTGCGGACGATATCTCATCAAGAGCAAGGGTTTGAATTGAATCAATGATTACCAATTTATAATTACCCGACCGTATAGTTGCTGCGATGTCATCAGCGCTAGTACTAGAGGCAAAATCAAGTCTTTCACTAGTTTCGGCACCTAATCTGGTTGCTCGCAGCTTAACTTGGCTGGCCGACTCCTCGCCACTGGCATATAAAACTGTGGTACTTTTGGCGATATGCGCAGATAATTGCAAAAGTAGAGTGCTTTTACCGATGCCCGGCTGCCCTGCCAGCAGTATCACGCCGCCCAATAGCACACCGCCGCCCAAAACATCATCCAAATCTTTAAAGCCAGTCTTTAGACGCTGGACACTTTCGGTGTCTGATATCGTGCTCATATTCTGGACCGATAAAACGCTTCCAGATAAGCTGCTTTTTGATACAGCCGACTTGCCACGCGACCCCTCGACAACCTGCTCGATTAACGTATTCCACTCGCCGCAGTTATCACACTTACCCATCCACTTAGGATAACTGGCGCCGCAATTCTGACAGACAAACTGAGTTTTTGATTTAGCCATCAATTATAGTATAACCTAAACCGACGGTGCTGGCGCAAGAGTACTGTCGATGCTGTTATATAATTTGTCAGATTCGGCCGCATTCGAGTTGTATTCAGTCAACAATGCGCCATGTTTTGCGATATCCAGATTTATGTCAGCCCTCATCTCTTCTAGTGCCGAGACTCTTTGCTCTAGCACCGACCGCGCAGCGGCAAACTCCGCCTGAGATGCAAAATCTCCACTATTTGCCTTTTTATTAAACGCTATGATGTCATTATTTAATACTTCGGCATCGGAGTTATATTCTTTTGTCCTCTGCGCAATTGATTTACCTAAAGCGTCCAGCTGACTGGCTAGTTCATTAGCCCTGTCTTTTAAATCTTTAAAAATACTGTTGTACTTTTCGTACAAGGTCACGGTTTTTTGCCTGTCGCTAAAGTACTGCTGATAATAATCTTCAAGTTCTGAATCAATATCATCTACTTCTGTGCCAATAACCGAATGTAGCTCGTTATTGCGCTCGCCCGGTTCGGTTCGTTCATAGAATGCCATCCTGTCGGCATATCCTGCATCATTTTGCAGTTTTACATATTCTTTTTCTAATAAAGCATTGATTTTTTCGCGGTCAGCAATAGGCAACCTGTCATAGGCCGCGTGCAATGTCTCGTGAGCCGCCGTAACTTCTCTAATTCCATCAAGTTCTTTATCAGTGACATCATAGATATATATCTTGTTATTCGTATAGCATCCTAAAATCGATACGGTGTTCTCAACCCTAGCACAAGAATCGTTAAAATTTTGCGATCCGTCCAATGTTGGTTGGGAAGCGTGATACAAAAACAATCCGTTATCATTCATGCCGGCTCGCACGACCAATGAATCAAGGGTAGCGGTCGACGAGAATTGCCAAACGGTTATCTGGTCTATGATTCTTTGGCGGTTTAGCACTATCAAAACTGCCGAGATAATCAAAGCAGCGCTGACTACTAGGTTTAAGACTAGGCCTAATCTGTTATATTTCTGTTCCGGCATCAATACTGATTTCCTTGTTTTTTAGGCTGACGATCAGTACATTGCCCTTTTCAAACTTTCCAGACAACACGCCATCGGCAATGCGATGCTCTATCTCGTCTTGGATAGTACGCCTCAAAGGCCTGGCGCCGAATTTTTCGTTATAGCCCATTTCGATAATCTTTCTTTTAGCCGCAGGTTTAACCACCAAATGTAGACCCTTTGGAATCAAACGCTGCTGTAGCTCATTAATAAGATTATCAAATATTTTACTAATTTGCTTGTGCATTAATGCGCGGAAGGTGATAATTCCATCAAAACGGTTAATTAATTCTGGTCTCATCATCTTGTTTAGCGCTGCTTCAGCGGCCGAAGCATTTTCTTTGTGGACATCCTCTAACTTGGCTTCGTCGCTTTTTGTGGCAGCGTGAAACCCAAGGCTCGACTCTTTGGCCATAACCTCAGACCCCAAGTTGCTGGTTAAAATGACAATTGTGTTACCAAAGTTAATTTTGCGTCCCTTGGCATCTGTTAATGTACCGTCTTCTAGTATCTGCAGCAACATATTAAAGACTTCTGGGTGAGCTTTTTCAATCTCATCAAACAACACAACGCTGTATGGCTGGCGACGAACTTTATCAGTCAATTGGCCAGCATCATCATAACCGACATATCCCGCCGGCGCGCCCACCAAACGACTGGTATTGTGCTTTTCACGAAACTCACTCATGTCGATTTTTATTAACGCTTCGTCACTACCAAAGACTTCGCGCGCCAAAACCCTCGCCAATTCGGTTTTGCCAACGCCTGTTGGGCCCAAAAACACGAACGATCCAATTGGGCGACGGCTGCTGGAAACGCCGCTACGGCCGCGCCTGATAGCCCCAGAAACCTTCGTAAGCGCCTCTTGTTGCCCAACGATATACTTGCCCAGGTGCTTTTCAAGCTCGCGCAACATTTTTGCCTCAGATTTTAATACTCGGGTAACAGGAATGTTAGTAATTTGAGCAATCGCCGATGCAATGTCGTCCGATGTTAATTCAATTGGTTTTTTATTCTCGAACGATTCTTTGGTCTCTTCGATTTTGGCAGAGATTTGACTGATTCTGGTTTTGTACAAAGCCGCCCTTTCATAATCTTCCGAACCAACTGCTTCTTCCATTTTTTCATTTAGGTTTTTCAGCTGAACAGTAAACTCACGAAGTTTGCTTGGCTTTTTGCCAGATTTAATATGAACAAGCGCTGCAGCCTCGTCCAATACATCAATCGCTTTGTCGGGCATAAATCGTTCGCTAATATACCTATCAGACAGATAGACTACATCATCGATTACTTCGTCGCTAATGCTGACGCCATGGTATTTCTCGTACCTTGGGCGTAGACCTTTTAGGATTGCAATCGTGTCTTTTGATGACGGCTCGGGCACCTTGACGGTTTGCAAGCGCCTTTCAAGCGCAGTGTCTTTCTCGACATACTTGCGATACTCATCAATTGTCGTTGCACCAATTAAACGGATTTCACCGCGGGCTAGGGCTGGTTTTAGAATATTGGCAGCGTCAATCGTACCTTCAGCGGCGCCAGCACCAACCAACAGATGTATTTCGTCAATAAACAAGATAATGTTGCCTTGTTTTTTGATTTCAGCCAAGACTTTTTTCAATCGCTCTTCAAATTCGCCTCGATATTTTGTACCGGCAATCATGCCAGCCAAATCCAGCTGAATCAAACGCTTGTCCAGTAAATTATCAGGTACGTCTTCGCTGGCAATTCTTTGCGCAATTCCCTCAACGATTGCCGTCTTGCCAACACCGGGCTCTCCAATCAATACTGGGTTGTTTTTGGTTCGTCGACTCAAAATAGTAATTGCTCGGTCTTCTTGCGCGCTGCGATTAATAACGGGATCCAACTTCCCCTCGCCTGCTTGCGAAGTCAGGTCCGTTCCGTACAGCGACAAAGCACCTTTTTGTCTATTCTTGGATTTATCAGTATAAGTTTGGGTCGATTCTTGGTCGCCATCCTTGCTGCTTTTATCCCGGTTCAGATAATCTTCAACCTGACTTAACATATCCGAAGAATCAATCCCCATATCACGCAACAAGACCGAAGCCCTGGCGTTTCTTTGACTAAGAATACTGTATAGAATATGCTCGGTTCCTAAATAGTCTTGATGGAACTCTTGGGCAATCTCCCAGCCCATTTTTAACGTCAACTTTGCTGTTTCGCTAAGGCCTTTTGCCTCGGGGCTAACAATCACGGTAATCGGAGCCAAATTAAGTGCTACCCTGGCCTTGTCCAGAGTTATGCCGGAATCAGCAAGTATTTTGGCACCGGCCGACGATATTTGCGCCAAAATACCCAATAATAAATGCTCGGTTCCGATATACGAGCTTCCATAGCCCTGGGCAATAATACTGGCATGGTGCAAGCTAGTGCGCGCGTCATCGGTCAAGTGTGCGACAAAATCTGAATATTCATCAGCCATATTCTTACCTCCCTCCTAATAAACAATATGTATATAATTTCATCTGTTCCTATAACCAATTATAGCAAAACTAGCACTCCGGTCAATAGAGTGCTAGTTGGCATTTTTGGAACTGTTTATTTATTCAGCTGCAGATTGCAATGCGTCAAGCAAACTGTCTTCGATGTTCTTTTTCTTTGAAGGAGCAGCGGCTGCTTTTGGCGTAGCGACTTGCTCGATATCAATTTCATAACCAGTTAAGCGGCTGGCGAGGCGAACGTTTTGTCCGGCACGGCCAATCGCGATTGATTGTTGGTCTTCGCTAACATAAACGACAGCTTTTTTATCAGCTTCATTCAATTCAACTTTGGCAACCTCGGCTGGACTCAAAGCATTCTTGATAAATTGGATGGTGTCTTTATCAAAAGCGATGATATCAATCTTTTCTTGATTGCCAATTTCGTTCATGACGGCTTGGACACGAGTTCCGTGACCACCTACGAACGTACCGACTGGGTCAACGCCAGGAACGTTGCTGACGACTGCCAATTTAGTTCGGCGACCAGCTTCGCGGGCGATAGCTTTAATTTCAACAGCACCGGTGTCAATTTCAGGCACTTCTTGTTTAAATAAGTATTCAATAAATTGTTCGTTGCCCCGGCTAAGAATTAGCTGTGGACCACGATTGTCGCGCTCGATATCCTTGATAAATACTTTCAGGCGTGAACCTACGCTGTAATATTCACCTTGAATCTGCTCGCTTTGTGGAATAATACCAGTTGCTTTGCCAAGGTCAACACGAATAACTCGTGGCTCGACACGTTGGACGCTACCGTTTACGACTGTACCGATTTTGTCTTCGTATTCAGCCAAGACAACTTCGCGCTCTGCTTCGCGCAAACGTTGCAAGACAACTTGCTTTGCGGTCTGGGCGGCAACACGGCCAAATGAAGTGACATCGTGTTTTTCTTCGACGACATCGCCAACAACTGCATCTTTTTTGACTTTTTTGGCATCCTTTAGACTGATTTGGTTGACTGGTGATTCAACTTCTTCGACGACTTCGCGGATAACGAATACCTGTGCGGTACCGTCGTTGATATTTAATTCACTGCGAACCTCTTGGTCGCGCTCACCATTATCGCGGCGCCATGCAGCGGCAATGGCTTGCTCGATAACAGACATGACAGTCTCTTCGGGTAAGTTTTTTTCCTCGGCGATTGTATGAACCGCTAGGACTAGTTGTTTTACATTTATTTCTTCCATTTTCACTCCTTTGCTATTAAAAAAGTCGACCTGCCGGCCGACGAAACGCAATGTACTAACCGTTAGTATATCTCATTTTTATGGGCTTGGCAACAACTGGTCGGGACATTTTTCTAATACGCCACTCATAGCGTTATACTCAGCGGCAGTAACCCATAATTTATACTTACTTTTTACAGCAATTTGACGCGCCACATACTGACAACGAAAGGCCTTGTTTGATGGCAGCCAAGTTGCAGCGTCACCATCTGCTTTTTGCTGGTTTGCCCCACCATCAACCGCCAATAATTCCAGCGGATCATTGGCAAGTGCCACTCGCTCTTCACGCGTTAGTTGCTGAGCACCCTTTTGCCATGCGTCAGACAGCGCCACGACATGGTCGATCTGGATATCATCACTGGTAGATCCGCCACGAACAAAGGCGATTGTTTTACCTGTATACGGGTCGCTTAGCATTCCACTGACCACTTGGCACTTTTCGTTTGTGACCACATTATACAGGTCGCGGTTCAAGATTACATTGCGAGTGTCACAACCAGCTTTTGATTCCCATCCTGACCCAAATTGATCGCGCGTATAGCCTGTTTTTGGCGCTCGGCCCATAACCGTCAACTTCTTTAATGCCTCAGCGGCTGGACTTGAAACGGTGCTGGTTTTGACTGCCGTCTGCTGTGGGGTCGGGCTATCGCTAACCCAGGCGAGCGAAATAATCACATAGACCATTACGGCGGCAATGAATGTCAGCGAGAATAAACGTCGGCGCCTATACATAAACGTTATTATAAACTAATCCGGCATTCGCTTGATGTTACAATAGATAACATGCAAACAGTACCAAAATTAATTGAACAATTTATTCCTAGTGCTTACGATTTGTCGCTTGAATTCGATCGCGAAAAGCGCATTTTTGGCGGAATGGTCATAATTACTGGCCAAGCACTCGACGAAAAAACAATAACGCTTCACAGCAAGCAACTTGATATCAAATCAATAGAGGTTAACAGACAACCTGCCGATTTTAGCTTTGGCGATTGTGACTCATTGATAATACAAAGACCCAGCACCGATGCTGGCGTACAAACAATATCAATCGCATTCGGTGGTGATATTACAGATTCAATGCACGGAGTTTACCCTTGCAGTTACGAGTATGAGGGTGCAAAAAAAGAGCTGATAGCAACACAATTTGAAAGCCACTATGCTCGCGAGGCATTCCCTTGTATTGACGAGCCGGCAGCCAAAGCAATTTTTGATTTAACGTTAATTACCGAAACCAATGTTACTGTTCTTGGCAATATGCCGATAAAAAGTCAGGAAGAATCCGAAGGCAAATTAGTTACAAAATTCGACACCACCCCTAAAATGAGCAGCTATTTGTTAGCTTGGGTTTTTGGCGAACTGCACAGCAAAACTGCCAAGACCAAAGATGGCGTCGAGGTTAACGTTTGGGCCACACCGGCTCAATCCAGCGCCAGTCTGGACTTTGCGTTACAAATTGCAGTCAAGTCAATCGAATTCTTTAACGAATACTTCGATACTCCTTATCCATTGCCAAAATGCGACAACGTGGCATTACCTGATTTTGCTGCTGGCGCCATGGAAAACTGGGGTCTTGTCACTTACCGCGAAATCGCATTGTTGGTCGAGCCAAACATTACATCTATTTTCAGCAGAAATTACGTTGCCCTGGTTATCGCACACGAGCTGTCGCACCAGTGGTTTGGCAACCTGGTCACAATGAAATGGTGGAATGATTTGTGGTTGAACGAAAGCTTTGCCACGATGATGGAATATGTCGCTATCGACAACATTCAACCAGACTGGGATGTTTGGTCAGACTTTAATGACAGCGAAACGATTGTGTCATTGCGTCGCGACAGCCTAAGAGGTGTTCAGCCCGTCCAGTGCGAAGTCCATCATCCTGATGAAATCAGCACATTATTTGACGGCGCTATTGTTTACGCCAAGGGCGCTCGGTTGATGCGCATGTTGCGACAATATATTGGCGACGAAGCATTTCAAAAGGGGCTCAAGCAGTATTTCAAAAAATTCGCCTACCAAAATACCGAGGACAAAGATTTATGGGCCGCACTTTCTGAATCTAGCGGCAAAGACATAGCCGACCTTATGAACAAATGGCTATCTCAGCCAGGCTTTCCGGTTGTCAGCGTCGAGGTGTCTGATGACAAAATAAAATTGTCACAATCAAAGCTAACCGATGATTCCGAACAAGCGGCCGACGCATTATGGCCAATCCCACTTAATTCCAATTATCCAGAGCTTCCCGATTTGATGACAGAAAAAACCATAGAAATCGACCGAAAAACACGCGAGCCATTATGGCTGAATCGCGATAATACCGCCCATTTCATAACTCGTTATGATAAAGATTTATTGCAACAACACATAAAAGGCATCTCTGACGCTTCTCGTGGGCGAACCGACCGATTACAGTTGCTGAACGAACAGTCAATTCTGGCACGAGCCGGTATCATCTCCAGCGCTGACCTATTGCCACTACTGGACGCCTATAAAAACGAAACCGATGAACCTGTATGGGGCATCATTAATATGGCAATTAGCGAGCTGAAAAAATTTGTTGATACTGACACAGATTCAGAAAAAAAGTTAAAACAATACGCCAAATCGCTTGCCCAAGGTCAATTCGCCAGATTAGGCTGGGACATCAAACCAGACGAACCAGAGTCGGATTCCAAACTCAGATTATTCATTGCCGGAATGATGCTTTACAGCGACGACGAGGAAATTGTCAACCAAGCCGTTGCCATATACAATTCAAAACCTTTCGAACAGTTAACTCCTGAAATCCGTGGCATTGAATTATCTGCCTTTATCCGAGGTTGCAGCGACGAAACCATCGTCAAGGATTTATTGAAAAAATATTCCAAAACAACCCTGGCCGACGTTAAATTGGATTTATGCAACGGCCTAACGTCTGTGCGCGACTCAAAGCTAATCGCAATCGTTCTTGATTCCGTAAAAGACCCTTCAATCGTCAAACCCCAAGACGTTTTCCGCTGGACCGCATACATGCTATCCAACAAATATTCGCGTCAACAAACCTGGGATTGGATGCGCAAAAACTGGGAGTGGATAGAAAAAACTTTTGCTAGTGATAAAAGCTATGACGACTATCCAAGATTTGCCGCTCAGGCTCTACTTACTCAACAACAGCTAGAAGAATACAAGCAGTTCTTCTTGCCGCTCAGGTCAATCCCTGTACTGACCCGCAACATCGATATGGGAATCGTCGAGATCCAAAACCGCGTCAACAAGATGACCAAAGACGGTCCAGCCGTTCGCGCAGCGCTAATGAATCTCTAAAAACTCGTCAATCTCAATTGGGTCACCGCTCAAAGAAACCGCAGCAAGGCGTAAATTTTTATCGCTGACTTGGTTTGATACGGCATAGTATTCAGCTGCAAAGCGCATTTGTCGTAGTTTTTTGGGAGTGATTATCGCTAAACCGTCGCCATGACTGGGTGTCTTGCGATATTTAACCTCTGTGAAAAATATTGTCCCACTTTTCTCGGACACGATATCGATCTCGCAGTACTTTGTTTTCCAATTGCGGCTGATTATTTTGTGGCCATGCCGTTTTAAATATTTTGCCGCTTCGTCTTCGGCGACATTGCCTATTTCTTTGGTATTTTGGGGTGCGTATTTTTTAAGCGGCGCGAATGACAGGCGGTGCAGCAAAGTCACGCCGTGTTTTTCGATAGCATCAGAATGCTTTTTTGTGCCGTATCCAACGTGATCACCAAAGCCGTATTCGCGGTACTGCGCACCTTGCTCGCTCATATAATTATCACGCGCTACCTTGGCAACAATTGAGGCTGCCGAAACACTTGGTATCAACAGGTCGGCTTTAGGTAATGTTTTGACATATTTCCCCTTTCCCGTATCCGACAGGAAGTTAATGGTGCCATCAATGATAATTTCAGAATATGGAGTTTTGATTTGTTCGACGGCGCGAATTGTTGCTAACCTTAATGCGGCCGCCAAACCAATCTCGTCGATTTCGCTGGCCGGCACCCAACCTAGCCCAATACCCGGCGCAACCTCGCGAATGATAATGTCCAATTCTTCACGGCGTTTTTTGGTTAGTTTTTTACTATCGGTCAAACCATCAATTTGTGCGCCGCCCAAAACAACCGCCCCAACCACCAATGGCCCTGCCCAAGACCCTCGCCCAACTTCATCAATACCTAAAATCATTCTTTTGGTATTATAGTCTATCCGCAAATGTTATATAATACCAACAGTACAAACGGGTGGCAAGATTAGGGGATCATTATTCTGAAATTATTAGCTCGACTGCTAGCGTTGACTCTTTTTATGTTTACTAGCATTGCTCTTACCGGTTTAGTAATAAGCCATGACGTGTTTGCTGATGAACCGCTACCAACTTGCTCTTCTGGAATTATTACTGGCGACAACCTATCTAGCACCTTTCAAATAACCCTAAATTGTTCAAATATAAGTCAGTTTGTTAGTTCGGGCGGATTGACCGCCGATTCAGCCGATAATTCAAAAATTATTCTTCAGACAGCTGGACACGCAGCTCATAATCCCAAAGAATTTCCAACAGTCAGCCCAAGTGAATCACTGATGACTTTTTATTATACGGACGGGGCAAGTATTCAAAGTTTATCGATAGCAGCCGGCACCTTGCTAAACAGCTCTGGCAGTTCAAACACAGATATTATCCTGACGTCAGACGATTTTATCGACAAAGCCCTTCCCTACGGAGATAACGATTATTACGGTATCAGTGGCAACACGCTAAACATAACAGCCGATAGTGGCGTTTTAGCAAACGACATTGACCAAGAAAGCGGAATCAATAAAGCCACCTTGGAATCGAACGCCCTAAACGGCACCGTAACCCTAAACGATGACGGATCCTTCTTTTACCAACCAAATGACGGCTATGTTGGCGGTGATCAATTCACCTATAGGCCAATAGACAATGCCGGCAATGCAGGTAATATTGCGGCTGTTAATATATATGACGCACCAGCCACAATCACAACTAGCTTTAATAAAATCGGCGGTAATGGGCACACAAAATATGCGAAAGTTGGCGATACTGTACGCGTAGAATTTTCGACCGACGAACCCGTGACGCCAATTGCAGCAGTTATCGCTGGTCATTCTTTGTATGATATTCAGACAATAGACAGCACACATTTTTATTGCGACTATGTCATGCAATCCTCTGATAACGAGGGAGTCATCACATTTTCTGTAACCGTTAAGGACTTAGGCGAAAATTACAGCACAGCCACAACCGAAGACGGAATAATTTTTGATAAAACACCGCCGGTAGTTTATCTAAACAGCGACTCCGAACAATACTATTTTCTAAAAGACACGTATACAGAGACCGCCACAGCAAATGATAATGTTGACGGCGATATATCTGCAATTGCATCGGAATCTATCGACACAAACAAGTCCGGTACTTACGTTATTATATATAACGCCACTGATACGGCAGGTAATGAAGCTGCACCCGTTACAAGGACAGTTTATGTAATCGACAACATCGCCCCCACCGTAACAATCGACAAACCTCAAAGTGCCAAAAGCGGCGACATAATAAAGCTGACGGGCACGATTGATGAAACGAACAGTAGTCTAGTCCTAACAATTAATGGGAAAGCATACAAAATACCATCCGGTAACATCGTCGGCACCAGCTGGTTTTATTACTTTGATACAAGTTTCATTTCCGTCGGAAAATACACACTAAAGATAGTTGCGACCGACCCATCCGGCAACATCAGCGAAGCCACAACCACATTAATAGTTACAAAACGCAAAATAAACCCAGTATCAACCCCAAGTGCAAACAACATTGTCTATTATCCTATTGTTACTAGCGGCGCCAACAGTACAGCCAGTAGTGATGTACTTGGCGCAAAAAATACAGACAAAGACAACAGTCCGGCACCATCAACAAATACTCAAGAATCCTCTAACCAAGCGCCGGGTGAATGGACTCTTTTTGGAATTGTCTGGTATTGGTGGCTAGTTATCGGCGGTATTCTGGGGATATTTATTATTACCAGACTCAGCAAATAGTCGCTACTGCATTTTTTTGATTACATTGACAATTTCAGGAAAAGCCCCGACAAAAGCGTCGACTTCATACCGATTAAAATCCGACTTTTGTCGCAAGCCACTTTCAAGTGTTGCGATGAACTTCATTCCTGCGCCGTTTGCCGCATGAGCGTCGGTCGGCGAATCGCCAACATAGACGCATTCGTTTGGTTCGAATTGATGATCAGCAAATAATTCATCAAATACTCGAGGATCAGGTTTGTAGTATTTGGTGTTTCCTTTGTGGTAAATCGCCCTGACCCGTCCATTTAATTGGTGGCTAGGATCCAGCATGTGCTTTAATTCGTGAGGTGTACGCGAAGTTAACAAAATCACCATTTTGCCCGCTTCGATTAGTTTATCTAGCGCATCATAATTTGCCTGTGGTATATCGTCCAGTTTGCCATTGTCGATATATTCGGCAATGACCGGTTGGAATTCACAAATAAACTCATCAACATCAATGCCTGGTGAGCGTTCCAACATCGCGTCAAACAACGGCTTACCCCAAGTAGCCAAATGCACCTCGTGCGACATCGGCATACGTCCCATTCGCCCCAAAACCTCGTTCTCCAAATCAAAACAAGCAGCCTCGGTCAAACAAAGAGTATCGTCAACATCAATAACAACCGCATTAATCATTATTTTTAGTATATCATCTCTGACGCTAGCATAACGTGCTTGAGTATTCAGCCGAATATTATATAATAACTCCAGGCTTTCCAACAAAACCACGAGGTGACACATGAGAATCATCGAGGGAGTAGGCTTGATACTTTTCGACCAAGACGGCAGGATACTGATGTTTTCTACGTCTCGGGTCAAAACAGAGTGCAGTCAAAACGATGGAATGCTTTCCGTCCCGATCAGAATAATCGAGGATGGAGAATCGGATGTCGAGGCGCTGGTCCGCCTGATACTCGAAGATCTCGGCAATGAAACGATTCAAGTTTCGCCGGAACCACACGGTACATTCGCCCACAAGCTGAGCGACGCTGTTACCGAAAAGCTTTGGCTTTTCATCGGTAAATGCGACCTTAGCTTTGATATACGGTCTGACTTACATGACTGTATCTTCTACGGATGGATGCCGCCACAAGCGCTGATGAACCGTCAGCCTGGGCAATTAAGACCAGGAATCGAGTCGATTGTCGACTCGTGTTTTGCCCACTAATATTCGCGCGCTCTGGGAAACCCCACTGCGCGCAGTTTTTTTGTAAAAAAATAAACTGCCAAAGGCAGTTTATTAAATAAATCAGTTTAGTTATTTGCACGTATCGTGAATGTCGGACAGACAAGTATTGTACTGGCTAGGAAACCCAGCCAGTACAATTGATCAAAACTATCGAGATCGAAAACATGTCAACTTAGCTTGATATCCAACTGTATCGAAATATTCAACGGTACAGTTGCCTTTATCTCCGATTCTTATCAAGCACTTTCCGCCCAATGATCCTCCATTGCAGAAGGGTGCGTTGAGCTCTACCCCGTCCGATCCAATAATCGAAGTATCGCCCCTTAGGCTGTACTCGACATAACTACCGACAGGAATCTTACCAAAAACAGCAAAATCCTTGTAGCGATAGTTTTCGTCAACTTTGTTGGTAAGATAAATCTCATCAACTCCGCTGACTACCTTTGTCTGATCTATGGCCATGGGCTTCGAGGGTTGGTTTTTGATAGATTGATTAATCTGGTACATAGTCGTAAAACTAATTACCAGAGCGCATAATGACAACACTGTTGCCACAATACCTTGATCTGTTTTGTCCATTTGTTTTATAAATTAAATTAATTAACAAATAATGCACGATACGTGCATAACTAATCCGATTTGTGAATGTTCGGTGTTGCCGAGTCCACCTCTACAACATTAATTACATTTTAGCATAATCCTTATGTTTTGTCAATTGGTAGACTCAAAAAAATATACCTCTCGAGATGAGAGGTTTATTTAATTGAAGATCAGGATTAAATTTCTTCGTTGTGTCGGGCTGCGACTTCGGCTTGCTTTGCGGCCAGTTCAGCTTCGGCAGCTGCTTTTTCAGCAAGCTTTGCTTCTGCTTCCTGACGAGCAAGTTCTTTCAAACGAGCTTCTTCGGCATCAACAGCCTCGTCATGGACATCATTGACTGCTTCGCGGTCAAATTTGACACCCTGCAAACGAGAACCTTTACCACTTCGGTTGCGCAAAAAGCCAAGGAAGTTGCGGCGAACTTTTGAACGCTTAACAACTACGACTTTTTCAACTAGTGGGCTGTGCATCAAGAAACTCTTCTCTACACCTACGCCACTGGCGACTTTGCGAACAGTGATTCGGGCAGTGTGTGAATTCATTCGGTCGGTGCGGATAACAACGCCTTCAAACATCTGAATACGCTCTTTTGCGCCTTCTTTAATCTTTTGGTAAACACGAACAGTGTCGCCGCTTTTGACGTCAACTATGCTCGATTTTTTCTGAGCATCATTAATTTTTTTGATTAGTTCAAAACTCATTTTCTTCTCACTTTTACGTTTAATAGATACAATCAGCTACTGACTATAACACATTATTTCATTTATTTAAAGTGTTTTTGCCTAAATTGCGCGATTTATTTCGTCCAAGGTCGTCTCGCCACGCAGCGCGGCCAAAACTCCCCGTTCCATCAATGTCACCATGCCAGATTGTCGGGCGGTTTGTTCGATTAATTCAGCACTAACTTCTGTCTCGTCCCCACGCAAATATCGTTGGATGCTTTCACCGACTACCATTTGCTCCATAATAACGATTCGGCCATTAAAACCAAACGGAGATTTTTCACTGACTACGGGTCGCCAAAGTTTGAAATTGTCAAAATCAGGTTTTTCAACGTGCGCTGGCAAATCTTTCAGGGCGTTCCTGACCCAGTTGCGAGTTGCTTCATCAGGTTCGTATTCTTGTTTGGTTTCGTCGTCTAGGCGTCTGACAAGCCTCTGAGCGATTACCAGGCGAATAGCACTGCTGAATATCGGGTTGACGCCAATCATGTCAATCATACGCGTAAACGCCGCTGACGAAGAGCTGGCGTGAAAGCTGGACAACACCAAGTGCCCAGTAATTGACGCCTGGATAGCAGTTTTGGCCGTATCGGCGTCGCGAATCTCACCAATCATCACTACATCAGGGTCCAGACGCATAACCGCGCGCAAACCATCAGCAAAACTTTGGCCATTGGTCGTATCAACTGGAATCTGTGAAATACCGGTGATACCGTATTCAATCGGATCCTCTAATGTAATAACTTTTCGGTTAGTCGAGTTCAAGGCATTAATAATACTGTACAAGGTCGTTGATTTACCGCTGCCGGTTGGACCAACCATCAGGACCATTCCGCGTGGATGGCTGATAACTTCATCGATTTCCTTACGCTCGGTTTCGCCAATTCCCAACCTATCCAGATTTAACATCGATTCATCAAAGTTAAACAAACGCAAAACAGCATCCTGACCATACATCGTTGGCACCGTTTCAACACGCAAATTCAGTAAGTGCGTTTCACCATCACGCGTAATTTCTTTTTGCATATGGCCCGATTGACCTTCGGTTGCGGCTGTTGAAATATTTGCTCGTGACGCTAGGGCTGCCAGAATAATTCGATATCGGTCATTAGTCAAATCAGCAACTGGATGTAAAACGCCGTCAATACGCATACGAATACGGATGTGAGTACGCATGTTTTCGATATGGATATCGCTGGCGCCCAATCGGTCAGCTTGGTCAATCAAATAATCAAAGACTTCGTCGGTACCGACTGAATTTAAGGTTTTGCTGACCACGGCAATCGTGTCGCTGTCGCCTTCTTTGGCGATCACAATATCATCATGAACAACTCTGATGACAGGGTCATAGCGATCCATTAGTTGCTTGAAGCCACTGTTACTAATCAAAAAGAATTGGATGTTGTGACCGACGCTGTTGTATTGGTTGGTCAAATCACGAATAAATGATTGCGGAGTCTGGGTCGTTACACCAAATTGCCAAGCAGTGCCACCCTCGTTGCCCAGTTGCAGCGGTACGATCCGGCTTTGATGCATGGTCTGTATTTCAAGGACGTTCTTTAATAATTCTGAATCAGCCTCAAAAGGACGCGTGTCCAGATATTTGATGCCCAAAATAGCCGCACGCTGCGCAGTTGCTTGCTCGTCGGCCTCTCGACGCATATCTTGGACTTTATCTTCGTTCATTAACTTTAATCATAGCACAAAAGCACTAGCGCTTTGTATAGCCATCCCAGAATAAAATGACGAAATTTTAGGTGATGAATAAGTGGAATAAAAACATTGTTCTCCGAGCAAGGCATATCCATAGATACGTCGAGCGAAGAAACGGTGTTTTTAGCCGCTTAGTCGCGGCTAAAAAACGTTATTTTGTTTTGGGATGGCTATAGATAATGGCCAAAGATTGCTCTACTTTTAACTGTGCGGGGTGTTTGAGCAACCACTCATCAACTGCTTTTGCCACGCCAGGCAATGCTGGGTTGCTGTAATCATCAACCACAATCGTTGCACCCGGCGTAAGAACTTTTTCTAATAATTTCAGTGGATCTAAAACAGATTGATAATAATCACCATCCAAATATGCAAACACCACGGACTTCGGCACGTCATCAGCAGTCAAATCACTAAACCAAGCCTTTTTTATATGTGGCACTGGTACACCAGCTTGCATCATGTTCCGCAAAAACTGCTTTTTTGAGGCCAGCAATTCACCGGGCTTGAACGATTCGCCCAGCGGGCTAATATCCTGATTTGTTTTTTCGGGTAAACCCGCAAAAGAGTCGTAGGCGTAAAACTGCCGTCCTTCCCTGGCGGCCAAAACTTGTGCAATATATACGCTGGTTGTGCCGACATAACAGCCAAATTCCACGACATCACCAGGTACGCCCTTACTAATGACCCGGTCTAATTCGCGAATTATCACGTCAATTTCTTTTTGATTCACCTGGTCCGAAAGTAAACTCATCTTAAATGATACAATAGCATAAATGCCTGAAATAGTTGTAATAGCGCATAATATTCGCTCGACCCATAATATTGGGGCGATTTTTAGGACATGCGAAGGTTTTGGTATATCAAGAATCATCATTACTGGTTACAGCCCATACCCAAAATTGCCATCAGGCGAAACCCGCTTGCCCCATATTGCCGACAAATTGACTTTGCAAATTCACAAAACCGCCCTAGGCGCCGAGACAATGGTGCCATTTGAATATCAAACTCAACCAGATTTAGCAGAATTGAAAGAAATTGGATACAGAATCGTAGGCCTCGAGCAAGATAAAAATAGCATCATGCTGAATGATTACAAATCGCCCGAAAAAATAGTACTGCTTTTAGGCGAAGAAGTCTTTGGTATCACCGACGATTTGCGCAACGAGTGTGATGAACTGATCGAAATACCAATGAAAGGCCAAAAAGAATCCTTTAATGTCAGTGTTGCCGCCGGCATTGCGCTTTACGCTTTGTCTGTTTAATCTATTTCAATACGACGCAAGATTCACCAAGTATTTTGACTAACTTTTCAACAAGTTCTGGTGAAGAATCAATCTTAAAAGGCAGCTTAACGGCCGATTTTTTCTCGGCTCCTAACACCAATATTATTTCATTCATGCCGGGATGGTCGCTGCAAACTTTTTTTAGTGAGATCAATGATTCATGGTCGTCTGGATTCTTGACTTGGACAAATAATTTTTTGTGGGTGTCTTCCTCAACCGGTGCTGAAACAACCCGTTGAGTCACGGTCGCAGCCTTGGCAGGCGCTGGGCTGGTGTACTTTTTTCGGGTAACACCCGGCTTGTTACTGGATTTTGGCTTTTCCATCTTGCGGCCAGTCGATTCATAAGTCATCAGTTCTTGATCGGATACAAATTGAATCTCGTCAGCAATAATCTTGGCCTCGGTGCCAACATTACCATCTCGGTCACGCGCGCTAACTTTACCAGTCGCACGAATCACAGCATCTTGGACTAACTTAGCACCAATTTGTTCGAACAAATTTGGAAAGACGATCATTTCGCCCTCGCCCATCTTGTCTTCGATACCAACAAACGCCATTTTAGACCCAGTCTTTGTCACAATCGACCTGATAGTTGTAATTATTCCACCAACCGTTGCTGACTTGCCATCGACATCAGGTGTAATCTGCGACAATGAAACAGTCTGTTCTTCGAAATATTTGTCGTAATTATCCAGCGGATGAGCGCTGATATATAGCCCCATCAATTCACGTTCCCAAGCCAATCTTTCTCGGTCAGTATGTTTGACTGGCGAAATTTGCAAAGTAATAGTTGGTTGCAATTGCGCCGCATCACCCAGGCTGCCGAATAAATCGGTTTGACCATTGGCGGCTTCTTTTTGCAGTTTGCTACCAAAAGCCTGAATAGTTTCAAGGTTAAATAACAAATCTGACCTATCCGCTAGGCTGTCAAAACCACCTGATTTTATTAGTGAATCCCAGGCTTTTTTGTTGAACTTGTTGGCCGAAACTCGCTTGGCAAAGTCTTCAACACTGGCAAACCTACTTTCCTTGCGAGCTCGCAATACTTCTTCAACCGCTCCAACACCGACACCTTTAACGGCTGCCATACCAAAACGAATTTCCTTTTTGTCGGGCACAACTGCAAACTCGACGAAACCTTCATTAACATCAGGCGGCAGCACGTTGATGCCCATTTTTTTGCATTCGTTAATTTCAATAGCTAATCGGTCTATGTCGTTGTGATCACTGGTCATCAGGGCCGCCATAAAGGCTTCTGGGTAGTGTGCTTTCAAATAGGCGGTTTGGTACGCAATTAGTCCATAACACGCCGCGTGCGACTTGTTAAAACAGTAGTTAGCAAACTCTTCCAGCTGTGCCCAAAACTTTTCAGCCAGTTTTGGATCAGCTTTACTGTGTTTAACCGCGCCTTCGACGAAATCGACTTTAACTTTGCGCATCAAATCAATTTTTTTCTTACCTACGGCTTTTCGCAGGGTATCAGCCTGACCACCGGTAAATCCGGCAAAATCTTTTGAGATCTGCATGAACTGCTCTTGATAAACAAGGATACCGTATGTTTGGTCTAGTGCATTCTCAAACTTTTCGTGTAAATATTCAATCTCTTCCTGTCCATGTTTTCGCTTAATAAAGCTATCAATAAACTGCATTGGCCCCGGTCGATAAAGCGCCACCATGGCAATAATGTCATCAAATGAACTTGGTTTAAGCTCGCGCAAGTATCGTTTCATACCAGCGGACTCTAACTGGAAAACACCGGTCGTTTCACCACGTTGCAACAATTCGTAAGTCTCTTTGTCATCAAGCGGCAGACTGTCGATATCAATCTTGGTTTTATAAACCTTTTTGATAATTCGCAATGTATTGTTAATCGTCGTAAGGTTGGATAGGCCCAAAAAGTCCATTTTTAAAAGCCCGAGTTCTTCGACTGGACCCATTGGATATTGCGTCGCAATAACACCTTTTTGCGCCATTTCAAGCGGCACGAATTTGACAATATCATCAGGCGCAATCACCACACCAGCGGCATGAACACCGTGTGAACGAATTGTTCCTTCCAGGCGAATTGCAAAGTCAAAAACGCGCTTGGCATTAGGATTAGTCTCGTATTCATGTTTTAAATCGTGATCTTTTTCGACGCTAACACTCAGCGGAATATGTTTGCCCTGGACTGGCGGCGGAATCATCTTGGACATACGGTCGGCTTCGGCATATGGCACTTGCAAAACACGCGCCACGTCTCGAACTGCTGCGCGAGCTGCCATTCGACCAAAGGTCACGATATTTGCAACTCGACCAACACCGTATTTATCTGCACAATACGCGATCACTTCGTCACGCCTAGTATCCTGAATATCAATGTCGACATCGGGCATACTAATACGGTCTGGGTTCAAAAATCGCTCAAACAGCAAATCATACTTTAACGGGTCCAACTCGGTAATGCGTAGCGAATAGGCAATAATCGATCCAGCGGCGCTACCACGACCCGGTCCAAAGATAATTCCATTATTTTTGCCCCAGTTAATAAAGTCCTGAACAATCAAGAAATACCCGTTGAATCCCATGCTGTCGATGACACCAAGTTCATATTCGGCACGCGTTAATACGTCGGCTGGGATGTGCTTTTTAGCTTCCTCGATAGACATGCCGACCGATTCTTCTTTTGCGACTCCACCATATCGCCAGGCAAGTCCGCTATACACCAAATCATCCAGATAGTCTTTTTCGCTTTCGCCGTTTGGCGTTGGAAAACGCGGAATCAAAATACCGCCCAGTTCAAGTTTTACATCGCAGCGGTCAGCAAGCTTTTTTGTGTTTAATATTGCGTCGGGGTGAGTTTTGCCCCAACGACTGATAATATCTCTTGGGTCACTGACGTGCAGATCAAAATCTTTCAGCGACATGCGATCCTCGTCACTTAAGTATGCGCCAGTGCCGACACACAACAATATTTCGTGTGCGTCTTGGTCGCTGGCCAGCAAATAGTGTCCGTCGTTACTGACAACCAGTGGTATATCCAATTCTTTGGACATTTTTGTTAAATACGTGTTTATTTTAAATTGAACGTCCCAACGCCCCGGATGGTCTTCGTGGCCATGGTCCTGCATTTCAAGGTAGTATCGGTCGCCAAAAACTGATTTATACCACAATGCGATTCGCTTGGCTTCCTCGTAATTATCTTTGGATAGGTTTTCGCCAAGCTCACCGCCGGCACAACCCGACAAAATAATTAATCCTTCGTTGTATTTTTCGATTGTCTCATGGTCAATACGGGCTTTGTAATAGACACCCTCAAGGTTAGCGATGGTCGACAGTTGCATCAGGTTTTGATAGCCCTGATTATTCATAGCCAGAACCGTTATGTGATAGCGCGCCTTGTCTTTGGCTGGATCGCGGTCATGACGACTGCGCGTTGCCATATAAAACTCTTGTCCGATGATTGGTTTGATACCAGCCTCGGTCGCCGCTTTGTAAAACTCAATTGTACCCGACATCGTGCCGTGATCAGTAACGGCCACGGCTTCCATGCCGGACTTTTTAACCATATCAACCAAATCAGGTATCTTAGTCAAACCATCAAGCAAACTGTGGTGTGTATGATTATGCAAATGCACATAATCAGAAGGTTTCAATTTATCCCCCATGTCACATACCAGTATAGCGAATTTTGAAGTATTTTGCTTTAGTATTCTGGCAAAATCTTATCTTATTTGCTGCGCTGCATCGCTTCGATGATCTGATTAATATAATGCCCGATGAAATCTGGCAAATATCCGACAAATTGTCCAAGTATCCAAACAATCAAAGTGACGATTACCGTGCCGCCCAACACCGTGCCAAAACCAAAAAATAGTCCCCTATTAAAGTTCATCCAATAAACCTGCCAGCGGCTGCGATGAAAATCATAAAATAATTCCTCTAACAAAGATTGCCTGGCGCCACGCTCGTTATCGTGTTTGATTTTTTTGATTACTTTTTTTATCACGCTAATGCTCCTATAAATAAAATAGCACACTACACGTAGGTTAGTGTGCTATTTATGAAAAAACTAGTTATTTCTTTCCTTTAAAGCCCTTTTTTGCGCCTTCGATTGCTCGTTTGGTGCGTTTTTCAAGGTCAAGCGCCTCGGCTTTTGCCTCTTTGATAACCTTTTTTGCTTTAACTTCAGCGGTTTTGGCGGCTTTTTCGGTCTTGCCCGCTACTACCTTAGCTTTTTTTGTGACATCAGCCTTTACGGTGTCTGCCTTTGCTTTTAATTCAGCCCTGGTTTCCTTGCCACTTTTTGGTGCTGATAGTATCCCAGCTACTACTCCTGCGGCTGCACCAAGCAGTGCTCCTATCGCGAATTTACCCTTGCCCTTTGCCATATTATTTCTCCTTCTTTTTTGAGTTAAACTTTTTTACGAACTTGGCCACAACTTCGGCTACGTACATTGGCGAAACAACTTTTGAAACGCCCGAAACAACAGATTCGATATTATCGACTGTTCGTTCAGCGGTTTTAGTAATTTTGCGGATCTGACGAGTTAAGACAATCAGATATATCATTAGCCATATGCTAAGTGCTAAAAATATCGCCAAAAAAACCGACAGTATCACTACTAGGATTTCGGCTGCTGGACTCATTATTTTACCCTTTCATTATTTACTTATGGTGTATCTTACACTCATATTAACACTACTGTTAATAATTAAGCAATAATTACTTCAAGCGGTCCTTCAGATATGCATGAAAGGCATCACCAAATCGAACACTCTCTAACCCAGCGTCAACAATCGCTTTCAAATAACCCAATTGATTACCGGTATCATGCCAAATGCCATCAATAAAACAACCATAGACTTTGTCTTTTTTGGCGAGTTCATTGATGCTGTCAGCCAAGACTATTTCGCCGCCAACACCAGTTTTTTCCTGCGCGATAATCGGAATAATATCTGGTGTCAAAAGATAGCTGCCGACAGACGCATAAACCGAAGGTGTCTTTTCTTCACCGGGTTTTTCTACTAATCCTTTTAGTTGGAATACTCGGTCAGATAATTGATCGCTAATTTCGGCCATACCGTATTTGTCGGCGTCTTTTTTGTCAATTTCGATTAGCGAAATGACTGACTTGCCGGTTTTGTTGTAGGCCTCTTTTAATTGCAATGGCCAAGCAGTCTTGGTTCTGAAAAAGTCGTCAGCAAAGAATACAAAGAAGGGTTCGTCATCGTCAATCAAATGCTGAGCATTCAAAATCGGTCGTGCATTACCTTTTGGCGAGCCTTTTTGACGAATATAGATAAAGTTTGCCATCTCGGCAATCGCCTTGATTTGGTCAGCCTTGTCTTCTTTACCATTTGCTCGCAACTCAGCCTCTAGCTCGTCACTACGATCAAAGTGATCCTCGATCGCACGCTTGGTACTTCCTGTGACAATAATCACTTGCGTCACGCCTGCAGCAACGGCTTGCTCGATAATCAATTGAATGACCGGTTTGTCGATAATAGGCAACATTTCCTTTGGCATCGCCTTGGTTTGCGGTAAAAATCTTGTTCCCAGCCCTGCGGCGCAAATAATTGCCTTAGTAGGTTGCTTCATATTATCTTTAGATCCTCTCTTTTATAATTTTTTGTGCTATGCCCGGATTGGCCTTTCCACCCGATTTTTTCATAACTTGGCCCACCAAGAATCCTATAACTTTTTCATTTCCGCTCTTTAAGTCCGCTACGGCTTTAGCACATGCTGGGTCACTCAAGACCTCGTCAACAATCGCAACCATCGCGCCCTCGTCGCTGACCTGGATATATCCCTTACCTTCGGCAAACTTTTCGATGTCTGGCAAGTCGTTTAACAAGACGAGGTCATGGAATAGTTGTTTAGCATTAGTTGAACTCAGCTTGTCTTGGCTTACCAAATCATAGATGCCAGTTTCAAGTGCCAAATAGTCAATTTGCGTAGGCATGAACGATTCTTCACGCAAAATTGGAATAAATACATTCAAATTCCAGTTGGCAATAAATTTGGCTTTATTTTGATCGTCCATTGAATTTTCGATTAGGTCTAGGATATTTACCTTACCACGAAATTCATTCTCGGCATCCAATAATGTTTCGATTGGCAAAAATTCTAGTCCCAGACCACTCAGTATTTTGCGCCATTCACCCGGCAAACGTGGCATGTCGGCCTGAATTTC
>Ga0172379_10001521_pt1 | contig 45726 bp, 79 predicted proteins | sample GrowelOW334metaG_FD_119756 | JGI IMG/M metagenome (GOLD analysis project Ga0172379, IMG submission 119756) | Groundwater microbial communities from an aquifer near a municipal landfill in Southern Ontario, Canada - Groundwater well OW334 metaG | ecosystem: Environmental > Aquatic > Deep...
CCCCCCCCCCCCCCCCCCCCCCCCCCCCCCCCCCCCGCCGCGCACATCACGACGCTGGCGGCGAGCCCGAGGAGCGCGCCGAGGAGGAGGGGCGCGAGGCGGCGGGGAGGGGTCATGGCTTGGCGACCGCCTGCGCGTAGAGTACGAACGTCTCTGACTCCATGTAGCCTTTCCGCGCGTTCTCCCACTGCTCGTAGTGCGACGTGACGGAGACGCCACCCACTAGGCCGAAGCCGCGCGAGAGATGATCGTCCACGGCGTCGGACAAATCGGTAGCGTTGTCTGCGGTCAGGACGGTGTACTCGCTCACGGCATCAGCTCCGCGAGCCGGGCGAGGGCCGCGTCGATGGCGGATTCTGATTCGATCAGCGCCGCCTCCGCCTCCGCCTCGGCCACGGTCCCGTAGGGGCTTTCTGCCAGCGTTACCCACGCAACATCGCTGGCCCTGCGAAACGCCGTGAGCGCCTCCACCGCGTCGAGGAGGGCCGGGAGCGCGTTGATGGCGAGGGAGATCGCGTCGGCGTTGTCGTCCGCCAGCGGCGCGTCGTCGCACATCCGGCAGACGACGGCGTAGGGCTTCGCGGCGTAGACCTCGTCGCCTCCGGATGCCCATGTTCCCGGCGTCGCCTTCACGAGCGCCTCCCGTGCTGCGGCGATCTTGGACGCGAGGTCAGGCACGGGGGACCTCCTTCTCCGGGGTCGGCCGTTTCATGAGTTCGTCGCGCCGCCTCGCGTCGTTGGCTGCCTCGCGCTGCGTGGAGAACCATTCGACGGTGAGGACGCGATCATCGGCGAACAGCGCAACATGCTTTGGCCCGTGCATGTCGGGCAGCATGCAGCGCACGTGCCCGTACGTTCCGGGGATGCGGCAGCGCCTCTTGCAACGCGGGGGAGAGTACGTGCGCTTACCCATTCTTTGCCTCCTTCTCGGCGAGCCGGACGCGGCACGCGTGGGGGCGCGTCCACCCGCCCCACGGCCACGTTGTACAGTGGAGCCCCCGCTTGGCGCCGCACTTCTCGCACTCCACCCCGAGCGGATCGGGCTTCGCGGGCTTCACCATTTCTCCATGTCCTCCTCCCGGCAGACCATGACCGAGACGCCATCGGGCAGCGCCTCACCGGTGGCGAGGTGCCGGAGCACGGCAGCGCACGTCTCGTCCTGTTTCGTGATGGTGGCCTCAGCCTCTTGCGGCGTCGGGAACTCGCGGGCGCCACAGACGACGGCTTTGGGGTCGCTCAGGCACGGAAGGTGCTTCGCCCACCCGAAGTTCGGGCCGCCGATCATGGCGCGGTAGTTGATGCCAGCCTTGCAGGCGGCGTGCTGAATGCCGTTGAAGTGCTTGCACTTCGTCTGCTCGTGGGCGACCTGCTCGGCTGTGGACTTGTTCTTCACGACTTCTTCCCTTTCTCCCGTAGGCACGGTGCAGCGCAGGCGCCGACCGCGTAGCCGCACTCACGGCACAAGAGATCGCCCCGTCGTGACCAACGCTCGGACACAGACACGGCGTGTTCGTCAGCGCCGCAGTTTGGGCAGGCGTGAGCGTGCGCGCGGCGCCAGGGGACGAGCGGATCGGGCTTCGCGGGCGCGGTCACTTTACCGGCTCCCACCGCGCCTCCCAGCCGTCCGACTCTTCGACCTCGCGCTGCACCTTCTTCGTTTTCGAGACCTTGGTGACCTTGAAGTGTGTGCCGTCGGGCGCGATGACGATGGCGGCGCGAGAGCAGTTGCCGGCGAAGAGGCCGGGCACGGCGATCTTCTCGTCGCACCACATCGTGCCCGTGGACTCGTGGTAGCCGAGCGCCTGCTCCTCCGCTTCCTTGCGCGACGCGGCGCGGACGACGTGCATCGTCGGGGTCGGCGGCGGGGGCGGGTAGTGGTAGACGGCCGAGAGGGAGTTCGGCGTGAACGGCAGCACCGTGGCGGGGATGGCGTTCAACTGGCTCTCGGCGCAGACGACGGCGATGATCACGATCCATTCCATGGGGGTCTCCTCTTGGGGCGCGGTCACTTCCCGCACCCCCGCACGACGAGCGCGACGAGCGCGAACAGGGCGAGGACGATGAGGACGGAGCGGAGGAGGTGCGGGTGGAGGTAGTAGAGCTTCACGGGCGGGGCTCCTTTTTGGCGAACGCTGCGAGGTATTTCGCTTCCAGACTCCCCCGAACGCGCCGCCGGTTCAGTTCCACGTCAGAGAGGTGGGCGGCGGAGAACCCGAACCTGCGTGCCGTTTCACGCAGGCTGACGCCAGCCCGCTCCCGCAGCTTCCGCAGTTCGTTGCCGTCCGTCTGGTACTCAGGCCCGCCGCACCGCGGGCACTTCGCCATGATCTTCTTCACGGCTTCTCCCCGGCGTCGTTCGCGGCGGCGTCGGGCCGGGATCTCATCGAGCCACGCCTGCAAGCGAGCGATCAGCGCCCGCGCCTGCTCTTCGTTGAGGTGGGCCGTGGCCTCGCCCCGCTTCTCGTCCCGCAGGACGGTGAGGTCGGACTGCATATGGAGCCAGACGTGCGGTGCTTCGGCAGACGAGCTTTCGTAAACGCGCAGCCGCGTCCGGTATGTGCAGCAGAACGGCTCCCCGTACCGGTGAAACCCGCGGTCGCTTGTGGTCGTGATCTTGACTTCGTCCATCAGCGTTTCTCCCCGGCGTCGTTCGCGGCGGCGTCGAATCCACGCCACGGCGGCAGCGTGACGGTCTGCCCCGCGAACGCGTGCGTCGAGTCACCGAGAAATGAGATGCGCCCGTCGGTCACGAAGCTGTGGCACCGCGTCGTCTCGGTCCACGCGAGCACTGACGGCGAAAACGTCGGCCTGACTGGATCGCCGTTATAAGTCCAGCCGCCGTCCACCGCGTGAGCGCACCCGCAGCCGGGACAGTGGAAGAAGTGGCGGGTGCCCGAGTCGTGGATGACGTTCAAGGCTTCTCCTCAATGGCGTTAGCCGGCATCTTCCGGTGCAGTTCGAGCAGCAGGTAGACCTTCATCCGGCGCCGCTGCGGGACGGTCATCCCGCCGTAGCGCGCCTCGATCTCTTCCGAGAGGCACGCCTCGACATCCACCGCCGCCTTCACGACGGCGAGCAACCGCACGGCGTCGTCCATGGGGAGGACCAGGGTTCTGTAGTTCCGCGCCTGCCTCTCGATGTCGGCGACGATCTCGGCGAGCGTCAAGAGGCACCTCCTCGGGCGTCGGCGAGGGCGATGAGGAGCGCCTCGGCCGACCGGATCGCATCGGCCACGTCGGAGCCGTGGTCCACCTCGACGCGGCGCACGTTGACGTACCCGAGATCGTCCCGCAGCCTCTCCGCCGCCTCGCGCACCGCGTCGGTGGCGGGGGGCGCGGCGCGCGGGGCGCGAAGACGGTCCAGCTCTTCCATGAGGGGATCGACGACCCAGTAGTCCAGCATCTCCACCCAGCCACCGTCCCCCATCTCACAGATATACCGGTGCAGCTCGCCGCTCCCGTGACCGTCAATGCCCTTTCGGAGCATCGTGTGGACCCCCCCTCCGATGATGGCGCGTATGTCGTCTTTCGTTGCCGCGTCGGAGGGCGCGGGGGCGGGACGCCACTCCTCGCAGTAGGAGCACGGAGCCTTGCCGTTCATGTGCCCGCATCGACACTTAGAGGGGTCCGGGTCCTTGCCTGCGTCCTGCGCGGGGCGCGGGGGCGGGGCGAGGAGCTTCCGTGCCCGACATGGGTCGCAGTCCCACAGACTGAGACCGCAGCGGCAGTCGCGGTCGGCGACGGAACGGAGCAGCCCCTCGACTTCCTCGCACATCGTGTAGGGATTGCTTACGGGTTCGCCATTCTCCTCCCGCTCCCCGGCCCCCGGCTCGATCGCGGCGAGGAGGACGCGGAGAGCGCGCACGCACCGGTGCAGGGCGGGGAGGTCGGGACCGACGTTCGCCAGCGCCTCCTCCGCCTCCCACCTCGCGGCATCGAGCGGGCGGGTCACGAGAGCACCCCCCGCCAGCCGCGCCTTCGCCGCATCGATCTCGGAGACGATCCCGACCGGCACGTCGTAGTCCGACCAGTAGGCGGCGGAGTCGGCCAGGCGGGTGAGGACGGCGAGGGCCTCTTGGGCGGCGGGCTCCAGCAGCTTCAGCCGCTCATGGGCGTACTCGTTCAGCGGGACGCACGCCTCGCAGGTATGCTGCGAGCCGTCGTCGTATGCGAGACATTCGCACATCAGAGAACCTCCTTCAGCCGGGCGAGCGTGCCGTTGGTGCGCTCCAGCTCCGCGATGCGGGCCTCGGCGGCGGCGATGTTGTCGGCTTGCGTGCTCATCGGGAGCCCCCCTCTTCGAGTCGTTCGATCCAGGCGTCCTCATCCTTGTGCGTGAAGATCCGGCCGCACTCCGGGCACTCGGCGGGGCCGTCGATGAACGCCGGGTCGGGCGGATAGCACCGTTCCGGCGGGCCGTAGGTTTTGCCGGGGCACCCGGGGTCAAAGAAGACCTCGATATCCGCTTCGCACTCGTCGTTCGGACAGGTGACGGTACGCTTACTGCTCATGGCGTCTCTCCCTCTGGCTCTTCTGCCGGTTCGCGACGAGGAGGACGAGCCCGACCGCCACGGCAGAGCAGAGGGCGGCGAGCCCGAACGTCCCGAGGATCGCCCATGCGGCGCTCACGCGAGCCTCCTCTCCTGACTCTCCTGCGTCTCGGGGCGCATCCACGGCGGCGTCGCCTGCGGGTACTCCATCCCCATGAAGCGGCGGGCGCGGACTCGGTCCCGCGCCTCATTGAAGAAGTCGTCACGGCGAAGCCCCGCCTCGCCACGCGGGCGTCGGAGAAGAGCCCAGAACCTCGACCAGCAGATCCAGGCGAAGATGAGGACGGGGAGGGCGAAGAGGGCGATCAGCGCGGGGCGTTCCATCTCGTCACCTCAGAAGGGGATGCTCTCGTCGCCCGCCACATCACCGACCTCATACGGCAGGGAGACGCTCGTGATGTTGAGGTAGCTCCCGTTCTTCTCGAACTCGACATCCACGGCGAGCCCATCGTCCTTCGCACGCCTCAGAAGTTCCCCGTGCTTCGTGTCGAACGTGGACGCCTTCGTGCCATCGGAGAACTTCGCGGAGAACTTCGTCCACGGGTGCATGATCCCGTCCCTACCCGCTTTCTCGCCCTGATCGACATAGAGGGCCGTAACGGTGAGGGAGGCGGGACTCCCGCCGGAGGCCACGGGAGGCACGGCGGGAGCGGGCGGGCGGGCCGCGCTCTGAGGCGCGGGGCGATTGGCGGGAGAAGGCGCGGGGGTCTGTCGCGCCGGAGGTGTAGTGTGGGAGGCGGCGTTGCCGTCGTCGTCCTCGCCCTCAGAGACGGCCCCGACGATGGCAGCGAGAGCGTAGCGGCGGAGGTAGGTGATGCAGCTCCCCATCTTCTGCGGGTTCGTCTCTGCGGGCATGGGCAGGGAGGTACGAATCCACTCGCCCGACGTGTGAACGAGGATTGTGTCGAGGTGCGTCCCGTCGCCCCCCTGGACGAGAGCGATCCCCTCCGCCGTCAGGAGAGGGAGGATCGTCTCACTCAGGGCGGCGAGGTCCGTATAGCTCGACTTGTAAAACGGGTTATCGGCGTTCCGCTTCAGGGGGCGGAGCTTCGACTGGACGGCGACGAGGGCGGCGGCGATCTTCGCGATGGAGTCGGAGTGCTCCACGGTTAGTTCTCCTTGACGGGGCGAAAGTAGACGAGCGACCCGTCCGCGACGCATGCAGCTACGTCCCCGGCAAGGTGCCCGATGTTGAAGTCGCCCTCTATCGGCCTGTCGGGGGCGACGTTACCCTTCTTGTCCACGTCGTAGTAGAAGGACGAGGGCGCTGACATGACGCCGTTTCTCCACGCGAGGACGTATCGCATCAGAACTCCTTCTGCGGGGCGCGATGCGCCCATTCTGAGAGGCGGCGGAGGCAGTGAGCCATCTCACGGTCGAGAGAGGGCGGAGGCGGGCCGTAACCGGACCCGCCGCAGTCTGGGCAGTTTGACCAGTATTCGACGGTGGATGGCAGCTTTGCCCCCGGCGGTGCGTTCCACGTTCGATCGCCCCGCAACACGCCGCCCCAGACGCGGATGATGCGCCCGGAGCCGCCGCAGCCTCCACACGGGAAGCCCTCGGAGTCGCCCAGGGGGGCAATATCGTCGCGGGTCACAGCGCCGTCTCCGGCCCGCCGTGAAGCTCCGCGAGCGGCTCCAGCGGCGGCACGTCGCCCACGAACTCGCGGACTGCGCGCTCGCACTCGTTCGCGAGCTGATCGAGGAATTCCGGCCCGGCCGGGAAGATGTGGAGCCCGCTGATCGGAGAGGACTCGTCCTCGATGCTCAGGAGAAGGTAGCGGTCTCCGTGAGGGTATGACCGGACGTGGGCCTTCACCCGCGCCGTCCTCTTGAGGTGTACGTTCGTGGTGATGTACATGGGTCGTCCCTCCTGTATGGTGAGAATGTGGGGCCACTGCTAGCTGCTGTCAAGTGATATCTACAGCAAGTCGAGGCAGGCGGATTCGAGCCACTCGTTTTGCGCCGACGCCGCCGACCACCTCGCCGCCGACTCCGCCGAGTCCGCCGCCGACGCCGCCGCCGACAACGCCGCCGACTCCGCCGCCGACCTCGCCGCCGCCGACGCCGCCGACAACGCCGCGTGCAGCTCCTGGTCGGGTGCCAGCCCGAGCGCGTGTCGCCGCGCCGTTTCGCACGCAGCGGGAGAGCGCGGGTCCGGGTCCGTGATGAGCGAGAGGGCTGCCTCGGCGCACCGCGCGGCGAACAGGCGTAGGAGGGCGGTCGCGTCGGCCCGCACGAGGGCGCGGCGTGAGACGGCTACGATCTTGTCATCGCCACGCACGGCGCCCCTATACTCGCACCGCTGGAGGATCGGGCCGGAGGCGTAGGAGAGCGCATCGAGGATGCGCACGCTCCCGTGGTAGCCGCGCCGGCATAGGATGGGGTTAGGGATTTCCGGCTCCCATTCGCCCACGGGGGCCGGGCGGTAGCCGCCGTAGCTCGTGCCGTCGGCCGAGAGGAAGTGATAGGCGATCACGATATTGGACATCACTCGGTCTCCTTCTCCTTCTTGAACTGTTCGCAGAAAGACGAGACGCGGCAGAAACGGCCGCAGCGGACGGAGGTACCCGAACGTTCCTCGATCAGCCCCTTCCCGGACAGAATCTCGTCCCGATAACGCTCCGCGTCCTCGCGCCTGTCGAAGATCCGTTCGGCCCTGACCGACTTCGCGGAGCGCAGGACTGCGTAACCGCCGCCCTTGGCCCACCTCTCGGCGGGAGTGCAGAGGGGGAGGGAAGCTCGCGCCGCCTCGTGGGCACGGAGACGGGTGAGGATGTAATCGTCAACGTCCGACTCGCTCCAGATCGGGAGCGGCACTGCCACCTCCTGGTTGTCCGGGTAGCCCTCGTCACGTCGGGCCTGCGTGGCGCTCCAGTCGCGTAGGATGGCCCAGACGCCCAGACCCCTGACCGTCCCCCTCGGGACGGCTCCGGAACGCTCTAGGAGCCAGCGGAGGACGTTTAGCTGGGACGCCCACTCGCCTTTCCCCTGCCGCCCGTCCGAAACGCTCCAGGCGGAGGTGACTTTCCAGTCCCAAAGGATGCCGTCCGCTTCGAGGAGGTCAAGCTGGCCGGAGAGAGTCCACGGGATTCCGTCAACGTTGACGGTCGTCTCCGTCCGATGCTCGACGAGGAGCGGAGCGCGGAAGTCCCTCTCGTCTATCTCGCGGATGGCGAGTCGCGTCTTGAGGGATTCCGCCGCTTGTTCCATCGCGGCGTGCACGGCCGTGCCGAGTAACTTCCAGGTATCGATACCCGGCTCCTCCGGCGGCAGTTCGTCGCGGTGAAGCGCCGTCAGGCGGATCATCCGGGGCGGATTGATAAGGTTCGTCACGCTGATAAGGCGTTGCGACGGGTCCGGACGGGGTCCGGTGTAGGGGTCGCGGATCGTCCAAGCGCGGCGAGTCGCGGGGATCATCGTCCCGGCCCCATCGCACGCCTGAGATGGGCGGGCAGGATAATCAGCCGTTCCACGTCCCCGATGCTCATGCGGCGCCGCACGCCTTGCAGGCCCGCCCGGAGTCTCGCAAGCACGCGCGGATAGCCTCGGAACGGTCACCGCGAGTACGGCTACCGCCGGCGCCACACGTTGCGCAAACGACCCGCCATCCGCACCGTCTGCGGTCATAAGTGATACGGCGGGTACCGCAGAGGAACCCAAGGGACGCTACGTCGTCGATGTCTAGGCGGGTCGTCATTTTAGCTCCTGTGTTCCTGGCGTTTGCACGCAATCGGGCCGGGGGCTCTCCTGTCCTCGTCCGTTTCGGACCACAGGAGGGTTCCAAGGGCGGAACGCTGGAAGCGGGTCAGCTCCACGGCTAGACCTTCACGAGCGTAAGCGCGACATCGTCCCCGACGAGTTCGATGATGTCGCCGTCCCAGAGGGTAGCTTCGGGATGCGAAGTGCTGCCGGTGGACGCTAGGATGCGGCACCGCGTGACGCCGTCCGCGTTCACGTATAGCGCAAGGTGGACGCTACCCTGCCACGAGCGGGCAGAGACTGAGAGTCCGGAGTTAGCCGTGCCGCAGCGGGTAGCCTCGCCGCGGGAGCCCTTCAGGTTGCCGTAGAAGTGTGCCATGAGAGATTCTCACTTTCGAGAATCGGTCCCGGTTATCCGGGCGATTCTGAGAACGGCCCGCTCGGAGCCGTTCCGGGAATCGTCCGCTTAGCCCTTGAATCGGCGGAGGCGCAGCATCATCCCTTCGCCGGACCCGCGACCGTACCAATAAGTCGCGGCGCCGCTCTCGTCCGTGATATTGACGCGGTAGGCGTGAACCCAGCCGGAAACCCAGCCGTTTGGGACTCTCCAGCGGGAGACCTCGCGGTAAGCGCCGATAACCTTACCGTGCCAGTCCGTGACCGGACCCTGCCACCGCTGCGCCGAGATCGGCGAATCCCACGGCTTCCCGACATAGACGATCGCGCTGGATTCCGTGACGTAGGCGCCGCGCGCGGTGAATGTGCGTCCCTCGTGGCTTACTGTGCAGTCCGTCTCGATGAACATGGCTGCTAACCTCCCGCGGGCGCCCGCGTTACCGGGCGTCCTGAGGAACCTAGCAGGCTAGGCGGTAAGGTATACCGTATGACGCTCTGCGATCCCTCCCGCTTCGGGGGATGCTTTGCGCCTGTATTCGTTCCCGAGAATGGCGATATCGGAATCGGTTTCGGTCCCGAGAATCCAGGAGCGGAAGGCCTGAGAGTAGGCGTCCGTCCGATACTGGCAAGCGCCTATCTCGTTGAAGGTGCCATCGGTCCCGTGCTCCCTGAAATCGAGGGTATCGGTCAACGTGAGACGGGGGGCGCCGACGGAGGACGCTACACGGATACCGATACCGGCCCGCCCTTCGGAAACCGTAAGCTTGATAGCGGCTCCGTCGACGCCCTTGACCCAATAGGTGCCGCACGGGAGCGCATAGGCGTCGGCGTTCCGGCCGCGACGACCGTTGACGGGACGGAGGGTGAGACTCTTCGCCATGGCCTAGGCTCCCTTCGGTTCGGGCAGGATGGGAGAGACGCGGACGCTCGCGGTATCGCCGAACCATGCGGCGTCAACGCGAGCTACCTGAAGAGCTTCGCTGAGCGTGGGAAGCGAGAGGACGAGAGCGGCCCTGCCCTTGCGGGAGATGGTGACTAGCCATCGGTTGCGGTTCACAGCAGCCACCACGCGCCATTCTCATCGCAGTCGGGGGAGAGATGGCCGGCCTCGGGATGCCATGCCTGATAGAGCATGGCGTCCTCTTCGGAGCGGAAGGGTCCGATTCGCTGCGTGCTGTTCATATCTAGAAGATAGGCTCCCTATCAGCGTTTGTCACGCTCTCCCTAGGCTAGTCTTCGCTATCCCGTGGTCTAGTGGAAACCTATACCTCGGTATAGTTCGCACTGTCCTTCGGTCTAGCGGGTGTATTCTTACGGGTGGGGGCGGTGCCAATATGTTGGCACTATCAGCGGAGTGACACACTTTGTTTCACGTTGTCGTTCCCACTACAAAGCTAGCCTCACCCCGCACACACTTGACACACTTTGTTTCACCCTGAGCTGGGGGTGGGTCGGGGTCTGACCCCCACGGGACGGGTCTTGTGGGAACCGGAGGGGGTACTCTCGGGCTATGTCACTCTCGGGGCAATGCGGGCAGAGCGGACGGCGCATGCCCGCTCCCCCGCCTTACTAAGACCGTTGGAGTGCTCCCTGAAAGGGATGGGGCCAAAAAGAGGAAAAGTCAAGGGTGGGGTGAAAAAAGTTATGGGAGGCCAACCAAGGGGCGAGTCTCCCCCAACCAAGTCACCTATGGCGCCAGCACGGTTCGCCGGGGCGGCACAGCTTGCATCCCTTGGCGTGCTCCTCCGCTCCGTAGTCGTGCCCATCGCACCGGCAATGGTGGATCTCGCAGAGCGGCGCGCCGCACACCAGCGACACGGCCACTTGGCACCCGTGGTTGGCGCGGTCGCCGCACCAGCACATTAGGCTCTCGTGGCGATGGCACGGGCGCTCTGCCTTGCAGATGGGTGCCCACGGCTCGCGGTAGCCGCACCTCACGCCGCCCCCGTACTTCTGTCTCACCGAAAGAACCCTCCCCACGCCAGCAGGGCGAGCCAGAGGATGTTCCCGACAAGCGTGGTCCAGATGTCCCACTTCTGCGTCCTGGGCCTCCCGTGGAGCGTAGACACGGCGCAGAGTTCGGCCACGATCAGCACCAGCATGATCCCCTGAGGCCATCCGATGTGAAGCTCCATCAGTCTCTCCTCGTGGCCGCGTAGGCGGCTCTCAGTTCGTTGAGGCGACGTTTGGCGGCGGGGGTGGAGGTGTCCCCGTCTGCCCCGAGGGTCTTCTTCAGGCGGGCCGTGGCGAGCCAGAGGGTCGCTGCCTTCTTCGCGGCGGAGTCGATCAGGCGGAGTTCGTAGGGCCTCACAGCGCCGCCGGGACCATCCCAGCCCTCCGAAGCTCCTCCAAAAGCTCCTCGGCGGCGGTTTCGAGGGCGGGGACGCAACACTCGCCCTCCGGGATGTCGTCCTCCGTCGGGTCGCAAACGTAGCTCTCCCGGCATACCTTCTCCAGCTTCGCGGCCGTCCTTTCCACATCACGGTTCATTCGTCACCTCCAAACCCTAGCCTCTTCTGTGATGCCGCCAGCGCACGGTGCCTCACAAGTCGTTCCCTGTTCATACGCTTACACTCCTTCTCGGCGTCGTCTGAAAAGTTGAACGTCTTCATCTTCCCGCCCGGCATGATGCAGTCGTGCATGAGCCTCTCGTCCTCGGTTTCGCAGCGAACGACGGTGTAAACCCCCTTCTGGGTCCGCGCGATCAGGTAGCTCACCGGCCATCCCCCGAGCCACCGATGACACCCCGTTCCTTCCGGGACCGTAGCTTCGCCACGTTCATCTCGGCGATCAGATCCAGCGTATAGCCGAGTTCCTTCGCTACCATCGCGACGTACCAGAGGCAGTCCCCGAGTTCCTGGGCCATCACATCCTCCTGTGGCCTCGATATCACGCCCCAATCGTCCCGCATGACCTTCTTCAGCTTCCCGGCAAGCTCTCCAGCCTCGGAGGCCAACCCCAGAACCGTGTAGGTGAGCCCGCCCATCCCCCCTGCGTCCGGGTACTGGGCCGTTCTGCCCGCCATCTCCTGATAGTCGTTGATGTCCACGCTAAAGCCTCCATCCGAAGAACTTACGGTACGCTTCTGCGTTCCGCTCTCTCGTCTCGCGGTCGCGCTCCTCGCGCTTCCGTGCTTCCTCGTCCGTTTCCTTCCTGAATTCGATCTCGAACCCGAAGAGCTTCAGCCTCATCGCTTGCCTCCGAACGCCGCCAGCGTGCAGGAGTGGTCTTCCATCCGAGGCTTTTTCACATCGCCTCCAGCGCCGCCTTGAGATCCTCGATCAGCGCAGCCACCTCGTTCTTGCCGCCGATGTACCACTCGTCGCACGAGTGTGGGAGGTACGCGCCCCTCTTCTGCGAATCGACCGCGCTCCGGAGATCCTCTCTGGCGTCGCGTACCCAGAACCTCCCGCCCGACACCCAGCACTCCGGGTCTCCGGCGCACCCCTCGTGTCCGCACTGGGCAACGGTCAGCCTCAAGTCGCCCTTCTTGTAACTCACAGCCGCCCCTTTCTCGCGCCTTCGCAGAGGGCGATGATCTCGTCGCGCGTCTCGCGCACGGCAAGATGGACCGCACCGGAGGAGTGGACGACTGCCCCGGACGCCCACCCAGACGGCTTCGGAGCGATACAGAAGATGGCGGAAACGCTCACCGTTACCTCCTGCCAGTCGCGCTCCTCCATCGGCACGCTGTCGTCGTAGATGGTCCACGGTGTCAGCTCGTGAAGAACGATCCATCCGTCCACTACCACGTCCTCCTTTGCCCCAGGAGGGGGTCTACGCCCCTCTTGTCCCCGTGGATCTTGCCGGAGAGGGCCGCCCGCCTCTTTGCGCTCGCGGCACCCCTCTTCCCGCGACAGGTGGCGCAGACGCCGATGCCGCCCCAGCCACGACCGTACTCAACCGGCTTCCCGCAGTCGCTACACTGACTCATTAGTCCCACTCCTCTCTTCTGGCTGTCTCGTCGGCAGACCTACCGATAGCGACCTTCTGCCGGTCGGTGAACGTGCCCCACATTTCAGCGAGTTCGTCGGAGATGTAGTTCCGCCAGTCATGGACCCTGCCAACGTCGTCCCATCTCGCATTGATGTACCGCTGGCACCGGCAGATCGGAGGGTAGTCCAAGCAGTAGTCGCACAGGTCCTTCATTTCGCCTCCTTCAGTGAATCGACGTACTCCCTGTCCGTCTTCGAGAGGCCGGACACGTCTCCGGTCAAAAGCGCGTGCTGCGCCCAGCCGGAGATCGGCCCTTCGTTGGAATTCCGAAGGAACTGCCACTTCTTGAATCGCTTCCGCGCTTCCGCGAGGAACTCTGGATCTTTCTCTGGGTCGTACCGGCGCCCCTCGATCCACGTCAGGAGGGTCAGTTCGTGGACGAGCGGGTGGTCGATCCGCCACTGAGCCACGATGGCCCGCTCTTCGTCGGTGAGGTCGCTGGCCCGGATCGACGGCTTCTCGGCGCGCTCCCTTGTGGCGTTCCGGAGAAGGTCTTCCCGCTTCTCCTGGGGCCACGCCTTGCACTCTGGACACTCCACCGTCGCCCTGTCAGCGTAGACCCTCTTAAAGTCGTGGCACGTCCGGCAGGCGTAGATTTCACGGCTAGTGGGCTCCCGCATCAGTACCCTCCTTCAGCCTTCTCAGGAAGTCAGCGTTTGCCTTCTTCTGCTCCTCGTCAGCGACGCGCTTCTTTTCGACCCAGTAGAGGCGCTCCTTCTCTGCCGCCTCCTCTTCTGGTGTCGGCGGCACCGGGAGCATCCCGTCGTCCTGCCACCGCTTCTGGTTGAGCCACGTCCTCGGGTGCGGGCAGAACGTGATCTCCTCCCTGGGCCGAGCCGCCCACAGAGCGGCGAAGGCGTCAACCGCTACCCCTGCGGCATCCCGCTCAACGTCTGTCATCTTGTCCCAAACGGCGGCGGACGCCTCGCGCCCTACCTTCCTCGGGTACTTCGACCAGAACTCCACGAACCCCGCAGGGTGTGTATCTTCTCTTTTCTTATCTTGTCTTATCTTATCAGGCGACTTTTTCGGACGTTCTTGGACAGAATCGGACACAAACGGACGCTCACGGACCGGGTCGGACGAAATGCCCTTCTCGAACGCCCTTTCCTCGCGCTTGCGAAGGGCGTCGGAAAACCTCTTCCTGTCGGCTTGGTACTCTGGCCAGTTGACGACCTCCCAGCCCCACTGGCGGTCTTCGTCAAGCAGGATGAGCCTTCGGCCCTCGCACTTCTTCGACCTCGATTTCGGGTCCGGGGCCATGAGCGTCGCGACGGCTATCTTCGTGTCGGCCTCGCTCATACAGGCGCGGCCCGCGAGTGCGCGAACGGTCATGTCCACGGCGCCGTCCCGCCCTGGTTCGTCCGCGATCATCAGGATCGTCACCCAGAGGACGCGCACCCACGGGTTCTCGTCCTCCCATACCGACGATTCGAGAAGCTGTCGCCTTATCTGCGTGAACGGCAACGGCTTCACGGGCTACCTCAGGCCAAGTTCTTCTGCCGTCTGCGGGTCGAAGTGGACCCCGTCGCCGCGCTCCTTCATACAGAGATCCACGGACCTCTCCACGATTCGGTTCGCCGTCCAGTTGACCGGGCGCTCAAGCTCCGCAGCGAGCGCCGACAGCCTGTCGTAGATGTCGCCCCTCAGAGCTATCGTCTTCCACTCGTCACGCGCCATCGTTTCCTCCTAACCATAGGATACCATGCGAAACGATAGCGTCTACTAGACATTGGTCTAGTCTTCGCTATCCGGGGTCTAGATGTCGTCGGTGGCGTCCCGGCTGACCGCGAGGCCACGGTCACGCAGCCACTTCTCGGGGTTCTCGGCGTACCGGTTCAGCCAGGAGGAGACCGCGTCCTCCACGATGGCCGACTGGCCCCCAGCGATCCCGGCCTTCGCCGCCACCGTCCGAACCATCTCCAGCGTTTCGAGCCGAAGCGCGAAGCTCTTGACCGCCTTCTGCCTGATCCTCTTCACTGCTTCCCCTTCCACTCGGCGTCCTTCTCGATGGTCTTCTTGAAGTAGCACGCTGCCGCGACGTGGTACAGGACCACGCCCTCTGGCTTCATGAAGCCGGGTGACGCGACGGAGCCGTTCGCGGCGAGCGACGCCAGCACAACATCCACGTCTTCGGTCGTGAACGGGCCACGGTACAGCACCGGGACGACGCCGCAGCAAGCTGGCCTGGCCGTGTCGTCGCCCCAGACCGACGTGTTGAAGAGGCTCCACCGCTTTTCCTTGAGCCCGTACCCGCGCTGGATACCACTGCCCCACCACTCCCCGAAGTGCCGCCCGATGCCGAGCCCCATCAGTTCGTCCTTGTGTTCGTAGGCCCATCGAGCGAATCCGAAGTTGTCAGAATCCGGCGTGATCCAGCGCGTTCGCGAGCCGACGAGGAACTCGCCGTCCCCCCCGATGTAGACGCAGGCGTTCGTACCGTCGATCTTCTCGGTGACGACCACCTCGCGCGAGAGCCTTGGGATCTTCTGGAACTGCGTGAACTCTGCCATTCGTGCCTCCTGATGGCAGGATAGTACGAGATGACAGGCGGGGCTAGAGATCCTCTGTCGCCCTGCGGATTCTCCACGCGAGACGGCGGCGGACCTCTGGGCATGCGTCGTGCCGGACGTGGAAACGGGGGTCGTAGGCGATTTCCCCGTTCCAACCCATCAATTCGCCGTCCCGCTCCCCATACATCTCCACCAAAATCCAGGGGGACCACTTTTTGCCGGGTTTCGGCCCTCCCGGGTTGTCGAGGAAGAGGACCGGGGTACCGCAGGACCGGCAAATCTTCGCCCAGCGCCTCTGCCAGAGCCTCTTGTGGCCCGTTTTCGCGGTTTTCGCGAGGGAATCAGCCATAAACCCTCCTATCAGCATGATATGGGGGTATTCTCGTTTTGGAAGCCATGCCCCTACGCCGAAGGGCGAAATTCGATACCCCGGCAGGGGAAAGGAGGCAAGGATGGCAAGCTACGTTTACTCCGACGACGCCCCGTTCAGCGTTCCGTCTGGTGTGACCCTCCACTATGCGGTCACGGTGACGACGACGGCCGAAACGCTCGCGGAGGTTGTCGATCTGACAACGACCAACCCTCACGTCGTACCGTCGTTTCAGGACGGTAACAACGAGGTCCGGTGGCCGAAGGCGATCTACGTCGGCCACATGAACACGCTCCACGATGTCTGGGTGACGTGGGACGGGGTCGATCCGGTCGCCGGGACGACCGCGCCCATCGGTGTCAAGGTGCCGCCGACGTACCCGGCGCTCCGCATCCCGGCCCCGGCCGCGATCCGCGCCAGCTCGCTGAAGTTCATCTCGGATCAGGTTGGCGGCACGCCCGTCGTTCTGACCTACGAATTTTGACGCAAGTGGTTGCAGGCAAATGAGTTACGTGCGACCAGCGACGACCAGAGAACAGATTCTAACACCCGCTGTGGCGGCGGCGAGGGCCTAATCATGGGCTTCACCTACTCGAACAAGCTCTTCGGCGGCACAGGGAGTGGCGCTGGGACCATCGCCCCCGGTGGTCTGACTGCGGGTAGGGTCGCGCTCTCCTACGACGCGGACAGCGTCACGGACAGCGCCGACCTCGCCTTCAACGACACGACCAACGTCCTGACGTCCGGCGCCGTCACGGCGAAGAACGTCACGGCGTCCGGCCTTGCGACCCCCGGCGGCATCACGGTCACGCCGGTCCTCTCGCAGGTCGGGGCCATCACCGTCGTTGGCCCAGCGGTTCGGGCGACCGGGCTTCTCACCGTCCCGGCGGCTGCCTCGCTCTCGGACACCGAGACGTTCTCGATTCACGACGGGTCGAGCCAGCAGGGGTTCGAGTTCGACACGAACAGCGCGGTCGTCAACGTCGGCTTCGTCCCGGTCGACCTCACCGGGCTCACCACGGCCGAGGACGTTGCGGCTGCCTGCGCTTCGGCGATCAACGGGGCGACCGGCCCCGGCTGGACGGTCGAGGCCATCGACAACCTCGACGGCACGGTGACCCTGCGGAACACCGCGTTCGGTGCGGCCGGAAACGCCGCGAACGCCGAGGCGGTCGGGGACGTGGGATTCATCCTGACCAACATGACCGGCGGCGCCGACGGGATCATCGACGGGGACGCGCTCTCGGTCGGGGACGGCACTGGGATCGTGCCCATCGAGTTCGACTTCGCTCCCGGCGACGGCACGACGGGCGGCGCGGTCGCGGTCATCTACGACGAGACCGACACGGCGACCACGCTCAGGGACGCGGTCAAGGCCGTGTTGGACGCTGCCGGGCGCGACTGGACGACCTCGGCGCAGGGCGCGGACGGGATCGGCATCGTGCGCGCGACGCCGGGGGCGACGGGCGGGGCGATCACGGAGGACGTGACGGACGCCGGGTTCACGGTGACCGACTGGACCGACCCGACGCACGCGACGACATACACATATCGCATCGTCTGGCGGCTCCCGGACGGCTCGACGACCGAGGGCGGCGCGGCCTCGTCTACGGCGCTCGGCGTCGCGACCCTGACGACCTCGAACTACAACGCGCTCTCGTGGGCCGCTGGTCCGGCGGGCACCGTGACGGACGTGTACCGCACGGTCGGCGGGGCGACGCAGGGCAAGATCGCCACCGGGCTCACGGTCACGTCGCTCAACGACACCGGCCTCGCGGGGGGCGGGGAGACCGCTCCGACAGTGGACGACACGGGCGTGCTGTGGGGCGACGGGCTGCGGATCGGGACCTCGGCTGTCGCGGGGCACGTCCTGACGGCTGACGCGAACGGATACTACACGGCGCAGGCGGGGGGCGGCGGCGTCACGAACTCCGCCGGGGCGAACGTCCTGGCGAAGAGCGACGGCACGAACCTCGTGGCGTCGAGCGTCACGGACGACGGGACGGTCGTCACGGTCAACACGCGCACGACGGCGCGGGCGACGATCCTGACGGACGGAACCGGGCCAGCGCTCGGCGTGACGGCCACGCTTCCAGCGAGCCCGAGCGCGACCGCGGCGGGGGTTGCCGTCGCGATGACTGGCGCAGGCAGCGCGGCGCAGGCGCAGTACGCGACGCATTCCGTCCTCGCGGCCGGGTACACCGGCGGGTCCGCAAACGTCGCAGTGGTAGGGGACAACCTCTCTGCGGGGACGGGGGTCGGCACCGCAAGTTCGGTCGGGGTGCTGGGGATGTCGCGCGGGAACGCGGCCTCTGCCGTCGGCGTCACCGGCCGCGTGATCAACGGGACGCCTACGCGGGGGACCGGGGTGCTGGGACTGGCGGCTGGTGGGACACACAGGATCGCCGTCGTCGGGAATACGGTCCTTGCCGGTACCAGTGCATACGGTGGGCTCTTCAGCCTCAACAGCTCAGAGAGCCCAGTCTTCCCGACGACTGGCTCCGCGGCGCTCGTCGCAGACAACAACGCCACCACTTCATCAATTCTTCAGGCCCGCGACAACGGGGTCGTAACGTTTGACGTGGCGGACGGTGGCGTTCTCGCCAGTACATGGGGTAACGGAGCAGCCCTGACAACGGCGACCGCGACAGAGCAGGTAACGCTCGACACGGGCGACGCCGAGACCGTCACGGCGGGGAACCTCGCCCCGGCGAACGCGATCATAGAGGCGATTCTCTACCGCATCACCACCCAGGTTGCGACCGCCACGGCGTTCGAGATCAAGGTGACGGGCGGTAACTCGTTCGTGAACATCGGCACGGCGACCGCATCCCAGACCACGCTCGCGGCGGGCACGACGGGCGTCCTCGTCCCGGCAGCGTTTGGCGACCAGTACAACGACACGGCGACCACGCTGACCATCACGACGACCGGCACCCCGAGTGCGGGCGTCATCAGGCTAACCGTCGTTTACCGGGCGTTCACGCCCCCGACGAGTTGACTAATGTCACTGGGCGATTCCAGAACTCTCGACGGAACTTGGCAGCCGATCCTGCTGGCAAACCTGCTGGCGGATACGGGTATGCCGCTCGTAGGAGCCAACAGTGGCCAGAGCGGCACCGGGCTCGTCCAGTGGGTGATGAATTTGACGACCTACCTGAACGCGGCAGGCGCGCGGGGCGATGTCGGGGACGTGATCATTAATCTCGGGGTGAACGACATCAAAGTGACGATGCCCGTCGAGGCGACGTGGAAGACGAATTTCCTCACGGTTCTGGATGAAGTCCACGCGCGCCACCCGTACGCGCGCGTCTACCTGATGCGGCCATGGAAGCGGGGCTACTCCGCGCAGGCCGACACGATGGCGGGGTGGATTGACGACATCGTCGCGTCGCGATCTTTTTTGCACCTCGGCCCCGACGAGCGCGTGTGGATGGAAGGCGGCGACGACGGCGCAACGATGACCACGGACGGGCTGCACTACAGCGCCGCTGGCTACGCCGAATGCGCCGCGCAGTGGCAGACGGTGCTGGGGTACTGACGATGCCGAGCGCCCTCCTCCTCGCCGCGCTCGCCTTCGCGCTCGCCGTCACGGCGGATTGCTGGACGACGGCGGTGGCGCTGCGGATGGGGCTGCGGGAGAAGAACGGCGTCATGGACAAGGTCTTCGGGCGGCGCGTCGTCGCGGGTTCGGCTGGCCTGAGCGTCGCGTTCTTCGGCTTCGCGACGTGGGCCGCGAGCGCCGCCCTGCACCCCGCCGAACGTAACGCAACGTGGATTCTTGCCGCCCTCGCCGCGCTGCACGCGGTCGCGGCGGTTCGCAACTTCCGGAAGATCAAGGAGAGCAAATGAGCCCGTACGACGAAGTCCTCGCGATCCTCGCGGAAGCCTACGGCTGGCCGAGCAACCTGAAGCCCGAGCCGGAGGCAACCAACGCCTTCCTTCTAGAACACGATGCGCAGGCAACCGCTGACACGCTGGAGACCTACTGCCAGTCCACTGGTGCAAACACCGTCCCCCCGTACGGGTTCGACGGGGATGGGTACGAGTGGGTCAGGTACGACTACTTCAAGGGTGGCGAATACTGGTCCTACTACACGCAGATGGCGCTGGGCGTCATCGTGGAGCCACCGGTGGACAAGTGGGCCGACGCGAAGTCGGTCTCTGAGTGGTTCTCGCATCAGGCGCAGGTCCGCACCCGGCAGGGGTTCGTCATCCTCGACCTCGACAACGAGTTCGGGCTCTCTGACTGGACGAAGCGGCAGGAGATGGCCGCGTTCATTCCCGCAGAGTGGTCCGCGCTGGGCAAGCACGACCACTGGAGGCTCTCCTGTATCGAGGGGTACATCAAGTTCCCGACCGACGCCTTTAGCGCCGCCTACGCCGTCCAGACGCCGTCGCTCGACTCCATCCGCTTCCTCGACTCGCAGCAGTGGCTCGACAATCTCCGGTGCGACGACAATGGCAAGCCGCGGAAGTGGACCGACGACGGGAAGCCGAACCCGGAGTTCAAGGGGTTCTGACCGTGCGAAAAGCCGTCTTCCTCCTCGCGTTCGCCATCCTCCTGTCCGGCTGTACCTTCGACGGCACGGCGAAGAAAGTCCTCGTCGGGGCCAACGACGTGCAGGACGGTGCGAAGAAAGCCTTCGATGACGCCAAGGCCCAGACCGAAGCGGCCGGCAAGGCGTGCGGCACCGCGGCACGCGCTGCCGTCCCGCCGGTCACACCGTCGCCCGAGGCGTGCGCTGCCCTCGGCATCCCGATCCCCTACGACCCGGAGAAACTGAACAAGCTCGCAGGGCCGATCAACGCCACCTATGAGGCGATCCGCGCCGCCGAGTCCGTCAGGCTCGCGTGGAAGAAGGGCGAGGCCGGGAAGTCCGACGTGATCGCCAAGGTCACGCTGGGGCTCGACGCCATCTCGCGGCTCATTACGGCAGCGAACGACGTTGGCATCAACATCGACCGCGCCCCGCTGGACGAGGTCATCCGCAAGTGGGAGAGCGTGAAGTGAAGATCACGAAGAGCGTCCTCAAGTTCGCGCTCGCCCTCGCCGGGAGCCCCATGGGGATCGCGGCCATCACGTCGCTCGGAGGTCCGGTGGCGGGTCTCCTCGCCAAGTGGGGCACCGCGCCCCTCAGCAACGTCGTGGACCTGATCGACGGCGACGAGATCACCGACGAGGCCGTGGCGGAGGCCCTCGCCTCCAAGGGCGGGCGGGTGACGCCTATCGACCTCTCTACCTTTTACGGCGAGTAACGATGAACCCCGACGCCTCTCCCTCCCCCGCCTTCAGCTTCAAGGGATGGCTCTTTACGAAGTGGATCGTGAAGAACAAAGGTGTCATCAAGGGGCTTCTAGTCCTCTTCTTCGCGTGGCTCACCGCCGCGGTCGCACACGTCGAGTCGTTGGAGCTGCGCGCCCTCCTTGTCGGCGTGGTTGGGTTCACGTCCAAGTTCGGTCTGGACCTACTCGACTACTGGCTGACTCCGCAGCCAGAGCCGCCGGGGCAGGCAGGATGAAAACGAAATGGCTGGGGATCGCGTGACCACCGAAGACGGACGACAGGTGGAGTTCAGAGACTCGCGCCGGGATGTCACGCCCAAGGTCGTGACTATCCGGGATATGTGGCGAACGGTCGCTACAGTGGTTGGCGTCCTTGGCCTCAGTATGGCCGGGCTCTTCCTGTGGGCGCTGGACTCGCGGATAGACCAGCGCGTGAGCGTGCACGCGCAAGATCCGCAGGCGCACATCTCTCTCGTCCGGGTGCTCGACGCCCAACTCGCCAACGACAAGTCGAAGGACGCCGAGATCGACAGACTCACCGCGCAGATCGACGCGCTTCAGCGTGACGTGCGGGATCTCAGGGAGACCATCGTGGAACTGAAGACGGTGCTGCGCGGCGAGCGTAACGAGCGTGTGCAGCGGCGATGAGTCGGAGGCATGAATGACACGCGAGGAGTTGGTCGCGAAAATCTCTATCGCCGTGAGCGAAATGGAAGGTTTCAACAAGAAGGGCTCGCGGGCACAGCGGAACAATAATCCGGGGAATCTGAGGCGCTGGGGGAAGACGCCGGTAGTCGATGGGTTCGCCAATTTCCCGACACTGGCCGAGGGCTGGGCGGCGCTTCGGAGGCAGGTAGCTAAGAACGTCGGCCGGGGTCTCACGCTTTACGAGTTCTTCGGCGGAAAGCCGGGCTTCTATCCGGGGTACGCCCCGGACGCGGACGGCAACCACAGCCGAAACTACGCCGAGTATGTGGCGAAGCGCGTGCAGATCCTGGCCGACGTTCCGCTCAACAAGATCGAAGCTGCCATGACGAGCGTGGATGCATGTCCGACGTGCGGCAGGGCTTACGGAGGAGACTGACGTGGGATACCCGACAGACTACACCCCTGTCTACAGCCACAATGGGGCCAGCGGGACGAGCGCGGGGGAGGCTATCGACATCTCGCCTGCCGTCGTCGCCGGGTATCCCCCGGTGATGATCGTCACGTTCACGGGGACGGCGACGTATACGATCCAGGGGAGTCACGACAACTCCAACTGGGTCAACTTCTCGGCGGCGCTCACGGCGGCGGCCGCGAAGGATCTCGTGCCCGGCGTCCGCTTTTGGCGAACGAACGTCACCGCGAACTCCGCGCTCTTCACGTCGGCCGTTGGGCCTGTCCCGGCCGCGAACGGTGGGTTCGCCCGACCGGCTCTCGCGACCGAATTCGGTGGTCCCACCTTCTAGGAGGCCAGCATGGCGATTCCCGAACTCAAGGACTCGGCGGAACGGCTCACCGACTGCATCTATTTCGGAGATCCGCTCTCCGCCAGCGTCGGGTCGGGGTTCGTCGTCAACGCGAGGACGATCTCTACCACCGCTCCGTTGACCGGCGGCGGCGATCTCTCTGCCAACAGGACGTTAGCCATCACGGAGTTCGCTGGCGGCGCACCTGGGTCAGTCCCGACCTCTCCCGGCGGTACGGCTCGTTTCCTTCGCGCGGACGGGACGTGGGAGATCGTCTACCCGCTTCAGGACATCGACTACGGCGACATCACCGTGGGCGGCGGCGGAACGACCATGACCATCGACGCTGGGGCGGTCAGCACCGCGAAGATGGGCGGGGACGTGACTGCCGCTGGCAAGGCGCTCCTTGACGACGCTGCCGCCTCCGACCAGCGCACCACGCTCGGGCTCGGGACGGCGGCAGTGCTCAACGTCCCTGCCGTTGGCGATGCGGCTGTGGGCGAGGTAGTGAAGGGGACGGATACGCGCCTTACTGACGCGAGGACGCCAGCAGCGCACACGCACCCGCAGTCGGAGGTCACGAGCCTCGTCGCGGACCTCGCGCAGAAGATCACGACGGACGGCGTCGCACGCACAATCGTGAAGAAGGCTGGCTCTGCCATCGGGACGAGGCGAGGCATCAACCTCATCGAGGGCACGGGCGTCACACTCACCGTGGCCGACGACGGCGCGAACGAAGAGGTTGACGTGACCATCGCCTCCTCGGCTGGCGTAACGGACGGGGACAAGGGCGACATCACGGTCACGGGGACCGGAGCGACGTGGACTATCGACAACGGGGTCGTCACGCTCGCGAAGATCGCGAACGCCGCCGCCAACGACAAGCTGCTTGGGTCGGGCAACGCGGGCGCTGGCGCACCCTACGCTGAGATCACGCTCGGCACGAACATCACCATGACCGGGACGACGCTCAACGTCTCGTCGGGCACGGCGACTCTCGGGGACGGCGACTACGGAGACGTGACCGTATCCGGTGGCGGGACGACGCTCACCATCGACAACAGCGTCGTCACCTACGCGAAGATCCAGAACGTCTCCGGCCCCGGCAAGATCCTCGGACGCTCCACAGCAGGGGCCGGAGTGGTAGAGGAACTCGCGATCGGCACCGATGTACAGGCGTATGACGCCGAACTCGCGGCCATCGCGGGGCTCACGTCTGCGGCGGATCGCGTCCCGTACTTCACCGGAAGTGGGACTGCCGCGCTCGCGACGTTCACCGCGTTCGGCCGGTCTCTCGTGGACGATGCGGACAACTCGGCAGCGAGGTCCACGCTCGGGCTCGTCATCGGGACCGACGTGCAGGCATACGATGCGGAGCTTGCTGCGCTCGCGACTACGACCTCCGCAGCAGACAAGGTGCCGTATTACACGGGGGCTGGGACGGCCTCTACGGCCACCATGACGGCCTTTGCGCGTACCCTTCTGGACGACACGACCGCCGCTATCGCAAGGGCTACGCTTGGCGCACAGGCCCTTGCGGTGACGGACTACGGTGGTCAGGTCTTCAACGTGAAGGCATATGGGGCGACAGGCGACGGGACCACCGACGACACGACGGCGATCTCGGACACGATCACAGCAGCCGCGGCTACGACCCCACGCAGCGTCGTCTTCTTCCCGCCGGGGATCTACGAGACGACCGGAGGGTTCGATCTCGACGGACTGGACGGACTCAAGATTCGCGGCTCCGGAGTCGGGTCCACGACGATCAGGCTCGCGCACGCCACAAACGATCTCTTCTACGTCACGTCCACGTTCACGACTGGCTTTGAACTCTCGGACATGACGATTACGTCGGACACGGTGACGAGGACCGCCGGGTGGGTGTTCCATGTCAACGATGCCTATAACAGCACCGGGTCGCTCCTTCGGAGCAACCTCTCGCGACTGGAGATCACGAAGCAGTTCAACGGGCTCGGGATCAAGAAGTATTCGTTCGTGACCCTGAACGACATCCTGCTTTGGGACCCCCCAGCGAATACCACCGGGGTTGCGGTGCAGTTCGGGCAGACGACAGCGACGGACGTGAACCAGGGCGCCGAGGCGCGGTGTAGGAACGTTCAGGTATACGGCTACGACTTCTCGTCCGGCCCTGCCTATTGGGGGGAGGGGTTCAAGATCGAGGATTGCGAGGCCGTAGAGATGGAGGGGTGCAGTGCTGGCGGCATCGCCGGGCACGACCTGCACGTTATCTCGAATTCGGGGGGGCACGCCTCGCAGAACCACTTCATCAACAACTGCATCTTCGACGCGACCGACACGGGCCACTGTGCCTACTTCTCGGGCGCCGGATATGCGCTGCGAATCAAGATCGCTGCTTCGTGGTTTGCCTCTGCTGGCGCCTCGGTCGGTACGTCCAACGGGAATGGGATCAGGATCGAGAACACTATCTACAGCGGGGAAATCACTGGTTGCAACTTCTACAACTGCCGCGGGACCGGGCTCTACTTCGCGTCGAGTGCCACGGCGGCGTCGGTTGCGGTCAGCGGCAACACGTTCACGGGGAACGGCGTGGGCGCCGCCGCGTCCAACAACGATGCGATCTACGTCGCGACCGGGCTGAATAACCTTGGCCCGGTCTTCACCGGTAATCAGGACGAGGGTAGTAACGGAGTGTCGATCCGGACTGGCGCGAACGCGAACCGCCTCGTCATCGTTGGCAACCGCTGGGTGAGCGGAACGTCCTACGGTATCGCTCCGAGCGTGAACGCCAGTAACGGCGCCTAGAAAGAAGGTCACATGGGAGAAGAGCAGAAGCCGAAGAGGAAGTATACGAAGCGGGCCGTGAAGGCGCAGCCGGAGGTCTACTCGGTACTCGTGCGCATTACGCGCGGTCGGAAGGTGGAGACGATCCGCTGCGAGTCCACGCGGGTTGAGAACGGGTGCCTCGTCGTCATCTCGATGGACGGCCCCCCGCCTCTCGTGGAGAAGACCCGGTACATCCCGTTCGGCAGCGCCGAGATCGAGGTCTGCGCGAGGCCGCGTCCCGTCGCAACCGTCCCGTACGCGGACGGCACCCCGATCCGCTGGGGCGCGTCGCCGCAGTATTCAATCGCCACGAACCCGGTACAGGTCGTTGGCCCGCAGATTGAGGCTGGCCCGCTCGGCAAGGCTCGCGTCGTCGGCGTGGCCCCGCGCCCGCAGTCAACCGACCTCGTGGAGAGGAACGCCGAGGGCGCTCCCGTGGTCAGCGTCACCTACCTCGACGGGAGCCCCACCTGAAGAGCCTCTCCCGCGACGCAGAGGAAGGGCTGAATTCGCTCTTCTTCTTCGCGACAACCTACGTCGGGTTGGATCTGGAGGAGCGCCCGCACCGCGAGATGTGCGCCGCGCTTCAAGAGGCAGAGGAGAACGACGAGAAGCCATACTCGATGCTCGTCGTCCCCCGTGGCTTCTACAAGACCTCAATCGTCCGGGCGATGATCGTCTGGAAGTTCTACCGGCGCGTCTACCTCTACGACAACCCATACCACCGCATCATGATCTCGTCCGCCAACCTATCGCTCTCGCGGATGACGGTCGGAGCGGTCGCCAACCTCATGCGGTACGGCGGGCGCGGCGGGAGGATGAACCAGGACTTCGGCTCGCTCTGGATGAACCGAACGAACGAGAACCCGGGCTCCAAGGTAGAGGACGGGCTCAACATCGCCCCCCGCATCGAGAGGGGAGAGATCCCGACTGCGGTTGAGCCGTCCGTGTTCATCGGCTCGCTGAAGCGTGTCAGCACCGGTTTCCACGCGAACGAAGCGATCATTGACGACCTCAACAACGCGGAGAACACGTCTTCCCCTACGCAGATGGCGAAGACGCTGGACTACTGGCGGTTGATGGTCCCTATCCTCGGGACGCGGGACAAGGACGGGAAGCGGCCGAAGATCACGATGTCGTGTACCCCATGGCACGATGCCGACGTTCGGGGGACGATACTTCGGGAAGAGGCCGCGAAAAAGGTTGAGAACCCCGACTACGAGTCCGACTGGACGTTCGTGGTCAAGCCCGCCGTGAACGAGGACGGAGAGCCGTTCTGGCCGACGAAGTATCCGGTTGAGGAACTTGAGCGCATTCGTTCGCAGATGAGCGTGCGGAGCTACCACGCGAACTACCTCCTTGACCCGGTTGGGAATACTGGGTTCGCCAACGAAGAGGACATCCGCTGGCATCGGCGCGAGTCCTTCCCTGCGCTCCGGCAAGGAAGGATCACGGTTGACCCGAGCTTCCACACGGAGGCCCGCGACCATTCGTGCTACTCGGCCATCGTCGCGTCCGCCTTCGACCGCTTCGCGAAGATGTACGTCCTCGATGCCCGCGGCGCCCGCGACTGGACGACCCAGCGGTTCATGGAGGAGATGTTCCGTATCGCGGAGGAATACCCCGACTGGCCGATCTTCATGGAAGACAGCCACATGGGCTACTTCCGCCTCGCGGTGCAGATGGAAGAGGCCCGCCGCTCGGACCTTGCCGGGAAGCCGGTCAGGCTCCGCATCCATTACGTTCCTATCGACATGAAGGCGAGTAAATACGAGAGATGGGAAAAGCTGCGCCCCCGGTTCGAGCGTGGGTCCATCATCTTCAGCGACGACATCGCGCCGTCCATCAAAGCCGAAATCACGAACGAACTCGTCCGGGGGCAGGCAGCGAGGTTCAAGGACTTCCTCGACGCGCTGGCGATGGCGGAGACGGGCGTGATGCCGAAGACGGGGCGTGACGGCGCGCTCGTGGACATTGCCGGTAAGCACGACGAGGCTCCCGATGGCGGGCGTGTTCTCACGTTCAAGGACGTGTTCGGCAGGAGGATAGCCTGATGGCCCGCAAGAAGAAGGAACCGTCCGAAGAGGATCTCTCCCTCAAAGCCACGTGGGCGAGTAGGCTGGAGCGCGGCAAGCGCCACCAGAAGGCGAACTCGAAGGAGTGGCTCCCCAACGAGAAGATCATCTTCGGCGTGGACCCCAACGGGGATAACGAGGACGATGCGGACCTCGCCTACGGCTGGGGGCTCTTCAAGGCGCTGGAGACGGCGATCTACGTCCAGGATCCGGATTTCTACCTTGAGTCGAAGTTCCACGCGGAGCCCGACGTCGCCCGGCGCCTGACGGACATCATTAGGACCGACGTGAAGGACATGGACCTGAAGTCCTCCGGCGGACTGATGCTCCTCGATACCTTCGTCTACGGCTACGGCGCGGGCATCGAGATCCTGAAGACCGACCAGAAGTTCGTCCGTTTCCCGGCCGGGGCGATGGACGGACTGATCGAAGAGGACACGGAGGTCGGCATCCCGACTGTCCAGAACTACGAGATCGTCCGGGTCCACCCAAAGGACGTTCTCTTCGACCCGAAGGGGGCGCGCCTAGACCTCGCGGATCACGGATGGGTCGCCATCGCCTTCTACCCGACCGTGGCGGCGCTTCAGGCGGACCCGGACTTCACCCTGCCCGAGAAGCTGGACTCGCTTCAGGAGGCCACGCAGAACTCCCGCGAGGCCGGTAAGCCCGAGGGTGCGACTGGCGGTCGCTGGCCGGGGCGTCAGTCCGAGGACGACCCAAATTTCAAGACGATCTGCGTATGGGAAATCTGGGACAAGCCCAGCCAGAAGATCGTTTACATGACGGACTCCGGGAACCACATCCTCGGGACGAAGGGCTGGCCCTGCAAGTTCCAGGTTGGGCCTCGTGAGATGTTCCCGCTCACCATCATGGCGATGCATCCGAACCCGAAGGGGTTCTACCCGAAGCCTGAGGTCTCCCTCGTCCGGCGACAGCTTGAGCGGCTGAACAAGCTGGAGCGGGAGATGGATGTCTACTTCCGGAACCGCTGGAAGAAGCACGCGGCTCCGGCGACCCTGCTTTCTACGGATCAGGCGAGTCACTTCACCGACACGAGCGGAGAGCACAACATCCTACTCATCGAGAAGGACGAACTCGACGCCTTCATCGGCCCGACCGGGAACGCTGCACAGCTCGATCTCTCGCGCCTCGTCGTCCAGCTCCCAGACCCGATGATCCAGCAGGACTACTACGTCCGGAAGGCTGGCATCGAGAGCGACATCTCGCAAGTCCTCGGGTACGGGCCGTCCGACCGTGGTGGGCTCCCACAGACGAGGAGCGCCCGCGAGGCCGTGATGATCAACGACTCCAAGCAGCAAAAGCTCGTGAAGCGTTCCGACGCCATCGCTGACTTCTACCGCTGGGTCATGGAGAAGCATCTCCTGATGCTCCAGAAGACGATGTCCGTCGAGCGTGCCGCCCGCAAATGGGAGCCCGCCAAGGGCCTCTCCGGGTGGTTCAACTATGACCGGGAGGCGATCCAGGGGCAGTTTAACTTCGTGGTCTACGCGGGCTCCTCGGGGCCGCGCAGCACTGAAACGAAGAGGCAGGCGGAACTCCAGATGTTCCAGACCGTCGTCCCGTTCCTTCAGGCGGAGGGGAAGTCGATCTACCCGGCGCTGGAGAGGCTCGCGAACGTCTTCCAGTGGGAGGGCGTTGACCAGCTCTTCTCGAACGCGAAGATGGAGATGAAGAACCTCGCCGCCGCCGCCGCCCTCTTCGGGGAAGGGAAGGTCGGGCCGGAACAGCTTCTCGAACAGATCGCCCGTTCCGTGCAGGCGAACCTCTCGAACAACGATCTTGCGGAGGTGAAGAACTTCCTCTCGCAAGGGATCACGGGCGCTGGTGGTCAGGTCGCCTCGAAGGGCATGAGGGGCGATCCGGGCAAGCCGAACGCCGGAACGGGAGCCATGTAAATGCCGACCACCGAGTACCGTTGCACCTCCTGTGGGCAGGAGTACGAGTATCAGTTCTCCGTGAACGAGTGGCCCTACCCTGACAGTTTCTCTTGCGTCTCCTGTGGCGCCCCGACGATTCGCTACTTCTCGGCGGCGCCCGCCATGTCCCCTGACCCCCACTGGCGGGGCTACTTCGACCTCCAGTTGGGTAAGTACATCTCGTCTCGCGACGAGAAGCGACGCCTCCTGAAAGAGAAGGGACTGGAGGAGGTCTCTGCCGAGGAGCACAGCCGCCGGATGGCTGGCGTCACAGAGAAGGACGACGTGATCCCGCCCAACGATCCGAAGCTCAGAGAGGCAATGGAGAAGGCTTACGCTGACACCGTTGCCGGGAACATCGAACCTGTCACGCCACGGAGGGTCGATGTCAGCGATTTCGCCGTGGTATCTTGATAGCTGGAGGTAAGTTCATGGCAGAGAACGCCGTAGCTGATGGCGCACAGACGGTCGCCCCCGCGGAAACGCAGGGAGCCGGAGACGTGCAGTCGGCCGGAGGGGGAATCCTGGCAGAGCTTGAGGCGGACGACGCCTCGACGCATCCTGCAACGACCCCTGACCCGTGGGGCGACGCCGAACTCCTGAAGAAACTGGAGTCACTCGACTTCAGCAAGGCACCGGAAGCCCTGCGTCGGAAGCTGGAGGCCCCGTTCGTCTCGGACTACACGAAGAAGTGGCAGGCCGTGGCGGAGGAGCGCAAGCAGCTTCAGACGGAGCGAGAGCGCATCTTCAACGTTGCGCTTGAGCGTCTCAAGGGCGGCGGGGTGGAAGAGCCCTCGCAGACGGTGCAGGACCAGATCCGAGAGAGACTCGAAGCCGGGGACATGAACGCGATCCCCGACCTCGTGAAGCAGGAGATCGAACGGGAAGTCGGACCCATGCGCCAGCAGCAGGCGTTGCGGGGTGCCTTGGACAAGGCATTCCAGCTCTCGCCGCTCGTCAAGGAGAAGGAACCGGAAATCGCCGGGATGCTTCGGGAAGATCCTCTCCTTCAGCAGATGGCGTCTGCGAACGGCTATCAGTACGCTCCCTACGTCCTCGCGGGTCTGGCCGACCGCATCGAGAAGGCCCAGCTTGCGCAGCAGATCGAGGCCCTGAAGGCTTCTTTCGAGACTGAGAAGCGAGCCTACGCGAAGCGGGCGATTGAAGAGTTTCGGGCAAGGGGCGCGAGCCTCCCGCCCGTCACATCGCAGGCCGGATCTGGCGTAACCAATGGCAGGGCGGACGGCGCATCCTCGCTTCGTGAAGCGATGGCCGAGGCGTTCGTGAAGGCTGGAGGCACGCTGGACCCCCGACTCTGACACGACCCGCTGAGTCGGGCGTGTCACCGGAGGACTAGATGGCTGGCCCGACCGAATCTTTCCAGTTCGACACTTTCCTGACGGCGACGATCAAGAACTACGACAAGGAACTCCGGAAGAACTTCCTGGAGTTCCGCCCCGCCACGAACCTTCTCATGGACAACTACGGGAAGAAGGACACGGGCGGCGGGCGCATCTGGCAGGGCGTTGCCGAGTACGGCAGCAACCCGTCCGTGAAGTGGTTCGACGGCGCCGACACCTTCTCGCAGGAGGTCTCGCAGGTCGCTCTCCCCCTCCAGTACTACTGGAAGTACCTCGGCGCGAGCGTCGGCTGGACGCGCGTTGAGAAGGCGGAGAACCGCGGACAGGCGCAGATCTTCGACATCGCTGAGAGCCGTCTCCGCCAGGCGACCCGCTCGATGGCGACGAAGCTCAACGGCGACATCTTCCTCGACGGCACGGGCGACGGCGGCAAGGTCATCGTCGGCCTCGCGGCTCTCGTCTCCACGACCCCCTCGACGGGCACTGTGGGCGGGCTCGACGCCGCCACGAACCCCTACTGGCGAAACACCGCCGTCACCTCGGCCGGTTCCTTCGCTGCCAACGGCGTGCGCGGCACGGCGACCGACCTCGTCCAGACCGCGTTCAACAACGCCACCGATGGGATGTACGACACGCCCAACTGCGTGATCTCCTCGCAGGACGTGTTCGAGTATTACAACCGGACGCTCCTCGGCGTGACCCGCTACCTCGACTCGCAGGCGAAGACGGGCGACGCCTCCTTCCGCTCGCTGGAGTACAACGGGATCAAGTGGGTCTGGGACCGCCAGTGCCCGTCTGGCCGTATGTACATCCTCAACACCAACTACGTCCACTTCGTCACCGACCCTTCGATGCTCTTCGAGTGGTCCGAGCCGCTCTCCTACCCCAACCAGCTCGCCTACACGCGCCTCTGCGCGTCCCGTCTCTTCCTCCGCTGCACGGCGAGGATGTTCCACGCCGTCACCGACGGCTGGACCGCGTAAGCGAAAGGAAGAAGGAGGAACAAGATGGGTCTCTCTCGTCTCGCCCACTACACCGAACACCTGTCCCCCGCCGGGCTGGCTGGCAAGAAGCTGTGGCCCTGGTACGGGTCGGAGTACACGAACTCCGCGACTCCGCTCGCCCCGCTCGGCGCGAAGTGGGATCTCGTCGGGGATCTCGACGCCGCTGGCGGCAACTCCTTCATGTATGTCAAGGCTGCGACTGGCGTCTCGCTCGTGGCGGGTCAGCTCGTGTCGTTCCCGACCCCGACCGCGTCCACCGTCACGGCGGCTGGCTCCACCGTAAACACCATCGTGTGGGCGGCGGGTGGCCTGACCGCGAACGCCGAGGTCGGCAACATCCTCTACATCGCCAACACCACGGCGAGCGGCGGCGGGTTCACCTTCCGCAAAATCATCTCCAACACGACGACCACCATCACCTTCGGTGCGGTTGATCCGAACGTCGCCTCGAAGCCGAACGACCAGAACGCTCTCGAAGCGGTCCCGACGAACGGCGACGTGGCGGTCATCATCCGCCCGTATCAGGTCATCGTGAACACGGCGACCACGGTCCCCGTCGGTGTCGCGCTCGGCACCGTCACGGCTGGGTACTACACCATCGTCCAGACGAAGGGCCTCGCCCTCGTCCTCGGCGTCGGTTCCGGCACCGCGCTCGAAGTCAACGACCCGGCCGTCCCGACTGCGGGCGGCGCTGTCATCGGCTCGAACGGCACCCTCACTGCGTATGCTGGGCCGAACATCATCTCCCAGGTCGCGTACGCCGGGGCATCGACTCTCCAGCCGATGCTCCTCAACCTCGAAGGCATGATCTAGCCAACAGGCCGGGGGGAGGGGCGACTCTCCCCCCGGCCCCTACCTCTGGAGGCACAATGCCCGAACCTCAGATTTACAACGCGGCCGACGAAGCTCTCAAGGCCAGCACGGCGTTCCTGAAGGACTACGTCCCGGCTCCAGAGCGCATTGAAGAGCGCGACGCCATCTGGAACTTCGAGCAAGTGCCGAACGCTCTCCAGGAGCAGACCGACCTCCGTGCGTGGATGCAGAAGTCGAAGGACGCGCGCATGGACCTCGTCAAGAAGTGGACGAGCGAACTCTCGCGACGGAAGGACGAAGACCCGACCGCCCTGTCGTTCCGCAGGAAGAAGATCCGGCGTCGGCTTCTCTTCGTTATCGGGACCGAGTGCGAGGCCCCGCTCGGGTCTCGGGAAGTCGCGGCGGAGGCATTCAAGGCGATCTTCCCGAAGGAGTAAGCGATGGCGAACCGCACGCTCGCCATGATGGTAGCCAACGTACAGCGGAAGGTGGGCAGCGGTGCGGCCATCCCGCGGCTGGACATCATCCAGGCGATCAACACGGCGCACATGGAGATCCACGGTGCCTACGACTGGCCGTGGACCTACAAGGAGACAAACATCTTCCTGAACCCGTCCTACTCCACCGGGACGGTGTCAGTGAACATCGCGTCCAACGTCGTGACCGGAGTCGGCACGGCGTGGTCAGCGTCGTGGACGAACCGGCGGATCAGGCTAGACAACAATCAGGACTGGCCCATCCTGTCGGTGCAGAACGCCGGGCTCCTTACGCTCGTGCAGGGTTACCACGGGACGGCGAATCTCTCCGCTGCGTCGTACGTCATCTACCAGGACGTGTTCACGATGCCGTCAGACTTTGAGCCCGGCAAGGATCTCGTCATCCTCCAGCCGGACGTGAGGATCAGGGTACGGCACATCCCTCGCCTCGCGCTCGAATCGCAGGGCGTCGTTCTGAAGTCGCTCTTCACGAACATCGCGATGGGCTACTCGGACCAGGGGAGGGATTCCAGCGGGAACCACCTCATCCGCCTGATCCCGCCCCCCACGAGCACGAATACTCTTCGGCTGGTCTACAAGGCAAGGCCGACCGATTTCGCGGCACTCACTGACACCTCTTGGCTCCCGCAGACGTATCAGGACATCCTCGAACTCATGGCCGAGTCCGAGGTGAAGCGGACGCACGGGATCTCGGGGTTCGACGTTCCTGCGGCCATCGCTGCGAGGAAGCGTATGCAGATGAAGCGGCAGATCGTGGCGACGACGGGAGACATCCGGGCGGAGGCGTTCGGCGGCTCCGGCCTCGCGGACTCGTCTATCTCGTGGCGCGGTTTGTCGATCCTCCCCTGGGGGAGCTGATGAGCAACCTACTCTCTACCTCCGTCATGGTGGCCGACTGCCAGACGCGCGTGCCCATCGGGCTCGACTCGACCTACTGGATGAAGAAGCTCAACGAGGCGTATCGCTGGATCACGCAGAAGGGCAACTTTATCTGGGAGCTTCGGCATACCGACATCACGGTAAACGCCTTCATCGTTTCCTTCACGGTTCCCACCGACTGCAACCCCGGCAAGCCAATGTACCTCGCCGGGCCGATGTCCGGGCTCGTGCCGGCCCCGACTCTTGACAGCATCGTCCCCCAGGTGCCGTGGGAGGACGCGTGGATTCAGCGGTCGTCTGAGATGGGTAATATTCCCGGTGCCGTCTCGTGCTGGGCGCTGCGGACGAACTTCTCGGCCGGGCCACCGCCGGTCTACGCCTACCGTGGATACATCTTCCCGCCCGACTCCCTGACTACCGACTCCGACTTCCGGTTCATCTACCACGCAGACGTGTCCAGCACCGAACTCACGTCGGCGGCGAATCAGTTCTTCCCGACCCCCAACTGCTTCGACAACCTACTCATCGAGCTTGCGGAGGCCGAGACGCGCCGTATCTACGGCATCGCAGGATGGGACATCGTCCAGAAACGGGCGGAGAGTGCCATCGTGAGCCTGCTCGACCCGTACCGCAGCACGAAAAACGCGGCGGCGGGGATGGTGGACCAGCAGAAGCAGACGGGCGAGCGGAAGCTTATGGGACAGGAGAGCGCGTAGGTGTTCCGCGATCTCAACGTCCTACGGCTGATCCCTGACCGGCCGGGGCGCGGCGGCGCGAAGTTCGGCTACCACTCCTTCCAGCAGGAGCCGATAAACGACACGCGCGAGACGCTGAACGTCAACGTCTGGCAGGACTCGTGGAGGATCGACAAGGCGAGCACGTCGATCATTACTGGCGTCACGTTCAACGACGAGCTTTTCAAGGGGACGAACTTCGCTTCGTGCCTCGCGCTCCACGGCTACTCGAAGTTCTCTCTCACGTCTCCGAGCGCGGGGCCGACGACGAGCGTTCTCGGCCACAACATCGCCAACCTGAACGCCGTGGATACCGGGTACATCTTCGACTACTCGGGCTACTCCTACTACTTCGTTGATGGCGGAAACGTCTCGTCGAGCAACATCGTCTGCTACGCCAGCTACACGCACCCAGCCGTCTTCTGCAACATCGGGAACAGGTGCTTCATCGGGACGGGCGAGGACGAGGGGAAAATCTACGACCGTGCGACAGGTCCGGAGGACGCCTTCCTCGGCGGCGTTCTTCCACAGGTGTACACGATCGGGGTCGGCGCACCGGCAGCAGCCCCAGTCGTGGGCGCCTCCGACGTGGCGTCCTTCGCGGACATCTATCTCCGCACGAACAGCAAGTACATTTCTTACCCGGATGTCGAGAGCGCCCTGTTTACGGCGGTCGCGCCCGGGTCGGACACGCTCATCATCAAAGGCGACGGCAGAACGTGGGACGGCGCAAACGCCGTTGACCTCGCCGCAAAGACGACGACGTTCAGTTCGGCGGGATGGACGGTCAGTATCGACAACGGATCGAACATCGCAACGTTCGCTCCGGTCCCGGCAGGTGATCCGTGGGTCGGGCTGCGCCTTACCGTGAGCGGTGAAGAGTTCACAATGATGGCATTCGGGGTGAACCCTGTCGCTGGCGATCCCGCCCTGACCACGGCGCAGTGCCTTCTCTCGCGGTTCTATAAGAAGGGGAAACTCCCGGAGGAGCCCGGGGGCGTGGATGGTGGCTGGGACCCTGCGGACAACATCGTCAACCAGACGTTCACGATTACGGGCGTTCGGTGGGAACTCCGTCGCCTCTTAGCCCCCGTCCTCTGGCCCGGTGGATTCACGACCGGTGACCCGACTATCGTCGGAGAACTCGTGAACACGGGCGGGCGCCTGACGTGGGCGGACACGCCGCCCTCCTACGCCTACGCGTGGTACGACCCGCAGACGGGACACATCTCGAACATCAGCCCGGTCTTCTCTCCAGAGGCTACGTCCGTCTCTGACGTTGGCATTCAGGTGAACGTGGACGTGGGCAGCATCAGCTACCCGCCCAGCACCTCTTCCATCCCGCGCTACTTCCTCTCGGACCGTCCGTCCCGATGGACGCACATCCTCTTCTTCCGTACCCTCATGGCGGGCGGCTCGACGCTCTACCCGATCGGTTCCCTGAACCCCTACGTCACGGACGACAGCGGAGTGCAGACGCCGAACCCCGACTGGAAGGGCCTGCCGAATCAGGTCGTCACGTCCATTCCGCCGTCCGGCACCGGGAACTATTGGTACGATTCCGCCCGCGACGCGGACCTCCTGATCTCCGGTGCGCTCCGTGCGCCCCAGTTCACGAACAACAAACCCAGGATCATCCAGAATGGGGTGGAGACGATCCTTTACCCGGCACACATGGCGTACTGGGACGGGCGCCTCTGGATCGCTGGGACGCAAGATCCTGCCGCGCTCCACTACTCCTGCGACCGGGTGCAGTGCCCGTTCGGTATCCCGGAGGAGTCCTTCCCCGACACGAACGTCCTCCGCATCCCAGCCTCCGACGGCTGCATCCGCGGGATGAAGCTCATCGGGGAGAACCTTCTCCTCACAACGGAGCGGTGGGCGTACACCGTCGCGGGGAACAACGAATCGAACTATCGGCTCGTCCGTGTCTCTACCCGCATGGCCGGAGTCGGGGACTATCAGATGGACGAGTTCGTGTCCGACGTGGAGGGGGGGGGCGCGCTCGTCGTCTTCGTCGGGACGGACGCGAAGGTCTACGCGATGCCGCTCGGCGGCAACGCCGTTGTCATCTCGAAAGAGATCCAGACCTATCTTGACGCAGCGAACCTCTCCGCACGCATCAACTATCGGCTCGTCCGGGTCCACTGCATGACGGTCGGAGGCCAGCGGCTCGTCCTCGTCTTCGTCCCGAATGCGTCGCGGACGAGCGGTAAGACCTTCGTCTACAACTTCGACCTGAAGGTCTGGACCGAGCACACGATCCAGAACGACGCCGTGAACACGAACTCCGGCCTGAACACCGCATGGGCGACCATCACGACGCAGGACGACAACGTCGCGGAAATCTACACGACGCCGACGCCGGACGTTATCGTTCCCATCGTGGGCTATCCGTTCGTGAAGGTGCGCCGCTGGCAGTATTCGGCACTCACGTCCTACATGGACGGTGCCTACATCCGGACGTTCCCCCTCACGTTCGACGGGAAGAAGACGCGGAAGCAGCTTCACTTCGTCAGGGTCTATGTCAACAAGGGGACGTTCTCGGGCATCCCTGGCATCCTGCCGTGGCGCTGCATCGTGAACACGGACTCCGGTGTTATCGGCATCGGGGCCGATTTCGTCGGCGAACTCGACACGGCGTACACGATGGTCGGGGTCAACTCCGTGGACTCGAACCCGCTGTACCCACTGCCGGGTGCGTCCGAGTACGTCATCGCCGCCCCGTCCATGACGGGCGGTCCGCCGCTCCTCGGCTACTCGTTCGACGTGAAGATCCAGTTCCCGGAGGCGATGGACCGCGACTACCGGCTCTTCGCGCTCGACATCGGCTGGTCCACGGTCTCTGACGGGCAGCTCGACCCGTGAGAATGACTCGCGACTTCCGTACCCCTGCGGACCCGCAGGACTTCGAGACGCTTCACGACAAGGCCGCGCGCCCGCCTCGCGACTTTCGCGTGAAGAAGGACGCCGGGAGCACGGTCGTCATCTTCGAGTTCCAGGACTACTCGTCAATCTCGGAGCGTGACAGCACGGTCGAATACCGCGCCTACCACGTCCCTGCGTCCGTGGCGACGCTCCGGGAGATCGGGACGCTCGCCCGTCGCCGCGCCGCCTTGGCGGTCGGTAGGCTGGCAGCGTCCGTCCCGGCCAGCGGCAAGGGGGAGTGGGTCAAGGTAACGACGCTCGACTTCGTCGGGGACTCGGGCTTCTATCTCGCCGTGGGCGTCAACCGCAGGGGGGTCGAATCGGAACCGACCCTCGCCTGCCCGAGCCCCTACTGATGCACGGGGCCGTCCATCCCGCCGAACCCGTCTGGGTGAACGGGAGGCCGGTCAAGCCGGGCGAAATACGCTCCGGCGACGAGGTCGATTCTTTCGATTCCAAGGGGCCAAGGAGGGCACGGGTGGCAAAGACGACCGTGGGTGGCGGCAAGGGGACTGTGTGGCTCCACGGGGCCTCTGGGGCGTGCGTGCGATGCCTCCACGACGAAAGGGTCGCCGTCTTCTCCCACGGGCGCCGTGCCTACCGGATGGCCGGGGCGATCCAGCCGGGGGAGTTCCTCGTCCGCCTCGTCGGCGGGAAGCTGACAGTTGATCCGATCGTGGCGACCCGGACGCTCACGGAGCCGGTCGCGGCGGTCTACCTCGAAATGCCGTCCGTGGCACTCATCTCAGAGGAGGGTCTTCTGTGCCGTCCCTCGTGAGCTTCAAGCGCCGGATGCAGGGACACGTCCAGCAGGGCGGGGAGTTCAGGAATCTCGACCTCCGCTCCGGGCAGGCGTTCCAGTCTGCGTGGGAAAACGTCCTATTCGATGGCTGTAAGGCCAGTATGGTGGACTTCCGGGGATCTCGTTGGGTGAACACGAAGGTCCACGGCACGACTTTCTATGGAGCGAACTTCAATGCCGCAACGCTACATGGAGTGGAGTTCGTGGACGGCGACGGGGAGCAGTCCAGCTTCCACGGGGCCGTACTGCGGAACGTCGTTTTCCGTAACTGTCGCCTGTCCTACGCTTCGTTTCTTGGGGCCACCTTCGACGGGGTTGTTTTCACCGACTGCAACCTTCACGGGGCCGATCTTGACGTGGCAGAGGCAACGAACGTCGGATACCTCGGGAGCAACCTATGGAGTGCTAAGGCCACCTTCGGATGCGCCTTCTGGAACTCCACGATTGACGAAGAGTCGTGCAACAGGTTCGCCGCGCTCCTCGCGAGGGTCCACCCGGATCAGACGGCGCGGGAAGCCCTGATCGCGATGGTGGGAGACAATACCTACAAAGCCGTGTGTCGCCTGATGGACACGCAGCCTGACCGGAACGAACCGGAGTTCTAGAGGAGGGCCGGATGGGACAGTCGGCACAGCAGAAGGCGGCAGGCGAGGCGTCGCGGACGCAGGCCCAGCTCGCGGGCGAACTCTGGGACTCCAGTAAGGGGCCGATGGGTGAAATCTTCCGGATGCTCCAGGGGGAGACGGCCGGTGGGTATAACCAGACGCCGGGGCTCGTGAAGCAGGAGTTTGCGGAAGCGAGGACCGGGACGAACCTGTCCTACGACTCGGCCATTCGTGCGAACCGTGAGCTTGCCGGGGCGAGGGCGAAGACGAGTGGCGGCGTCTACTCGACGGGAGAACTCGACTCGGCCATCTCGCAGGGGACCTTCGCGCTGAACCAGAACCGCGAGTCTGCCATGAGGAACCTCCAGTTTCAGGAGGCGCAGGCAGGCATGGGGCAGTGGAACAACTACCTGTCGCTGATGGGGCAGGGGGCGAACTCCGCTATCGGGCTCGGACAGGGGTTCAGCGGTGCGGGGCTCGGCGCCGTCTCGCAGATGAGTAACTCCGGCGGTTGGGGCGGCGCGCTCTCTGGTGCCGCGAGCGGTGCCGCGACTGGGGCGTCGATCCCCGGCGCAGGCTGGTACGGGGCGGCAATCGGCGGCGTCATCGGTGGCATCGGGGGGTACATGTCGTGAGTAGCAGCAGGAATTCGGCGGCGACCGCGGCGTCTCGGCGGTATGGTCAGATGGCGAAGGAAGCCTACGGCCTCGGCATCCCCATGCGGAGGGCGCAGAGCGAGGCGATCATGCCGGGCCTGCGCCAGTCGCTCGGCGGAGAACTCCCCTCCTACATGGAGAACGCCTTCGACGCCCAGAGGACCGGGATCGCGGAGGGCATCACGGCGAAGGAGCGGCAGCAGATCGGGGCGCAGGACATGGCGGCGAAGGGCGCCGTGCGCGGCGGGAATCTCGCCTCCGCCATGAACCCCGCTCAGATGGGATCGGCGCTGGCAGACGCCATGATGGGGAGCCGGGTGAATCAGGGGATGGCGACGATCAATCAGGCGAACACCCTGATGTCGATGGGGCTCGGCGGCGCGGCGCAGACTGGGAACCAGGCAGTCGGCGCGGCGGGGCAGCAGCTTCAGGCTATCTCGATGCTGCCGAACTACAACCCGACCTACGCGGCGGTCCTCGGCGGCGTGAACGCCGCGGGGGCGATCTACGGCGCTGGTAAGCAGGGCGGATGGTGGGGCGGCGGCAATACAGCACCGGCCGGGACGCCACCCTCCGGGACTCCGTACTGGTACGGCGGGGTGCCGTCCACCTACGGGTCGGGAGTCTGAGATGAACGAACTCTTCTGGCCGTCCGAGACTGCGAATTCCGCTGGCGACAGCCTCATCGGGACGATGACGGCGGATAGGGCGAGCGGGCCTCCGATGCCCGCGACTTACGAATCCGTCCTGCCGGTCCAGCAGGCGCCGCAGGAGCCGTCGCAGCGGCCCGACCCGGTGGCCTCGCTCGGACAGTTTCAGGCCGCACAACAGGCGCAGAAGGGACAGGAGGCTCCGCCCTTCAAGAGCATCACCATGAAGGCGGACGGCACCTTCAAGATGGAAGGCGACCAGTCCATGCTCGCGGAGGTCATGGGCCAACTCACCGACCTGAAGACGATGAAGACAGCGGCGATGGCCCGTGTCGCTGAACTCCGCCAGCAGGAGGCCAGCGGGTCTCCCATCCTCGACGCACTCTCGCAGATGTCGGGGCACATGGCGGCGAACGACCCGACGCTCCCCGGCTGGGTCCGTGGGCTCGGTGCCGCGAACCTCGCGATGGGACCGGAGGGGATCAGGCGGCGGAGGGAAGCGGAGGAGCAGAAGGCGCTCCAACTCACGAAGCTCACTGCGGACACGGCGCTCGACGCCGCGAAGTTCGAGCAGTCCATCACAGCGACAGCACAGACGAATATGCTGAAGGCGGCAGAACTCACCCGCAAGATGATGGACGACCAGAAGACCGACAACAAGGAGTTCTCGAAGCTGATGGGCCGCGTGTCAACAGAGACGAGGCAGCTTCGCGACTTCGACCCGGAGACGTTCGCCCTGGAAGCCAAGGCTCTCGGGGTCTCCGATGAACAGGTCGCCGCAGCCACGGACAAGTTCATCTCGCTCGCGTCGATGGCGAGGCAGAAGTACGACCTTGAGCAGAAGGCGAAGGACGCGAAGTTCAGCAAGGAAGAGGCGGCGCGGCTGAACCAGCAGGCAATCGGGATCGGTGCGGCGATGGACCGCGTCCTGAAGTCGAAGGACGTTACTGCCGTTGGGGCCGCGCAAAAGCTCGACATGAAGGAAGAGGCATTCCTCTCCAGTGCGCGCTCCTATGAGGAATATCTCAAGCAGGCAGAGGACATTGTCGCGGAGTACGGCGACGTGATGGGACCGATCGCTGGGCGAATCACGAAGTTCAACCCGTTCCGCAGGGCGAAGGCGCAGAAGGCGATGGCCGTTGTCAGCACAAACCTCCAGCGATATATGCAAGGGCAGGGCGAGTCGGTGGCGAGGGGCTCCGACAAGGACATGAAGCTGTTTGAACGGTCGGCCGCGGATATCACGCTCACCCCCGAGCAGGCCGTGGAACAGCTGAAGCAGCAGCGCGAGACCCTAAAGCAGAAGTATCGCGGCGTAATCGAAGTGAACCCCTACGCTGACTGGAACGGGCGGTATGGCGTTGTCATCCCCGAATGGGCTCGTGGCATCGTCGCTGAAACGCAGTCGAGGGTTGCGGCTGGCCCCGGCATGGCGTTGCCGTCCGGCCAGCGCACGACGCAGCCTGCCAAAAAGTATCCGTGGGAGTAGAGATGGCTGACGGCAAGGCCCTCGCGCAGTACAAGGAGTACGTCGCTAAGAATCCGACAGACAGAGCCGGGGCTAGGCGTAGCTTCTACGATAAGTTCGGGGTCGATCCAGAGGCAGGCGCAAAACCGCAGGCGATGAGTACGGCGCCTGACATCGAGGCGGAGCAGAGAGACCTCGTCCAGAAGGAACTCGCGGCCAACAAGACGCTAAGCGAAGTGCGTGAGATGACCCCCGAACTCGTTGGGCTTGGGGCCGCGCTCATGGGCGGCGCCGCCGCCATGCGGACCCCCAAGATGGCGTTCGGGCAGACCATCCCGAACACTCCCGGTGGGGTCGCCGCGTTTCAGATCCCGACGCAGGGGTTGATGGGCGCTGGCGGGGAAGCGGTAAGGCAGATGACCGCCCTCGCCCTTGGGCTACCGACCGCCCCGAAATCTACCGGCGAAGCGGCGAGCCGTATCGGCAAGGCGTTCGCTGCGGACGCGGCCATACAGGGCGGCTCCGAGATCGTCTCGGCCGGTGCGAGGAAACTCTTCCAGCCTGGGCGAACTGCCATGCTGAACCCAGACAACATCGAGGTGTTTCGCGTCACCGACAAGCTCGGCCTACCGCTGTCTGCGGCCGAGATCACGAACGGCCGGGTGCAGCGAATCATCCAGAACTTCACCGACTCCTCCGCCCTCGGGCGTGGCCCTGCTATGGCGCGAAGGAAGGACATCAACGACAGGATCGCGACCGCGCTTGAGGGCGTTGTGAAGAAGTTCTCGGCGGTAGACGCCGGGGACACCTACGGCATGGGTAAGGCGCTATCCTCCGCTACCGACGATGCTCGCGCCGCATGGAAAGAGGTTGCCGATTTCAAGTACGACGAGATGCGGAAGAAGATCCCGCAGGGCATTACGATCTCCCTGTCCGATGCCCACAAGAAGGCACAGGATCTCCTGGGTCGGACGGCAGGACTGGCGAAGGTGCTCCCGAACTTTTTGAAAGACCTCGGGCCGGAAGACGAGATCTTAAAGAAGTTCATCTCCGATGCTGCTACGGAAGTCAAGCTCCCTGGCGGGCAGACCGTTACGGCAATCAAAAGAATCGCCCCGGATCAGGCGCTCGCGCTTCGGTCGAAGCTGTCTGAGAAGACGTGGGAGTACACGAGGAAGGGTGATCGACAGGCCGCGAGGCTGCTCGGTGATCTCGAAAAGTCGGTTGACGAGTCGCTCGCGCGGCAGCTCGGCAACGTGATCCCGCAGTTCAAGACCGACCTCTACGAAGCCCGCAAGTTCTATCGGGAAGGCGCCGACCTTTTCCACGACGCGGTCATAGCGGACCTCGCCAACCGAGATATGCAGAGGGTAATCGAAGGCGTCGGGCTTGACCAGACTGCGAAGATCACGGACCTGAAGCGTGCGTTCACGACCTACGGGAAAGGCGAGGAGGGGTGGCAGGCGTTCCGCGCCTACTACACGAACGAGGTGATACGGAAGGCCGGGGACAACCCTGCCGCCATGAAGAAGATCCTTGACGACATCAACCCCACAGCTCTTGAGGCCGTGTATGGAGGCGGCAGCGTTCGCGGCAAAGAGGCGCTCACGACCCTGCGGGAGATCTCCACGGCAGCGGAGCGCGTTGACAAGCTCAAGGGAGACGGCAGCGCGAGAATGATGTCCTCCCTGGCGATGCTGATGTGGGGGATGGCCGGCGGGCACTCCGCACTGACGACCGCCGGGGCCATCGGTACGTTCGGCCCCCCGGTGATGGCTCGCATCATCAACAACCCGAAGGCGGCGAGGCTTTACGTCCAGGGCTGGGCAAAAGCGCCGAAAGACATGGGTGCAGGCATGACTAACATAGTCCGCGCCATCGAGATCGCCGTTACCGCGAAAGAAGCGGAACAGCTAGCAGATGCGGCTAAACAGCAGGCCAGCCCCACAGAGCAACAGCCCTAGCGCCGCGTAATACAACGCCCATTGGAGGCGGTCTCCCGTGGGGAGGAAATCCGCAGCGCGGTACAGGTGCACGGCAGAGGCGACGCCCGCATACCCTAGCCCGAGCGACCATACGATGACGGCGATCTTCACGCATTCCTCCTCCCGCCCCTGAGTCGGCGGATGCAACCCTCGATGTCTCCCGGCCCCGGCACGGGGAGACCAGCCAGCCCGAACCAAACACAGCGCCAATGGACGTAGTCGGCGCCACGCGAGTAGAAGAACTCCCTCGCCCCGGCCCTCGCCTCGCCCCCGACCTTCCACGCAGGGCTCGTCGCCTCCACGGCCGCCTGCCTCAGAAGCTCGCGAGCGAGCCTGCCCCACGCGACGATGTCTTCGGGGATCGCTGCCGTGGGGTCCGCCGCGAGTACGGCACCCTGTTGCCGTCCCGGCCCTCGACATACACAACCTTCCCGTAAATCGCCTCCAGCAGCTTCGCCTTCAAGCGGAACACAGGGGTCATCACACCCTTGGCATCGAGAACAGTCTCTTCCCCCGTCTGCCCGTCCGTGAACACAAAGTCCGGGATATACGTCGCCACAAGTACCTCGTTCACGACCAGCGGATACCTCGGTTTCAACACGAGGTCGCGGATCTCTCCAGCCTTCTTCAGCAACAAAAGCTCCGCGTAGACCTTCGCCTCCAGCTTCGAGTCCATCCTCTCCTGCCCGACCATTGTCTTCACGGCGCGATACTTGTTCCATGCCTTCGGCCTCATTGTCAGCGAGCCCTGTGGGCGGCGTTATGGCAGCGGCGGCAACAGCGAGCGGGACGGCCTTTGTTCGTGTACTCGTAGAGATTCTCCCCCGCGAGTTCGTGGCCGCGCTTGCAGTGAGTCTTCTTTGAGTTGCAATGCCGCCTGCGCTGCACCGCGTCCCTCATGTTGTCGAACTGCGTACCGATGTAGAGGTGGGCCGGATTCACGCACCACGGAACGTCGCACTTATGCAGGACGTATTTGTCTGCGGGTGGCACACCGAACGCTACTTCCCACGCGGCACGGTGCGCCAGCAGGGGACGCCCACCGTTAGTAAGGGTGCCGTACCCATCCTTCTGTAGCACGCCAAGCCACAGGAAGCACCCACTGTTCGGCTCCGGGATCGAACACGACTCAATCACGGTGGCGAGCGGCCGGTGGGCTGGCATCAGCGATTCACGCGGGCGGCGAGGACCGCCTTGTTGTGGGACACGAGGTGAGCGCGGATCTCGTCCGTTACGAACTTGATGATCTCGTCCGCCTCCGGCTTCGTCGCGCTGGCGTCCGCAATCAGGAAGAGCCGGACACGATCGAACTCGGGGGCCGTTACCAGCATCTTCACGGCGTTGTCGAGGCCACGCTGAGTGTTCGGGTTGAGCGGCATCTATCTCTCCAGAACGACCAGCAGGCGCGGTCGCTCGTCACGGCGGCAGTGGACGACCTCGGAGCGGAGCATGAAGACGTGAGCCTTCGGGTCCACGGCGAGGCGTTCCACGAGCCCGTTACGGATGAGTGACCAGGGGCGGGGGAGGGTGGACCGCTCCGACCCCTCCCGCGCTCCGGACCACCAGGTAAAGCCGATCCCGACAGACTCCATCGGGCCGACCGACTCCTCCCGCAGAAGGCCCCACGCCGCGCCGAGGAGGTCGCGGAACGGCTTCCAGCCGCGTGACGTGGGGATTTCCACGGGCACCTCGAACACCAGCCTACGAGGCATCCTCGTCGGCAGGAGGGGGCGGGGTCTGCGGCGGCACCAGACGCTCGATGGCAACGACGTTCCGGCTGGGGACCGCGAAGCGCCGCTCCCCGTTCTGGAGGACGACGGTCAGGTCGCCGTCCGTCGTGACGGTAGAGTCGTCAAAGCGAAGCTCCGTGGTGGTCGTGGCTGTGAAGACGATGCGATGGCTAGGCATTCAGTTCTCCTTCTTCCCCTTGTAGGTGTAGCGGTAGACCTTCCGTCCCCGCCGACTCGTCCCCTGGTAGGTGCAGTCGATCTCGTACCCCTGCGCCCTCAGTTCCGACACGTCGGTCGCTGGGGCCATACTGGCGGTGAACCCTTGGAGTTCTGCGGTGGTAGCCCCGGGCCGCCCTGCGGCGCGGAGGAACATCAGGCACTTTCGGAGGCGCGTTGACTTCTCGACCTTGGCCGCGTGCATCATCTACTCCTTCTGTGTGCGTCTACAGGCAGGAACTTGGGGCGTCGCCCCCCCCCCCCCCCCCCCCCCCCCCCCCCCCCCCCCCCCCCCCCCCCCCCCCCCCCGCCCGCC
>Ga0172379_10001522_pt1 | contig 45713 bp, 46 predicted proteins | sample GrowelOW334metaG_FD_119756 | JGI IMG/M metagenome (GOLD analysis project Ga0172379, IMG submission 119756) | Groundwater microbial communities from an aquifer near a municipal landfill in Southern Ontario, Canada - Groundwater well OW334 metaG | ecosystem: Environmental > Aquatic > Deep...
AAATGTCTGTTATACATAAAAAATAAGAAAAATTATAAATAGATGTAAGAGCGCGAAGCTCTTCTAAAAATAATGAAGAAGAACTTGAAAATAAAAAATTCTAAAGCAGAACTTACTATCTGGTAATAAGTATACCAGTCGTAGCTCATTTATACAACAGACGATGCTAAAAGTACGAATGGTTATACCCGTAGGGTACTGACCTTACGGTTTCGGGGTCGGTGTCAAAGTCGGAGTGACTGTTGGACTTAAAGTTGGTGTCTCTGTTACAGCTTTTGAGGGAGTCGGAGTAGCTTCTTCAAATATTTTTCCTCCTGTCACAATTACAATATCAAACTCGCTGTCTGCGCCAAGATTCGGCGAAACAACCGTAATTTTTTCAAATGTAGGTCCCAACGCTGATTTAATATTATTGACAATTTCTTCAAAATTATCCCGTGCCGTAATAGAAGTGGTTGTATTGTCAAATTTTTCGGCGTTGCCGGTTTTAATATTATCAGCACTATATCCGGCTGATTCAAGAGCTTTTACGACAACTCCTGCCTGTCCCGGAGTACCCGTACCATTGATTACTTGAATTTTTACAGTAGATTTTTCTATCTTTGGTTTTTCTGTCGGAGATGGTCCCTTTTCTTCTACGACTACATCTTTTTTTTCTTCAACTTTTTTTGGTTGTTTCATCAGGACAAAACCTCCAATAAGCGCTGCCAAAACAATAAGACTAACAATAAGCCCCGTCATTGGTTTTTTGTTTTTTGGCTGAGGAGACGAATTTGAATAAGGAAAAACTGCTTCTTCCATATAAGTTATATCTTACATTATAACCCCTTCTTTTCTGGCGTCAACCTCAAAATTAATTAACCCTTCATCATGGTCAACAACATTTTAAATTTTTTATTTGCCTTAAGAGAATGAGGACTTTCGGACGGCATATGAATTATTTCTCCTGCCTTCACTTTATATAAAATACCTGAGACCATTATGTCTGCCTCTCCATCGACTATGTAAACCAAAGCGTCAAAAGGGGTTACGTGTTCACTCAATCCTTGTCCTTGAGCAAAAGCAAATAACGTCACGGTACCTGCTTTATTTTTAAATATTTCCTTACTGACAACCGACCCTTCTTGATAGTTAATATTTTTGTTTAAGGAAAAATGAAGATCGGATTTATTCATTTTTTTATTATATCAAACTTCAATAAATTCCTGCGTGAAGCGTGGGACGCCGTTGGAACTTTTTACGTTCAATTACAAATTAATAATTTTACTTAAGTTTGCTTATTTTGTTTTAATTTTTTTGATAGATATACGATTTTATATGAATAACCTCGATTACGTAAAAAATTAATTGTTTTTATATAATCTGGAATAGAATCAGAATCACAAAACATACCTATTCGTTTTATTGAACTTGCTCCGTTTTCTGTAGCTATTTTTTCTGATTCATCTAATAATAATTTGCCGATTCCTTTTCCTCTTTTTGAAGAATTTACTCTAAAATCTTCAAGTAGAGCTGTCTTTCCTACGATTAATGTTATAGCTCTTCCAACAACCTCTCCGCTCATATGAGCTAATAAATGAATACTTCCCCGGCCTTTCCCTTCATTTGTGATTATTGCTTGTTCTGACACTCTGTAATTATACAAAGTTTTTTTGATTATAGTTTATAAGTTTTCCAAGAATATTTCGACCGTTCTGGAGAGACATAAGCATATTTTATTCCACTTATATTCGGTTTCCAAAATGAATATATAAAACCTAATGTTTTGTCTAAATCATATTCCTTGCAAGTAGCTATAGAAACATCAATAAGATTATGTTCGGGGTAATAATAAAAAGATGTATGAGAATGGTCTAATATCGAAAGAATATTTTTTGCATTTGGCTGCGTCCACCACATATATGCATTCCAATCTCTTGGCTTAAATTTTTTATTTGAATAATAAGAAATTAATTTATTTGTCGAATCTGGTGCAATAATCATTGGACCACAAAAAATGTGCATTCCACATTGTGTTGCAAGTTTTATTTGAAAGGATTTAACATTACGAGTCGTAACAATCTTTTTATTAGATGGAATAATTTCTGCTTCTAGCCATGATCTCTTCAATGTTGGAGCAAATATTTTTGCCATTTCGGCTTAGTATATCAAAATTAAATAAGTTATTGCGGAGAGGGGGGGATTCGAACCCCCGAAGACCTTTCAGCCTTATACGCTTTCCAAGCGTACGCATTCGGCCACTCTGCCACCTCTCCTGCCTTGCCTTTAGATATTATATTAAATTAATTTAGAAAGAATTGATTTCTTCTCCAAATAACCTTTTGGACTTTTTAAATAAAATTCTCTTCTATATGCTTCATTTTTATCAATAAAACTTTCCTTGTATACAATTTTCCAAGGCCTAAAAGGTTTGCTTGACTTTGTCCCTCCTTTATTGTGATTTTCTAATCTTTTTACTAAATCTTCCGTCACTCCAGTATAGAATTTTCCTGTTTTTACACTCTTTATTATATAAACGAAAAACATATTAGTATGCATTCGGCCCCCGAAGGGGCCCCTTTGGGGCACTCTGCCACCTCTCCTGACAAATCCTTTCAAATTATATCATTTTGACTATTGGAATTTTTCTTGTAAAATATTATTAGTATGAATCCTTTAAAAACTTTTTTTTATTCTTTTAAAAGATCTCTCTTTGAACCGAAATATTACCAAGATGTTGAAAAGGCCAGTTTTTGGTTTTCATTTAAATATCTTTGGTTTTTGTTATTTATTTTTACCCTGATAAAAACGTTTACTTTTGTCGGACTCTATCTTAAAAGCCGTCCGAAGGTCCAACCGGAAGTAAATAAAATAATGATTTACGCTGAAAATTTTTATCCAAAAGAGCTTAAGTTGGATATTAAAAACGGACAGCTTTCAACCAATGTCCAAGAACCCTACATTTTTGATTTAGAAAAAAAGATTGAGCAAAAACATTTTTTAATTATTGACACCAAGGGATCAATAGAAAACTATCCTTCATATAATACTTATATTCTTGCCACAAAAAATGCCGTTGTCTATCCGTCGGAGTCAAAAAACAACAAGATAGGAGAGACCTCAGTGTTTTATTTCCGCGAATTAAAACAAAATTTTACTTTAGACAAAAAAGTATACGACAACCTGTTAAATATTTTTAAACCGTATGCGCCAAGAGTTAGTCTGTTTGTCGACTGGATAATATTGTCTCTTTCACCTTTTTTTCTGGTTTTTGGCTCACTTTTTTGGACAATCGGAGTAATGGTCATAATTTTGTTTTTAACTTTTTTTGTCTGGATTATAAACTTAATATTCAAAAAAGGGCACAGTTACAATACTTTGTATAAAATGGGAATGCATGCGGTTACCTGGCCGTTAATTTTTAACGAATTTTTAGGATATGCAAAGTCTCCGTTTCCAAGATTTTTTAATTGGATATTTTTAATCTGGATGTTGATAATTTTATTCATAAAAAAAGATAATAAAACTAAGTAAGCAACCTCAAATTTGACCTCTTTTTTGATATAATGTCCTTATTTTGCCGGGGTGGCGAAATTGGCAGACGCGCAGGTTTTAGGAACCTGTTCCCGTAAGGGATTGGGGGTTCAAGTCCTCTCCCCGGCACCATGAACATAAAAAAAGAATTAATTATCGGAATAGTTGGCTCAATCTTGGTTGTTGGAATGACTTTTTTTTATGCTAAACAATATAAATCAAACATTTCAAATTTATCAGTAAATAATGTCGGAAGCGGACTCTCCGCTAATACCAATTCGTCACCAAAAGCAATTACGTTAACAACGGCTGAAGTTTCAAAACACAGCACCTCAACAGACTGTTGGTTTATTATTAATAACTCCGTATATCAAGTAACGGAATATCTAAACGCTCATCCGGGTGGAGCTTCAATCATGATTCCTTATTGTGGAACAGACGCAACGGTTGCCTACGATACCAAAGACGGCCGTGGCTCTCATTCTTCAACAGCAGCTCAGGACTTAGCTTCATTAAAACTTGGTAATTTAAACGGCGCGATTAATTCTCAAACTGTTAATATTATTAAAAGCCCCTCAGGAACAAGAAGAGGAGGAGAATTTAACGATGATTAAGCTATATTTGTTTTCTAAATCAATTCATAGGTTGCTCGTAATCATTATTTCAGTGATTGGGTTTATTATGTCCATTACCGGAATATTATTAAAATATACTTATTTAACGACAAAATTCAGTTTTTTAAACTTAGGTCAAATCCGCTATATCCATAATAATCTCAGTCCATTTTTTACAATTGTTCTCTTGCTTATGGTTGCCACTGGAATCATTATGTATATGTTTCCACTCACAAGAAATAAGTAAATCTGATAAAATAGTCCTATGTCAATTTGGACGTATTCTTTATTGAGTGTTACCTTTGTCAGTTTGTTGTCTTTACTGGGGGTTTTTACTCTTGGGATTCAAGAAAAAAGCCTTAATAAAATTCTTATATATTTTGTCAGTTTTTCAGCGGGAGCTTTGTTTGGCGACGTTTTCATTCATCTGATCCCAGAAGTTTTTAAAAATCAGCTAACCGATTATACCTCAATCTATTTTCTTTTGGGAATTGTCATTTCTTTTTTGATCGAAAAAATAATTTATTGGAACGAAAATCATGCTTCGTCTATTTTGGGAAACAAAGTGAAACATTTTGTGTTTATGATATTGCTAGGAGACGGAATTCATAATTTTATTGATGGTCTGGCAATCGGAGCCAGTTTCCTGGTTAGTATCCCTGTCGGAATTGCCACAAGCTTGGCTGTTATACTCCACGAGATCCCTCATGAGATAGGAGATTTTGCTGCTTTAATTCATGGTGGTTTGGATAAAAAAAAGGCAATTTTTTATAATTTTATATCCGGTCTTACGGCCATATTAGGAACTATTTTTGCCTTAAGTTTAAGTCGCTCCGTTTCCGGAATAAATAATTTTCTGGTACCCTTTGCTGCAGCCAACTTGATCTATATTGCGGGAACAAATCTCATACCCGAACTTCATAAAGAAACCCAACTAAAAAAAGGCATTATTCAAATTTTTGCATTTATTTTAGGAATTACAATTATGTACGTACTGTTATTCTTAGGCTAAAATGTTATGAACAAAAAGACGATAATAATTTCAGTGGTTTCCATCCTCGGAACTTTCTTGCTTTTATACGGAGTTTATAAACTTATCAATCAACCTGTTCAAACCGATTTTCCTCAAGTTAAACAATTAAAAGCCAATGATCACATCAAGTGGTCTCCTGAAAAGAAAAATATTTTAGTCGAGTATAGCGATCTTCAATGCCCTTCTTGTAAAAATGCCCACCATATATTGAGAACTATTGAGGCGTCAGGTAGTGCAGATTTTGAGATAACTAAGAAAGTTACTTTTGTCTTTAGATATTTTCCTCTTTATCAAATTCATGACAAAGCTTATTTGTCTGCTTACGCCGCCGAAGCTGCCGGACTTCAGGGAAAATTTTGGGAAATGTCAGACCTCTTGTTTGCTAATCAGCAAACTTGGTCAATAAGCAACGATCCGCTAAAAGAATATTTTCTAAAATATGCTGAAGATCTCAAACTAAACGTTGACCAATTTTCAAAAGATATAAATTCAAATAAGGTAAAAGACCGGATTAACCAAGATTTGCTGGAGGCAGGGCAAATAGGTATCGATTCAACTCCAACCTTCTTTTTGAATGGAAAAAAAGTTGATGTAAGTTCGTTTGATGAGTTAAAAACATTATTAAAAAGTCTCTAAGTTCAAAAGTGGTTAATAATCAAATTTCCTGCAAACAAATAATAGTCAATGATCTTCTTATAAATTATTATTATTTTTTGCCGAAAAAAAAGTCTAACAGTAAAACCGTAGTTTTCCTTCATGGTTGGGGGGTCGATAGTCAGCTTTGGTTTAAGATTGCACCGACTTTAATTAAAAAAAATTATTCCTTGTATTTTATCGATCTTCCCGGTTTTGGCCAATCACAAATTCCTCCGGAATCATTTAATCTTGATCAATATAAAGATATAGTCTTAAAACTTATTGAGAGATTGAGTTTAAAAAATGTGGAAGTTGTCGGACATTCTTTTGGAGGAAGTGTAGCAATTAAACTAGCTTTAAACGATCCTCATCCTTTAGAGAAACTTGTTCTAGTCAATGCGGCCGGGGTTAGACATCCCTCAATTTCAAAAAAATTTAAAGCAGTCCTGGCAAAAATTATAAGGCCTTTATTCTTTCCTTCTTTTATGCAACCTGTTCGCGCAAAACTTTATCAATTGATCGGCTCCGAATATTTAAATAATCCTTCCATGTCAAAGGTTTTTACTCAAGTCGTTTCAGAAAATCTAATGCCCCTTTTATCAAAAATTAACATTCCTACCTTAATAATTTCGGGCGACAGTGATAAAGTTACTCCGGTTGCACATGCCCAAGAAATGAACAAAAAAATAAAGGGTTCAAAGTTAGTAATTTTGTCCTCAGGACATTTCGGTTTTCTTGATCAATCCGATGAGTTTGTTAAAGTATTAACAAAGTTTATATGAAACTTTACAACCCGCTAAGATTTTTTTATTTTCACTTACTTCTTCTTCAATTGGAGGAGTATGACTTGGTTCGATTTATGAAAGCTATTGTCAATACCAAAGGTATTCCTCCCAGCCGTGATTTTCGCAAGCCTTTAAAATATACTTTAAAAATAAAGCTTATTAAGGCCTTAAGTTCAATTTTAATTCTACTTTTAGCCATTATTCTTAGTAACTTCTTTTCTATAAATTCATATAAAATGATCTCTTTAGTCTTTCTATTTGCCCTAGGACTATATTTTAGTTACATTTTTTTGATCATAGTTAATGTTTTGCTTCTTCCTATTGATGTTTTTATTAAAGAATTATTGGTTTTTTTAGCAAAAAATAAGATAAAAAAATTGAAAAATCTAAAAATTATCGGTATTGCGGGCAGTTATGGAAAAACCGGTATGAAAGATTTAATCGCAACTGTTTTGTCCGAAAAATATCAGCTAGTTAGGACCCACGAAAGTATCAATACTCCTATTGGAATTGCCCAAACGATTTTAAAAGAAGTTGACGATAAAACTGAAATACTAATTGTTGAAATGGGGGAATATTATAAAGGAGATATCAAAAATATTTGCTCGATAGCCCATCCTCAAATTGCAGTAATCACGGGAATTAATGAGGCTCATTTTGAGCGCCTAAAATCGATTGATAATAGTGTCAAGACTATTTTTGAGATTGCCGAAAACATGAAGTCCGGTGGAATATTACTTTTAAATGGTCAAGATAAAAATATAAAAAATAACTACAAAAAATTTATTACCAACCAAGAAGTATATTTTTATTCGGCAAAAGGAAAGATTGAATTTAACGAAGACGCTCCCGGATACATTTACCAAAAAATATTTTTTCCTCTATTAGGACAATATAATTTGGACAAAATTGACGGTGCGATTTATTTAGCAAAAAAACTTGGATTAACGGATCAGGAGATCAAAGCCGGTTTGAAAAAAATAAAAACTCCGGCTCACCGGTTGCAGCCGGTTTTAAATCGCGAGAATAATATCCTTGTTATTGATGATAGCTATAATGGCAACCCTGACGGAGTAGAGGAAGCGATAAAAACTTTATCTTTATTTAAAAAGAGAAGAAAAGTTTTTGTAACTCCCGGATTAGTTGAAATCGGGGAAAAAAACAGGGAAGTCCACCGGAGGATTGGTGAAAGATTAAACGACGTCGTGGATTTAGTAATTCTGATCAAAAATTCAGTGACCCCTTATATTGAAGAGGGGTTAACAAAAAATGGTTTTAGCAAGGAAAGCGTTCTTTGGTTTGACTCGATGATGGAAGCACAAAATAATCTTGGGAAAAATTTAAAAGCAGGCGATGTGGTGTTATTTCAAAACGACTGGCCGGATAATTATGTATAATAGTAACTATGAAAACAATCGGCGTTTTCTTCGGAAGCAGATCTCCAGAACATGATGTCTCCATTCTCACCGGACAACTAATTATTTCCGGTTTAAAGAAATGCGGATACAATGTCATCCCTGTTTATATTGACAAAAAAGGGAAATGGTATTCCGATGCGAGACTTTCCTCAATAAAATTTTTTACCCAAAACCAGACAAACCTAGATAAAAAACTTGAGGCGTTCAATATTGACTTTAATAAATCAACAGGGAAAATAGTTAAACAATCAGGGTTTCTAAAAAGTAACGCTGTTTTTGATATTGCTTTCCCTGCTTTTCACGGTCAAAATGGAGAAGACGGAACTTTTCAAGGGTTATGTGAAATACTAAATGTTCCTTATGTCGGCTGCGATGTTGCTTCTTCTGCCTTGACGATGGACAAGGTTCTAACAAAGATGATCTATAAAGCTAATAACATTCCCACGGTTGATTTTATTTACTTCAATTTAAATGAATGGAGGATAGATAAGAAAAATGTTATAGAAAAAATTAGACCATTAAACTGGCCGGTTATTATCAAACCCGCCAGACTAGGTTCTTCAATCGGTATTTCCAAAGCAAAAAATCAAAAGGAACTGGAATTTGGCATTGAAGTTGCTCTTCATTATGATGAAAAAGTTATTGTGGAAAAGGCCGTAGAAAATTTGATGGATTTAACTTGTTGTGTTATCGGAAATGATGATCTGACCCCTTCACTTCTTCAAGAATCAGTTTTTGAAAGCGGATTTTTTTCCTACGAAGAAAAATATTTGAAAGGCGGCGGGACTCAAACGGGAAATGCTACTCAAAGTATTATTATTCCTGCACGATTGGACAAAAAAATTACAAAAGAAATTCAGGACGCTGCAGTTAGCGCATACAAGATTATTGGCTGTTCCGGAATTGCCCGAATTGACTTTCTTTACGACAAAAAGTCTAAAAAATGGTTCGCTAATGAGATTAATACTTTGCCCGGAACCCTATATCATCATCTATGGAAAAAATCCGGAGTTCCTTTTGAAGAATTATTGAAGAAATTAATCGGTTATGCCGAAGAAAAATACCAAAAGAAAAAACAGATTACCTATACTTTTAATTCTAATATTCTGACTCAAGCTTCATCAAACAAACTTTCTTTAAAGGGAGTATAAAGTTTACCCTTCAAGTCGTGCAAATTGGCCAGTTTCCCTGGATTTAGAAAACATAAAGCGAAAAAATATTACCGCACAAATTAGGAAAATAACATTAAGTATGACGGCACGCCAGATGTCCAATGTTATAACTTGCCCACTTAAACTTTTTCGCATTGCTTCAAAAACATGGGTTGGGGCTAACAAATAAGCAATGCTTCGAAATGGCTGAGGTAGAATCGCTACCGGATAGATCACTGCCATAAGCGGTTGAAAAATATTTATGAGACCCCAGGCAAACGCGGCTACTTTTGTTCCGAATCGGAAAATTAATCCGAGCATAACAACCCCAAATGAAAACCCAAATATAACAAGATTTATAAAAATAAAAAACATATTAAGAAACCCAACTGAAAATATATTTAGTTGAAAAATAATCAAAGAAAAAATGCTTGTAAGCATTAAAACAATTAGCCCCTTAATTGTTCCCGATATTGCAAAGAAAAACAAATATTCTTTAATCGAAATTGGAGATATAAAAATATTTGTCAGATTTCGAGACCATACGTCCCACAAACATCCGACTCCAACAGAATATTGAGCGACGTTTATTACTTGCCATAAAATCATTCCCGCCAAAACTTGATCAGCTATTATTTTGCCGGTTGAACCAGTTAGATATAAAGCCATATACCCAAAGACAATTACTGTAAACAAGGGAAACAGTATAATGTCATTAAAGATTTCAAATGAATGTTTGGTTATGAATATTTCATGTAAAAACATTGCTTTAATTCTATTGAAAGACATATTTTTCTCCTCTGGCAATTTGTAAAAAGACATGTTCGAGAGTCGGTTTTTTAACTTCAATATCTGTCATCCAAATCCCTTCTTTACTTAAATCAAAAATAATTTTTGGGAGGGTCTTTTCTTCTGTTGTTATATAAACAACGTGAGCTCCGTCAAATCGATGATCTAAATGTTCATTTTCCAAATATTTAATTATGACGTCCTTTTTATCGTTAAATGTCAAACGTAGTTGAGCTATTTGAATCCGCTTGGTTAAACCAAGAGGGGTATCATGAGCAACGATCAGACCTTTATCCATAAAAATTACTCTGTCGCAAATTCTTGTTACTTCAGACATATTATGACTTGTGTAAAGAATAGTTATTGGGCGCTCTTTACGTAATTCTTCAATAAAAGTTAATGTTTTGTCGGCGATATCTGGATCAAGTGATGCCGTGGGTTCATCCATGAGAATTATTTTTGGATCGTTAATTAGGGCTTTTATAAAATTTGCTCTTGTTTTTTGTCCCGTTGAAAGATCGAAGTAACTTTTATAAATAAAATCTTCCATCTCAAAACGATTAATTAATTTTTTAATTTTTGGAATATAGTTTTCGACATTATATAAATTTGCAAATACCTGAAGGTTTTCCCAAACGGAATTTCTTCCTTGAAGATTATTAAAAGCAGAAGTGAAATTTAGACGACTTAAACAATATTGTGAATGTTTAAAAAAGTCTTTTTCAAAATAATGGATCGTTCCACTTGTTGGAGTTGTTATACCTAACAGCATCTGAATCGTAGTGGTTTTTCCGGCACCGTTTGGTCCAAGAAATCCCAATATCTCTCCTTCACGTAAATCAAAGGAGATATTGTTGACGGCGGTAAATGCTCCAAATTTTTTCGTTAGGTTTTTAACCTCCAGAACAGCCATAAATCATTATATCACGGAGCGTTTGCTATAATAGAAACATGATTGATATTCTTAAATCTGCCGCTACCGAAGCTGGGACTATCCTTTTAAAATACTATAAGAAGAACTTGACGTTAAACTATAAGACTTCCCACAAGGATTTTTATACTATAGCAGATGTTGAAAGCCAAAAATTAATTAAGGAAACAATTACCAACCTTCTACTTAAAAAAGGTATTAATGAATCCGATATCGGATTCATTGGCGAGGAAAAACTATCATCCGGTAATAATAAAAAGCATCTGTTTGTCATTGATCCACTTGACGGAACAGTTAACTTTGCCTTCGGGTTCGACTTTTTCAGTATCTCAATTGCTTATTTTTACGACGGCAAATTAACCGCCGGTATGGTTTACCAGCCAACCAATAAAAAATATTTTTATGCATCCTTGGGCAAAGGTGCTTTTGTCAACGGAAAACCTTTAAAGATGACTTATAAACCTTTAAAACAGTGTCTCTTAAGCGGTCTCATCAGTTCGAGGCCTGAGATCTATACTGATCTATTCAAAACATATCAAAAAATCTATCCTCACGTGGCTGGATACCGAAATCTTAATTCCATGGCTATTGATAACTGTTTGCTCTCAGAAAATGTCTTTAACATCGTCGTTAATGCTCACACGTTCATTTGGGATATCTCGGCAACAAAACTAATTATCGAAGAATCTGGAGGCACCATGATTGATTTTAAAGGCTTGCCAATCAACTTTGATCTTAATCACCCTCAGCTGGCATATAATGTTATCTCCTGCCATCCAAGACTAAAAAACGAAATTTTGAAGTTTTTTTAACTTTGTAACACTCCTCTCATCCCAAAAAGAATAGGGAAGTCCTGCCAGATAAATTGCTAATTAATAACTTTAGGTCTTCATAATAATATAAATTGTAAAATTTAATAGGGGATTCGTCTCAATAAAAACCGCCAAAGGGTCACTAGCCATAACAGGGAATAATTGGGGATTAATTACAGATTAATTAAAAATTAAATTATTAAAAAAAATTAATTATTGTCAATTTAGATTGTTATAACAACGTGCCACTTCTCTTCTTCCAACCGTGCTTAACGTCGTAAAAGCTTCATTTTACGACGTTATATGTATTCCTTCCTCCGACTATACATATCCATTAATATGTCAATTGGCCAAAATACGATTTTTTTGTAAATACCTCCTGGGGAACAAAGATACGGGCTTCTCCCGAATTACCGGTTAATAACCCGTTAACTCGTAAACTCTCTAACAATATTCTCAACGCATAATTGGCTTATGTTCATCACTTCTCTCGTAAATAATCAGGTAGTCTAATATTTAGCGCGTTTTAAAGTCCTAAACTATCTTTTTTGAGGCTAAAAGTATCAGAAACAGCATGTGTCTGCTTGAGGAGTAATGACGCATATCACTATTTAGATTGTAATAATAGTCTAAATCGCTATTATCAAGGCTAAATATTTTATTAAATGAATTTAATATAGTCATATTTAGAGCGTATTTATAGTCCAAATAAGAAACATTGAGGCTGTTTTCTTCCCTAATATGTCTCTCTCTAACACACGATTTAGATTGTTATATCAATATATTTAATAATATTAGCTTCATTTTTTCTTTATTATCCACATAATAGAAGCATACTATCTGGAGTATAGAGACAATCAATTCCTCTATTTTAGCCTCAATTAATTTACTAAATACTTTATAAACTTTATAACTTTATGAGCTAATAAACTCGTTTAATAACCCTATAGTATTTTCACGACCGTACGCTAATTACTATAGGTTATATATTCACGTTCGTGAAAATTGTGCTCCCCTCTCCCCGACTTCGCCCACCGCAGTTATTACCAACTCAAAGATAATAAAGTAATAATTATGACGAAAATTAATACACCCACGTACTCCCGGACAGTTTCTTTAAATAATTTTTGATCAATATAGTGACTGATCATTCCTGTTATGCTGTAGTAACTGGCTGTCATAAACAATGAATATACCGACACTTTCATAGGAACAAAAGAAACTATTAGGCCGATTTCCGCTAATAAAAGGGCTACAAATAATGAATAAAATAAAATTTCTCTTTCCATATATTTATTAAGTCTGATTGCCCAGAAAAGCTGTAAACTCAATAAAAAAGCGCATATTCCCGCTCCGATTATATTAATCAAAAAATTGTATCTGAAAGAAAAAAGAACGTTATAAAATAAAAATGAAACGACCGCTTGATAAAAAAAATTGATTGAAAAAGCAGCTCTATATAACTGTAGATTCTTCTCTACTCCGATATTAAATATATTGGCACAAAGCAAAACAGCATAGATCGATACTTCATAAATAAAAATAAACGGTAAACGGGTTAACCATCGGCCTGGAAAAAGAAAATAAAACAAATAAAAGAATAAGGTTATTAATATAGGCATTATAAATAGCCCAAACCATCCAAATTTTTTTATTCCTTCCAATAATGAAAAATAGCTTAAAAAGTAAGAGACAATAATAAAAATTGCTAAGAATAAAGGTGCTTTATCAAAATTAAAAAAGGTTGAAAAAAGCATCAATAAGCCTAAAATTAAAACAGAGATTACTAAGCGCAATCGTTTATCAATTTTTATGGCTTTTTTTTCAAAAGAATGTCTTAAGGCTTTAATTCTGAACATAATAAATTAACCAAAATTAGTATATACTCTATGAACATCATCTAAAGATTCTAAGGCTTCAATAAGATCTATAACTTTTTTTTCTTTATCTTGGTCAAGCATAACTGAAGTTGTTGGTAAATAATCTATTTCTGCTAAATCGTATTTAATATTATTTAGATGAGCTTTTAACAAGCCAAAATTACTAAAAGGAAAGAATACGAAGAAATGACTCTCGTCATCTTTAATGTCAAAAGCCTGTAATTCATCTCCTATCTTAAAAACTGCTTCTTCATTGACTTCTGTCTTCATAAAACTAACAAAGGCGCACTTTTTGAAAAGATATGAAACGGAACCGGGAGTACCTAATTTACCAGAATTTTTTTCCAACATATTTCTGATCTCCGAAGAAGTTCTGTTTGAACTATCTGTTGTCGTTAGTATTAGTAAAAAAATACCATATGGACCAAAGCCTTCGTAAAGTACTTCTTTAAGCATTATCTTATTTGGCCCAAACCCTTTTTCTATTGCCCTCTTTATATTTTCCTTCGGCATATTGGCCGATTTAGCTTTATCTATCGCCAGACGAAGTTTGACATTGTTATCCGGATCAATTATTCCTCCTCCTTCTATGACCGCAATCGTGATTAAATGAGACATTTTAGCAAAAACATTTGCCTTTATTTTGTCATTTAGACCCTTTTTTCTTTTTATATTCGCCCATTTTGAATGTCCAGACATATCTCTCCCAATTATACTTGACAATTAGCAATTTTAAAATATACTTGGGTACAATGAAAGACACCTCTAATTTTGAAAAACAGGCAATAAATTATGCAATGAATGGCCAATGGATTGAAGCAATTGATTTTAATGAAAAAATTATTAAGATTGACAAAAAAAATATCGAAGCATACTTAAGATTAGGTTTTGCCTATCTCCAAACTAATAAAATTAAAAAGTCAAAACAAAGTTATTTAAAAGCCCTAAAAATTCAACCAAACAATAATTTTGTTAAAAAGAATCTTGAAAGATTAAAAATATTAGAATCAAAAAAACTATCATACTCAAATACAACGCCACTCGACCCTCTTCTTTTCGTTGACATTCCAGGAAAAACCAAAACGATAAACCTTGTTAATTGTGGCCCAAAAAGTGTTTTGGCAAAGCTAACGGTTGGACAGAAAGTTTTTTTGGTCAATAAGAAAAGAAGGGTTGAAATAAGAACGGAAAATAAAGAATATGCGGGATGTCTCCCGGACGATATTTCAAAGCGGTTGGCAATATTTATAAAAAATGGCGGCGTTTTTTCCGTCTATATTAAGGAGACCTCTTTAAAACATACTACCGTCCTTATTAAGGAAGAGAAAAAAGGCGCCAAAATGACAAGGTTTATTGCTTTTCCTACAAATACCAACAGCAATCTTTATCGTTTGGAAAATTCAGCCGGCGAAGAAATAAACGAAGAAGATACCGAAGAAATTAGTTTGCTCGACTTAGAAAAACTTGCTGAAAATTTGAATAACGAAGAAAAAGAATATCTTCCTTTCGACCAAGAAGAAAAACAGGAAGAGTCTGAAGATTAATTCCGCTTTGTGCGGTAATGAACTACTTTGTTTTTGAAAAAAATTATTTTTCCCCTGACTTTTTTTCCTTGTACAAGACGGTTGATTTCTGACGGAATATTAAAGTCCTTCATTGAACGAAGAGCCAGAATAAAAGCAATGACAAAAATTATTGCAAATGTTAGGGCCATAAATGACTAAATAAACAAATAATAAAATAATTAAATAAATAAAAAAATGAATTAAATGTATTTGATCATTTATACATTTAATTATTTATTTCTTCATTTGTTTATTTGATTATTTTAACATTTAATTCACTGCCCATTCCTTCTCCAAGTCCCCTAACTCCAAAATTATATCAGATACTGTCGTTTCCCCTACTTGAGTCCGACATTTAAAAAATTCTGCTAAACGCTCAAAAGTTTTTGTTATTATTATTTTCTTATCAGCGATTAATAAACAGCCAGAATTTTTTTTACCTTGATCAGATAAATCTACCACACGAATCCCCTCCCCTTCAATCATCTGACCAATTAATTGAGCGGTCTTATAGCTGTTTGTATAGACAATTTGTACGTTTATATCATACTTTCTATAGGTTCTTTGAAAAAAACTTCCTTGAAACTTTTTATAAAAGAGATTATAGTCAAAAATATTGTTATCACCTTCTAATTTGAATGGGCTCAGATCTATTGATTGGAAGTTTTCTTTATTGTTGGTTGAGAAAATATATACAAGAAAAAGCTTGTCAATTAGGTTTGCATTAGAATCTGTTAAAAGAATTTCCATAAAGGTAGGCATTGGTCTTAAATTAAAATCGTCATAATAAACTACGGTTTTTTTTTGATAAAAATACAAGTCAACAAAAGTTGAGGTGGCTGCTGAAAAAGTTTTTTTAAATATATCCGGTTTCTTTTCCAAACTGGCTAATTTACCGATTGCTCCGATTATATATTTGTCATATCCTCCAGGAACAGTTACTTTCAAGGAATTTGAGAAAGATAAAAGATAATTAACGTTTTTCCGATCTAATGAATAGAAACGGGTTTTCTCTCCATAAAAAACGACATTAATCTTATCTCTACCCTTTAGAAAAACAGAGGATGTAATCGATTTAAATAAATAATAGAACAAGCAAATAAGAAGAAAAATAAAAATAACACTACTTCTCTTTGATAGTTGATATTTAATATTTGATATTTTGTTACGATATACCATGTTCTATTTTTAATCTTTTGATCTTATTAATAATGTCTTCCTTATCCAACTTATGCCAAAGATATATTTTTTTAATGATAGAAAGCGAAGCTTCAAACTCCGGCTGAACTACCAAATCAACTCCAAGATCCTTCATTCGAGCCTGATCTCTTTCTTTATGGACCCGACTGATTATATATAGTTTTCGATTAAGTTTTCTTGAATTCAAAATTATTGCTTCTTGAATGTTTTTTTCAGGAAGAGCCATTATTAAAATAATCGCATCCTCAACTTGCGCATAATCTAAAATATCGATGTCCGAAGGATCTCCATAAATAATATTTACACCTTGTTTTTTTGCTTTTTCGACGATAAATAAATTGTAATCTATAGCAACATAAGGAATGTTGGCCATCATCAACGATCTACCGATGTAGCTGCCTATTCTTCCATACCCGCAGATTACTACATGATTTTTTATAACCATCTCATCAATTGGAGATTGATTACTATCAATCCTATATGTAATAAAATTTTCCAAAAATGGAAAATATTTCTTAATGAATCCTCTGATTACCCGATATGACTTGTCCTTGTTCTTAATAAAAATTGGAGTTAGAACAAAAGTAATTAGTACTGCTGTAATTACAAAAAGATATTTTTCAAGTGAAACTACTTTACTTAAATAAGCTGATGATATTAAAATGAATGCGTCTTCATCAATTTGAAATAGGTACATCGATAGGCTAAAACTTGTTCTTGAGTGAAATTTTAGAAACAAGAAAACTATTAAAACTATTAATGCTTTTATAACTATGACTCCAATCGTAAATAACAATATCGATGGCAAATAAGGAACTACTAGACGTAGTTCAATATGGCTACCAATATAAACAAAAAAAATTACTCCTAAGAGATTACGGAGCGGTCTAACCTCGGAAAAAATATGGTAATGTTCTATTGTTTGAGCAAGTAATACTCCTGCCACCATAGCTCCGATTAAAGTCGGAATCTTTAATATGATTGATATTCCTACAATAAAAAAAATGAAAACAACAATAAAAAGATCAAACAGCTCCCTAGAAATTCTGGCAATTTTATTAAATATTTTTGGAATAATTTTTTGCCCAAAATAAAATAAGGCAGTAATAATTACGGTCGCTTTAATAAGACCTAATACCGTGTCTTTTATCACCATCCAGACTGAAGCATCCCTACTGGTTATTGATGTAAATATCATTAGATACGGAATGAAGGCGATATCCTGGAAAATTAAAATGCCCATCGCAATTTCACCTACAAATGAAGATTCCTCTCCCCTATCTTGGATTATCTTTGCAACAATAGTCGTTGATGAAGACGAAAGTGCTATTCCTATCAAGAACGATTCAAGAAGTGAAAATTTAAATAATAAGCTTAAAGCAAAGACAAATATCATTGATAAGAAAAGCTGTAATGTCCCTCCTATTATGATAAATTTTTTTAGAATGATTATTCTGGCGAAATTTGTCTCCAAGCCTAAGGTAAAAAGTAAAAATACTATTCCAAAATAGGCAAAACTCGATATTGCCTGACTCGTTGCCATTTCAGGAAATAGATTTCCAATAACCAATCCACCGACTATGTACCCTATTAGAGGCGAAAGTTTGGCTTTTTTTGCAACAATAGCTAATGAAAAAGGGACCGCTAAATATAAGAAATAGTTTAGAACCAAAGATAGTGAAATCTCGCCCATAAAAACGAGTATACTATTTCCTCAATCTTTTTTCACATTCTATACAAAAAGAGGCTTCAGGAATTAATTTTAATCTTGCATGAACGATGGGTTTTTTACATCGTTCACAATAGCCATATTGATTTTTATTGATCTTTTTTAATGCGTTATCGATGTCACCTATTCTTTTTTTCATATCCTTAATTTCGGCTTCTATCGTATCATGGCCGACTTGTTCCCGGACATCGGTATCTACGGCAGCATTATCTGAAGCGTGCTCAGGATCGGCAAAAGGATCGTCTTTTTTAAGCTCATCAATCTGATTGAGGTTTTTTCTCCTTTCCTCCTCTAACCTTTTTTTTTGCTCCGATACGAACTGTTTCGAAAATTTTTTGTCCATAATTTTTTATAAAACTTAAAATCCCGTTCCTAAAATAATATACAAAGTGGAAACTTATTGTCAACAGAATTATTAATGAAACTAAAAAGTCTAAACTTTGACCAAAGTAGTATAAACGATTGTCTTTAATTTTGTCAAACAGAAAAATAGTTAAGGCTAAGAACCATAGAAAAAATTTTAAAAGAAAACCTTTATAGTACCTTTCCTTTCTTATTTCAAATAATATTTTGTACGAGATAAATAAACCCGCTATTAACATCAACCCTTCGTATAATCCAACTAAATGTCTAAACCCGTCAAAACCAACGTATTTAATTTTAAATAAAAAATTTGTTTTTATTCCAACTTCCACTCCGGAAAAAAAAGCACCGATTTTACCAAAAGCTAAAGCTACAAAAAGAGGTGTGATAAAATAGTCAATCGAGTCGCTAAAGTTTAGTTTTCGTGAATTTAAAAATAAATACAAAATTAAAAGTCCTCCAAAGATAGATCCGTAAAATGATATTCCAGGATATCCGTTTATTAAAACAAATTTTAATATATTAAAACCAAATTCCCTAAAATTTAACAATACGTAGACCAGTCTTCCAAAAAAAATAGCTCCGAAGATCGACATAAATAATCCATCAAAAATATCTTCCTCTTTATAGGATGTCAACCGGATGTTTTTCCACAATAAATAAATTGCCCAGAAAAATCCCAGAACTAAAAAAACTCCAAAAGTATAAATTTTCAAAAAGCTAACATTTAATAATACCGGTAACATAGTTTTTAGTATAATTTATTGTTAATAAAATCTCAACTTATGAAAAACAAGTTTGCGTTTATTCTAATTTTATTGTCAGCATTCTTTATACGTATTTTCAGCCTAAATTGGGATCAAGGATTCCACCTTCATCCGGATGAAAGAATGTTAATAATGGTTGCCGATAGAATTAATTTTTTTAGAAATCTAAATCCTGATTTTTTTAATTACGGCAGTCTGCCTATTTACCTCCTAAAGGGATTTTCTCAAATGATCGATTTTTTATTTCACAAAAATTTGGCTAATTATGCGGGAATGCTTCTGACCGGAAGAAGTTTGGCAGTTTTTTTTGATTTGATTACAATTTGTACAATTTATAAAATCGGACAGTTTTTATTTAAGTCAAATAAAATTGCTTTATTTTCAAGTCTTCTTTATGGTATTGCTTTTTTTCCTATTCAAAACTCTCATTTCTTTGTTGTTGATGTTTTGTTAAATACCTTTATCACGGGATTGATTTATATCCTCCTAACTTATTTTAAGTCTCCTTCAATGAAAAAAATTTTTATCATAAGTTTAGTCTTTGCCGCTATGATGGCAACAAAGTTCACATCTGTAATATTTTATCCAATAGTGATTGGTGTTCTTGTTTTTAAAAACTTGAAAAAATGGAGAAATTTGTTTTTTGGTTTATTAATTTTTCACTATTCATTTTTCATTTTTCATTTTCTTTTCATGCCTTACGCTTTCATTGAATACGTTAAATTTATTTCCGATATTAAAGCGCAGGTAATGATGAACTCTAATCCTTATGTTTTTCCCTACACTTTGCAATATGTTGGGACAATCCCCTATCTTTATTACCTTAAAAATATTTTTTTGTGGGGGCTGGGACCGATTATTACATTACTAAGTATCGCGGGGTTTTTAATCGTTGTAAAATTTTCAATTTCCAATTTCCAATTTTCAATCAAATCTAAATTTTTGAATATTAGATTTCAAATTCTTTTTTTTATATTTTATTTTTTATATTTTTTAGTTATCGGGCGCTCCTCAGTCAAGTTCATGCGCTATATGTTGCCGCTTTACCCGTTTTTCGCAATCCTGGCTGGCTTCGGACTTTATAAACTTTATGAAGCTTGTAAACTCTTAGCCTATGCATTCATTGCCTGCGCCTTATTATGGTCTTTTATGTTTTTGAATATCTACTCTTTTCCCCACACAAGAATATCAGCGACGGATTGGATTCTAAAAAACATACCGGAAGGATCGACGTTGGCTGTTGAACATTGGGATGACCGGGTTCCAACCTATGGCGGAGAAAAATATCAATATCAGGAATTAACCCTTTACGATCAGCCGGATGATGAAAATAAGTGGGAAATTATAGATCAAAAATTACAAAAATCCGATTATATTATCATTGCTTCAAACAGACTTTATGTACCGTTGCAAAAATTAACTGACTGTAAAAAATATAAGGTCTGCTATTTAAAAACTGCTGAGTATTATCAAAAATTATTTTCTAACAAGCTGCATTTTAAGAAAGTCGCAGAATTTTCTTCATATCCTAATTTTCAATTTTTAAATTTTAAATTTCAAATTAGCGATGATTCCGCTGATGAATCCTTTACGGTATACGACCATCCTAAAATTTTAATTTTTAAAAAAAGTGAATAAATTTTTTAAATTTATTAAAACTGATTTTTTTATAATATTTTTTTTATTAATTATTTCCGGCATTCCAAGACTAGTATTATTGGATAAAATCCCGCCTGGAATTCACGGTGATGAAGGTTTGACCGGAATAATAGCAAGAGAAATATTGTCAAAAGGTTCAGTTCCATCCTACGTGGCTGCAGCTGCAGGAATTCCATCCGGCTCAATCTACCCGACAGCTTTAATATTTAAAATTTTTGGAGAAAATATATTTCTGTTGAGAGTTTCTCCTGCAATTGCCGGGATATTAACAATTATTGCTTTTTACGTATTTCTTAGATTATTTTTTAACAAGAAAGTTTCCATATTAACGACTATTGCTTTTAATTTTTCGCTTATTCACATCCATTATTCAAGAATTGCGTATAACGTTATATATCTACCGCTTCTCCAATTAATGTCACTTATTTTTTTTATTTTATACCGAAGAAAAAATAATTCGCTTTTTATTATTCTAAGCGCAATTTTTGCAGGATTTGGTTTTCATAGTTATCATGTTTTTATTTTATTTCCTCTCTCTCTTATCTCTTTACTCGTAGTTGATATTTACCGATATAAATTTTCTTTTCTAAAAATTAAGCAGTTATTTTTATTTATTGTTTTTTTTGGTATTGTCAGTTTTCCTATTTTAAAAGTGATGGTTTTTCAGCCTGATTTTTATTTCAGTCATGTAAAAACTTATAATATTTTAAATGAAAATAATGTAAAAAATAAAGTCGACTTTATTAATAAATCGAAATTAATTTTGAAAAACGGTTTTGAAAATTTATCATTTTTCATTTTGGGAGGCAAGGTAGATTTTATTGATGCCTTTGGAAAATATTATAATTTTAATAGATCTTATCTAATTTTATTTTTTCTTGGAATTTGCTTATCTTTCATTGAAAATAAGAGGATAAATTATTTTATTTTATTTTCTTTGGTTTTTTTTCTGGCGCCAACATTTTTTACGTTTGAGGGCACCTATAGAAGGTCTATTTTAACGTTAATATATTTTTATTATTTTTTTGCCGTTGCTATTAAATGGATAGTCGGTAAAGTAAAAAATAAGCAGCAAATTATTATAATTTTTCTTCTAACTACCATAATTGTGACAGAATCATTTATTAATTTAATTACATATTTTAATTTTTTTCCTTATGATCAGGAGTCTAAATTTGTTTATACCTATGAACTGACAAATGCCGGAATCAGGATCAATCAAATGACAGATGAAAAAACTGAAATATTATTTTTGTCAAGCCGATGGAGCTGCAAATATGAAACCTTAAGATTTATCAATCATGATCGAACTTGTGAAGACAGATCTAAAGAGTTTGGTAATTTTGATCTTAGCCCTAAATCGCAAAACAATGTCTTGTTTGTACTTTTGAATGAATATGTTTTTTTTATTAAGGAAATTAAGAATAAATATCCTGGGGGAAAAGAAAAAATTATTTTGGATAATAAGACTAAAAACATAATAGGAGTTCTATACAAGATTTAAAAAAACTTTTTTATTAATCCCAGTATCCCCTGCTTCCAACCTACGGTATGAGTAACGCCCGATCCCCGGGATTTTATTTCTTTGTAATTTTTTAAATACCATTTATATGATTTTATGAGAGCGTCAGAATTTGAATAACGGGGATGCCAGGATAAAGTTTTTGTTAACTTATCAATTGACACGAAAGAATCACGATCGGCGGTGTCATAAACCCACTGATACAAAGGAGACAGTTTTAATTTTTCAAATAACCACAAAGCCCTTTTAACAATAAAGGCCGGTGTCGGAAAAATTTTTGATTTTGAATTTAAAGCTTTAAACATTATTTTGAAGTCTCCTTTAATAGTCGTAAATTTTTCCGCTCCGATATTAAATACATCATTATATTTCTTATTATTTTTCTGGGTGAATAAATAAACCGCTTCGCATAAATCGTCAACATCGAGAAGTTCGTACCGATTATCGCCATTCCCTATTAAAGGAATTTTTTTATTGTCGTGAATCCAATCAAATAGTATTTCAAATACTCCAAGTCGATGTGTTCCCAAAAATGTTTTTGGCCTAATGATAGTAACGTTTAAACCTTTTTCAATAAATTGAAAACAAAGATCTTCCGCTTCAATTTTTGATTGTCCGTAAGGTCCTACTCCAATTCTCGAGTCATCTTCAAATATGGGATGTTTTTTAGGCACTCCGTAAACCGCGGTAGAAGAAATATAAATAATTCTCTTAACTTTATTTGTGAGCGATGCTTTTAAAACGTTTTCCGTTCCGCCGATATTAATTTTCATAATCTCACTGCTTTTCCAAAGAGGCAAGCCGGCGGCCGCGTGAATAACAAAATCCATGCCTTTGATATGTTGATTCATTGAAGTCTTACTTCTTACGTCTGCTTTTATAAAATGACAGTTTTTCGGATATTCTTTTTTATTAAAACCGGCAATATCCAGAAGATAAATGTCAAATTTTTTTTTTGAAAAAAAATGGGCAAGATGCAAACCCAAAAACCCGGCTCCCCCGGTAATTAATACTTTCATAATTTATTATGTTATCATATTTACTTATGAAAAAAGTATTAAAAGTCGGCTTTGATCTTGACGGTGTTATTCTTTACAACCCTATCAGATTTATCCGTCCAATTGCAAAATTGTTCAAACCAATTAAATCATTACTATTAAAACAAAATTTGGACTCTTTTTATTTTCCAAAATCTAAGCTCGAACAGTTTCTTTTCCGATTACTTCACAAAACCAGTTTTAAGCCAGATAGCGCTCTTTTTAATATTAAACAATTAGTAAAAAATAAAAGAATTAAAGCATATATTGTTACCGGCCGATATGGTTTTTTGAAAAGTGATTATGAAACTTGGTTGAAAAAAATTAATGCAAAAAAGATATTTGAAAAATGTTATCAAAATACTGATGATTTACAACCGAATAAATTTAAAGAAAAAATGATAAAAAAATTGGATTTGGATATTTATATTGAAGATAACTGGGACATAGTTGAGAAATTAAAAATTAAAAATAAAAAATTAAAAATTTTTTGGATCACAAATATATTAGATAAAAATATACCTTATCAATACAAATTTAGGGATTTAAAAAGCGCCCTGGAGAATATAGCTACTTCTTGAATATTTTTTTAAACGGATTTAGCGACTTTATAAAGGCAAATTTTTCATTATCGATAAAAAAACGAAGAATATCTCTGGTCGTGATAATTCCTAGCGGCCGTCTTTCGTTATCAACGACGATAGCACTGCCTATCTTTTTATTTACAATTAGATTAATTACCTCTAACAAATGTTTTTCTTTTGTCAAAGTTAAGACATAGTTCTTGGAAAAATTTTTTACCCGATAATTATGAAAGTTTATTTTTTCACTAACTCTTTCACCATGATGACTGGAATATTTCGGGCTGACCATTAACTTAATCAGATCATAATAACTTAAAACTCCTTTTAGCTTTCTCTCATGATTGATAACTATTAGTTTGGAAATTTTATTGGTTTTAAAAAGGTGAATTGCCTGAGTGATTGTGTCATCCTCAAAAACTGTGATTAATCCTTTCCATCTTTTTTTAATAATACCCTCAACCTTTACTTTAAAAATCGATAGGTCCTTAAAATAAGACAATATCCTACGAGCAGAAATTATTCCCAAAAATTTATCTTCTTCATCAAAAACCGGTAAATAATGAATCTTTGATTGAATAAAAAGTTCGCAGACTTTTGACAAGGGATAGTTAAGGTAAATCTTTGCCGTATGAGTTAAGCAGTGCTGAACTTTGGTATTTGCAGGAAGGGATGATTTTATCATCGTAAAATAGGGGCTGACAATGCCGATATACTTGTTATTTTCATCAAAAACAAAGGCGGCGTCGTGGGAAGTCGATAATTTGCTTAAAACTTTTGAAAGGTGATCTTCCGGAGATACTCGTATAATATCGTTTTCTTTTAAAATATTCAAAAGACGCATAAGATAGTTATATCACAAAATTTCCGTTTTTGTAAATAACCTTTTTTGACCCGTTTTTCATGATCGCCTCGATAGCCTTTTCATTGGTATTGATAATGTCACAGTGTTCAACCGATTCGTTAAAACCTAAAGATTCCCAATCTTCAGTTCCCATTTTTTTTACATCACCGTTATAACAATCATGATATGAGGTACCTACAGCCAGATGACTGTTACCAAAGTTTCCGCCAAAATTTTCATCGTATAAGGTATTAGCCATGAATTTGGATATTTTGGAAAATCTTTTATCGGTCAGCGAAAATTCCCCGATCTTATCGGCATTTTTTTGAGCAATCATTTCCCTGAGAAGCTTTTCATTTTTATCAGCGGTTGCTTTAATAACAATCCCCTCTTTAAATTCCAGTTGAATATTTTTAATAATATTTCCATAACGATAAAGCGGAAAATTAAAAAATATTTTACCGTTTACTCCACGCCAGTCGGGTGAAGTAAAGATTTCGAAGGATGGAATATTTGCCCCTCCACCGCCCTGCCAAATTCTCTTTTCCCCTAACTTAATATATAGGTCGGTTTTTTCAGAGACCATATGATAACTATCAACCGGTAGTTTATTTAATTTATTTTTTAAATCGTTTATTTGCTGAAATGTTTTTTCCCAAGTAGCAATCGGATTTTCCGATTCCAAATAACAAGCATTGATTATTTCCTGCCAAAAATCTTTTAATGATAGACCTGACTCATTAGCCATTCCTTCCGTGCCGTAGAGACATAAGGTCCATGTTAATTTTCCCTGATCTTCTTTTTCAAAAAGCCATTTTCGAAGCAGTCGTTTATCACCGCCGTTGCTGGTCATAACTTTTTTAGGATTAACATCTTTTAGTAAAAAAGGGTTTGTTGGAGCAATTAAATAGATCCTGTGATCGATCGTATTAACCAATGCCTTTGTATATTCTTTGGGAAAAAATTTCAGTTGATCGTCTGAAGCATTTTCAAACATTGCCTTTTGAAAACTTTCCTCAATTCCCTTGACCATCGGGAAAGCGCCTTTTTCCAAAATTCTTTTATAAACAGCTAACGCTAAGGGCAAAGCCTCTGAATCGTACTGAAGGTAAACAACCTGGCCCGGCTTTACCCCTTTCCCCTTCCCTAGGGCAAAATCAATCATCACTTTGGCATAGTTTTCGAGGATTTTTTTATCAGGAGTAAACATAGACAAAAATGGTAGCAGAACTAAATTTAATTTTCAATTACCAATTTACAATTTTCAATAAATTTACAATGATTCAATGTAAATTGAAAACTGAAAATTGAAAATTATGATTTAGGTAAAAAATGTCGCAGGATGTGGCCGGCGTCGGCAACAGCCCTGTTACCTATTAAATAGTAGTTGGGACTAAGTTCTGAGGCAACGCCAACACTGTAGAAGGTTGATTCTATCCCCATCTCAGTTAAAGCCTTTTTCATCAGTAAGACTCCTGCCTGAGTCAAACTGACTGACCGATGAAAGATTTTGGCCGGCTTTATACCTAATTTTTCGGCGGCCAGAATAAAAGCGGCGGCCGAAGCGCCTGAGGCAGGATTAACAAAATCGCTGATTAATATCGACTGGTTATTAATCTGCTTTAGTTGTTCCCTATCTCTCCATAAAACCGTAACTGACAGATTGGTCGTCGGCTCACCGATTAAATGGGTTCGTTTGGTAACAACGCGGATTTCATTTTTAAGTTTGGCGTTTTTACTTTTCCCCAATGCTAATCGAGTCGTCACCAGCCCAGCCCTCTCCAAACTCACCGCCGACAATTTTTGATCTTCAATCTTAAACCGACTCTCGTGTTTGCGAAGCATCTCATAGCCCTCCTTGGCTAAAAGAAAATATTCGTTGGCGATACCGGTGTCATGATAAAAAACCGAGTTAAAAACAATTTTCTGGGCAATCACATTAATCTTATCCATCAAGTACTTAGCGTTGTCGTAATAATTTTCCAAAACATAGATCTTATTTTTTTCAAGGTCTTTTAAATTCCACTTGCCAAACTGACCGTGATATTTACCGATAATTTTTGTGTAAGCATCTTTAAATCTAACCAGATGATCTACTTTATGGTCGCCGAAGAAATTATCGGGATCAAGAAGAAACGGCGTAACATCAATTTTATGACCACGTGCGGCCGATTGAATTACTACTTTGTCAAAAATCATATTAATTTATTAATTTCATTCCTCAGTTTCATTGCCTCTTCCCTCGGATTTTGGGCAAATATGATTCCTCTAGACGAATTTATCATCAATCCTAGTTTTTTAGAATTTAATCCTGCCTTAAGCGTCGCTTCCAAATCGCCTCCCTGAGCTCCAATCCCCGGAACAAGCAAGGTCATATCCCCTACAATCTTCCTTACTTCTTTTAGTTCATCAGGATAGGTGGCCCCAACGACTAACATGCAATTTTTATTCGCATTCCATTTACTGGCAACGTTTTCAGCGATAACTTTGTACAAAGGTTTGCCATCAACTAATAAATCTTGAAATTCACCGGCGCCAGGGTTAGAAGTCCGGCATAGTATAATAACTCCCTTATCCTTCTTATCTAAGAATGGTCTTATAGCCTCTTCTCCTAAGTACGGGTGAACGGTCACCGCATCGCCGGAAAGATATGTAAAAACAAATTGAACATAACCTTTGTTTGTATTGCCTATATCCGCCCGCTTGGCATCAATGATGATTGGGATTTCCGGATATTTCTTTACCAAATAGTCACAGGTATCTTTTAAAGCATTGACTCCTTCATGACCTATAGATTCATAGAAGGCAGTGTTCAACTTATATGCACAAACAAGGTCGTGGGTGGCTTCAATGATGGTCTTATTGAACGAAAGTTGGGATAAGTACTGTTCGGTTGGAGTTGAGATGGGATAAACTTTTCCGCCGGCCGAGAGTTTCTCAATATCAGAATCCAGCCCTACACAAATCAGTGATTTATTTTTCTTAACAATTTTGTCCAACTTTTCTTGAAATGTCATATTTTTCCCCTTTTCGCTTCCAGATACTTTCTTCCTTGACCAACGTCGGTGTTTATTGGAACGTTTTTTTTGCAAAGTTCACAGTTAACTTCATCAAAGGCCGATGCTTTTAAAATTCCAAGTGCGCTAAATGGTCCCCCAACGACCTCGCTCGTTACATTAACCGGGTCGCGGTTGACCATAACGCAGACGGCAACGACATTTCCGCCAACTACCTTAACGGTATCAACGACTTTTCTAACCGAGCCACCTGTCGTTGTTAGATCTTCGATTACCAGCACATTTTTTCCTTTGACTAATTTATCATAACCTCTGGTAAAGATCATCTGTTTATCGGCGGTTTTTTCCGTATAAACTCCCAAGACCTCTTTACCTTTCAATTTTGATAAATGATAAGCTGTCCACTGGGAAAGAATAATTCCTCCCAAGGCCGGAGCCGCGACAACATCAATATCCATGTTTTTATATTTTTTGGCAAATAACTCCCCTATCCTTGAAGTTTCGGCAGTATGAGGATAAACAGCATCTTTGTTGACGTAAACGCTTCCATGTTTTCCGGAAGTATATACAAAATGAGAGTCCGTGATAACAGCGCCGACTTTTTTAAGAATATCTATAACATTGTCCATAAAAATTTTATTAATTTCTAAAATTAATAAATTATAACAAAATTTATTTAAATCAAATATCTTTTGACAAAATTGTTGTAGCAATAATCTTCATCGTCCTTGCCGGATTGTTAGTTACTAAAACTCTTAAGAAACCAGATGAAAAAAAGCTTCAAAAAGCAACCGTCATGGTAAATATACCTTATTATACCGCTATCAATAAAAAATATTGTCAAGAAGAAGGATTGGGAAGACGCACTTTATTGATTGAATTTAGGTTATCTTTATGCTACAATCGCCTATACAATGAATCCAACAGCTCAAAAAATTATCCAAGGAGCAGGAAGAATAAAAGAAGGTGTTTCTTCTATTTTAAGACCTATTGAAAAAGAATTAAAAAATACTGTTACTGTTTTAGCTCCGGCTTTTCTAGGTTTAGCAACGCTTCCTACTCGTGTTGTTATAGATCTAGCTTCAGCGGCTGTAGGTGGCAAAATTGGTTATTTTATAGGAAAAAAATTAAATTTAGAGAAAAAAGTTGTACTATTGGGACCTATGGTAGGTACTTTAATAGCTACCGCAGCAACTTTATTAAGTAATAATTCAAATGATTTGATTATTGCTTTAACTGGGGGTTTATCTAGCACATTTTTTGGGATTGCAGCGGGAATATCGGTTGCAACAGGACAAAATAAAGATACAAAAGGAAAATAAATTGTTATTCTGCTTTGTTAGCTCATTTGTTAATGAGCTAATCCGACTAATTTGCTAACATCGTTGATTTTTTCTTTTTTCAAAAATTCTTTCAGTCCTGTTAATATTTCCCCATAAATTTTATAACCTCGTAAATATACACTTGAGCCGACACCAATCAAAGTTGCACCGGCCATCATCATCTCAACCGCATCCTGCCACTTCTCCACTCCGCCCATACCAAGAATCGGAATTTTAACCGCCTCATAAATTTCATAGATCTTGGCAATCGCCACCGGACGGATACCGGGTCCGGAAAGTCCGCCTTTTTTCATTCCCAAAACCGGCTTTCGTTTATTTATGTCAATCACCATACTTGGAGCAACCGTGTTGATAGCAGCAATTGCCGCAGCACCGGCCTGTTCACAGGCTTTTGCAATTTCCGCTATTTGTTCAACATTCGGAGTCAATTTTGCAATTAGGGGAATTTTTCCCGCTTCTTTTTTGACACCTTTGATTACTTGAAAAGACGAATCGCTCTTGTTGCTTAGCATTTGACCAAATTCACCTTCAACATTCGGGCAAGAAAGATTAATTTCGATAGCATATGGCTTTAACTCTGCCATTTCGCTGACTAGCTTTTTGAAGTTTTTTACGTTGGTGGCAAAAACACTGATAATTACCGGGTCTTTAGTTTTTTTAATGAAATCTTTGATCTGTTCTTTCCCTTTTTTTAAACCCGGGTTTTTTAGTCCAACTGAATTTAAAATACCGTATTCATATTTTGCCACTCTGGGAATTGGATTACCTTCTCTTGGCTCTAAAGTTATTGATTTTAAAACAACTGTAGCTGCGCCTGAATCAAAAGCCATTTTATGACCGGCAACATCGTTAATAATTCCTGAAGGAAGGAACAATGGGTTTTCTAACTTTCTACCAAATAACTTGATTTTAAGATCCATATTTATTTAGTTATGAATAATATAATTTTAAACGGTTTAATAATTTTTCTAAATCCAGATTTACAAATAGTTTACCATTTTCAAATACTTTTTTTCCTCGAATAAAAACTTTTTTTACTTTACCTTTAACTTTCCAACCGTTAAACGGCGACCAGCCGCATTTTGTTTTTAAATTTTTATTATCAATAATATACTCTTCTTTTTCATCAATCTCTACATAAGTATTTTTATCGGTTTTAATATTGAAAATTTTTTTTGGATTTTCAAAACATAGTTCGATTAATCTGTTAAGTGATAATTTTTTTTGCGAAACTGCCGTTAATAAAAGAGGTAAAGTTGTTTCTAATCCAGGAACTCCAAAGTGAGGTTTTTCGCTTTTTTTTTCTTCTTTTGTATGAGGAGCATGATCAGACTCGATAACGTCAACATATTTAAGATTTTTCCAGATAAAATCCACGTCCTCTTTAGATTTTAGAGCCGGCTTCATTATGCCAAATTGACCTAATGCTTTTTCATCTGATCCTGTTAAAAATAAATGGTGGGGTGTAACGCCGCAGGTAACTTTATAATTTTTTTTCTTTGTCTCAATTATTATTTGGAGCTCTTTTTTTGAACTAACATGACAGATATGAATTCGTTGACCGGCTCGACTTGCAATCTCAATCATTTTTTCTATAGCATCGTCCTCCGCATGAAGCAATATTGGCTTTTTTTTTGGCCAAGCCTGACAAATTTTTTTGAACACTATTTCATTAATTATATAATTTCCGGTTGTTTGGTTCAAATAAATTTTTAAGCCAAAAACTTTACTTTGAATTTTATTAAAATCTTCTAAATTTTCTCCAAGTGATCCAAAAAAAAAGCCGACATCGCAAACTTTTTTTTCGCTGGCAATTTTTTGTTTTTCTTCCAAAGCTCTGATTGAAGTAATTGGAACTTTATTATTCGGCATATCTAAAATTGTCGTAAATCCACCGGCAAGCGCCGCTAAAGTTCCTGTATAAAAATCTTCTTTTTCTGTCTGCCCCGGATCACGAAGATGAACATGAACGTCGATCAACCCCGGTAGTCGGATCATAAATACTCATCCCAACTCTTAATTTTCAAGTCAGAAATTTTATATTTATCCAGCGAATTTACAAAAAATCTGGCCGAATTTAGATCGGTAAATAGCGGAATATTGTTATCGATTGCCGCACGTCTTATTAAATACCCGTCGGTAATTACTCGTTTAAACGAACCTTCGTTATTATAATCTTCACTTAAATTAATAACTAAAGACACTTGACGCTTTTCAATTAAGTCTGTAACTGTCGGACTTTGCTTTTCATAAAGTTTATAGACCAGCTTTGTCCGAACGCCTTTGGTTTTCAAAAACAGATGAGTTTTTTTGGTTGCATAAAGTCTAAAACCTAGGTTTTTCAGACGCCAGATTGATTCGGCAAAACGAAGCTTAAATTCGTCTCCTCCGATCGTGACCAGCGCCGATCTATTCTTCAAAGACATTCCCGTTGAAAGTAAAGATTTCAAATAAGCTTCTTCGGCCGTATCTCCAAAACAGGCCACTTCTCCGGTTGAACCCATTTCAACCCCCAGCGCCGGATCAGCCCCTTCCATTCTGGCAAAAGAAAATTGTGGTGCTTTGACGGCCACGTAGTTTGGATATTTAATTTTATATTCTTTAGCTTTACCAAAAAAACTATCAACGATTACCTCAGCAAAATTAACTCCGGTTACTTTTGATATAAACGGAAATGTCCGTGACGCTCTCAAGTTCATTTCTATTACATAAACCTCGTTGTCTTAACCATAAATTGAATATTGAAGGGGCCGGAAATATTTAGAGACATGGATAATTCTTTGGCAATTTCGATCATTCTCTCGCCGCTAAAAAAACGAACCCTCTCGGCCGGATAAACAATTGTGGCATCACCTGAATGAACACCGGCATGTTCAATATGATTGGAAATGGCGAAGACTTTGACCAGCCCTTTTTCTGCTACTCCATCAAACTCAATTTCCCGGGCATTAGTCATATATTTTGAAATTGTCACCGGGTATTTTTTATTAATATTGGTGGCTTTTTCAATAAAATGCTTTAGTTCAATTGAATTGTAGCAAAGGCTCATGGCGGCTCCGGAAAGTACGTATGACGGTCTGACTAAAATCGGATAACCGACATCTTGGGCAAATTTTAAGGCTACTTCCATATCAATAAAGCTATTCCAGACCGGCTGTTTTATTTTCAGGTCATCAAGCAGCTGGGAAAATTTTTTTCTATCCTCGGCCCGGTCAATATCAACCGCAGTCGTTCCCAAAATTTTTATTCCGTATTGATCGATCTTTTTAGCAATATTGTTAGGCGTTTGTCCGCCTACGGAAACAATTACTGAAGATGAATGTTCAAATTCGTAAATATCAGCTACCCGCTCAAAGCTGACCTCTTCAAAATATAAACGGTCAGAAATATCATAATCTGTTGAAACGGTTTCCGGATTACAGTTGACAATAATTGATTTTTTTCCGTATTTTTTCAAAAAAAGCGAGCTGTTGACACAGGTCCAGTCAAATTCTACTGAACTGCCGATCCGGTATGGTCCGGAGCCCAAAACCATTACCCCCTTATCCCCGATCGGTGAAACGTCATTATGATTTCCGTTGTAGGTTGTGTACAAATAATTTGTTTTTGCAGGGAACTCTCCGGCCAGGGTGTCGATTTGGAAAACTGATGGAATAACTTTTAATTTTTTTCTTAATTCTCTAATCTCTAATTCTTTTTTTCCTAGGATTTGTGCGATCTTCTTATCTGAAAAGCCTAATTGTTTTAATTTCAATAATTGTTGTACGGAACAAAAATTTTTGTTCCCTACATTTAATAATTCCCTTTCCGCGTCAACAATTTCTTTCAACCGATACAAAAACCATGGATCAATCCCGCTTAATTCATAAATTTTTTGAACAGCAACACCCAATTTTAATGCTTTGGTAATAAAAAATATTCTTTTGGAATTTGCCTGTTTAATATTGGCTAAAACCTCCTCAGTGGTCAAATTAAAATTATTGTCGGTCACTCCCTGCACTCCAACATCAAGCATTCTGACGCCTTTTTGAATTGCCTCTTCAAATGTCCGGCCAATCGCCATAATCTCTCCAACCGATTTCATGGAAGAGCCGATTTTTTCCGACGTTCCCTTAAACTTATCCATATCCCAGCGGGGAATTTTTACGACAATATAGTCAAGGGCCGGCTCAAAGAAAGATTGGGTAACTTGGGTAACTTGATTCTTTATCTCCATCAAACATTTACCCAGTATTAGTTTTGCCGCGACATATGCGAGAGGATAACCTGTCGCTTTAGAAGCTAGAGCTGAGGAACGGGATAATCGGGCGTTAACTTCAATGACGTAATACTCAATTTTATTTTTCGGCCTTGGGTTCAAAGCAAATTGAACATTACATTCCCCGATTATACCCAAGCTTCTAACTATTTTTATCGAAAGTTCCCGCAAATAATGGTATTCAAAATTTGTGAGAGTCTGGCTTGGGGCAACAACGATCGATTCACCTGTATGGACGCCCAAAGGATCAAAATTTTCCATGTTGCAAACCGTTACACAGTTATCATGGATATCACGGACAACCTCATACTCTATCTCTTTATAATGATGAAGATATTTTTCAACTAATATCTGCGGAGAAAACGATAAGGCCGCCTGGGCTATGGAAACAAATTCTTTTTCATTATAGACAACACCGGATTTTTGACCTCCGAGCGAGAAACCGGCCCGGATCATGACCGGATAACCGATTTCTTTGGCTTTTTTTAGCCCGGTTTCGACCGTAGCCACGGCATGACTTATTGGTGTTGCAACATTAATTTTATGAAGATGGTGAGCAAACTTTTCCCGGTCTTCGGTTAGATCGATCGAGGAAACAGGTGTTCCTAAAACTTGAACATTATACTTCTTCAGGATTCCTTTTTTGTATAGGTCAATTCCACAATTTAGGGCTGTCTGGCCACCAAATGAAAGGACAATCGCATCGGGTTTTTCTTTTTCTATAACGCCCTCAACAAATTCAGTGGTTATCGGTAAAAAATAAACTTTGTCCGCTAATTCCTTTGATGTTTGGATCGTGGCAATGTTGGGATTGATTAATACGGTCTTAATACTTTCTTCTTTGAAAGCCTTAATAGCTTGACTTCCTGAATAATCAAACTCCCCAGCTTGGCCGATTTTAAGAGCACCCGAGCCTAATATTAATATTTTTTTCATAATTTTTTTAAAAAATAATCAAATATCCAACTTGTATCGGTTGGACCGGGACAAGCTTCCGGGTGAAACTGAACCGACATAAACGGAAATTTTTTGTGAATTATCCCTTCATTTGTGTCGTCATTGGCATTTACAAACCAAGGCTTAAATCCTGTCGGCATCTTTCCAATCGCAAATCCGTGATTTTGGGTTGTTAAATAACAACGCTTGGTCCCGATCATGATGCAGGGTTGATTTTGTCCACGGTGACCGAATTTCATCTTATAAGTATCTCCGCCGGCGGCAAGGGCTAATATTTGATTACCTAAACAAATTCCGAGCAAGGGAATCCTTTTTTCAATAGTTTTTTTTACCGTTTCAATTGTGGTATCAGCCATCTTTGGGTCTCCGGGACCGTTCGAAACTAAAACTCCGTCAATTTTTTCTTTTAATGAAAAAATGTCAAAATCCCAAGGGACCGTGATAACCCTAACTCCCCGATCTAATAAACTTTTAATTATATTTTTCTTCACACCACAATCGATTAGAACAATTGTACGGGCGGGTCTAGACCCGCCCCCTTCAATCAACGGTTTTTTAATTGAAACTGCATTAACCAGATTTTCTAAATTTGGATCAATAAAATTGATGTCTTTCTCAAATACAATTTTTGCCAGCTGGGCTCCCCCATCTCTTAACTTTTGGGTTAGATATCGGGTATCGGAAATCACCAAACCCGGAACTTTTTCCTTTTTTAACCATTCCCCCAGGGTCATTTTACTTTGGAAGTGTGAAGGCGTATCAATGTATTGGGAAACGATTAAACCAGAAACATGGATTTTGTCCGATTCCCAATTTTTTTTATCCGGAACTCCATAAGAGCCGATAATTGGATATGTTGATACAAGAATTTGACCTTCGTAGGAAGGATCTGTCAGGGATTCGGGATAACCGACCATGCCAGTTGAAAATACAAGTTCACCCGATCGGGGCTGCTCAAAACCAAAGCTTTCGCCCTGAAATTCCGAGCCGTCTTTAAGGATTAGTTTTCCTACCATAAAAAAATTTTCAATTTACAATTTACATTTTTCAATAAATTTTCATTTAGGCAATTTTCAATTAGAAAATTGATTCATTAAAAATTCAGTGAAAATTGAAAACTGAAAATTGAAAAATTATTTGCTCAATATTAATTTGATTAACGCCATTCGAACAAACATGCCATTTTTTGCTTCAGTATTTAAATAGACGGACCGAGGGTCTGAGTCAACTGCCACTTCAATCTCTCCGACTCTCGGTAAAGGATGCATGATCAAAGTATTTTTCCCGGCTCTTTCATCAACTAATTTTTTGGTCAGAATAAAACTTAGTTTCAATTTTTCATATTCATTTTTATCGGTAAACCGTTCTTTTTGCACCCGGGTCCAATACCAAAAATGGCAGTCATCGGGAATTTCATCAATAGAGCTTATTTCAATTAACTTAATCCCCTTTTTCGTATAATAAACAAATTCTTCCCTGGAAAGTTTTAATTGTTTCGGGGAAAGAAGATAGATAGTATTGCCCGAATACATCGATAGTCCTCGGATCAATGAATGGACAGTTCTTCCGTTGAGCATGTCTCCGGCCATTAATCCCCTAATATTATTGAGATGTTTATGTTTTTCAAAGATCGTAAACATATCAAGCAGGGCTTGAGTCGGATGCTCTCCAATTCCGTCTCCGGCATTGATCACCGGCACGGAGGCAGCATCAGCGGCAATTTTTAAGGTTCCCTTTATTGGATGACGGATTATCAACAAATCACAGTACTGTTCCATCATTTTAACGGTATCTTCAATTGTTTCTCCTTTGACGGCTGAAGAAGTGACAAAAGGATTTTGATGCTCAACTGTTTGGCCCCCTAATCTTTTTACGGCGGCGGAATTAGAACTGAACGTCCTTGTTGAAGGTTCAAAAAACATCAAGCCGACAATTTTTCCCTGAAGAGTTTTTAATAATTTTTTTACCGGAGTTTTTTTAATTTTCTTCACTTCTTGAAACAAGAATTCAATCGATTTTCGATCGAATTGATCGAGGGAAATAATATCTTTCCCAAAAAAAATCTCAGAATTTTTCATATGCTTCTGAGAATAATATTATATTCAATTAAGAAAAAAAAGCAAGCGGAAAAAAACACAGTTATTGATATAATAGGGATTGTATAGGGTGAGTGCTGGAATGCTCAACTGACAGTTTACGAGCGAAGCAAGTAACTACTGTCAGTTAGTCCCGCTTGGCGGGAGCATATCAGTTAGAATATTTTAGGGTGAGTGCTGGAATGGCATACAGGCTAGTCTCAAAAACTAGTGGATTCACTTCCATGAGGGTTCGACTCCCTCCTCACCCACTTATATCTGTTCGACATCGTGCGGTTTCGATTCGATGAGCGAACTTTGGGTGATTTGAATAAATTCGGCTTTTTCCCAAGTTTCAGAAATATTTTTCGCCCCGCAGTATGAAAAGCCTGAACGAACGCCTCCCAAAAGCTGGTTGATAAATTCAGAGACATTACCGCGATAAGGAACAACTGCTTCAACTCCCTCGGCCGCATATTCTTTCAAATCTTTTTTTACTTTAATATCATTTTTCTGACGATCATGATTCGCCATTAGTGACGCCATGCCGCGGGTCAGTTTAAATTTTCGGTTATTTTTGAAAAAAGTCAATGCAGGTGATTCATCACATCCGGCAAAAAGCGTTCCGATCATGACGGTTGAAGCTCCAACTGCCAATGCTTTGACCATATCGCCTGAATTTCTTATTCCGCCGTCAGCAATTATGGGAACGCCGTATTTTTTTGCAGCCGCGGCACACTCCGAAATCGCCGTTAACTGCGGAACCCCCGCTCCGGCAACAATTCTTGTAATACAAAGAGCTCCCGGACCTATTCCAACTTTGACGGCGGCAGCGCCGTTTTTGATTAATTCTTCTGTGGCTTCAGCAGTTGCGACATTTCCGGCAATGATATCAACTTTAGCAAATCTTTTTTTTAGATCTTTTAAAACTTTTAATAAATAGATCGAGTGGCCGTGGGCTATGTCGATGACGATCACGTCAACACCGACTTTAACTAACGCTTGAGCCCTTTCAATATAATCATCTTTAATTCCGACAGCAGCTCCGACTAATAATTTTTCCTTTTTAACCGAGGCGACCATTTCCGCTTCTTTTTCTATGGTTAAAAAACGGTGAATAATTCCGATTCCCCCTTCTTTTGCTAATGCTTTAGCCATTTCACACTCGGTCACCGTATCCATGTTGGCCGAAATTAGAGGAATCCTTAATTTTATTTTTTTTGTGAGATTGGTTGAGAGATCAACCCCGCTTCTTGATGCAAGACTGGTTTTTTGCGGAACTAATAATACGTCATCAAAGGTCAAGCCTATTTGCTCACGGATATTCATAAGAAACAAATTTTAAATTTTTAAATAAAAATGCTTGCTTTTCGTTCCGGACTCACCGACACGATCTTTACCTTTACTTCAAGATATTTTTCAATAAACTTGACATATTTTTGACAATTAACCGGTAGTTTTTTGAAAGATTTGATTTTTGAAATGTCCTGATTCCAGCCGGGAAAACTTTTATAAACAGGTGTTAGCTTGGATAGTTCCGAATAACCACATTGACTAAATTCAATTTTTTTACCGTTTAATTTATAGCCGACACAGGCTTTTATTTGAGAAAGTCCTGATAAAATATCAATTTTAGTGATTGCTATTCTGTTGATAGAAGATAATTGACAGGCAAATTTAACTGCAGGCAGATCCAGCCATCCGATGCGGCGAGGCCGCCCTGTGGTTGTTCCGTATTCGTAACCTTTTTCCCTGATATCATCAGCGGTTTTATCAAATAATTCTGTCGGCAGCGGACCACCTCCAACACGGGACGTATAGGCTTTAACAATGCCCCAAATCTCACCGATTTTTTTCGATGGAACTCCCGAGCCGATATTGACTCCGCCTTCAATTACATTTGAGGCTGTCACAAACGGATAAAGACCGAAACTATTATCCAACATTACACCATGGGCACCCTCGAGTAAGACATATTTTTTCTGTTTAATCGCTTTTTGAAGTACGGCAAAGGTATCTCCAACCATCGGACGAATCTTATCCGCTAATTTTTTGAAGACCGGAAAATATGTTTCGGCTTTAATCGGGGCAACACCAAACGCAGTTAATATTTTATTTTTAATTTCCGTCTGAAACTTAAATTTTTCCGTAAATAAGTTCCAATTCATTAATTCATAAATTCTGATGCCGTTATAGCTGACTTTATCGGCGTAAGTTGGCCCGATCCCCCTTTTTGTTGTCCCTAATTTATCTTTTCCACGGGCGTTTTCGTAGGCTTGATCAAGTTCTTTGTGATAAGGCATGATCAAATGACATCGGGGGGAGATCATTAATTTCTTCTTCAAGTTTATCCCCATTTTTTCAAAGATCGCCATTTCTTCCATCAGTACTTCCGGGTCAATCACTGTGCCGTCGGCAATGATGACAATTGGTTTTTTTTGTAAAATTCCGGAAGGAATTAAATGAAAGGGAAACTTTTTTCCGTCAATAACTACCGTATGCCCGGCATTATTTCCGCCATGAAATCGGACAACCAAATCAGCTTTTTCCGCCATTATGTCGACAATTTTTCCCTTCCCTTCATCCCCCCACTGACTGCCGATGACAAGTTGGATCATACGTTAAAAAACACTAAATATTAAAAATTAAATACCGAATAATTTTAAACCGTCCTAATATTAGCAATAATTGATAGAATTAGTCAAGGAGAAAAACATTTAATGTCTATATATATTGTCCTATTATTAGTAATTCTTGTAATATTTATTTTTTCTTCAAAGACCCTTTCTCCAATCCCCTATTTTCCTTCTCAACCGATTGATATTCCGTTAATTATAAAGGCGTTAAATTTAAAAAATGATCAAACTCTGATCGATCTTGGAGCTGGAGATGGAATAGTTATATTTAAAGCTGCTTCTGAATCTCTCAGGAAAAAGATAAATACAAAGTTCATCGCCGTTGAGATAAACCCGATATTGATCATGATTCTTTATGTTCGAAGACTTTTCCACCCCAACCGAAAGAATATAAAAATTGTACACGACGATATATTTAAAATGGATTTTAACTCGTTAACCCGCCAGCCCGTTAACTCGTTAACCTTTTATTTATATATCTCTCCTTGGTTTCTTGAAAAGGTTATTAAGAATTGCAAATTGAAAATCAAAAATTTTGACGTAGTCAGTTATATGTATCCAATCAAATCATTGAAAAAAAATGAAAAAATAATTCATGGCAAGAATAAAATTTTTATTTACTAATTATTTTAAAAAACTCTGAAGGTTTTTTGATAATGTAATTAACTTTGGCTTTTTCTAAGGCATCGGCCGTGTGCATTCCCCAGGAAACGCCAATAATTTTTATCCCAACTTTTTTACAGGCCTCAACGTCGCGGATTTCATCCCCAATATAAATCACTTCGTTCTTTTTTAATCTATAATCCTTAAGAAATTTTTTAAGATAACCGGCTTTACCAAAAAGATCTGTCTTCCCATGGATGAAATCAAAAATATTGAGTTTATTAAATTCGATAAATTTATTAATGTTCTCAACCCTATTTGAAGAAATAATTGCCAACTTGTATCCCCTATCTTTTAATTCGTAAAGAAACTTTTTTACTCCGGGAAAAAATTTAATATTATTCATTTCTTTTTCCAATTCTATCTGCATGTCTTTAATCATTTTTATGACATAAGGTAGTTTAAGCCATGCCCTATTGAAACTGCCTTTAAGCAATTCCTGGTAGCTCTTTGACCGTATTTCTTTAATTATCTGACGCTCACTAAGATCATCCAAATGAAGCATATGAGCTATTTCTAGAAATTTTTGAAAACTAAAAGGTAACGTATCGGCAATCGTTCCGTCAAAATCAAAGATAATGTATTTAATTTTTTTCATGAGATATCAATTATAATGTTAACTATGGATAAAATCATCTCTTTAGATTATCTTATAAGTAATTTTTTTAGAAATTTAATTCCTCATAATTTATTTTTTAATAATTTTTTTTCTTTTTTTTCCTTAAAAGGAAGCTTTATTTTTATTTGGTTGTTGGTAATGTTAATTGTTTTGATCTTGGAAGAAAGGAAAAATCCCGGTATCACTAAGCAGGATAAAAAGTTTGTTATTATTTTTTCTGCATCTTTTCTTCTTACTTTTTTTTTAGCTGATTTTGTTTTGAAAAATATATTTATGCGTTCCCGACCTTTTTCATCCGGTTTTATTTGTCCGACCGATTTTTCCTTTCCGTCAGCACATGCCGCTACCGCCTTTGCCGCAGCCACAGTTCTTACTTATTTTGATAAAAAAAGACGTTGGTTTTATTGCATAGTTGCAATTTTGATTAGCTATTCCAGAATCTATCTTGGCTGTCATTATTTTTTTGATGTAATCGCAGGAGTAGCGATAGGATTGATAATCAGTCAACTACTTCTATTCGTCCACGGTACATTCCCATTCCGCAGGAAAAATTGATAAAACCCAAATCTTTTGGGGTAAATTCAAAAATGTTTTCACCTTGATCTAAAGCCTTTTGAATATTCAAACTGGGAACGACGAAATACCCCTGGCAGCCAAAAACATTTTTACCATTAATCACCCATTTGACAGGAATCCCCTTCTTAACGGTAAAGAAGTTCGGGACATATCCGCTATTAACTACCTCCATATTAATAATTTGCTTACCATTAACCACATTAGGCTCATAAGTCTTATTTGACTCATTTGACTTATTTGAAAAACTAATCCCATAAATTGCCAGAAAATTAGAAATATAATATAGCCCCAAAATCAAGACTCCAACGGCAACTATTTTCATAAAGTATTTATAGAAATTACTTTTCAAGAGATTCCGTAACGACCCGATAAATAAAATTGCCGGTGCTGTTCCAACGGCAAAAACTGCCATTGTCAATGCGCTCTGCCAAGGCGAAGCTAAACCAAGTGCGTAAACCTGGGTTGCTTGGGTAAATCCGCACGGCAAAAAATAAGTAATCGCTCCCAAAAAAAAGGCTGATTTATGAGGGTCTTTGATTAAAACGTGTTCCAGCTTTCTAAAAATATTTGACGTTGCGCCATATGGAATAATAGCCGCAAAAGAAAGGATTTTTAACATATCAAGTCCAAGAAGAATCATAAAAATTGCGGCAAGTAACGTTAACCCTGTTCCAAATTTTAAATTGGTAATAATGACGCTGCCGACTAACCCGGCAATAAAACCAAAAAAACCATATGAAATAATTCTGCCTAGGCTAAAAAATATTGCCTGTTTTAAGTTGTTAGTCTTCTTTCCAATCGTTGATAAAAACAAAGCTCCTGAAGTGGCCATGCAGGTTGAAATTGAAGCAACCAACCCTAAAAATAAGACCGTCAATAAATTTAAATTACCAGTTATATTGATACTAGGAATAATATTTATTTCTTTAGCTATCAAATATATTAGCCCCAAACCAACCGCAATTAAAAAAGATTCAAGAATTTTTTTACTCAACGGCTCATTATCTTCAATCTCATTATTCCTTTCCCCTATTTCGTACCCAAACGGTCTTATGTTTTTGTTAACCGTTTCCTTATCTAAGTCACCGGTAAAATAGACCTCAGCCTCCTGTTTTTGAAAGTTAGACTTAACCGAGGCCACATTGGACATTTCTTTAAACTTATCAGTGATCAAAATTTCACAAGACGGACAGTGCATGCCTTTGATATAAAGGGTGCATTTTTTGAGTTTTGCCATAATAATCTTAAATGTTTAAATAAAAAAATAATAAAATAAATAAATAAATGATAAAAATAAACAAATGTATAAAATTAATACATTTTATTATTTAAACATTTATTTTTTTATTTGTTTATTTAATTATTTTGACATTCTACTTACTTTCCCTTTGGTTTTCCACCGCCACAACATCCTTCGCGTTTCATAGGTTTATATTTTAGCTTTTTTTAACAAAAGCGAATTTGTAACTACTGAAATGCTAGAAAAGGCCATTGCACCGGATGCTAAAATCGGACTGATCCACCCGATCATGGCCACAGGTATTAAAACCACATTGTACGCGAAAGCCCAAAATAGATTTAACTTTATAGTTTTCATTGTTTTTTTAGATAATTGGATGGCTGATACGACTGACATCAAATTCTTGTTAACTAGAGTTATCCCGGCCGCTTCTATGGCAACGTCAGTGCCGCTTCCCATGGCAATTCCGACGTCAGCAGCGGCTAATGCCGGTGCATCGTTAATTCCGTCTCCAACCATGGCTACCGTACGGAACAAAAATCTTTGTTCCCTACTTTGTAATTCTCTAACCTTCTTTTCTTTATCTTCGGGCATGACTTCTGCAAATACATTTTCTTGTCTTATTCCAACTTGTTTTGCGATTGCGTTAGCCGTTTGAGCATTATCTCCAGTTATCATTGCCGTCTCTATTCCCATTTTGTTTAAAGTTAAGATTGCTTCTTTAGCGCTCTCCTTTATCGTATCGGCTATAGCAATCAATCCTGATAATTTATCTTCAATGTAAACGTAAACTACAGTTTTACCTTGTTTTTTTAAGTTTTCACCATCGGCAAATGAATCAGATTTTAATAATCTGCCAACGTAGACTTTTTTTTCATTTACAACTCCTTCAACACCTTTACCAGTTAATGATTTAAATCTATTTACTTTAATTAATTGAAGTTTTTCTTTTTCTGCTTTTTTCACAATCGCCTCCCCAAGAGGATGTTCTGAAAGTTTTTCAATTGATGCGGCTAATTGAATTAAGCCTTCTTGATTTTTAATCTGTATTTTTGATATTTGATCTTTGATATTTGATTTTAATAGAACATCAGTAACTTCCGGTTTTCCGTTCGTTAAAGTTCCTGTTTTATCAAAAATAATCGTGTTAACTTTGTGGGCCGTCTCTAAGCTTTCAGCATCTTTGATTAATATTCCGTGTTGCGCCCCTATACCGGTTCCAACCATTATTGCCGTCGGAGTCGCCAACCCCATTGCGCATGGACAAGCAATAATTAAAACTGCGATCGACCGCAACATGGCATTAATAAATACGGGGTTTGATCCGAAGACATACCAACCGACAAATGTTGAAATGGCCAACATAATTACAATAGGAACAAAATATGAAGAAATAATATCAGCTAACCGCTGAATTGGGGCTTTGCTTCCTTGTGCCTCTTCAACTAATTTGATGATCTGAGCTAGCAAAGTATCTTTTCCAACTTTGGTGGCTTTATATACAAAACTTCCGGATTTATTCATCGTCGCACCTATGACGGTATCTCCTTTATATTTTGAAGATGGCATGCTTTCACCGGTTACCATCGATTCATCAATAGCTGATTCGCCTTCTATGATTACTCCATCAACCGGAATTTTTTCCCCAGGCCGAACTCTGATTAGATCACCGGTGACAACTTCATCGATCGAAATATCGATTTCTTTGTTATTACGGATTACTCTGGCTGTTTTTGCCTGAAGCCCGATCAATTTCTTAATCGCCTCCCCGGTTCCGGCTTTTGCTTTAGCTTCCAGGTATCTACCCAGTAAAATCAAACCGATGATAACGGTGGAAACATCGAAATACGGCATCGCTTCAATCTTTAAATTCATAAAAAATTTTGGGAAAAATGTTACGAATATTGAATATAAGAAAGCGACCGTTGTTCCAATAACAACTAACGTGTCCATGTTGGCAATTCGGTGTCGGAGTGATGATATGGCCGCCTTATATAAATCGTATCCTGCCCAGAACTGGACAATTGCTGCCAAAACAAATTGAAAATAATAGTTTTTGAAAAGAGTAGGAGCAACTTCCATAATTCCCGGAAAACTTCCCCAAACAATTAAGCTTCCCAAAAATAAACTGACAGTGACCTTAACTCGGAGATCTTTTAATTCTTTGGCTTTTTCTACCTTTATTTTTTCATCCAATGTTCCGTTATTCTCAATCATCGCCTGATAGCCGACCGATTTAACGGCGTCAATAATTTTATTCCCTTCGATAGGAGCTTCTGAGGACAAAGTAGCCTTGCCGTTTGTCAGATTAATAACTGCTTCCGTTACACCCGGAATCGCTTTTAAAGCTTTTTCATTAATATAGACGCAAGATGCGCAATGCATTCCTTTTATCGCAAAAGTTTGTTTATTCATATTTTTCATTTAACAATCAGTTTTCCATGAAACATCCCCATCCCACAGGAAAAATCAAATTCCCCCTTTTTGGTTGGATTGATTTCAATTTCGGTTTTTTCATTAAGAACTAAATACTTTCTTACTTTAAAATCGGCTAAAACCACTTCTTCAAGACAAGCGCTGCTGTCTTTTCTTTTAAAAACCAATTTAGTTGTTTGTCCGTAAGGAATGGAGATCCTATCCGGTTTATATCCGCCGTCAACTAAAATATTAACTGTTCCCTCGGCCCGAACGGTGTCAATTCTCTTCATAAAGAAAAACCAATATGTAAACAATATTGATACAACGCCAAAAAATGAAACAATGATTTTATCCATATTTATTTTCTTTTGAACACTTCAATTACTTCTTTGACTTTTTCATCAATATTCTTCCCTCTTTCCATTGAGTCGCGAACACAGGTCTTTAAATGATTTTCCAAAATTGCTTCATCAGCTTTGGATAAGGCTGATTGAACCGCTTGCGACTGCTGGATCACGTCAAGACAGTATTCCCCTTTCTCAACCATATCAATGACTTTCTCCAAATGCCCCTTGGCAATTTTCATTCTATGTAATATTTTTTTCTTGTGGTTGTCCATAACATTAAAAATTGAAAAATGAAAATTGTAAATTTTACCCCCTCTTTCTAGTCCTCCCCCCCAGGATACAGAAATAAAAATAGTTTGTCAAGTAGTTATTGAAAAGATTTGCTAAAGTTCTGATATTTGATTTCCCTATAGTAATTTGATAAAATCGAACGTTCTATAAATATGGATCATGAAAGTAAAATATACAATGCCAACGCAATGAAGTCCGTAATACTTGCACTTGGAGTATTTGGGGTTCCAGCGTGCTCTTTAATTATAGGCGGTTATTTAGTTATTCAAAATATAAAAAATAAAATAAGTCGTCAGCCTGATCTTACTCAACCTAATATTATACTTTCAACTCCAACCCCATCAGTCACTCCGACTCCAACAATGGAAATGTTGCCTGTAGAATGTGTTAATTTTTCTAACAGTCATAGACTAATTACTATAATTGTCAACGGTCAAGTCACCC
>Ga0172379_10001523_pt1 | contig 45695 bp, 35 predicted proteins | sample GrowelOW334metaG_FD_119756 | JGI IMG/M metagenome (GOLD analysis project Ga0172379, IMG submission 119756) | Groundwater microbial communities from an aquifer near a municipal landfill in Southern Ontario, Canada - Groundwater well OW334 metaG | ecosystem: Environmental > Aquatic > Deep...
CCATATTTATCAAGCATCAACAAAAGCGACTCTCCTTCTACGCCTCTTATCGAAAGATTAATATTATTAGGCAATCTCATTGATTGATGGCCATTAAGAACTACTCCATCTATTAACTTTAAAACATTCTTTATAAGATAATCTCTCAGTTTAATTTGTCTCTTATTCTCCCGATTTCTAATTTGTTCGGCCAGTAATAACGCCTCTGACAGACCGACAATAAATGGAACATTTTCTGTCCCGGATCTTAAACTCATCTCCTGCCCGCCGCCCAGTATCTGCGGATCTAATTTCGTATCTCTTTTCACATACAGGACTCCGACACCTTTTGGCCCATAAATTTTAGACCCATTGATTGTCATTAAATCGATACCCAGTTCGTTCACATCCATAGTCAACGCACCCGCAGCTTGGCATGCATCAGTGTGAAATAGAGGCAAGGGTTTTTCTTTTCTGAATGATTTAATAACCTTTGATATTCCGCTTATATCCTGAATGGTTCCTATCTCATTATTGGCATATTGGATTGAAATAAGAATAGTATCCTTTCTAAGACTTTTCTTTAACTCGGCCAGCTTAACTAACCCAAAATGATCAACATTTAGATACGTAACTTCAAAACCTAATTTTTCCAATTTCTTTGCAGACTCAAGAACAGCCTTGTGTTCAATTTTGGATATAATTATATGCTTACCAAATTTTGAGTTCGCCAGAGCCCCGCCAATGATAGCAAGGTTATCCGACTCTGTGCCTGAACCTGTGAATATGATCTCATGCCTTTTAGCCTTGAGAATGTTTGCGATACTAGCCCTGGCTGTATCCATCGCCTGCTTTGCGATTCTTCCCGGCAGATGGAATGATGATGGGTTGCCAAAATAACGAGAAAAATATGGGAGCATTTTACTCAATACTTTCTTATCTACATAGGTAGTTGAGGCATAATCTAGATAAACACTTCTCATATTGTTGATGCTTATTCGAGTTTAATTGCTCCATTAGGGCAACTCGTCTCGGCCATTTTCAAATCATCGGCCAATTTTTTGCCATTCTCGCCATCTATAGAAACTTCATCTTTACAGATGACCGTCATGCCGTCTTCACCAAACGCAAAGACATCGGGACATATACTGACGCACAGTCCACATTTTATACATTTTTCTTTATCTATTGATATTTTCACGGTATATCTAAACTTACGCTGAAAACTTTTATAGTATAATATAATAAGGCTCCTATTGCCAGCCAGTTATAATATTACCGCTCACCCATCAGAAACATTTTTTATCGACTATTGGTCAATCTGATTTAATTATTGATTGACGGATTATAAAGGATTGGTATGCTATGCTGATATGCAACATCTAAATGACTACGCAAGAATAGTCAATAATTACCGGAACTTAACGCGGACCGAAAGATTTATCATCTGGACAAGATTTAATATTATACCCATAAAAGAAATTATTAGTGAGGTCTCTTCGCGTGGAAAACTTTTAGACCTAGGGTGTGGCTTTGGTGCCCTCTCCTATCTATTCGCCTTTATGCATCCGCGGCTAATTGTAAGTGGAGTCGACCCATCCTATCAGAGAATTGAGCGGGCAAAGAATGTCCATGCTATTCCTAATAATTTAAATTTTATTCATGGCCAGATAGATGAAATCGATGAATATGACTTCGATACAATTATTTTAATAGACGTATTATATCTTATGACCGAAGAACAGCAAATTTCCATATTAAGGAAATGCCGCGAAAGAATCAGTTCTGATGGAAGATTAGTGATAAAAACCATGAACAAGAGACATCATTATAGATATAAGCTCACGGTCTTCACATCATTATTAATCAAGATGGTAAAATCCTTGTTTTCATCCGATAAAATTTTAGGCGTGAGAGAAAATTATTCAGGATATCACAACGAGGATGAATTTACGAGAATCTTGGCAAGGAGTGGCTGGAAAATAGTCGGAGTTCACGATCTTCCATTAAAATATTTTATATACCCGAACATAATTTATACTTGCAAAATTCAGTAAATCACGCAAGATCTGACAAAAATGATTAGTTTTTCTTAAAGACAATCTTTAAGAATAGGGCCAGACCGCTGAATAACGTTTTAACATCTTTTATATTTTTCACTTCCTTGATCCTTTTCCATATATATACTGGCCTGAAATAGAACTCTCTGAGGGCTCTGGCTTGCCAATAACGCAGACGTTCGGGAGAGAGATTGGGCAGAAGCATCGGCGACTGAGATGTAGATACGCAAGCATAATTTCTCCATGGAGTATTCTCGTTATAATAGCCCAGCTGTTTAACCTGGAAATATAAGTCGGTTCCAGGATAAGGGGTCGCCACAAATACGCCTATTGTATGCGGATTGAGTTCCTTGGCAAATTCGATAGTTTCTTTGATTGTCTCTTCGGTCTCTCCAACATTACCAATCATAAAGTTTCCCATCGTTCTTATTCCGATTTTCTCGCAAATCTTCATCGCTTCTCTGGCACAGTCAAGCGTTGTGCCCTTATTGATGCTTTTTAAAATAGTTGCCGAACCAGTCTCAAAGCCAAAGTTAATCAGTCGACATCCGGCATCTTTCATCGCTCGCATAACATCTTCCCAGACAAAATTAACGCGCGTCATACAAGCCCAGTGTATATCTAATTTTTCATCCTTAATCCTGCGACAGATTTCCAGCATTCTCTCACGATCGATTGGTAAAATATCATCATGAAAAATAAATTCGCTAGCCCCATACACGTTGACGCACTCTTTAATCTCTTCAATAACATTACTTGCACTCCTAAGACGTGCCCCTCGACCCCAGATTACTTTCGATTCGCAATAGGTACATCCGTAAGGACACCCGCGTGAGGTAATGATATTCGCTAAATATCCAACGGTTGGCCCCATTTTCTTGGCTAGCGAGGCATAATATATTTTATTAGGCAGTAAATCTCTGGCTGGGAATGGAATAGTATCCAAATTCTCGATTAAGATTCTCTGCGGGTTCGCAATAACCACGCCATTCTTCTTGTGAGAAAGGGCTGGAATACTAGACAAATCACTATTCTGCTGAATTGCGGTAATTAATCTACAAAGCGAGATTTCTCCTTCTCCAGATATAGAAAAATCAAGTTCTGGAATCTCTTTTATAAGCGTCTGAGGAAAGGCGGTTGGATGAGGGCCACCAACGACAATAAGGGCTTTGGGGAATAGTGATTTTACTTTTTGAGCTATTTCCTTCACGCAGTCATAGGAAGATGTCGGCATAGTCATACCAACTACATCGGGTTGGTATTCTTTGATTTGCTCAAATACTTCATTCATTGAAATCCTTAATCCCTCGCCATCAACAATTTTCAGATCAGGCACAGGAACAATATGTTTTCTAAGATATGCCGCAAGATATGCCAAATTCAAAGGAGCGGTTTTCCCACCGACACCTTCGAGACCACCAAAAATCGTAAATGGAGGATTTATAAAAAGTATCTTCATTTGTCTTTCCTGCCTATTATTAATTGATTCAGTAGAATAAAATCCAGTCTAAGTAACTTAATAATTTTTTCAATTATCAACTCTTTTGGAAACCCTATCGGAGACATCATGAATCTTTCGGCCGATAAAATACAAAAACCCGTTTTCTGAAAATCTTTTTTTAATCTCCTAAGGCCGAATTTTTCTATGTGATTCGCTTCTCCACCGTTAAAGTATTCGGCGATCTTGTCAAAAAATGGGCTTGGAGTGGTTAGTATCAGGATACCGCCAGGCTTTAATACGCGGTATGCTTCGCTGAGCATTTGCGCGGGCTCGGGCAGGTGCTCGATAATAGCCGTCGCAATAACTATATTAAACGAACTATCATTGAATGACAAATTTTGGGCATCTCCTTGGATAATTTTAATATTATTATCCCGATTATAATCAATCAATTCCCGAGAATACTCGATACCAATACATTCCGTCTGAGGGAACTCTTTCTTAATTCGACTAAGCATCAGGCCTTCCGCAGTACCTATATCAAGAATGGCGTCAATTTTAGAACGATGATACGCATTGATTGCCCTAATGACTTCAAGGCTACGTCTCCTTAGTCTGTAGCGCCAGGATAATCTCGTATTTCTTCCCCGTGCATAATCCTTACCCAATACGCCACTTGAAATTGTGTCCCCATGTTTTTCCGCAATAACGGTAATGTAGCTGCCCAAGAAAGAATTATAATCAAATATTTTAAACAGCGATAATATAAAGCTGGGTGTTTTATTTGGAAATATCATGCCAGATGTTAAGACATGCCGCACCGCTAGATTTAATCCAGCGAACATCTTTACTAAATAACGCTTAGTAAACTTCAAAGATCCCCATTCCTCTTTATTAAGCAATCCAAACATAAACATCAGGATATTGTTCCTGTTTGGTTCGGATACTATTACGTAATTATTACTGACTCTTCTCATCTCCTCAATTGCCTTTGATGGAAATTCAAGATGATGAAGCATGTCCGAACAAAAAACGACATCAAAGGAATTATCATCGAACGGAAGATGGTAAGCATCGCCATGAATCAATTTATTATGCGGGTTATTGGCAAGCATAACCTCCGAGTAATCCAACCCCGTTACGTCGCAGTCTTTCGCAAAATAATACGTGAAAAAACCATTGCCACAGCCAACATCCAAAAGCGTTGTCTTGGAAGTAATGGGTATGTGTTTTTTTATAAAAGATATTTTCGGCTGAACAAATGCTTTGACAACCGGATGCGAAGGCGATCGTCTTTCGCCCCTTTTTGGACTTTCCCAAAATTGTTTCTGTGACTCATCCATGATTATATCTTTAGAAGTTTAAATGCACCGCCTGCTTTCCTGAATAATTCACCAAGAGATTCTAACTGTAATATTCTTTTTAGGATATAGCTAGGCCGAAAATAGAAAGAACGATATGCTCCCTTTAGCAGAGTCAGCAGCTCGGCTCGCGATAAAATTTTCTCCCAGATAGGCGGAACAAAACCCGGTTCCGGATTCTCTGCGAAATCATGCCAAACATCTGCCGTAAGCACGCCCTCTGCCTGCGCCATTATATATAAATTTGTGGCTGGAAAGGGAGTTGTTATTGTTATGTGAGCATAATCAGGGTTAATTTTCTTCATAAATTTTATTGTTTGCAGTATGTCTTCTCTTGTCTCCGTTGGCGAACCGATCATAAAATAAGCGGCAGTTTGAATTCCAATCTCCTTTGTTATTCTGAAGGCGTCTTCAACTTGTTTGAGAGTAATTCCTTTTTTTAAAATGTTTAGTATCTTTTGAGTTCCGGCTTCAACCCCATAATGGATTCTCTGGCAATTTGCACTCTTTAGGGCCTCCAGCACTTCCCTATCAACTGTATTTACCCTTGTTCTAATATCCCATGCGATTGATAATCCTCGCATATTGATGCCATTACAAATATCAAGGACTCTTTGGCGGTCTACTCCAAATGTATCGTCATATATAAAAATCTCCTGAATTCCCATTTTTACACACTCCTCCATTTCGTCGACTACGCTTTCAGCGGATCGGGCCCGAAATATCTTTCCCAGCTGAGGTCGATCACAGAATAAACATTGAAAAGGACATCCCCGACTTGTGAACATTGTGGTTACCGGTCTACGCGGAGAAAGAACTGAAAAATATTTGCGATAGGGTGCGAGGCTTCGGGCGGGAAAGGGTAAATCATCGAGTCTTTCTATAAGATCGGCTCTACCGGTATTAACAATGTTTTGCCCATCTTTAAAAACTAAACCTCTTACTTTTTTTAATTCATCAGAGTTACTAATGTTTTCTAGCAATGGTTTAATCGCGCCCTCGCCCTCGCCTAAGACTAAAAAATCGATATTTTTATTTTTTATTGTCTCATTTGGGAAAATAATAACATGAGGTCCGCCTAGTATAACTTTTATCTGTGGATTTATTTTTTTCGCCAATTCAGCAGTTTTCACAACATCAATTAGCGTAAAGGTCATGGCCGTAATGCCAATAACGTCAGGATCTCTTTTACGAATTTCCTCTTTCAATGCACCGTAGCCCATCCTCTCAACGGGACAATCTAAAATTTCAACGTCATACGACGTCTCTTTTTCTAAAAAAGACGCAATATACATCAATCCTAAAGGAGGGAGAAAATCCAATCCCTCCTCCAACTCCTTGGGCATAACGCTAGCTATTGTATTTTCAATCGGTGGATTAATCAGTAATATTTTCATTTAATCTAGACTACTTGGTTTTATCGTAAGAATAAACTGGTATTTTAAGAATGGATTTTATTTGATTTGACATATTAGATGGATATCCGAATGAGGATTTCACATTGTAGATATTGAACGCATCCTTTAATTTACCATTATCAATAAGTTCTTGAATCGTATCCGGACTGAAATATACAACGTCTCGATTGGCTAAATAATAAAAAGCAGATGCAACAGTTGGATGAGCGCCTACTGCTACCACGCCAGATTTTTTTAATTCAGACCCCCGATTAACCAGATCTAATGCCGTTCCAAAATACGACGAACGATATGCATCGTATAGCTTCCACTTTCCGGCATAGACCATGTGGCCGGATACAAACAGCATAATTACAAGCACAACGACTGATTGTTTAATCCGAATAATCTTGAACATTTCTACTAACTGATAGAGACCGACGCCCACCAGAACTGCGGCAATAAATATAATTTCCAGGAAGTGGTCCCAATTACCGGTCGTGAAATAGATCAATCCGCCCAGCCATACTACAAACCATAATCCGAAGAACCAGAGCATATCTTTGTTGTTTTTGTATAGCCAAAAACCACCCAATAGCATCACTAATATTATGATGGGACCGCCATAATTAGTTAAATCGCCAGTTTGCGTAAAATAATACTTAACCGAGTTCGCATAGGCATTAATTTTATCGGTCAAACCCACTTTATAGTTCCATTGCGAAAAGAAATGAACAGATACCCGATTAAGCTCTCCCTGAGATATAAGATTATTGATAAAATTATCTTGATTGTAATAAAGTGAGTAGGGATCGCTATAAACATGACCGACTTGGCTAAATGGCTGGCTACCAATATTTGAAACGTAACCATTGGGGACGCCTAGCCATGAATATTTCGTAAGAGTAGAGCCAAAAATTATCAGAAATGGAATAACAAATACTAAGCACCTTTTCCATGAACGATTCTTGTAGAAATCGTATAGGGCAAACGGGACGAAGGATATTAGAAAAGCATTGCGGGCTAGTGCTGCCAACGCAAAAAACATACTTGCAAATACGATTCGCCACGAATTCGCTCTAAAATTATCCTTAGAATCAAAATATAGCCACAATGCAACGGCAAAAAATATCATTGCAAACTCATATGATCCAAAAAAGAGCGAACCAATGACTCTTACGGGCATAAAAACCATTGTCATAGCCGAGAATAATCCAATTGTAACATTGAACAATCGTGTGATCAGAAGAAATATTACAACATTAAAAAGACCAGCCAGGATAATCGAAATGTACATTGGCATTAAAGGGTTATCCGAGCCAAAATATTTATATATCTGGCCATAGATAATCGGCGTAAGCGGATTTGTAATTCCAGTTTCCTTGCCTTCGGTGACGGCCTTATCAGCCGTCAGGAGAACACCATTGGAACTCTCGTATTTGTATGTACCAACAGTCGCATAATTTCGAGCTTCAGATAAAAGTAAAAAATCTCCGCCAAGACCGTATCCTTTTTTGTAGATAGGATAATAACTTGTAGCTAACGATGCTACAAATATAAGGATAGCGAGACTGCCCGTGATTATTCTTGGTTTCATAATGATGCTTAAATTATCACCTGATTATAATCAATTTTACTCCAACAATCAATTTCTATCTCATCACGCCCGATATCATTATGAGATCATTTGGGTATGCTATATATACTAACTCCCCCAATGATTGTTGCCGGCAACGGCAGGTGAAGTGCGCGAATCAAGTCTGGTCGTAGTCCGCCATCGGCAACCACGTAATCAATCTGATATTTAGTTAGCTCAGCTAAGAAATCGCTTCTATAAAAATCGGGATACTCTTGCTCGATTCGGGCCACGATATTATCTTCTGCTATAATTTTACGATATTCATTAGCGAGAGGATGGCTATTTTGAACTCCATAGAAATGTTCAATCACTGCTGCACGATTCTCTGTTAGATATGTCTTAATATCTTTTGCCGTTACTCCGCGCATTCGTAACATTACTAAATAATCATGGTAAACCCTTTCAAATGGAAGAATGTAGTGGTTATTAGAATTAACAGCACTATTACAATGCGTAAAAGCAGGAATCCAGAACATTAATGTCCTCCTGTTATCATCTTGAGCCAAAATTACGCAATCAAGCGATGCGTTCTTATTAAACCATTCAAATAGGTCATTGTAACGCTGTTTTTCGGCATATCGCGCAAATGAGTTGCGATATACCGCTACTTGTACCATAATCCCGAACACTAATGAGACACCTATAATAAGTGCCATAATGAACGGAAATACGCGAGGTAAGCGGGGCCGCACAATGTAAAATAGAAAGACAAAACAAATAATAATAGAAAATGGTTTGACATACTGAACAAAGTGAAAAGGCCAAATAGTAACACCTGTGATTATTTGCTGGTTAAGCGATACAATCCCCCCGAGAGTAAACGCCATGGAGAGACGCCACCAATCTTCACGCAATAATCTGCGTTCAATAATAACGGCCAGCACCAACAGAATGATGATGGCTACAATAATTCTACTAACAACGGGAGCATGAGAATGAAATAGACCTATCTTACTCGCAGCGTAGGCGAAATCAGGATGCGCAGCGGCAAGTCTCGCTTGATACAGATAAGGTAAGGCGAAGATGAAACCAACAATAATCATTAGGCCCGTCGCGTAAGCCGAATGTTTCTTATTAACAACAAATTGCATGACCGCCCAGCATGTCATAAATGCCAGTGCAAAGCCCCATGAAAAAAAATATGACGTTATCATGAGCGCAAAGATAACGCCACCGGCAATCACCCATTTTATATAAATACTCCGATCATTCCGACGATACCAAAGTAATAGCGCAAGACACGAAATTAGAAGCGCACCAGTTATCGGATTCACCGGTCGCGACCAGAGTAAAAAAGTAGAAGTCGACATGATGTCACTTAAATAACCGATGGAATCATAAGCTAACAATATGGTCGTAGCGCCGGCTAAGGCCACAAAGCGTGATGAATGAGTGAATTCTATGGCAGTGCATATTTTCAAAATCAGCCAATAAATCAGCAAAAAAAGAAGTGCCGGAAGGAACGCTTTTGTTATCAGCAAAAGCATGGGCAATGATATACCAAACAAGAGACTCGAACCGGCCAGAATGAAGTCGGTTATGGTTGGAGGCAGAAGCGCCGGCCTATCTTTGTATTCAGCATAGGGCACGGCACCAAGCATTGGATAACCATCTACAATTTCCTGCATACGCGCCAGATAGATAGACTCGCTGTCGGTCTGCATCATATATATCCCGCGATAATCCGAACCAAGTTCGATTGCAAATATCAAATGCGGAGCAATCATAATCAACCCCACTACAAGAGAAAGAATAATCGCTATCCAATGCCTTTTGATTATGTCTTTTATCACTTTTTCTTAACTACACAATATATAACTGCGGCCATGTTAATTGCTCCTGGCCAGTAGTTGAAAACTATATCGAACAGTTTTATTGGCCAAAAGATAAGCATAAATAAGTTAACTAAAAGCCAATAAAGTCTATGAGATCCAAATGACAGTATGGTCGCAAATAAATAACATAGCGTAACGGTGAGAGTTGAGAATGGGCCGGCTCTCAGACCAATTTCAATAATCTCAAAATCTTTCATTAATTCGCGCATACCTTCGTTGGTCCAGCGCTGAAAATCGTTTGGAGAGCTATGAAACGGATACAAAAATGGCGTACATACATATGCATATCCTCCCATCGATAATATCCTGTACATCTCGGCCACGGCTAATCCTGGATCGGCAAGATGCTCAAACACATTGTCTGATATTATTCCCGAGAAGCTACCATCGGCCACGGGGATAGATACGGCATCGGCAACAATATCGACTCCCCCGTAGGGATGTATATCTACATTTACAACATTGGGGCCAAATATTCTTGGTCCTGAACCGATATTTAATGTTTCGCCTGATTGACAATACTTTGTCAAAAACTTTTTAGGACTTAGACCACAAAACATCATAGGACCAAAAACAATACCAACGAAATAATAAAACTTCGGATAACGCTTAAAAAAACTTCTTAAGATGTCTGAATTTGTGGAAGACATTATTTGATAGACTTAAATTCAAAAGTTATCTGCTCAAAACCACCGACCCAATAACACCAGATCCGACTGCAGAATGATGGGCTTATATTAGCCCAGAATGATACAACTGAATTCGCCAATCTCAGAAACGATATCGATATTATCCCGTATCCCATAAAGGGGAGCAAATGGAAAAAGGCTAGCCAGTCAAGACGTATATTAATTAATTTAAAGCTTATACCGACATATCCCGACTTCGTGAACGCCTGATTAAAATATAGTGGGAAGGTAATATCAAAACCATGAGAGTGTTCGGCATGAGTGAATCCCCTGCTGAAATGAGGCACCTTAACTATGAGCGATCCGCCTGGCCGTAAAATCCTATGCAATTCTCTCATAGTTTCAAATGGTTTGTCTAAGTGTTCAAGAACGTGCGAAGCTTCTATCAAATCAAATGCATTATCCTCGAAAGGATACGGATAAACATTTAGATCATGCTTAACGTCCGGTTTAGTTGAATCCTGCCAATCGACGTTAATGTAACCGTCCTTCTTATGCTCCCCCGCTCCCAGATTCAATTTTTTGATATGTGTGTTCATTGTTCTATTTCTTTTTAGCAATTACGGTCCAGCCATTGCCATTTGGCGGAGTATTAATTGAAACATCCTCCAATCCTAAGTCTGAAAATAATTTCTCAACGTCACCCTTCGCCCAATAATTAGCAACTTCGGGAATCAACTGATCAAAAACAATGCTATGAATATGCCAAAAATCAAAATATGAAAGCTGTTTTAGGTATCCAGTTTTTCTTTTAGCAATTTTTATATAAATCCACAATGGGATTGAACAAAAGTAACTCAGAAAATGGACTATTCGCACGGGTAATTTTGAAGTTATGTTCTTTCTAATCGGATTAACATATTTAGGAATCCATTCATTTCCCTCATAACTATAAACCCATATCAAAAGAGTACCGCCTCCCCGCAACGATCTGACCATATTCTGAAGCGCAATTTTCGGTTCCTTTAGGTGGTGTACGACGCCGATACTAAGAGCTATATCAAACTTATCGTGCCAGTTTATATCGTAAATACTTCTTAGTAAAATCTCCGAATTTTTAAACTCGCGAAGAGTTTCCTTGGCCCTACTAACTGAGCGTTCATCCAAATCGAATGAGACAACTTCTCTAGCACCCCATTTTAATGGCCAATAGCTATTCCTTCCCATACCACAGCCGGCATCAAGGACGGCTCTTCCCTCAAAATCTTTTTCAGATAGAGGACTCGTCCAATTACGAAACTGCTCCTCGTAATTCTTATCCATAAAGGAATAGCGGTCCCATTCATATCCAAATCTTTCGCTTGATGACATATTTCTGTATCGATTTAAAAGCTTACACCCAGAACATACTTAACGGCATCAAAATATTGTTTTACCTTGTGAGGATCTCTTAACCGTTTAAAGTGCTTCCAAACATATTTTGGCCTAAAATAAAACTTGCGGTATGCCAGGTGAAGCATGTCTTTGACTTCTTGAGCGTCTTTATAACCATCAGGGACATAGGTAGGCGTAGTCCTACCCAAAAATGTAGGAACAATTCGTCCACTTTTTATGGCGTCGTCATAAAGCACGGTTCCCCATTCAGGATGAGCCGGCAAAAATTGAGCATAAGTTAAATCAAGCTCACAGGCGAACTTGATGGTTTCTCGTGTTTTTGCTGGTGTCTCGCCCGGTAAGGCCAGAATAAATGACCCCCGAGTGTCTATATCTAAATCGTGAGTCCAAGATATCGCTTGACGAATCTGATCCAAAGTAGTCCCCTTGTTAATCCTGTCTAGTAAATCCTGATTACCGCTTTCAACACCGAAGAATATATTCCACAAACCAGATTTTTTTGCTCTGGCCAGCATTGTTTTGGTAACGGTGTTAACTCTAGCTACCGCACTCCAGTGTATCTTGATACCTTCTTGATCGAGAAGGTCGCAAAATTTAGTAACCCAGGCTTCATTAATCAGAAAGTTGTCATCCCAGAAGGCAATCTCGCGAACGTGGTGTACTCTAGTTAAAGTTTTAATCTCTTCAATTACTCGTTCCGGTGAATGCCTCCGATACATCTGTCCGGCACGACCCGCCTGAAAACAAAAGGTACATTTTCTCCAAGGACAACCCCTTGAAGCAATTAGGTTAGCGGCCGGTAATTTTTTGTATTGAAGCGGTAGGGGTCGATATATACTATAATCGTATAAGTGATGGGTCGGGGGTAAAAGTTTATCCAAATCCATAGCCAGAGGAGCTGGCAGATTTTTCTTTATAGTTCCATCCTCTAGTCTTATTAAAGTACCAAGGACATTCTGAGGTAACTTCCTATTATCATTATAATAATCGATTATCTCTTCAAATACTTTTTCACCCTCTCCATAACCTACCATATCTAATTGCGGAGCTTTTTCAAAAACCAATTCCGGGAAACAACTAGGATGAGCTCCGCCAAAAATTATAGGTACTTTGGCCCACTTATTCTTTAAATAATTTATCAGACTATAAGCCTCATCTGCCATGGCTGTGACCGCCGAAACACCAATCAAGTCCGGATTAAATTTTTCAACTTCTCGACCGATATCTTCGTTAGTATAGTCCAGAGGAGAAGCATCAATAATTTTGATATCGTGCCCTTTCGGAAGTAATGGAGCGGCTATGTAACCTAATCCTAGGGGAGGGAAAAATCCCGCCCTAATACTTCTTTTGGAACCGTATCCTCTTTTCATCAGATCAAACGGCGGTGTGAGTAGTAATATCCTCATTATGTTTGCTTACCAAATAATATAGTTATTTTCCCCATCTGTTTAGCCACATTTGAAAAACCATCAGAGTCCAAAGCTGTTTGTAGTTATTAGCTTTCCCGCTAAAATGTTGATTCTTTAACTTTTGGATATAGTCCCAATTAAAAATCCCACCAGCTGTAATGCTATCACGTGAAAGGACGTCATTGCAAATGGTTTTAAGGTCATTTTTAAGCCATCCCGCTAACGGAATACCAAAACCTTTTTTTCTTCTATTCACGATATCTTTCGGCAGTTTGTCAGACATTAGTTTCTTTAAAATATATTTCGTCGTAAATCCCCTCTGCTTAAATGAAGTTGGGAATGTATTTACTAAATCAACAACGTCTCTATCAAGAAATGGGGCCCTGACTTCTAATGCCTCCTTCATACTCGCTCTATCAACTTTTACAAGGATATCGTCCATCAGATATGTCCGTAAATACAAATAATCCAGTTGGCGAGCCGGATTGTCAGTCCCGGATTCAATTGCATATCGGTCCAGAACGTCAAAGATATTGCCATTTGCAAGACCATTCTTGAAGCTCTCGGAAAAAAGATTAGCTTGTTGATCAACGTTGAAGCTAGCCTGCCACGTATGATGCCGATATCGCGAAGGAACATCAAAGCCACCAATAAATCTTTTCAACTTAAAATCCAGGCTCAAATTATCATAGCCGACCGGTAGAGAATGAATTAGGGGTTCAATTATACCTTTTCTAACAAAAGCCGGAATCTTCTCATATATCCTTGCAACTGGATCAGCTTGGAACATGGGATATCCAGAGAACAATTCGTCGCCACCATCACCGCCTAGCGCTACCGTTACGCCAGTACGTGTAAATTTCGATAAAAGATATGTTGGCACCAAAGAAGGGTCCGCCATCGGTTCGTCTATTATATCGGCAAAAGTTGGAATCAAATCAATTATTTCCTTTGATGATACCGTGGCTTCATAATGTTCAGTACCTAGAAAATCCGAGACTTTCCGCGCATATGAAGATTCATCAAAACTCTTTTCGTTGAATCCGATTGAGAAAGTTTTTATTTTTTTGATATTGTCCCGCTGAGCATAATAACTGATAGCACTCGAATCAATCCCACCGCTTAAAAAAATCCCGAGCGGAACATCGGAAATAAGACGCTTTTTGACCGCATTAGCTAGTGCCGCATCCAACACCACCATCGAATCATCAAAAGATTCCCTTGTTTCGTTATAATTAGGTCGCCAATATTTTTCTAATTTTAAATTACCATCCTTAAATATCGCATACGAGGCCGGCTTGAGCTTACTGACATTCTTAAAAATAGTGGCTGGCGTGGGAATATATTCATAGAAAAGGTATTTGCTCAATGCTACCGGATCAATCTCCTTCCTAAGTAATGGGTGTGCCATCAGAGCCCTCAGTTCTGAACCAAAAATTAATGTATCGCCATGTTGTGACCAATATAATGGTTTCTTACCAATTCGGTCTCTCGCAAGCACTAACGTACCGCTATGTGAATCATATATCGCAAGCGCGAACATACCATCTAATTTTTCAAAACAATCCGTTCCAAATTTCTCGAAGAGAGCGAGGATGACTTCCGTATCCGAATTACTTTTGAATGGATAACCGGAAACTAATTTTTTCAAATCTTTAAAATTGTATATCTCACCATTGAATACAATCTGAAATCGGTCATCCCGACTGGCCATCGGCTGATGGCCAGTCGGGGTCAAATCAATAATACTCAGACGAGCATGAGCCAAACCCACGCCAGGTATGAAAAAAACACCCTTATCATCGGGTCCGCGATATCTAATCGAATCTATCATCCGATCGAGATCTTCTCTATTTCCTTGTCCAACGAAACCAGCTATTCCACACATTTGACTATTGTGTTATTCAATGATATAATATACATAGGAGGATTAGATGCAGACTTACACTCATGCCGCGCTCGGTGCAGCATTGGGTGCTGCACTGTTCCCTGACAACTTAGCCCTACAAGGTGCTTGCGCCGTCGGCGCGATGATACCCGACCTTGTCATGGTACCGCAATATTTGATTGATGTCGCCAACGGTCGAAAGCCAATGACGGCCCAATCAATGCGTTTTATCATGATGAAGGAACTGAGCCACTCCATCCCGCTTTGGACAGTTGCCACGCTTGGCACGTTCATGGCGACTTGGCTCTGGCCAAGCCATCTTGCTTCAATCGTGTGGGCCAGTGCAATCGGTGGGTTGAGCCATCTACCCATCGACGTGTTAACTCACACGAGTCCCAGATTCGCGAAAGATGATCTGGGGATGCTCTGGCCATTCAAGACCCGCATCCGGATTAATGGCTGGGATTACCGTAAAGACTATGGCGATCTCACACCCAAACCATTCGAAATGATCATCTTGATCGTTTCCCTCTCTTTCTTCATGTGGAGGTAGACATGCTCAGCTTCTCAGACGTTGTGCGTGCGATGGCCCTGCCCGTCGTAGGGCTTGTCACAATTATCATCGTAAGCTCGAATATCGTGGCCTACGCCGAGCGCCACGGATTCAAGACGAACACAATGATACTCGTGAAAGATATCATCGTCTATATAGCGATCATCGCGTTCTGCGTGTATGCGTTCGCGATAGGCCCCAAGTAGTGGCTGGGTCTCAGCCCGACCGCCGGAATGCCGGCGGTCTTTTCATATCAATTTTCAAAATTAATCCTGTCTTTAATCACATAAGACGTTTTCTGCTGAGATTCATAGTAAGTCCTCATTATGATTTCCGCCAATATGCCCATGACCATCAGTTGAACGCCAACAATTATTAATAATGCCGAAAATATTGGCAACGGTGTTTGCACAAGATGGAAATCATAAAACAAGCGAAGAAAGACCGCTACTAAACCAGCTATCGTTCCAAGTAATATGGCGAAAAAACCAACTTCGCCGAAGAAATGTATTGGGCGGTTCATGTATTTCGTAAGAAATTTAATCAATAAAAGATCCAAGATAACTCTGAACGTTCTCGAGATACCATAATTACTTCGTCCGTGAACTCTTGGCTTATGACTTACGATAATTTCCGTCACGCGTGCACCGTTCCATGCAGCATAAGCTGGGATAAACCGATGCATTTCGCCGTACAATTGCAGACCAGCGATTACGTCTCGACGATAGGCCTTCAACGTACAACCATAATCAGACAATCTTACTCCGCTTATCCAGGAGATGAGCTTATTCGCCATTATCGATGGTAATTTTCTTGTTAATAATTTGTTCCTCCAACGATTCTTTCTCCATCCCGAGACAACGTCATGTCCCTCATTTAATTTTAATAATAATAAAGGTATGTCGGCCGGATCATTTTCCAGATCGGCGTCGATAGGAATAATGACATCGCCAGAACTCAATGAAATACCTGCCATAATCGCCGCGGTTTGCCCATAATTTCGTCTAAAACTAATAATTTTAAGATTCTTATCGGATTTTGCGTGAGCTTCCAGCACTTGCCAAGTATTATCAGATGAACCATCATTTACGGCTATTATTTCATAAGTGGCTTCGGCAGTTTTAAGTGCATCCTTAAGACGCTTGAGTAATTCATCAAGATTATCGGCTTCATTATAAATGGGAATGATTATGGAACAATTCATAAATAGGACGTTGTTTTATGATACCACTTATTTTATTTAAGGCAAGCCCTCACTTAAAAGTCAGAAAATTGATTATTTTCTCAGACCGTTTCTTCCATGTGTATTGATTGACACATTCATAGGCAGAGCTACTTATTCGCTCCGATAAAACAGAATCATCTAATGCTAATCTTATGCCATTAGCGAGCGCATCAACATCATCTGGTTTAACTAGGATGGAGTTTCCATCGTTCAACACTTCCCTGATAGAAGACAAATCAGAAGCAACTATTGGCTTACGGGATGCCATGTATTCAAATAATTTTAGAGGCGAGGTGTAAAAAGCCGACATTTTTTCTTTCGCAGAATTCGGTATGACAAGAACATCCGCTGCCTTAAGGAATAAAGGAATTTCACCATGCGGTCTATGCCCTATAATTCTTACATTCTCTCTGTTGCCGTACTGTTTCTTAAATTTCGAAACATCGTCCCCTGTTCCGCCTACAAATACGAAATATTCCTCCGGTAAATAATCTGCGGTATTCGCCAGAACATGCACACCCTTCCAATCAAATAAATGACCCGAATACATGATGATTTTCTTGTCATTAGGCAAATCAAGCTTTATTCGGCATTCTTCTTTCGTTTCGTTAATATTAAACTCATCAATACTCACTCCGTCCGATGCAACTAATATATTCTCCGCCTTAAAGCCGAATTTTATGAAAACATCCCTCAATCCATGAGAAATGACAGCAACCTTGATGCTCTTGTTTCTAATTCTTCTATATAGAAACCCTCTCGAGTCCGAAAAACTATGCGCTTCGAAAACTAAATTCTGCGGTCTTGTTACGAATGACAGGAGAAATATAATAACTTCATCGCGTGAATAAACAATATCGAATCTTTGAAACAGGGTATAGACTGTCAGGACTACAGCAGAAATATAATTTTTAATTAGAAATGCTATTCTACCGGGCAGATAAAAATCCGAGTAAAATATATTTTTATATTTAATATTTCTTTTAATGGAATAATATTCGAAAAAATCTTTCTTAATATCGTCGGTCTTAAATGCGATTACAAGAGTAGTATCCACGCCCAAATCAGCAAGAGCTTCGCAAGTTTTTGCGATTTGTATACCGTAAGCCTTTTCAGTCGGAAATCTTTGATTTAATAAATATAGAAGTTTCATCATAGTAGTCCCATCGTTTTAAGGACTGATGTGACGCGAATATCGTAGGTGTGGTCTTTTTGTGTTCTTAAGAATCCATTTTTCGCTACGCGACGACACTCTTGTTCGTGCTCCATATAATATGAAACCTTATCGCGAATATCATCCTTGCCACTAAAGGCAACGAATTCCTCCCTGTCTTTGAAGTGTTCAAAAATATCACTTCTTGCGTCATGATTTATTAATAGAGCTCCCGCACCCGTAACTTCGAATGGACGAAGATTAATACCACTCCCAGGCAGACCAGTAATATAGTGATTGATGACCATGCGACTTGAGCGATAAACTTCGAGCATCTCATCATTTGAGATTGTGCCTTGATAATAATCCTTGAGCGATGTTTCTTTCCATTCTTTGTTGCCCCAAATATGCAATCCGTAATCGGCAACATTAGCAAGAATAGGTTCGCGATCTGACCGCTCAGGAAGATATGAACCAATAAACACGATGTTGTATTTTGGATTTGATTTCTCTTGTGGCCACGAGGTGTCAGTAGTAACATCTGCGCAAAATGGCAAGTAATAAGCATTATTGATTCCTTCCTTCTTTAGCATATCAATCACCAGCCTATCGAAGGTGAAAAAATATTTATAGTGAGGCGCGGCAGCCATAATTCCACCCCAATGATCAATCGTCTCTGGATACCAATTCGCCGTAGGTGCAATCTTATTGAGTACGCCCAAGGTATCCGCGGTCAGTTCTTTGGCTTTAATAGTAAATATTATATCAGGATGATATTCTCGCGCGATATTTATTGTTCTACGATTGATTTGATCTAAAGCATACCGATTAGCATGATTCCTGATACTTGTAGGCAGCTTCGCCAGTACGTATCTGATCATATTGTCATGAGCCAAAAATGGATGTCCACGATAATCGATAAATCGTACATCAAACCCTGCACGTCGAAATGCATCCCGGACAGGTTTCACGAGGCTAGAATGAATCGTAGATACCAATAAGCATTTCTTCATAGTTGTTCTGGAAATTTCTTAAATAGTTTTATGAACTTGTTTAACCGTATGCGTAGAGACCACTTTTTTCTCGATAATATATCACGCATTCGAGCCGTAAACGTGCCAGTCCTCAAGCGATACAGTGGCGACATAGTAGCTCCGAATCCAAGCTTGAAAGTATTGTGAATATTACCTTCGCGCGTTGAAGAACCTCCCAAATCAATTCTATCAATATCGTGCTCGCATGCCCACCGAATCGTTTCATAATATAGAAGATAGTTTACATGCTTGGGCCCATACTCCGCAACGGATGAATTAATGGAAAGCCACAGCCCTCTATCAGCGCACCAAGCTAAATTCATGCCAACGAGTCTATTATTGTGATATGCACCGATAAGCAGGAAGCCTTTGCCAAAAACACGAGCGACCTCATCAAAATATTCCTTCGGCCGTGGTGGTGTGCCCATACTTTTTTGATGGTACACAAAGAGGTCATAATATCGCTCAGGCATTATGCCGGAAATTACCTCAATTTTAAAGCCCTGCTCTCTGGATCTTCTGATTAGGTTTCTGGTTGTTTTATTAAAAGTAGAAAATACAAAATCAATATCATGTTGAGACGTATCAATAATAAACACCGCTGAAGGAAGCGGTTTTAAATCTTCAGACATGGTCATGGGTATGACAAGATCCGCAATATATAAATCTGAATTTGTAAGCTTCTGCACCTTGGTTGCGATATCGCGCCACCCAAAATTCATAAAATCGGACTCCGCAAGACAAGGCATGGTGTGGCCCTTATAGACACTAAACGCCGAACCTTTGCCCCATTGAACTGGAAAAAATAATTCATTACCGCCACAAGCAACAATCAAATAGCCGGTCTCAAGACCGTATCTTTGAGATTGCAATCTGGCAAAAGTCTCACTGAACGAAACATCAGCTGGCCAAATTGGCACATGCTTAATTGCTTCATCGCGAGACAATAATTTTACTACTAGCGAATCACCCATTATTTTGTACGCCCACATTAGAGAAAAAGTTGTAAAATTTCATAGCGATGGCCTTGTCGCTAAAATTTTCTCCTATATATCTACGGCCGTCGGCACCCATCTCCATTCTTTTCTGAGGATTATCAACCAAATAGTCGATTGCTGCACTCAACCGATTGGCATCCCCCGGTTTGACTAATATTCCTGTCTTCTGATCAATAACGACTTCACCTATAGATCCTGTGTCGGTTGAGATAATCGGCAACCCAGATGCCGATGCTTCAGCCATGGAAAACCCGAATTGCTCTTCCCATCCTTTGCTCGGCTCAGAGGGATGGATGAATATATCAGAGTTGGAGAGAATCGCAGGCAACTCTTCATTCGGCAACCAGTCAATTAGTGTCGTATTGTTGGTTAGGTTATGTCGATTGATAAAATCTTCAATATAATTTCTCAAGGGTCCGGTTCCTATCATAATTAAATGCAAATTCTCGCGTTTCCTTACCGAAATCAGGAAAGCATTAAGCAAGGTCTCTATGCCCTTTCTTTTATCAAAGACACCTGAAAAAGTTACAACAACCTTATCATTGAGGTTATTATTCCTCTTATAAGCATCCGTATAGCTACCGCCAAACTTGTCCACATCAACACCCGCTATCGGCGCGACAAGAATATTAAATTTAGCATCGGTATATTTTTTCAATATTTCGGCTGCTTTAGTATTTCCGCAAATTGCACCGACCGAGTTCTTAATCGTTCCTCTGATGATAAATTCGGTTATCTTTAATTTCAAACCGCCTAATCGTTGATTATAAGGCACATTTTGCCAAGTAAAGAATATATGGCGCATCCCATTTCTTTTTGCAAATTTTGCATTGAAATATGTCGTTAATAAATTAGGCTCGATAGCTGTATACAAGATATCGCCCCTTTTCGCGTTCTGTTTGATTATTCTATGAGAATTGGGCATCCAGCCCTTTAGCAAACCCTTGATGATTGGATAGTGCGAATGAAAAAATAATGCTTTTGTTGAAACGATTTTTATATCATCACGAATTGGGGTACTCGCCTTTATTTTACCACCTTTAGCTTCCCATTCCCGCGGTAATACAAAAAACAGGCTGTCTTTCTTAGGATAGTGATCAAAGAATCTGAAATATCTTTCATACACGTACGGGTATGATGTAATAAATATTTTCTGCATATATTATATTTTTAACAAAAAACGCGAGAAAGAGGTTTTTGAATCTATCGACTGACGCCTTAGATTAATGATATCAGAAGTCTGGGAAACATACCCACGCTTAACTCCCACGGCCCCAACAAACAACTTCCTTGCCAGGGCGTGAACATTTGCATCTGATGACCCGAACGGATAAGAGAATATGTTACATGTTGAGCCCAATAGTTCTTCAAGTAATTCTTTGGAAGCCTTCATTTCTCGCTCTATATCATTTGGCGATAGATTGATGAGCTTAGAATGGGAAAGACCGTGGGGCTGGAAATCTATTAATTTTGAATCGTGCATTTCAAGAATCTGTTTCCGTGTTAAATGTCGCATGGGCGTTTCACGAACTGGACGTTCTTCGCCGATGAAATTCGTACTAATAAAAATAGTCGCCAAGTAATTATACTGTCTCAATATCGGAAAGGCATGTGTAAAATTATCTTCGTAGCCATCGTCAAACGTTAGAACGACAGTTCTAGGGGGTATCTTTGTTCTGCTAACTAACATATCAATCACGTCTTTCAAGGATAGTACCTTATATCCACCGGTTTTGAGATGTGCCATCTGCCGAGAGAATGCTTCGGGAGTCACTGTAAAAAATTGCTCGTTGTATCCTACCGAGTGATACATTAAGATTGCAACTGGATAATTAAGAATCCGCCGCTGTAGAATATTGAATAGTATGTCCTTTATATAAAGCCGGAGATTAAACATCACTCTTGGATATTTTAAAACAGACCTGCTCGGCAAATAAACTTGGCCATATATCTCTCAGATATCTCCTGCCACTACCCGCCCTAATCTCATCCGCACTTAACGCAAGAAGCGAGAGCGTTCTTTTGAAGTCACTGACTGACCAGTAACGTAGGTGCTCATACGGCTCAAATGCCCATTGCTTAGGGAACTTCCCTCCCAACAATTGCAAACGATATTTCCAAAAAGCTGTGTTTGGTATCGATACCAATAAGAAATTTCTTGATATTCTCTTCATCTCAGTCAAAAGTCGTTCTGAATGGGCTATGTGCTCGATGACTTCAGACGCTATTACATAATCGAACGCATTATCCTCAAATGGCAACGACTCTTCTATGTTAGCCAAAACCGTATTTAAGCCTTTATTTTTTGCCCTATCAAGAGCTACTTCCGATATATCAAGACACGTAACATCGCAGTTCTTGTTATTTTTTAAAAGCGCTCCGAGATATCCGTCGCCACTGCCGATATCTAGAACTCTGGATCCGTCCTTAATCCACGACAAAAAAATTTTGTAACGATATCGGTTACTTTTATCATTCCTCTTCGTCCAATAGATGTCGTAAAAATTATCTGCTGATTTATCTTGCATTAAGGTATTTACGCTTACAAAGTAAACCTTGCTATTATGGTTTAAAGGCCTTTATAATAAAATGACGGGGCGTACTTCTGATTTTTTCAACAACCGGGCTAGCCTTTATGTCAGGATTAAAAATCATCTTCTGTAATCTTCTCAAGTGCTCATTTTTTAAATATTTCCTCTGCCTCTGACCATAAAGATGGTCTTTATACATTACGAATCCAACAGATTTAAGTTCATCAATCATCTCCTGACTTGTAAATTCTCTAACATGATATGGATTAGCGGGTTTTTCTAAAATACTTGTTAGTTTCGGCGACGTTACGGAACGATTCGGAGAGGAAATAATAAGCGTACCCCTAGACTTCAGTAGATTATAAAAATTTTTAAGCGCAGATTTGAAGTCGTCAATGTGTTCTATGGTTGCAAACGAAGTTATGACATCATATTTTATTCCAGATGAATAGGTTTTGGCATCAGCTACAACAAAATTGACTCCGTTCGCATGATAATTGGCCTTGGCATAATCAATGGCCGCTGTTGATATATCGGCTCCGTCAACAACTCTTGCTCCATTTTCCTTTAAGATTTTCGAGCCATAACCAACACCACTGGCAATATCCAAAACATCTTTGCCTTTAACGAATTGAGCAGCGAAATTATATCGAGCAACATGATCATCTTCCATGCGCTCACTTGCTTGGCCGGGGATAAGCTGCTCCATAATTTTGTTTTCATGGAAAATCTTAATCTTATCGCATATAAATCTGACATCTGCCTTAGTAACCTTGGGATTAATAGGTAAATAGAGGTATCTTTCATGAATCCAATCCATGTTCGGACATTCCGATCTAAAGTTTTTAAGGATGGCAAACAAATCATTCCTGAGATGAACCATATTAACTTCTACTTTATTATCTCTCAGATAAGCCGCCAGCGCGTCTCTCTCATCATAAAGTATTCCAAACAACCAGCATGAGCCTCCATAGACTAATTTCATACCCTCAATGGACTCTAGATTTTTTCGGTATTCATCTGCCAACTCTCTTCGATATTTAATTATTCTATTCAAATCCGGCAATGCCGCCAAACCAAAACAGGCATCGATATCTGTTGGTTGAAATTTATAACCGGCTTCTTCAATATCAAAAACCATTTGTCTGCGTTCCCAAGCCTGATAATTGTTCCTTGCCTTTAATTCTCGGTCGATTCCAAACCATCTCAATAGTTTAGCTCTTCTGTGTTTGTCCGCATCTGCCATACAAAGCATTCCCCCATCACAGGTAGTAATATGCTTAATCGCCTGGAATGAATAACATACGTAATCAGCTCCTTGCACCTTTGGTTCATGATGCTGAGAGGCATCTATAATTAGGGGGATATTGCGCTCCTTTAGATATGGGTAAATGCGTTCATCTATATCGATACCGCCCAAAGCAACGGCAATCACAACCTTTGTTTTGTCAGTAATTTTACTCTTCAGGTCTTCAAAGGAGATATTAAAATCTTCCTTGTTTATATCAGCGAAAACAATCTTAACGCCTCTCCTTAATAATCCGGTCTGGCCAGCCGTACAATTAAGTACCGGCACAATAACTTCATCGTCTTTATCAAGCCCGACCAAATGATAAGCCAACTCAAGAGCTGAAGTGCCGGAATTTACAAAAAGCGGATATTTATATCCGAACATCTCTCCAAATTCTTTCTCAAATTGATCAACCTTTGGTCCTTGGCCAAGCCAACGACCATCTAGGGAATTGCTAATTTCCTTGAGAATTCTACTCTTGGGAATATATGGCCAGAAGATAGGTATAATCTTTCTCATTACAGATTGATGTTGTTTATTATTTTTAGTAATTCCGCGCCAAGCACCTTGGGCGTAAGCTTCTCCAAATACGTCTCGTACCCGCCCGCCGCTATCTTCTCTCTCAATAATTGGTTATCTCTCAGCTCCAATATCTTATCGGCCAAGTCTCTGCTGTTGCCCATTTCACAAAACAGTACATTCTCTTTATCGATTAAAAATTCCTCCATTGCAGGTGTTCTGCCTGTAATTACCGGCTTTGCCATAGCCAACGCCTCGGTCACCTTAAACGCACCACATCGCATCGCCTTGGGCGGAGTTCCGAACATTCCTAGGCATATATCCGCCATGGCAATATGCTCAGCCAATTGCTTATAGGGCAAATAATTAAGGAAATTGACCTTTTTTAAATCCAACTTTTTGGCCAAATCCAATGCTTCTTTGTAGGTTGACAGCTTGCCAATTACATTAAACGATATGCTAAAATCACGCAAAAGTCCAGCTGCTTCGATAATAAACGGAATCCCCTGGATTGGTATGTAGGTGCCATGAAAATGAACCAAAAAGTCAGTGGTATTCTTCTGACGTTTCATCGGATACATTATGTCGTCGGGACAACCAATTAGAATCGTCTTCAATTTCTCTTTCTTAAGAGAAAATTCGCTTACAAAATATTTACAATGCTCATCCGCATCTAATAATGAAACGTCTGCGAGGCGACATGCCGCCCAATCGATAATCCAATACTTTAAAGCCATGAGACTTTTACGTGGATATTTTCTTCGGTCAAGAATATTTGAATCGTACCAGGAAACGAAGACATCAAAAACAAGCTTCTTCCGAGGCAATCTTGTGAGAAACCACGCCAAAGGCATAAGCGTATGCCCCGAGAATCCAACAACCATAACGTCGCAATTTCTGCCGACTTTTAGATATTTCCAGAAAAGTTTACATCTTCTCCATTTTTCACTTTCTGCAACATTACACTCAACGACATCAACTCCATTTTCCCTAAGTCCCCTAATTAATACTGCATTTCTGGCGTAGTCTGGCTTATAAAAACCAAAATAGCATACTAGCAGTTTTTTATTCATATAAATTGCTTAATTTTATAATTAAACTATCGACATTATGATATTCATCTACCATGTCAGTTAGATAACCGCTTATATCACTTCTATCATCAGATGACATGTTAAGTATATTTTCTAATTTTGAAGCTAAATCCACGGAATCGCAATATTTAAAAATTAGTTTTTCAGAATATGGTCCAAGATACTTATTGAATGCCGTGTTCGAAGTAAGTGAAATACAACCAGTGGCCATAGCTTCTAATACGGCCTTGTCGAGACCCCCGGTTGGGAGTGGACCTACAAAGATATCTGCGTTCTTATAGTAGCGGTCAATCTCACCATGAGGTACAAAACCAATAAATTTGACAGCATCTGCAAGTTTCAATTTAGAGACTAAGGATTTCAATGATTCGAAATAATTAAAATCTTTACTCATTATTGGTTTACCTATGATATCTACTTCAAAATTATGCCCCTTATCTCTTAGTAAAGCCACCGCATTAATAATTGTCTCAAAATTCTTTATTAGCGAGATTCTGCCTACGCTTACTATCTTAAAATTGCACTTCCCCTCCCACATGCGTCTATGCCTAAATTTATTGACGCTAATCCCGTGGCCAAGCTCAACTATTTTATCGCCTGCAACACCAAGACTCTCTCTTGCCGCCGTCACAATTTTATAGCATAGCTTCTCCGCAATCTTGAGACGCAATGTCACTGAACGATGGAGGTACCACAGGATTATTTTTTTTCTATGTATAAAGGCAACGGGCCACGATGCAACAACGAAAATAGGTGACATGTGTGCGAATATACCAGACGATCCAGGAACCAATTGAAATAAATATTTGTAAAATCTGATTGCTCTCATTATTTTGGAACTATGTCTTTCCTTGCCTAATGAATATATGCTCACATTCGACGGTAAATCATAATGTCCCATTGCTAATGTTATAACATTTACCGTATCGAAATGTTTAGAAAATTCTTTTATCCAATCAACAAAAAAACCCAGCAAATCGTCGCCATCATCTACTCTTTGCGTAATAATTAATAAATTTTTAGGCATTGCCAATTAGAGTTTTTAGCTCGTCCGCGTAATTTTTAATAGCAGAAACCCTCTCGAACTGAATTAAATTTTCTGCTGGCTTAATATTTTTTATTTCGCTGAACGCATTAATTGCTTCATCGGCTGACCAATTGATTATTCTACCGTTACTTTGGTTTATTACGTCCGAAACAATACCCACGCGAGTAGCAATTACAGGCACTCCGCAGGCAAGTGCCTCAAGAATGACTCGCGGGCCACCTTCGTTGTAGGAAGGCATAATTAATGCGCGAGATTCATTGATTAACTCAGCTATTTCGGTCGAGTCCTTTGCAAACCCAAAACGTTTTACATTTACTAATTTATGATTTTGAATTGTATCATCGATATATCCCATCAACGGACCCGACCCGACAATAAGAATTTTCAAATCTGATTTATGGGCTATTTCTAATAATATATCGAGCCCTTTGTTCTTTTCTAACCGTCCCACAAATATTAAATCATGTTTCTTCTCTAGATTAAGCGTTTTAAACACGTTTAAATCAATATAAAAAGCAGGAATGTATCTTAATTTTCTTTTCGGCACGCCATACTTAGTTAAAAAGTCAGGAACTTCAATCTTGTTAATCACACGAACGGCCGATGCTCTCTTCGCAATAAATCGTATAAATACTTTCGCATATTGCTTATAGAACCATTCCTTAATATCCGCTGATTTTGGATAACCGGGAATATGCATAATCTCCAGAATATATGGCACTTTAATCTTTGACCACAGCAATCTGGCACCAATACCATTATAAAAAGGCGGATAATCTTGAACAGTCATCAGGTCAAAATGATATTTTTTGTAGAGTTCGGTTCCTTTCAATAGGAAGAATAGGGGGTGCAGAACCAGTGGCCAGCTAGAAATATGGATGTGAGTATTCCCAAATATAATTTTTTCTCCAGTTAGCTGGCTCTTTACTCGCGGAGAGATAATATCGATTCTATCCCAATGCTTATAAAATTCCTCAAGAGTATTATAAAATGCTCCTTTTTTGTCGGAAGCTAAGTCGATTGCGCTCCCTAACCCAGTTATCATTAGTAGTTTGGCCATAGCTACCGTAAGTTTTCGAATTTATGAGGCAAAAGAAATTCTTCCACGAGAGAGGTGGTTTCATTATACATTCTTTCAGAAGAGAAATGTTCAGCTGTTTTCTTGCCTTCTTCTATGAAACGTTCGCGCATTTCATCAATCTTATAAACGGTCCTGATTGCTTCAATCAAATTAAATTCATCATTATAGCGAACCATGAAACCGTTCGTGCCCTGATTAATAATTTCTCGATTACCGCCGACACCGGTCGTTATCACTGGCAATCCAGCGGCCATGGCTTCGATGATTTGATGCGAAAATCCTTCATATCCCGTGTTCAGAACAAACATCTCCGACGCCGCAAGATATAGAGCGACATCCTGTTTGTTTTTCCGGCCTACGATAAACACTTTATTCTCAAGACCCATGTTCTTAATCATTTTTTTGAGAATTTCTTCATCTGGACCGTCCCCAACAATAACAAGTCTGAAAAATTGATTGATATCAAGTAACTTAGGCATTATTTTTATCAGCATTTTAAAACCCTTCCAGGGCACCAGGCGTCCGACCGAGATAATTAAAGTGCCAGCAATACCGATTTTCTTGCGCGCTTCTTCCTTGGATATGTCTAATGGTTTAAAATCGGTTCCGTTATATACGACGTGTATTTTCTTTTTATCAATCCCCCACTCAGATACGATGCCTTTCAAATATTCCGAAGGAACTATGATGCCAGACGAATTCTTACATACCCATATTTGAACCTTATGTAAAATCTTTGCCCAACCGTATTTAGGTAATTTTTGGAAATCGTTAATCATCAAAAACGTCTTGCCCATATTAATCGCCCATTCCCATGAACGGTCGCCTACTATTTTGACGATGAACTTTTTCTTATAGGCGCGGGCGGCCCGCAAGGCGGGCACGCCCGCACTCGATGCATTCAATGCAACCACCAAATCTGTCTTCCTAGCTTCACGCCGAGCTCTAAGATAATACCTCAGATAACGTAATATTCTAAAATTCTTTCGCCAAATACGCACCACGCGAAATGGATAATTTTTGTCATCAGCTACACTCCACTTATCCGAATAAGCCATGACCGTAACGTCATACTTTTCGGATAACTTCGTACCGAACGTCAATGCATATGAAGCCGGCCCGCCAATATCGGGAGAAAATATTCCTGTGCATATTAATATTCTCGATCTCTCTTTCATCTATTGAATTAATAATATTTTGATATCCATTAAAGCAGTGTCTCAACTCGATCAATCATACGGTCTAAGCCGAATTTAAACAAAACTGTCTGATGACCCTGGATCGCCAGTTCCGAACGTAGCCGATCATCCGCCATAAGCCTAGATATCGCTAAAGAGATTTGATCCGGATGACTTGGCTCAACGAGAATACCATTCTTATCATCTTCGATTATTTCTGCCGTAGCTCCCACATCCGTGGCTATCACCGGTACTTTGGAAGCCATGGCCTCCAATAAACTCCACGAAAATCCCTCCTTGACCGATGACTGGATATATATGTCAAAGGCGGGCATAAAACGGCTCCCGGAGGCAATTTGACCCAATAAGAACACCTTTTTCTCAAGATTATGCTCCCTGATAAGAGATTCAAGTTTCGGACGTTCAGCACCCTCACCGATTATAATAAATATGACCGAATCTTCATTTTTAAAAGGTAGGGCGGCCAGAACAAGATTTTCCAATGCCTTGGCTGGATAAAGATTAGAAACCGTGCCAATAATTGTCTCGGCCTGAAAGACCTTGCCGGCTTGACGGGAAAGTTTTTCAAATATTCGAACGCGCGCCTCATCTCGAGTCAAACCGTTCATCTTGTAAACATCCAGACCATTATAGACAACGACAATCTCCTCGCGAGGACGAATTTTCAATTGAAGCGCCTGTTCACGATCTTTGTTACCATTAACTATAATTACGTCTTTCCAACGGGCGCTAATCCTCTCAAGAGTAATCCACATTCGCTTTTTCCAGTTTGGCCACGGATCGTTAAATGTCCATCCGCCAATCCTATAGATAACTTTCGCGCCGCAGGCGCGAAAGGGAAAGATAAAAGAAAAAGCTCCCAAAAAACCGGCCTTAGAGCTATTCAGAAATAGAACGTCCGGATTAAACTTTTTAATCTCTCGCCTTATCTTGAAATACCCAGCGATATCACCAAAAAACGAAAGATTCCTTCGTAATGACGAAATTGTTGTAATCGGAACTCCAATCTCTTCAACCGTTCTTGTAAACTCTCCGCCACCATCAGCACCAACGCAAATCCTGATATCATAGTCGGGATTAGTCCTAAGCTTGTTGGCAAAATTGAAAATAAAGCGCTGAGCGCCACCAAACTCAGATTGAGTTATTATAATTAAAATTCGCTTTTTTGCACCGTTTTTTGAGTTGAATTCAGCATCCATTTATGCGATGATGTTAGCATAAAATGGAGCAGGAATCAAAGAAAATACTATTATTCACGACAGCTTTCCGTCCCATGATTGGTGGGTCAGAAATTGCAATAGAAGAGATAGCACGGAGACTGCCAGATATTTTCTTTGAGATTGTTACTGCCAGACACAATCGACACAACAAGAAAGTTGAAAATATTGGCAATATGAGAATTCACAGAGTTGGATTTGGTTATAAATTTGATAAATATCTTCTCCCAATCCTAGGTTATCTTAAGGGCCGTGAATTATTTGAAAGCAACATCATCCACGCTTATCAAGCATCCTTTGGTGCAATGGCCGCCTATTTGCTAAAACTGGAATTTCCAAAAACGAAATTTATACTGACCTTACAGGAAGGCAAAAAGATGGACGAGCAGAGTTGGCTACTTAAAATCGTCAGAAAAACGATTATTAGAAAAGCCGATATTATTACCGCTATAAGTAATTACCTGAAAGTTTTTGCGGAAGAGATATCCAAAAGAGATAATGTTATCCTACTCCCAAATGGTGTCGACCTGATGATATTTAAGCGAGATGGCCTAGAAGGTTCTGAGATTAAGCAACGACTAGGCATTAAAGAAGAGGAGCGCATTGTCATAACCGCATCGAGATTGGTTGAAAAAAATGGCGTCGGTATCCTGTTAAAAGCATTTGCACTGATGCAAGAGAAGATAAACTTTGATACAAGACTGGTCATCGTCGGTGACGGACCCTTGCGTCGCAAACTTGAACAGGCCATAGACGATTATGGTTTGGCAAACAAGGTATTATTGCTAGGCACAGTTGACCATGAAGAATTGCCCAGATACCTGAGTATGGCTGATGTCTTTGTGCGACACTCTCTTTCCGAAGGTTTGGGTAATGCATTTCTTGAGGCCATGGCCTGCGACTTACCAGTGATAGCCACCCCGGTCGGCGGTATTGTCGATTTTATTACAGACGGAGAGACCGGCATATTAACTCGCGTTAACGATGTCGAACAATTATGCGCTGAGATGAATCGAGTTCTGGTCAACATTGATCTCAAAAAGAAACTAATTAATAACGGGAAAAGCTTAGTAGTTGAAAAATATGGTTGGGATAATATAGCTCATGTGATGGGACGGCTTTATTAATGCTATCTAATAAATCAAAACTCGTCGCACTCGTCTGTCTTTTTATTTTTATCGGATCTCTCATGGTCCACGGATTTTATACTATCAATCAGGACATAGGAAGACATATTAAGACCGGTGAGATAATCTGGCAGACAAGAACAATCCCGAAGACCAATCTATTTTCGTTTACCCTTCCCGACCATCTCTTTATTAATCACCATTGGTTCAGTGAGGTTATTTTTTATCTTCTTAATTTATTAATCGGCCTTAGGGGTTTAATCGTATTTAAGGTTTTCGTAAATGTTGTCGCCTTCTTATTCGTTTACCTAGCCGTCAGAAAACGAGCATCAGTTTGGGCAATAATTCCCATCTTTGTTCTGTCGGCTCTTATTTTCATTGAGCGTACCGATGTTAGGCCAGAAATATTCAGTTATCTCTGTATAGCATATTATCTATTTGCCATATTTAAATCTAAATACGAGAGTGCCCACCGCTGGTTATATGCCCTTCCTTTTATCCAAATTTTTTGGACAAACGCACACATCTACTTCGTCCTTGGACCAATGCTATTATTCTTTTATTTAATTGACCGATTTATGGAATACAAATTAAATACCTCGTCGGATTACAATGGGAGTCTTCTCAGCTTCCTGCCTGCGCAGACAGGCAAAGACTCCCATTGTAATCGTCTAATTCTTATTATATCTGCATTGGTTGTATTATCTACGCTAATTAATCCCAATTTCATCAGAGGCGCCATTGCACCATTTAATATTCTAACCGACTATGGCTACTCAATCATTGAAAATCAAAATATATTTTTCCTAGCTAATTATGGCATATCTAAATTTACAATTAATGCATTTGAGCTATCGGCCATTGTGTTAATCATGAGTTTCATTGTCGCCTTACGCCATGGCGCACGAAAACTTACGTTTGAGATTCTGACCGGGATAGCATTCATTATATTGGCTGGCAAAATGATTCGTAATCTCGGACCCTATACATTTGTTTTTGCCTCCATCGCCTCGGCTAATTTTGGATATATAAAGAAAGAGATAAGTAACAAAGTTACCATTTTGCTTTCTTCTGTTGCCGTCATACTATTAGCGTGGCTGAGCTACTCAGTATATGATGGCTCGTTCTATTCGTTTATTGGCAACTACAAACACTTCGAATTGGCTGTGCCCTCCGGAGCCGAAGGTGCAATTAATTTTATAAAACAGAACAACATCAAGGGGCCAGTATTTAATAATTTTGACATAGGAAGTTATATGATTTGGAAAATGTGGCCAGATGAAAAAGTATTTGTTGATGGCCGACCCGAAGCTTATGGTCAGGAATTTTTCGATAAGATATATAAGCCAATGCAACAAGACCCGGCTGTCTGGGCCAGATTGTCAGAACAATACAACATTAACTATATCTTATTCGCATATACTGACATAACGCCATGGGCGCAAACATTCTTGAACCGTATTTCCAAAGACAAGAACTGGCCAATGGTATACCTGGACAATAATTCGGTCATATTTCTAAAGAACACACCAGCAAACAGAGCGATCATCGCGAAAAATCATATTTCCCCATCTCGCTAGCCCGCCCCAGCTATCCACAGAAATTAAAAAAGCGGTATCGATTTCGATACCGCGCCTACTCTTATTTGTTTACCAGCTTCCGCTAGCGCCCCCGCCACCGGAACTGCCACCGCCAAATCCGCCAAACGATGAGCCGCTATCGCTCCCGCTAGACGAGGAGCTCGAATATGAACTACCGTACGATGATGATCGTGATTTATGACTACGATCATCACTACTAAATGACGAATGACTTGGCGGGACCAGTAAGTTGCCGGCCGCCATAAGCAGAGCATAGATTGCCAGCCAATCAGGATTGCTAACCATTGATTGGCTTTCTGCTGTCTTGAATTTTTCTTCCGCCTCATTAATTCTCTGTTCTTGAACGACCTTATCGGTTTGAGCTTTCTTTATCTTGTCGGGCATCGAAAATAGAAGTTCCTGCGATGCTTTTTCAGCTTCCCTCATTCGGCGTATTTTATCCTCAATGTTGTATATCACCGCATTCGGAGAATGCTGAGCCAATCTCTTTGAGATATTATCCAGACCATTATATTTGATCTCCAAATCACGCAAATCATCCGCTGATTCAACAGAGAGCGACTTAAAATTGGTCTCATTCATCCAAATTTCATCCGAAATCATGTGTAATCTCAGTTTCGCGTCTGAATACTCCTTTTTCGTAATTTCACTCGCCAACTGATCCAGCTTTTCTGTTGCCAAGTCTAATTGTCTACGAATAGCTAGAATATTTTTTTCGCAATCATTAATGGTCTTACTGATTGCTTCTCTGAGTACTTTGCGTCGCCCTCTTCGATATATCAGAATTGCTGGCGGGCCAAGTACAATTATTAACGCAATCACGACAAGGAATACATACGTCAACGCCTTGATAGTCATCGCAATCGCACGAGCTCTTTCTTCTTCTAGCTTCTTTTTCTTTTCAGCTCGTGCCCTAATACGTGCTTCATATGGAATCTGACCAAGATGAGACACAACCCCATCAACCGTTGCCGAGATACCTTTGAGCCATTTATTTTCCTTAAAATTCGGGATGGAGAACTCTCGAATAATCTGACTTGCAGAAATATCGGTCAGATCCGGTTCAATGCCATAACCAACTTCAATGCGAACCTTGTGCTCCGTCGGCGCCAGAAGTACTAAGACTCCATTGTCTTTGCCCTTCTCGCCGATACCCCATTCACGAAAGAGTTTGTTCGCATACTCCTCCACCGACATGTTATCAAGCGAAGGTATTGTTACCACGGCCAATTCAATACCCGTGGCATCTTGGTAGGACCGTAATTTGCTCTCTAGAGCTGTGGCCTGACCGGCAGGCAGAACGCGAGCAAAATCATTTACGAAGCCGACCGGCTTCGGAAAGACCTGGCCCCTAACAATACTGGTTGTCAGTACGACAAATACCAGAATGATCGTTAATCGTGTCAGTTTTCTCACTTCGTGGTTCCTCCTGGTTGGAAAGCTGCGGGATTTTCCCGATGGCTATATTATACCATTTATTCACAGCGAATCAAGACTTCCATAATGTCGCACATTTATTTACTTATCCACAGAAATTACAAAGACAGCCATTGCGCAATGGCTGTCTTTGTATGGTTTGTGTGGCTATCGGGCGAGCTGAATATTAGGATTTTTTGGCGCCGTGAGTTCTGCCGATGAAGTATGCGGCGACGAGAATGATTATTAGTACGATTATACCTAACCAGTCTTTGCCAGTACCTAGAGATAGTATTGCGCCCAAGTTAGCGAATAGTCCGCCATTTCCCTGATTAGCCGATGCCTCAATGGTCGGTGATGGCGTAACTGATACTTCTGCGCTCGGAGTTGGAGTTATTGAAACGCTAGGGCTTGAAGTTGCGGTTGTCACTGGTGCTTTTGCAACATTAAGTGCGATCGAGGCAAAACTACCAGTCCTAGCATCTGCGTTTGTTGAATCGAGTAGTTTAGTTGAACTTGTGATGGATATGGTTCCAGTTCCGTCTTTCTTGGCTTTGAAATTAACGACACCAAATGTTGCTATACTGCTTAAACCTTTTGGATATCCGGCCGTCTTAATCAGAGAACCGTTAGTATTATCGATCAAATCATAACCAGTTTGGCTTAATGTCATCCATGTTCCTGATTGAGTGAAACCCTTCACCTCAACTAAGTCAGCGGGATATTTTATACCAACCATGGATGTATAGATTTTGGAACCAGCGGGATCAACCGAAAGCGTAACGTTAAATGTTTGCCCAGCTTTCACGCTTATGCTTTGCGGCGCAAGATATACATTGCCTGCATTTGCAACTAACGCCATCGCTCCGACCATTAATACTATTCCGATTATTATATATTTATTCTTCATTTTATTTATGACCAATTTATCATTAACATATTAAAGTCGAAGACGTCAACCGTACCGTTGCCATCGAAATCACCCGTTCCGCCATTATTCCCCCAGTTAACCATCAATGAATTAAAGTCCAAGATATCAATTTTACCATCCTGATTAGCGTCAACTTTCTTGGCCGCTGCACTTAATGGACCAGGGGTGGGCGTTGGATTAGGTACTGAGCTTGGAGGAACTCCGCCACCAACAGGCCCCGGTGCTGGAGTTGACGCAGGTGTTGAATTAGCCGTAAGCGAACCGAAGGTCGTAAAGTGATATGTCACAATTTTGGTATCAGTGCCATTCGACTTCGCACATTCTCCTGGTGCCGTTGGTGCAGTAGGTGTTGTATAGCTTCCACCGCAGGTATTGGTAATCCGTACCCAAGTATTTGATCCCGAGGGCCTGTATCCCACGGTCCCAGTTACACCTGCAAGCAATATTGTAACGGGTTTATCAAATACTAATGTTCCATCAGGTGAACCAACTGAAATAACTGTGCTACCCACACTAAATCCTGCTGGAGCATTTCCACCACTCGGTGTGCCAGACACTGGCGGGGTTATCTTGCCATCCCATCCGGTCGGACCAGTAATCTTAGTCCCGTCAGGGATGCTTGCACTGACATTGCTTAGATTTGAATTAGTTAGAACGATTGGACTGCCACTAACCCCAGATTGCAAAGTAACTTCGCGACCGACTAATCCCGATGAAAGATTTAGAACCGTAGTATTAGTGAGAATGATATTGGTCGCACCAGTTGGCATATCTGCATTTCCTGCGGTACTGGAACTGAGCGAAACATTGGAACCACTGCCACCAACAGTATCGCTAGGCAATATTAGGTTCAATTCTGTGGGTAGGCCATTGGGCCCGCCATTCACAAATGTCTTTGTCTGACCCGTATCAATAGAACCTATAAAGAATTTGAGAGTTGACCCAGACCTATCACCATTGGGATCGGTAACTAACAATAAGTTGGGATTATAGCCATATCTGCCATTACTGATAGGCGCCAAAGCCACTTGAGTAGTCCCAATTTTAACAATCACGTTGCCAGTAGTAATGTCTGATCCATTGGCAGACTTAACCTTGCCATAAAATTGGTGCGGAATTCCTGGAGCGGCAAACACTGATATTGGAACAATTCCGATCAACAGGATAGATACTATTAGATATTTGTTTATATTATTTCTCATAATCTTCTTAACTATTGTTGTACGCCTTTATTCGTTTAAGTCAATAGCACGCTTAACAAGCACTCTCCACAAGAGCTTATCCAATCCTCCCTCTAATTACAGATTGGATGGTGTGTAATTCTTACCACCGGTCGGTGATACCGAGATCCAGAAACCATCGCCAGGGAGAATAACATCAACATTAGTCGATGTGCCTGATGCGTTATTGAATCCAAACAACGATGTATAGCCCGCGCCAGCCGTACCGATCGATTTGAATGCATCGGTCATATTCGATGATGATTCTCCTGGGATTTGATAATAACCGACTAAATTCCAACCATCGGCGAGATCTACTGAGGGCGGTGTTGTTGGACCTTTTGTGAGCAAACTTCCAGATCCGCTAATAGTCGTATCACTTGTAACGCTTATCCAGTAACCATATCCTGCGGTCATGGTTGAAAGACTAGAAGAAAGCTCTTCATTATTTGGATAATAGACGAACCATCCACCGTTTTCGGCATTTGCATTCACATTTGTCGGATCATATGTCCAGACTGCATTAATCGCAGATGATGCACCTCCAAGGACAGTACTGATATTTGTACTTGTAGGAACGATCGGAAGAGAAATGAGATTCCATCCGCCACTATCTGCATTGAGCGATATACTGTAAAGCGTTGCCGTCGTGAAAGACCACGAATACGCCCCTGCTATTGGATTACCAGCCAAATCTTCGACATCAGACGTAACTGTCACCGTATATACCGTGTTACTTTCTAGGGCGAGGCCCGATAGAGTAATCGTATTCGTACCATTGCCACCAATTGTAAACGGTTTCACGGGACTCAATGTTATCTGTCCGGCCGATACATTTACCGCACCGTCGAAGACAATCGTAATAGTATCAGTATCAACGTTCACCGCGTTAATGGAAGGCATGTGACTCGTTATTGTTGGGGCAGTGGTATCTTTTACAAGCGCAATTTGCGTTGTCCCAACATTGCCGGCTGTGTCGGTATCGCGCAGATACAAGGTGAGTGCTCCCTGACCCAACCCTGCAAATTCAGCTAAATCTCCAAGAGTGGTAACACCGGTCGTACAAGCGTGCCAATTAGAATTATCAACTGAACATTCGGCGACCGTTGAGGTTGAATCGCTGTCATTAGTGAATTCAATTACTGCATCTCCATTTACCCTTGCATCTTCATCTGGAGAATCTATCGAAATTTCTGGTGCAGTCTTGTCAAAAGTCACAGAACCGCCATCTTCAGATACGACAGAAACCGCTGTTCCATCATTTCCAGCCAAATCGCTGAAGTTAATCGTGAACGGAACTACGCCTTCAGTGTCGTCGCTAGTCATAACATAGGTAGCGGTCCAATTCTTATTTGCGCCACTTACCGTAGCTGAATTCCCAGCAATGGTAACGGTCGGGGTCTGAATATCCTCATCGGAGACAAAAGTCACAGTAACAACATCGTCAACCTTAGCTAGAGTATGCGTTGTATTACTGGAAGAGATACTTATTGAAGTCAGTGTTGGCGCCACATGGTCATACTCAACACTACTAGTGTTTGATCCAGCGTTGTAATTGCCGGACGCATCCCAGACTTTTTCAGCCGCGATACTGGCTGTCACCGTACCCTCGCCTGTTGGCGTTATGTTGAAGGTGTAGTTTGTACCAGTAAAGACCAGATCGCTTGCCGTGCCATTACCCACAGTTATATCCCCCAACTCAAATCCAGTTACGACTTCTCCGAAGTTAAGCGAAAATGGGATAGGCGAGTCATTCGTCAACGAACCTGCGCTAGAAGTGATAACCGGTGTCGGACCTGTCGCATCAACAGTGTAAGTCAGGTCGTTAAGTATTCGCCATGGACGAAAAGCGACATCATCACCTACCGCATCGCCTATTGCCCCAGTATTACTTGCGTGAGTTGGTCCCGATATGTCACCCCACCAGTTTTGGGTTGCATCGAAACTAGTAGTTCCTCTGTTGTAAATACCATACGGCGCAAACCCTATCCCCGAAAAAGCAGTACTATCGTTTGAGTAAATACTATTATTGTTTGCGATAGCCTCGCTCCCATCATCAATAGAAATTCCTCTTACATTTACATGGATATCGTTATTGGTAATAATATGACTACCCGATCCTGCGACAGCAGCTGAGGCAAGGAAATAAATTCCATTCGTATTGTCGCGAATATTATTATTACTTATTCCCCAATCATTACTAGCAGCTATCCATATACCAGCACTTTGATTATTTGCAGATGGTACTGCACTCATGGCATGACCATAAATTTCATTACCAGACACAGTTACCCCCCTGCTGATTCCGGCTGATTTTATTCCAATATATTTATCCGCCCCAAGAATTGTACGTCCGTTATTATAAATAATATTGTTGCTGATAGTTATGGCTAAATCATTAATCCAAGAAGACGCTCCTACGTCCGACGACACATCAACCCTTATTCCATCTGTTTCGTTGGAATATACTTGGTTATTATCTATGGTCAAGTTATGCGTGTGGTTACTATCCTCTGCCCTTCCATAAACGACTATGCCTGAACCCGCATCATATTCCATATCGACAGTAGCAGTACTTTTATTGCCATACACTTTGTTGTCCGAAATCGTTGAATCTTTTATATTATGCACAAAGATTCCCCAACCATTATTGGTGAGCTCGTTGTCACTAATGGTTATATTACTAAGACCGGGATTAGTCACCAATCTTGGGTCATCAACATAGATTCCAGCATTTTGGGCGGCTCCAGTATGAAGGGCTCCCTGAATTCTAAAGCCTTGAATTGTAACGTCGTCGGAGATAATCATGAAGACAGAATTTTGACCATGTTGAGTGCCACCTGCGAGAGGAGCATTTATCACCACACTAGCTGGAGTAGCCACGTTACCCACGATAATAACAGCTTTGTTGACATCGATTCGCGATGTTAAATCATATGTTCCATCTGCCACATTTACCGTTCCGCTGACATCAATCGCATCAATACCTTCCTGAATTGTGCTGAAAGCGTTATAGCCAAAATAATATCCGTCTGGCATCATATCGCCATCATTCCAATTGTCATCTACCCTCACTGTAGAAATCGGTTCATCTGATAGAATTGACATCTCCACATCAACATAATACGGCTCAAAATCTATTGTCCCATTAGTCTTATCATCGACAGTTGAAAGCACTGCCGTCCCCCACCAGTTATTAGTGGCGCTAACTGTCCCCGATAGTGAACCTAGGGTCGTTCTAAATACGCCACTAGTGGTGTTATTTTCAATTTTATTATTATTTATGCTTGGGTTCTGATTCCACAAAACAACCCCATAAGCATTATCGTGGATATCATTGTTTTCTATCTTTGATGAAGCTCCGGCTTCTATGTCTATACCGACATTGTTATTATGGATAATGTTATCTGATATTTCCAAAGCAGCCGTAGCATCCATAATTAATATTCCTGCGCTAGTCGTCGTATCACCATCATATCCTAAACCAGCGTTATAATTTACCCAAGAAGAACCGCTAATTTCATTACTTTTAATAGTTCCTATTACACCTGAACCATTAGGCCAACCAACCTGGATACCGTTTGGTACAACCGCAGCGGAAGAGTAGAGTGAGGAGATAGTATTCCCCTCAATTTGAACGGAATTAGCATCGTTAACCCTTATTCCTACTGGGCCGACATTTTTAATTGCATTATTTAGAAGTTTGACATCTACACCACTTACACCGCCATTATCTACATTAATACCGTGCCCATGATCATCGCTGTTATTGGTATTTTGTATAGTGAAGCCTGAAATGATAACTGTCCCACTACTCACAGTTATCTTAACCAATCCTCCCGTGCTTGTCCCTCCACCATCTATTATGGTAGTTGCATATCCATCACCTTGCAATGTCAATGGTTTGTCAATAAGAATCTGATTTTCATTGTATGTCCCTGTTTCTACGGTTATCGTTCCACCATCTTCAATAGCATCAACGGCTTCCTGAATTGTTGCGAAAGCGTCGTAGCCGAAATAGGTTGCCGGACCATCCATATCATCCCATGCATCCTTTCCCGCCCAATCGTCATCAACATAAACCACAGTCGGCACTACGAGAATGTCGCCTGTTCCAGTTGCCTCGCCACTGAAATCATAGTTTCCAGAGTCATCGCCGGTAATAGTCACGCCGGTAGCAGTAACCACTTTGCCATTACCAACCGCTGCATCCGCAAATGTTGCTGTTCCTTGACTAAGTATTTCTACATCATCACCAACAACTACACCATTAAGTTCAATATTAGTAATCGTGGCAGAGACATCTCCGTCAACAACAACTTTCTTTTGAACGGTAACAGTCGCCGTGAGAGGCGCTTGAGTAATCTCACCTATCGCGACTGGCACAAATGTAACCTCATAATTGTTACCACTATTCCCATCTTCTACTGATCCGTTTGCCGTGAGTACTTTGTTTGTCCCAATATTTTTGTTGTCGTACGTTTGCGTGAAATCCGCTACATCGCTTCCCATAATGGGGCCGGAGATAAGTTCTCCTGTGTTAGTAATTACCGGAACTTCATCCGATGTATTTGTGCCATCATATGTTTTACTATCAGCCGTAGCTGTAACAGTAATAGGACGAACATTAATTATTGCCGTACCCGAACCAGTACCGTCAAATTCATAATTTCCTGCGTCACCACCACCAAGAGTCAGCCCCGTCGCGTTGACTGTTTTATCTACGCCCGCGTGCTTATTTTCAAAAGCTTTGGTACCAGTATTTAATACAACAACAGTATCACCGCCAATAACGTCATTCGCGACACGTGGATTTGACCCAGAATACGTGGCACTAGCATCGCCATCATATGTCTTATCATTCACATTAATTGTTACAGTAATTGGCTTCTTTGTGATATTCGCAGTAGTTACAGCCTCCGTATTCTGAAGGTCGTAGTTGCCCGCCTTTGTGCCGTCAATACTGATTCCGTTCACGTTGACCGTCTTACCATTATCAGCAGTTTTATCCGAAAATGAGGCGGATGTGTATGAAAATGTCACGTCATCTTCTGGAATCTTATCGCTAGAAAGAGTAATTGTCGCATCAGTCGTTGCGTTATAAACCTTATTTACACCAGTTGCAGTAACAGTGAGAGGCCTTTGGGTAATCCCGAATGTTTCTGGGACAAGAGTCAGGGAATAGTTATCAAGACGATCTTCTAAAGTGCCTAGAGTGTAAGCGTAGGTACCAACATTTTCATTAGTAACTCGGCTCAAGACACCGGTGAAAACATCCGGACTAATTAAAGCAGGAGTAAAGTCGTAAGTGAAAACCGTATCAGCTTCGCCATAAATCTTGGTCTGTCCGGCAGTAGGAGTAATAGTAATTTCTAGTTGAGTGATATCAGCCGTTCCAGTCGCTGTCCCATCATAAGTGTAGTTGTCTGCTGAAGCGCCATTGAGGATAAGGTCTGTTGCTGTAACCGTTTTACCCAAGCCGGCATTAGCATTGTCAAAAGTAACAACAGTAGAAGGGCCACCGGCAATAGTAAGGTCATCAGAAAAAGCCGTTCCTACTGGAGTTGGGGATCCTGTGAATGTAGCGGAATTACTGCCGTCATAGGGCTTGTTTGGAGCGGTGATGGTAGCAGAGAGTGGCTTTTTGGTAATTTCAAAATCAGTACTGACGGCAGACGTGAGACTATCCGCGGATGCTGTTAACTGCTTCCCCTCGCCAAATGTGTCCACTGTTACATTAGTGAAAGTAGCAATTCCATTACCAGCGCTTGTTCCAATATCAATAGACACCGTGCCTTGCAATGTTCCGGTGCCGACAGTCCTCTCTAGTGTCACCATTTTACTTGCACCAAGTCCAACTACTGAATCATTGCCAAATAAATCTTGTGTTTTCACCACTGGTTGCGGACTCAATAGAGAGCCATACTCCGCACCACCTGGCTCCGTTGCAAAAACCACCTTTATAACTGTGCTAGGTACAGTAGTTAGGGTGCCGAAACTTGTGGCGCCAAGTAAACCCCCATCAATAACCCCCGCAATAGCCACACCAGAATGGGTCATCTCGCCATTTGCATCTGCAATATCAGTCACGGTGGGACGAACCTGCATACCACCTAGCATCAAAGTGGTGGTTGAAGTTGAGGGAGTATTCACGGTAAACGAAAACGAAGTTAAGTCAGGCGTGATGTTGTAGGATGCGAGAATTAGACCATCTCCATTCATCGCTGTAATATGAGCATCTCTATTGAATTCCCAGCCACTGGGTAAACTAATTGTGTGTGTTCCGGCAGTTATCTGTCCAGGAGCTGTTTCAGAAATACTTATTGCATTGAGCGATGTATACGTGCCAGTACCACCCAGAGATACTAATGTAGTATCTATTGATACCGCTCCAGCACCAGTGGCCACACCAATAGTCACTGATTCAGGCGAAACCGCCAACGCCATATTAGGCGCAAAAAAACCGCTCATCAAAAATGTGGCGGCCATAACGACTGCGAGAACCGACTTGCTTGTTGACCCAACGACCACTAACGAGATCCTTTTTGCTGATGTAAACATCAATTGTTATACAGACTCTGTTCGTATAAAGAGCTATGAGGCGCCCACACAAACAAAAAGTCTAATTTATTATTAGTTTATAGAACTCCCTTATTGTGTAAAATATATTCTTATTGTTTTTGGAGCGCAAGACTTGCCAAGTGCTTAACTTATTTCGTAATTGTTTGGCTGATGTTGCTGAGAAGATTACGAATCGCGGTTTCAATAGTAGCATCGTCCTGAATTAGAGTCAGGCCATCATTTAAATTCTGAATCGCCTTTTCTTTATTATTCTGGGCATTATAAATTAAACCGAGATTGTAATATATGCGTGGATCACTGGGTTTTAACTGCTTAACAATTTCAAGCATCTCCGCACCTTTGGCGAGATTGCCACGATTCACATAAATGGATGCAAGGTTCTGATATGAAAACGGAAAATATTTGTCCTTCGCTATCGCTTGCGTATATAATTCCTCGGCTTTAACTAAATCGCCCCTATCGCGGTAAATATTGCCAAGGTTGTAATACGGTTGAGCAAACATATTCTCGGGATTATCAATTATCCTTTGATACATTATTGCGGAGTCATCGATTCTTCCCATTGCAGAATATAGATTGCCTAAATTATTGGTTATACGTATGCTTCCGGGACTGTATCTCAAGATTTCTTCATAAAATGCCACTGGCTGGCCCCAAATAATGTTCCTCTTAATGGCTTGGAAGCTGAAAAAACCCAGATATACAGTCACTACAATCACCACCGCCCAACGCGTGACCTCAAAACGGTTAATCCGCAGATAACCTAGAAATTTATCAAGATAGAAGCCGGCAAGCGCAAAAAAACCGATTAATGGCAGATATAGCCAGTGTTCGTAGATAATAGCGTTAATAGGGATAATGCCCGAGACCATACTCAATGAAACGAAGAACCAAGACCAAGAGAAGAACCAAATACGGAAATGAGATACAGAATTACAATGGGAGTCTTTGCCTGTCTGCGCAGGCAGGCGACCTAAAATTAAAGATTCTCGTCTATACAATACATATCCAATTAGAATAATTGTTACGATAGCCAGATACCCTATCCAGACTGGGAATTGGAAAAAAGATGTATGGATAGGGAAATCTCGCTCCATATGCAAACTGACAGGAACAAATATAAGTTTGAGATATTCGAGGAAGACGTGGCTAAATGTATATAGCCGATAACTAATATGATCGGCATAGACATTGCTCGCGTTATAGAAGTTGAGAGTATTTTGGAAATTAAGAACAGTTAAACGCAGAATTCCATAACCTCCGGCCAACGCGAAATATGGCCAAATCTTCAAAAGGCCGTTCTTGATTGATTTCCAGAACCTTTCTCTGGTTAGGAAGGATATGTATACGATTAGGAGTAATGGTGCCAAAAGAACGGCCGTCTCTCGGCTCAAGAGAGCTAACAGCATCAGCGTCAGAGAGCCGAATAAATATTTCCTTGCGTTTGAATTGTTATATTTGATAAATATAAGGACGGAGAGAAGCATGAAGAAAACTGACATTGGGTCTCCTCTACCAGAGATATAGGTTACGGCCTCGGTCTGGAGCGGGTGAATGATAAATAAAACAGAGGCCAGAAATGCCGGAAGTGCCCTGCGAAAGACATAAATTAGTAGGATAAATATCAGGACGCCATTCAATATATGGAAAGCATTACTGACCACGTGATAACCGAGCGGTTTAACCCCGTCAATAATATAGTTAGAAGCAAAACTCAAAGACAATAATGGCCTGTAGTAGTTACTATTGAGGCCAAAGCCGGCTAGCATGTCTTTGGAGAAAATGTCACCTACATGGGCGAAATTATGAACGTAGGAGTTGTTTACAATCCAATCATCATCGTCCCAGAACAGCTTATTCTGCAGATTAAAGGCATAGACTGAAAAGCCGATGACAACTAACAATAGGACGAGACCGACATTCTTCTTGAGAGTCTCGGAAATCTGCATCGTCAAATAATACCCAACTGACCCAACTCCATACTTCCACAATACATCGGTAGATTAGCAGGCAATTCCTTACTATAGAGTGTCACAAAAGTCCAGCCATGAGCAATTATCTTGTAGGAATTATTCCCTATCTTGATTACCCGAGCTTCGCTTGAGAGAGTATTGTCCAGCATAATCCTGGTACCATTCTTAAAATTCATATTGGACGGATTTGCAGACTGGCAATCACTTGCAAGGAGTATTCGACGAGAGTCATACTGCACAATAAGATCGTCGTATGTCTCAACCTTTATGGAACCGCTAGGTCTGGGAGAAGGGCTCGCACTAACGCTAATTTCTGGCGAGACCGATGGTACAGATGCAGGCGAAAAGGCCGGTTCCGGTTCTTTGCCGACATTATTACTAATCAGAAGAATGACTCCGCCGATTATAACGACCGCTCCGATTGGCAAAATCCACCAAAGATTTGATTTAATTAATTTAATCATATATATAATTTTACCCGATGATTTAAAAATAGCAACCGATTATCTAAAACCAATCCGCCGAAGGCGGATTGGTTTTAAGAATCAATTCTTGACTATTTGTTAACAGTATAGCTAGAGTGTACCCAGCCGTCTTGGCCGTTGAAATTAATCTTGTACCAGACACCCGACTCACCGGTCTTCTCATATGAATCATTCAACTTCATCTTGCCAATAATCTCGGCGGCCGTCGATGCCGATTTTCTTATATTAAGTGTTACGCCCGCCTTAACCCCGAGCGTGCTTTTTACTCCTAGTTTAGCAAATTCTGAGCCGGAGATAACTTTGACATCAGCCCATCTGTAGCCAGCAGAATTAAATTCGGCCAATGTTTTAATCCAAGTCAATGTGCCATCATTGGCCATGACG
>Ga0172379_10001524_pt1 | contig 45665 bp, 43 predicted proteins | sample GrowelOW334metaG_FD_119756 | JGI IMG/M metagenome (GOLD analysis project Ga0172379, IMG submission 119756) | Groundwater microbial communities from an aquifer near a municipal landfill in Southern Ontario, Canada - Groundwater well OW334 metaG | ecosystem: Environmental > Aquatic > Deep...
ACCTTGCCCAACACAATATTTCGTAAAAAAATTTTCTCTTTCTCTCCGAGCAAATGCTTTGGATGTTTCAGCAGTTACCTTCGGTCTTTTACCTTGAAGATATTGCCATTTGTAATAACTCTTTTTTACTCCGGCACCAAACTTCCATATTCCTTCTGGAATATATTTTTTTATTTTTTGAAGCAAGTTCATTAAATCTTTCTTATTTATTATCAACAATTTATAAAATGCGTTTTGGAACTTTTTCTTTAATAAGAAAATCTACTAATGTATTATATACTTTATCTGTGCTTAAACTATTCATACAAACATAATCAGGACATTTTCTTCCTGCATCTGTAAAACAATATTGTGTGTTAATGGGAGAACAAGAAATCCCCTGATGAATTTCAGCATGATGTTTCCCAAATGGTTTTGAATATTCCGGATTTGTCGGTCCATAAATTGTGAAAGTTGATTTACCTAAAAAATTAGCAATATAGATTGGACCCGAATCATTGCCGATTAATACTGAACAATCTTTGATATTTTCAATTAAACTTTCGATAGTTGAAGTTTCAGTCAATTTAAAATTTTCTTGGATTTCTTTTTTAATATCTGCATGCAGAGAATCCACTTCAGTGATAAATTCAACTTCATATTGGGAAGATAGTCTTTGTGCCAACTCGTAATATTTTTTAATTCCCCATTCTTTTGCTTGCCAACCGGCATGCGGATGAATCAAAATTTTTTGCGTTTCACCCGGCACGTGAGTAAATTCAAAAGAAAAATCGCCTTCAACCGGAATTACCATTTTAACAACATCCATATACATATCAATCAAGTGAGGAGTTTTTCTGAGTGGAGAATAATTATCATAAAGAGGTTTAAAATACTCTAAGTTCATTCCGATGATTTTTTTTGAATATGATGAAGCTATCAAAGTAGCTGACGCAATTGTTCCGGTTAAATCATAAATAATTTCAGCACCAACTTCATTCAAAATTTTTTTAGCGGAATGATTTGCAATTCTATTTTTCCAGAAATAATTATGCGGAATTGTTAAAATATCAATTGAAGGAAACGACATTTGAAATATTGGTTTTGCTTCAGGAAAACAAATAAGAGAAATGGATTTGTCATTATGATATTCTACGATTTTCTTTATGGCGTGGATTGTAAATATTGAGTCTCCGATCTTGTGTAGTGAGATTACAATTATTCTATTCACATCTGTGCTTTTAAAGAAAGACCGTAATCTTGAAATTTTACAGTAACTCCAAATAAATGATTTGACAAATATTTTAAGGGGATAAAATTTTTCAACAAAAGGAAGAATTTCAGTTTGACTCATTCGTAAATATACTTCCATGTTTTTGTTAACAAGTCTTTGGCAATATTCATCGTTTCGTCTTTGATCATCAACGCGTTAACCAGATAAACAATAAAGAATAAACATATTTTCAGTAATGAAATAAAGCTTCCAATGGGGAATAGATATTGAGAAAATAATTCAACAACAAGAAAGGATACAGTAGCGTTAACACAAGAAAGAAGAAATGACTCAAATAGCAAATTCATTTTTTTAAAATGTAATTTCTTTAAAACAATAGCCATCCCAAAAATGAAATAGAAAAAATAACTAAGCGAAGATGCCGCCGCTAATCCGTTTTGCTGGTATTTTTCAACTAAGAACAAACTTGCAGTTATTTTTATAACAATTACTGTCAGCGAGCTTAACAATAACAATTTTACAGCAGCAATTCCAAACAAGAGTTTATTGATTATTGCGTAAGCGGCAAAAAAAACAAGACTCAATCCAAAAATCTTTAACACTTCTGCCGTCATGGTTACGTCGCGGTCATTAAAAACTCCGCGATGAAAAAATATTTCTATTACCGGTTGAGCATAAAAAATAAAAACGATTGCTGATGGCACAAAGAAAAAGAAAGTTATCCGCAAGGAAGTATAAAATGAATCCTCTGTCTCATGAATTTTTCCTGCAGAAAATGTTTCAGAAAATTTAGGAAAAATCGCGGTAGAAAATGCCATCGATAAAATTGATATTGGAATAAGATACACTGTTGTAGCATAGTTTAGCGCCGCTATTCCGCCTTGCTGAACCGAGGAGTAGAATAACCGATCAATAAAAATATACAGCTGCCCGAGCAGTTCAATAAATATGGTGATGAAAAAAATCTGAACAGGGAATTCTTTGAAGAACCCAATCTTCCCGTGTACCAAATCTTGCAGATGTATTTTGCTCCGCGCGAACATAAAAAGATACCCAGCCTGAAGTAAGGTACCTATAAAAAATCCGATGGGGATGGAGTAAATATTATATTTTGCAGTAAACACCAGCACCACTACAATTATACTCAAATTAAGAAAAAGCTGCGACACAAATGCATTTTTAAAATCAAATTCAGCTTGAAGATAAGCAGATATAATTGCGATCAATCCGTTTAAGGGGATAGTTAACAGAATAATCTGTAATATTTTTTTTGCAATAAAAAACTCAGACACCGCCAATCCGCTGGTAAATAGTTTGAGTATGTTATCCGTTAAAAGGAAAAGCGCGAATGCGGTTAATAAACTTAAGATAAAAAAAAGAGCAAGTGCTTTGTTGAAGAAAATCCTCGCATCATTTTCTCCATGTTGATTTTTTGTTTTGTTATACTGAGGGATGAAAAAATTTTGGCCGACATATAAAATAAAGGTATTAATAACGGTTGGAATTACGATGCTTAATAAATAAAGTTCATAAGATTGCCGAAGACCAAAACTATGAGCGAAAATAATTTCGCGAAACATCCCCAAAATTTTATTTATTCCGCCAAAAAAAATTATTATTAATGAAGCACCGGTAACCGTTAAAAAGAATTTTTTAGGCATCTTAAATTAAGGCAACACAAGATTTTTGAAGTACTCTATCGTAATTTTCAAACCCTCTGCGCGCCCTATCTTGGGCTGCCAGCCTAAAATGCGTTTGGCTTTTTCAATATTTGGCTGACGTACTTTTGGATCATCTTGCGGTAATGATTGGTAAATAATTTTACTTTTTGAGTCCATTATTTTTAATACTTCTTCGGCAAATTGTAGAATAGTTATTTCATCCGGGTTACCGATGTTCACCGGTTCAACTTCATCGGAAAGTAATAGCCGATAAATTCCTTCAACTAAATCGGAGACATAACAAAAACTGCGTGTTTGCGAGCCATCTCCAAAAACAGTAATATCTTGTCCTCGTAACGCTTGACCTACAAACGCAGGCAAAGCTCGTCCATCGTCCAGACGCATACGAGGTCCATACGTATTAAATATTCGAACGATGCGCGTTTCTACACCATGATAACGATGGTAAGCCATTGTAATTGCTTCGGCGAAACGCTTCGCTTCATCATACACGCCACGTGGACCAATAGGGTTTACATTACCCCAATAAGTTTCTTCTTGTGGATGAATTTCAGGATCGCCGTAAACTTCTGATGTTGATGCTAAGAGAATACGAGCGTTCTTTTCTTTTGCTAATCCTAACACTTTATGAGTTCCCAAAGAACCGACTTTCAAAGTTTGAATCGGAAGTTTCAAATAATCAATTGGACTTGCAGGTGAAGCAAAGTGCAAAATGTAGTCAACGTCTCCCGGGACAAAAATAAAATTTGTAATATCGTGTTTTATAAAAGAAAAATTTTCATTACCGAATAGGTGACTGATATTATTAAGATTTCCTGTTAAGAGATTATCAATGCAAACAACTTTCATCCCTTCAAAAAGCAATCTATCGCAAAGATGTGAACCTAAAAAACCCGCTCCACCTGTTACTACTGCTGTTTTTCCATTCACGATTTAATTTTCCTTTCCAAGTATTTGAATATCTCTTTTGTCTGGAAAACTGAAATAAGTAAAGAAAAGAGAGCGAAAAAAGCTGCTGCAAGTACTGTCGAAAATATTATACGAGGAGATGACGCTTTTTCCGGAGGGATTGCAACATCAAGAACTTCTACAGTCGGAAGGTCTCTGTTTTCTTGAATTTTCTCTTTAAAATATTGTTGCTGCAACATCAAATAAACTTCATTAAATATTTTAACGTCTCTTACAAGACTTGATAATTTAGCTGCCAAATTTGGAGCATCTGAAAAAGATAACAAGATATCCTGGTTTAAAGATTCCAACTTTTGGAGTTGATCTTTTAATTGCTCATGCTTTGAATGCAAAGAAATAATTGACGGATTATTTTCATTTAAATTTTTTGACAGCAATCCTAAATTAATTTCCGTAGAAATCATTTCGCTTTTTATCTTAGCTGCAGCTTCAATACTGGCTTTCATTTGTTCCGGTAAAGAAATGGTTTTATTCTTTGTTTGGAATTTCATTAAAGCGTTTTCGGAAGTATCCAGTTTGGTTTTTATATCCTTTAACTGTTCTTCAATATAAATTCGCGCTTTCTTCGCTTTACTCGAAAGTTTTTCTCGATTGATTTTGTCTAACGCTTCAGCATAAGTATTAGAAATACTTGCTGAGAGATTTCGAATAGAATCTGATTGAGATAAAATTCTGCCAAATAGTGATGTTGAAACAGGAACCGAAAATTCGATAATCCCTTCTTTTGTAACTTCAACTGAAAGGAGTTTCATCAATTTGTATGATGCTTCTTCTTCCGTTTCAGCATTTAAATAGTTACGTAATTTTAATTTTGAAACCACATATTCCGCAGCAGTTCGGCTCTTAATAATCTCTGCATAGAGTTGCGAATTTGCGCCTGACATATTTAGATTTGGCATGCCAATAATTTCGGAAGCCTGTAATAAACTTGATAGACCATTAGTGTTGTTTTTTTCGGGAGGCAAAATGGAAATCCCGGAAGAAAAAGTTATCGGGTAAACTATTGTTAAAAACAAAACGTAAAAAAGAGTACCAAAAAAAGTTATAGAAAAAATTTTTTTTCGGTGCACAAAAGCAATTTGCAATAATTGATGAAAATTCAACGGTTACCTCCTCGAAGTAACAATAATAGCGACTGCAGCAGTTATAACCGTTGCAACCTGTCCAACGATAAACAATGCATCTTTAGTAAAATCCCAAAACTTTGGAGGAGGCGGATTTTCGGGTATCCAGATTATATCGCCCGGATATAATACATCTACATCATCTACATCAATCCATTCGCCCGAATTTGCCCGCACAACGCGTACATCAGATTCTACGGCGCGCCAACCAAAACCTCCGGCTAAATTAATATAATCTTTCACTTTTAAATTTTTGTCAAAAGGAATTTTTCCAGGCTGAACAACCTGCCCAATTAAATTGATATAATCTCTTTTTTCCGGAACAACTATTACATCATTTTTCCGAAGCAATATATCTTCATTTATATTTTTCTTTTCAAATATTTCTTGAAAATTAACTACAACTCTTCCCTTTGGTTGACGCGCTATAGCTTTAAGATAATCATATTCATCATCAGTCATATCTTTTCGAGCAAGAATTTTTAATCTTTCAAATTCTACATCAGTAGTATCGCTTAATGTTCGACGATATAACGCAGCATCAGACAATGAAGCTTTAGGTAAAAAACCACCCGCGAGATAAATAATTTCACTTAATTTAGTCTCACCATCTTTAATTTTATATACTCCGGGATACTTAACAAAACCCTCAATAGTTACTATTTCATCCAATAAAAATTCAGGCAGGCTTCGTACAATAATCTTGTCTTTATTTTGAAGAAGAAATTTTTTGGATTCTTCATAAGAGACAAAAAAACTTTTTTGCGTCTTATTATCATTGGCAAAGCGAATGATTTCAAGAGAATCTTTTTTTGCATTGGTTAAAAGTCCTCCTGCTAAATTTATAGCATCAAAAGCTGTCTCATTTTGTTTAAAGTTGTAAGTGGCGGAAAATTTCACATTCCCAAGAACTAAAATAGTTTTATCCCCTCTATCGATATAGACAAAATCTCCTTCTTTCAAGAAAGGATTTTGATCTTTTTCATTCTTCCGAATAAAGGAAACAAAATCGTAATAACTGGTCTGATTGTTATCGCTAACAATTTTAATATTTCTTAAATCTGCGGAAAGATTTAGCAATTCCGTGTTGGCCAGCAAATCACTAAGATGTGCATTTGCAGGTAATGAGATAACGCTAGACTTTTTTACATCGCCGTATAGTCCGACTTTAATTTTTCGTATCTCTGCCAATGAGATAAAAATTTCAACATTCTTGTAAAATTTCTTTATCGAATTTTCTATTTTCTTTTTTGCTTCGGATAAAGTATTAGATTTTAAGTTGACTTCACCAACTTTGGGTATGTAAATGGTTCCTTCCTGACTGATGTTTGCTTTCCAGGCAATTTCATCTAATCCTTTGATTAAGATAAGTAAACTATCCCCGGGACCAACAAAATAGGTATCAGGATCAATATACACAGCGGATTGGGTTTTGATAGGAAGAGCATTATCAATTTTTTCTTCTTGGGCAAACGTTTGCCAAGAAAAAAGCAGGGAGAAAAAGAAAATCCCTAAGAAATAAATGAGAGATGGCTTTCTCTTATTAATCACAAAAATATCTTTTTCCAGAAAAGTATTCCTAATAGATTCTGATTGAATAAAAAATTTCTCCGCCGAAGGCGGATTAATTTACGTGGTTGTTTAGGAATGTGTTCCTTCTTTTTCTCAGTTATATAACAAGTAAAAGGATAAATTCTCATTTGTAATTATTTTCCTAAATTTTATGTGTAAGATAGTAAATAGCAATAATCCGGCAAAAGTTTCGATTCACAATTTTAAGGAGATTTTCCAGGAAGCGAAGAAACTACTGACTAATCCCAATGCTGGACCTAATAGTAACAAAACAAAAGTGTTATTCATAAGGTGAGGGACTTGACTAAAGAAATAAATTCTAACAAAAATCTCAGAAGCATAAAGAATAGAGATTGCTAAAAAACCGGAGACAAATCCAATAATCATCCCGTTAAATAAAAGTGGAAATTTAATAGTGAAAAGCGACCCACCGACTAATTTCATCGTCTCAATTTCTTCTTTCCTACTTTCAATAATTAAACGAATTGTTGAAAAAATGACGTAAAAGGCTATAATTGAAAGTACAATTCCCAACCCGGCGATATATTTTTGAAAAGTTTTCAAATAAAAAAGCATTTTTTCGTAAATGGCATTTGGGAAGACGGCGTCGTCAACTTCTTTAAACTTTTTTATACTTTTTAAAAGAGAAGAGAAATTTATATTTCCACCGCTCGCAGTTTTAACTATAAAGCTCGCCGGTAATGGGTTATAATCAAGAATAGTTCTAAAATCTTCACCGGTTTCTTTTACAAATTTTTCAGCGGCTTTTTCTTTTGAAACAAACTCAATTGATTGAACATTTTTAAGTTTTTCCAAATTACTTTTTAGATTCTCTTGCTGCACTTCAGTTAATCCGTCTTTTAAATAAACTTGTACTTCAAATTGATTTTGTAAATATGCCTCTATCGAATGAGAAATTTGTACGGACAAAAGCGAAATGGCGATCAATAATAATCCAACGGTAGTTGAACTTAAAGAGAAAAGGAACGATAACTTCGCTCTGCGATTTGAACGGATTGCTTCTTTAATTAAAAATAGTATCATATTAGAAATTCGATTCGTCTATCCATCTTATTAATTTCCAGTTACCGGAAGTTGCTTCTCTTTTTAAGCTTACATTTACTCTCCCGTCAACTCGTACAATGTCTGTCGGATTAAATGTTATCGTTAAGTTAAAACCTCGAACGATATTTGCTTCAGAAGAATCCTCTGTTGAAGCGATAATATTATTCCAAATTAAATCAAAGCGTTCGGCATTTTGAAAGAGTCCGTGAGTAACTTTCATCTCCTCTTCCCTTCCCCAACTTACATCGAAACTTAAATCATAATCCCGGTAAGTAAACAAAAAATCGTCTCCAAGAATTTGTCCATAAATTGTTGTATCGCGAAACGTGTAGGCATATTGCAAATTCTGAAAAACTCCTTCAATTTTTGTTAAGTCGCCAACCGCCGATCCGGTTGATTCGCTTACGTCTAATGAAGGTGCAAAAGGATTTTTACATCCGGCGATGCTGATAAAAAAAAATAAAATTAAAATAATTTTTTTCATTTCAATTAGGTGAATAAAAACCTTTCAACTCGCTCCAACTTGCGTTCTGTGTACTTTTAATGTCACGCCACAAATAAATTGTCCAAACCTGGCGCGAATCACGAATCAAATTGAACTGAAGCTCGCCTTCAAAATTTTTTGATATTTCGTCATTATGAGGAACTACAAGAAAATAACTTGCCGTGTAAACTATGCTATTATCACCTGAGAAGGAAGAATTCTCATTGTTTTTTGTAAAGGTAATTGGCAAATCCTTGGCAATATGAGAAATTAAATTATTGAAATACTGTTCTTCGTTTTTTTTTGACCAGCCTTCAAGCAAAACCGGATAGAGCGAACTTGAACCTGCAGAAGGAATAAATTGAAATTCTTTTCCTGAAAAAGAAGAATCCGAAAAGCAGTTTAAATAGTTTTGTACATTTTTTTCCGATAAAGAATTCGTAAAATTTTGCAAGAGAATTTCAGGCGAAACTGCCACTTCGTAGTTGGATCTCGGTTGTTCAGGCCGTTCCGGCGTGCGGGCATTGAACAAATCACAACCGTTGAAAAAAAACATTAAAATGAAAAGGAAAACTACTTTTTCTTTTTGCATACGAGTATTAATCTGGATGAAGATTTTTCATCAAATATTTCTCCGGTGTAATTGCCAAAAATCATTTCAGTCGATAAGTTGGTTTTATCTAGCGCGTTTATCAATTCTCTTTTAGAATAAAGACGAACCGACTCACGATAATTTTTTCTATTTCCATTTTGAAGAAGTTCAATTTCTTTTATTACGTTATTTCCTTCAATCTTCCTTGACTGTTCAATAACCATATCATCTAAAACATCTTTTGAGAACGGGACTAAATTTCTTTTTACATATTCCGCATTAAGAAAATCGAAAACAAAAACTCCATCTTCGGAAAGGAGTTTTTCTACATTTACGAAAACAGCAAAATTGTCTTCATCATTTTCAAAATAACCGAAACTTGTAAACACATTCAGAATTAAATCGAATTTCTCAGGAAAAGTAACAGTACGAATATCGTCTCTAATGAACTTTGCACACAAACCATTTTTTTTTGCCTCATCAACAGCTACCGAAAGAAGTTTTGCGCTTTGGTCAACTCCGGTAACTTGAAAACCCATTTTCGCCAATAGTAATGCGTGTCTTCCCGCTCCACAGCCCAAATCTAAAACTTTTGCATCACCGGTTAGACTAACTTTACTAAGAATAAAAGAAATTAAAACTTCCGCTTCTTCATTGTTTCTATGTTTGTAAACGGTTAAATATTCTTCCGATTCAAACCACTCTTCAAACCAAAGTTTCACTAAAGAAGACCTCTGTTGGAGACGGCGCGTGCAATCGTAGCTTCATCGGCAAATTCTAAATCGCCACCAATCGGTAAACCGCGTGCAATTCGCGTTACTTTAATATTTAGCGGCTGAAGTAATTTCCCAAGATAAAGTGAAGTGGCATCACCTTCTGTGTCAGGATTTAACGCAAGAATAATTTCAGAAACTTCCTGTGTTTTAAGTCTTTTAAGAAGTTCATTAATTTTTAACGATTCCGGTCCAATTCCGCTTAACGGCGAAAGCACTCCGGAAAGAACGTGATAAACACCGTTAAACTCGTTGGTTCTTTCAATAGCAATGATATCGCTGGCTTCTTCAACGATACAAATAACCGAGTTATCTCTTTTCGGGCTTGAACAAATTTCGCAAACATCAAATTCCGTAATATTAAAACAGACAGAACAAAATTTTAATTTGTGTTTCAGATTATGAATTGCTTCAATAAGTTTTTCAACTTCATCGTTCGGCTTTTTTAAAAGATAAAGTGACAATCTCTGGGCGGTTTTCTTTCCGATTCCCGGGAACTTGCTGAATTCTTCTATAGCAATCTGCAATGGTTCGGAAATATTCACTTAAAACCCCGGGATGTTTAAACCGGGAGGAATCATTCCCTTTGTTAGTTTTCCCATTTCATCTTCCGACATTTTCTCTGCGGATTCCAAAGCTTTATTAACTGCTGCAACAACTAAGTCTTCCAAAAATTCTTTCTCGTCTGGATTTATAACCTGTTTATCAATCTCGATTGAAACAATTTTTTTATTTCCGCTTGCAACAGCTTTTATAATGCCGCCTCCTGCTTCCGCGGTAACGGTTCTATTGGCTAACCCGGCTTGGGTCTTCTGCATTTCTTCTTGTAACTTCTGGACCTGGCGAAGCATATCCTGCATTCCACCTTTCATTGAACCTCCGAACTATTTATTAGCATTTGTATTAATTTTCGTGCAAATATAAAACAATCAATTGACTTTTTATACTTTGATTTTGGAATTTTTTGATAAATTTCTCCCAAACATCATTTATATTGTAGTATTAAAATTTCAAACAATGAAGGAAGAAATAAAATCGTTACAGAAATGGCTTTTGACGATTTTTTCGTTCTTGACGAAAAGACCAAAAAGAAAATTAAAGATTACGGAGAACTCTCCGCTAAGGTAAATGCTTTTTTTCACGAATACGTGAAAGAATACCATATTCCCACATCGTTTGAGTATACTCTGGGAAACGGTAATTTAGTTTTTTCATCAACTGAAACTTTTCCTGTTTATATAAAAATTTTAAACACAAGTAATAAAAATATTTCGAAAATATTTTCTTTAGCAAAAAATACTCCTCTTCAGGTTCCCGTACTTGAAAACTATTTAAGTGCAGATTCTAATTATCAATTAAATGAACATCATATCATTTCTTTTAATATTCTTCCTTTGGCAGATTTTAAAATGATGGGAAGAATAGCAACCAAAGTAAACGTTATCCTCAAATCTTTCTTCGAAAGAAGGAATCTTCTTTTAAGTGAACTGAGTTGTACTTTTGGCAGGTGCGGTGAAAAAGTTGTTTTACTTGGACAGTTTTCTCCTCATCAGATAAAACTTCTCCCAAAAGATGAACCGGGAAATGGATTTGAGTTATCAACTCCTTCATCAATAAAAAAATATTTAGAACTTTTTCAAGAAAGTGTTCAACATTAAATGTTTACGAAATACGGATACTCTACCATAAGTCTGGTACTTGTTATTTGCTTGATGCTCGCAACAGCAAGTTTTTTCATCAACTCTATTCCGGTTCGGATTATACTTACGGTGTTGGTAATTTTTTTACTTGTGTTCACGCTAAATTTTTTCCGCGATCCGGAACGCATTACACCAACCGGTGAAAATATTGTAATCTCACCGGCAGACGGCACAATCCTTTTTGTTAAAGAAGTAACGGAAGAAAAATTCATCAAGGGAAAAGCAAAACAAATTTCGATCTTCATGTCCCCTCTCAATGTTCATGTTAACCGCATTCCGATTACAGGGAAAGTTGAATATTTGCAATATCACAAAGGTGAATATTTAGTTGCGTATGATGACAAAGCTTCTGAAAAAAACGAACGCAATGAAATTGGAATAACCGGAAAAATCGGAAAAGTACTTTATACACAAATAGCAGGTTTCGTTGCGAGAAGAATTGTCTCTGAACTTAAATTGGGCGACAGTGTTGTTGCCGGAAAGAGATTTGGAATGATCAAATTTGGCAGTCGGGTTGATGTTATTGTTCCGGAAACTTTTACAACTTCTTTAAAAAAAGGAGACAAAGTTTTTGCCGGAGAAACTATTTTATTTGAATCTTCCTTGGATTTAAAATGACTTTACAAAACATGAAACCAACAAAAAGAATTTTCCCAAATTCATTTACATCGTTAAATCTTTTTTGCGGATTTCTATCAATTTTAGAAACCGCACAGCAAGATTATAATTTAGCGGCTTTGCTGATTGGCGCCGCCGCTGTCTTCGATGCTCTTGACGGAGTCGCCGCTCGAATTACAAAGTCAAGCAGCCAGTTTGGCGTTGAACTTGATTCACTTTCCGATGTTGTTAGTTTTGGTGTCGCTCCGGCATTTTTAATTTATGAAATAGGATTAAATAGATTAGACACTCTCGGAATTATCTTTGCTGGAGTCTTTTTATTGTGCGGCGCATTCAGATTAGCAAGATTCAATACACAACTTGTTGGATTTAAAAAAGAATATTTTGTAGGACTGCCTATACCGACCGCTGCGTTAACCATCGCCGCATATATTTTAGTATTCGCAAACGATAATTATTTATCGTCTTCGTATAATCTTTATACAGTAACGCTTGTTCTCACATTAGCGTTTCTTATGGTTAGCAGATTTAGATATGAAACTTTACCGCATTTTACAAAACGCGGATTAAAAGAAAAACCATTTCATTTTTCTTTTTTGGCAATCAGTTTAGCGGCTCTTTTTTTAACGCAGGGAAGAGCAATTTTCTTAATCTTTCTTTTTGTCGTTCTCTTTGGTATTTTTAATTCAGTTTATTTGAAGTTAAAAAAAAATAAGTAAGGCTTACGTTGTACAAAGCAAAAGTTATTATCAAACGGAAAAAATCAATATTGGACCCGCAAGGGAAGGCTGCCGGACACGGCGCTGTTTTACTCGGATTCAAAAACATTACGAATGTACGAATTGATAAACAGGTCGAATTCCTTGTTAATGTTTCGGATGAAGAAACCGCAAGACAGGAAGTTTCCGAATTTTGTGTTAAACTGTTAAGCAATCCCACTATGGAAGATTTTGAAATTAATTTAGAAAAAATTGATGAAGCTTAAATTCGGTGTGGTTGTTTTCCCCGGCTCCAATTGCGACCACGATTCGTATAATGTATTAAAACATATTTTAGACCAGGAAACCGTTTATCTTTGGCACAAGGATACCGATCTGCAGAATTGTGATGTAATTATTTTGCCCGGTGGATTTTCCTACGGCGACTATATTAGAACCGGTGCTGTTGCTAAACTCTCTCCGATTATGAATTCGGTAATTGATTTTGCAAACAAAGGCGGAATAGTATTCGGTATTTGTAACGGATTTCAGATTTTAACAGAATGCAATCTGCTGCCCGGTACGTTGATTAAAAATAAAAACTTGAAATTCATTTGTAAAGATATTTATGTTACTGCCGTTAATGAGATTTCTCTTTTAACAAAATCACTTGAGAAAAAAACATTGCTGACACCGATAGCGCACGGAGAAGGAAATTATTTTACCGATGACGAAACATTAAAATCGCTTGAAAAAAATAATCAAGTCCTTTTTAGATATTCTTCGTCTAAAGGAGAAATTTCTGATGTATGCAATCCGAACGGTTCGATACAAAACATAGCAGGAATAATGAACAAAAACGGAAACGTCTTTGGTATGATGCCGCATCCTGAAAGAAGCAGCGATGGATTACTTGGCAAAACCGACGGTTTGCAAATTTTTAATTCTTTATTACAAAATTTTATTAAATAGAAGGATCAATCATGTTTAGCAATATTGGACTCCCCGAAATACTTATCATTATGTTTGTGCTTGTGCTTTTGTTTGGCGCTAAGAAAATCCCTGAACTTGCGCAAGGTATTGGCAAAGGAATGAAAGAATTCAAAAAAGCGATGAAAGACGATGACAGTGAGCATAAAATCTCTGACAAAAATCAATCATCAGAAAAAAAAGACTAACTTATGTTTGGCAATATCGGTGCAACGGAAATTATTGTAATTGCAGTTGTTGCTCTTCTTCTCTTCGGACCCAAAAAGCTTCCTGAAATGATGCAAAGCGTTGGCAAAGGAATTAAAGAGTTTAAAAAATCTCTTAACGAAGTTGAAGAAGAAATTAAAAATTCAATTGATGATAAGAAATAACCCGCACACTCTCCATTTCTAAAACTGCAAGAGGATTTTTTTGATTACTTATAAAAATCATAGCGAAAAGTTACGACTTCTAAAAGAAGGTAAATTATCTTTAGTAGAAAATGTTCAACATTTTCTTTCGCAAATAGAAGAAAGAAAAAACTTAAATGCCTTTACTTTTCTTTTCGCCGAAGAAGCTTTGCAAAAAGCAAACGAAGTTGAACAGAAAATTATAAGCGGCTCTTTCGGAAAACTTGCTGGGATGGTAATCGCCATAAAAGATGTTCTTGCAATAAAAGATAAACCGCTTACTTGCTCTTCAAAAATTCTAGAAAACTTTACATCTCTTTACACTGCAACGGCAGTACAAAAATTACTTGACGAAGGTGCTATTATCATTGGCAAAACAAACTGCGATGAATTTGCAATGGGTTCATCAAATGAAAATTCTGCTTTCGGCGCTGTAAAAAATCCGGTGGACGAAACCCGTGTTACCGGCGGTTCAAGCGGTGGCTCTGCTGCTGCAGTTGCGGCAAAGCTTTGTGATGTTTCTTTGGGAACTGATACCGGCGGCTCTATTCGCCAGCCCGCAGCATTTTGCGGCATCTACGGATTGAAACCAACTTACGGACTTGTCTCCCGGTTTGGATTAACCGCATTCGCTTCTTCTTTTGACAGCATTGGTCCATTCGCAAATTCAGTTGAAGATATCGCGCTCGTTTTGGAAGTTCTTGCAGGACACGATAAAAACGATTCAACTTCAATTAACACCGAAAAAAAATCATATTCAAATTTGATTGGCGATAACAAGCAAAAATTAAAAATCGGAATTCCGAAAGAATATTTTGCTGAAGGATTATCACCAGAAATAAAAGAACAAATTGATTTGGTAATTCATAAATTAAAAGAAATGAATTTTTCGGTTGAAGAAGTTTCTCTTCCGCACACAGAGTTTGCAATAGCAACTTATTATATTTTAACAACCGCAGAGGCTTCTTCAAATCTTGCCAGGTTTGACGGAGCGCGATACGGTTATCGATCACAGCAAAGTTCTTCATTGTCAAAAATGTACAAAGCTTCCCGCTCGGAAGGATTTGGCAGCGAAGTAAAGCGAAGGATTATGCTTGGAACTTATGTTTTATCTTCAGGTTATTACGATGCTTACTATAAAAAAGCGCAACAAGTAAGAAGAAGAATTAAAGAAGATTTCGTCAACGCTTTTTCTCAAGTTGATGTTCTGCTAACGCCCACAACTCCAACCACAGCATTTAAGCTTGGTGAAAAAACAACCGATCCGCTTGAAATGTATTTGAGCGATATTTTTACCACTTCAGCAAATCTCGCCGGAATTCCGGGGATCAACATTCCAATTGCAAAAGATAAAAACAACCTGCCGATAGGTTTACAGCTATTGGCAAATCAATTTGAAGAAGAAAAACTTTTGCAGATTGGAACAATTTTAGAAAAAGAAATACTTACACATTAAGTTTGTCGTTTTTCAATTGAGATTCTTCACTTAAAGTTTTTTTATAATCGATCATTTTTTTCATAAGATTACTATCGCTCAAAGAGAGCATCTGCACCGCTAATAAACCTGCATTCTTCGCTTGATTAATTCCTACAGTTGCAACCGGAACACCAGCCGGCATTTGCACAATTGAAAGAAGCGAATCCAAACCATCCAACGATTTTGCTTTCACCGGAATGCCAATTACTGGAAGCGGTGTGTAAGCCGCAGTAATACCGGGCAAATGCGCTGCCCCGCCCGCTCCTGCAATAATTATTTTTATTCCGCGCTTTTGCGCTTCGCTTGCAAATCTTGCTAATATTTCCGGCGAACGATGTGCCGAAATTACTTTTACTTCAAATGGAATTTTAAATTGTTGAAGTATATCGATAGCTTCTTTCATAACGGGCAAGTCAGAATCGCTTCCCATAATAACTCCGACGATTGGTTTTTGTGTTTTCATCATTTTCTCTTTTTTAATTGAATATTAGGCGCAGAATGAATTCTGAGCTACGAAAAATAATTTGCTAAATGTTTTTCCAGTCAATCTTTTTAATTTGATCGCCATCGGATTGAAGTATTACTGCGCCTTCATCATCCGTTCGGAAAATTTGCGAATGAAGTTTATCCAATCGATCTAAAACAACTTGCGATGGATGACCAAATTTATTTTGTTCACCAACACTAACTAAACTAATATTTGGTAAAACAAAATTAAGAAAATTTTCGCCGGAACTCGTCTTACTCCCATGATGTCCTATTTTTAAAACATCTGTATCCAAGAAATTTTTCCAATGAGAAGTTAAATATTTTTCCATTTTTATATGCGCATCGCCGACAAAAAGTAATGAAGTTTTTCCATAAACAATTTTCACTATGCCGCTTCTATCATTAATCTTAAAAGTATTGATCGGTGATTTATGTGTATCGCAAAGAAAATATACTCTGGCTTTTTCATCGGTTACAACCGTATCACGGAAATACTTATATGGTATTTTTTTTATTGCAAGAAGTTGTTCAAAATAAAGATCATTTTTATCAGTTGAATCCAAATCCGGTTTAAATATTTCGTTTATCCGGTTTTCATTTACTAAAGAAACTAAGCCGGCAAAATGGTCGGTATCCATGTGAGAAATAATTCCGTAATCTATTTTTGCAATTCCAAGATAATCAAGCAAGGGAATGATCACACGAGCGCCGTTATCATAATTGAATTGCGAGCTTCCGCCATCAATTATAACAGTTTTGCCGTTAGGAAGTTTTATAAGAAACGAATCCCCCTGACCGACATCAATCATCATTACGGAAAGTTTATCGTCCGGTAAGAGATTTTTGTTATCAAGCGAGCAAAAAACAACGGTGTTGACAGCAATTAGAAAAATCAAAAGCAATTTTGTAAACATCCGCTTTATATAACGCAAAGTAAAAATCAAGAAGAAGAGAAAGCCATAAAAGATTATTGAATCTTGCAGAGTAAAATTTGGCACGCGGATAAAAGAGAAATCTTGTGTTGCTGATATTTTTATTAACCAATAAAGGAAAGCTATTAATCCATCTCCAGCTGAAGCAAAAATGTTGGCAGCTTGCAGAGAAACAGTCGAGACAAATAATGTTAACAAACCGTTTGCAAGAATTATAGAAATTCCCGGGATAACAAACAGATTTGAAATCAACGCGATAATTGAAATTTTTCCAAAATAATAATTTATAAAAGGAAGCACTCCTATCTGCGCTGCTAATGACATAAAGAACATAACCAAAATCGCTTTGACAAATTTATTTTTCAAATTTAATTCTTTTAACCATGTTGAAAAATATGGGTAAAGTCCAATAGTTGCCATAACGGCAACAAACGAAAGTTGAAAACCGGGATCGAAAAGTTGATTCACATCTATTAACAAAATTGCCAGCGCGGCGATAGCAATTGTGTTCCACGCATTAATTTCTCTGTTGGATAAGGATGCCGCAAACACTACTAAAGCCATTATTGTAGCGCGCAATACGGCTGCTTGCAATCCGGTGATCAATAAAAAGAGTATGAGCGTTATTATTGTTAATGTTGTGCGAAGATAGATATTCACCCTTCCGAAGAGAATGATAAATATTACAGCAATGAATCCGACTTGCTGCCCGGAGACCGCAAGAACATGCGCCACACCGGAATTGATAAACTCCATTTTTGTTTCATTATCGATTTCACTTTTATCTCCCAGCAGCAATCCCTTTATTAAACCGACAGCTTGCGGTTTTTGCAGCTCATCAATTCTTTCTGCAATACTTTTTCTTACTGAAAAAATCAATGAAGGAAAAGGAGAAACAGTAGAACGAAGTATCTCAACATCTTTTGGATTTTTGACTGAAAGAAATCCCGTTACTCCTTGTTTTAATAAATATGCCCGATAATCAAACTCCCCCGGATTGCGAGTATCCTTCCCTTTATTGTACACTCCTTTTATCGATATCACATTTCCCGGATTAAGTTTTTTGTAGAGATTTAAGAATTCAATTGTATCGCCGGCTTTAACGCGACAAATGATGACATACTTCCCGGTTACTTTTTTATTTGCAGTAATAATTGAATCCGTGACAAGTTTAAACTTGAAATCAAGTTTTCGTTTCATCTCGATATCAGTAATTCGCCCGACCATTTTAACATCTTTTACAAATTGCTCTGCAACCGGATAATGTACTTCATCTTTATTTTGGAAATAGAATAAAAGCATTCCGAAAAAGAAAACTGGAAATAAGGAATAAGTGAAGGAAGGAATTTCGATAATCTTCGTTTTAATAATTTTCATTACGATAAATGAAAAAGCAATTGAAAATAAAAACATAAAACCAAGGAAGTACAAACCGATTTGAAAAACGGATTGAACAATTATCCCTAAAATAAAACCGATTGTTATACTGATTAAAGGATAATGCTTCAGCATAAATTTTTAATGATTGCGTTTTTGATATCGGATAAATCGGAGATGCTTTCTGATATAATTTTCGCCTTACGTCCGGCAGTTATCAACAATGAAGGATTTGTAGTATGCGTTTTCACTGATAAGTCTTCAACATTCCCGTGATCGGAGCAAAGAATGATCGAAAGTTTTTCTTCATCACATTGAGTGAAAATTGTGTAAAGAAATTCATCAAGAGTTTTGAGTGTTGATTCTGTGTCCTCATCATATCTGCCGTGTCCGAGATGATCAGTCAAAAAATACTCAAATGCCGTAAAAGAATTTTTGTAGGAAATATTAAGCAGATTTTCCGCCGCAAGTTTCGCTGATATTATTGGAAGATTGTATCCCAGCTTTTTATTCCACCGGGCATTGGTAATTTCTGCTGTTAACGCATTACCGGCAACGACATCGTCATAACCGTTAAGATGCATTCCATTAAGATTACAGCTTAGGGTTGTTACGCTTAACCGTTTTTTACCGGAATTTATATAATCAAAAAATAATTGCGGATAAGCGTTCGCAAACGTCACTTTTTCTTCTTTATCAAAAAAATATTTGAAAATGTTTTCCTCTTTAATTATCGGGATGAGAGTTGAATACGGAAATGGTCCGAAGTGCTGATTAATAATTTGCGGAGCTTTTACTCCACAGAAAATGGATGTTTGCCCTGTGCCGCTTTGTGGAAGTCCTTCTATTCCCATTAAAGCATCAACCGGGGAAAGAAATATTTTTCCGTTTGTTAAAAATTGATTTTCAAGATGCGGAATTTCACCGAATATTTTTTCGAACGTTTGAAAACCATATTTGAAAAACGGATTCCACTCATAATCTTTCTTCCCGATACCTACACCGTCCAGAAAAAGAAGAAGAATATGATGACCTGGTCTTTCCATTTTACTGTTTCACTTTAGATTCCACCATAATAGTAACGGGACCATCATTAAATATTTTCACTTTCATCATCGCACCGAAAATTCCGGTTTTTATTTTTGTTTCATCCATATTATGCTTTAGTCTTTCAATAAATTTTTCGTATAATGGAATTGCTATCTCTGGTTTAGCCGCATCAGTAAAGCTCGGGCGGTTTCCCTTTTGCGCGTCTCCGTATAAAGTAAATTGAGAAACGACTAATATTTCTCCGTTTATATCTTTTACTGAAAGATTCATTTTTTCATTTTCGTCTTCAAAGATGCGCAAGTTGCAGCATTTATCTGCTACAAAATTAATGTCATCAATCGTATCGGTTGTTTTTATTCCGAGAAGAAGAACAAGCCCTTTCCCAATTTCCGCAGAGTAATTTTCACTTTCAATAACTACAGCACCTTCACTCACCCGTTGAACCAACGCTCTCATTTCCATTCCCCTTTTATAACGCGGTCGATGTTGGAATAATCTTTCCTAATTTCAATCGAAGAAAAATTATGTAACTCAAAAAGTGATTTAACTTGTGCAGATTGCCCGGCACCTAATTCAAAAAATATTTTTCCGTTTTCATTTAAATATTTTTTTGATGATTCAATTATTTTCCGGTAGAACGTAAAGCCATCGGAAAAATCCGTTACGGCAAAGTCCGGTTCATGTGCTACAATTTCTTTTTGCAGAGATTGAAATTCGAGTTGAGAAACATACGGCGGATTTGAAACAATGATATCTAACTTTTCATCGATAGGTAAAGATGCAATCAAAACGTCGTTTTGTAAATAAGTGATTCTTTGCGACACGTTATGTGTTTCCGCATTTTGTTTAGCTACTGCAAGCGCTTCAGGGCTTTTATCGACGGCTACTATTTTTGCATTCGGAAGATGTTTTGCCAAGGCAACCGCAATAATGCCGCTTCCTGTTCCTATATCTAAAATATTCAATTCAGCTTCTTTATCAGTTGAATTAAGTACCGTCTCAATCAGAATTTCGGTTTCCTGGCGCGGAATTAAAACATCTTTATTAACAAAAAAGGTCAGTCCATAAAATTCAACATGTCCTAAAATATATTGCAGCGGCTCACGATTTCCACGCCGCTTCACAAACGCCCGGTAATTATCAACCTCTTCTTCTTTAATAGGTTTATCAAACGATAGATAGAGATCCAGTCTTTTACAATTTAATATTTCAGCTAACAGGAGTTCAGCATTTAACCTCGCGGAGTCAATTCCCTTTTGTTCAAAGAAATTTGTAGTTAAATTTAAGAGTTCAAGGACGGTGTGCATATGTAAATTTTTTATTCAATTGAATTTGAAAAATTGTAAATTGCAACAAATTTTTTTTCTGTTCACGTTCAAAATAAGAAAGTATTCCCTTTTTAAGAAGTTAAATGAATATAGATAAAAGTAAAATCAAAAAAATCCTCTGCATCAAGTTGCGCGGTATTGGAGATGTCGTTCTTTCAACGGTTGTTTTTGATAATTTGCTCAAAGAATTCCCAAATGCAAAAATTGATTATTTAACCGAACCACCGAGCAAAGCTGCGTTGGAAAAACTTTCTTTTTTAAATGATATTATTCTCTATAAAAAGAATGAGACTTTTGCCGGATTAAAAACCATTGCAAAAGTTTTTTTTAACAAATATGATTTGGTTTTAGATTTTTATTCTAATCCAAGAACGGCAGCAATAACCTATTTCAGCCGCGCAAAATACCGTGCCGGATTTCCATACCGTGGAAGAACATACGCGTATAATTTGTTTGGTCCGGAAGAACGCAATAAATATCATGCAGCGCAGCTTCATATTGAATTTATAAAAAGCGTTGGAATAAAAACAGATTCAGCCAATCTTCATTTTGGTTTGGATGAGCATGACATTTCTTTTGCTCATGAATATTTCAAAAATAATTTTAATGGAAAAGATTTTATAGTTGTACTTAGCCCAAGCGGTGGATGGGAATCAAAAAAATGTGATGCGTCTAAATTTGCAGAGATAGCCGATGCGGTAAATGAAAAGTATCATGCAAAATTTCTTATTCTTTGGGGACCTGAAGATTACCAAGATGCAATTGCAATTCAAAACAATATGAAAGGACCTTTAGTCCTCGCGCCGAAGACGACTATACGCGAAGGAGCCGCTTTGATGCAAGCTGCTAAATTGGTGATAGCTAATGACAGCGGACCGATGCACATTTCAACCGCTGTTGGAACGCCGGTTCTCAGTCTCCACGGTCCAACTAGTCCGCGTTTACAAGGTCCATTCGGTAATAAACATGAATGGATTAATCTTAGTGAGTTAGATTGTATTGAATGTAATCTCCTTGTCTGCCCGAAAAATCATGAATGTTTTAAAAATTTACCGGTTGAACGGGTATTGTCCAAAGTGGATTCGATAATTTCTAAAAATAAGATAGTTATTGCTCCATGATTATAAATTCTAGTAACACCATGATTGATTTTCAAAAGATCAGTAAAATATTGATCGTCCGTTTAGGAAAGATCGGCGATTTAGTTGTTACCTCATTTGTATTTGAAATTTTTAAAAATAAATTTCCAAAGATCGAAATTCATTTACTTACGCTTCCCTCTAATAAAGAAGTGATAAAGTATAATCCTAATTTGACTAAAGTTTTCTACTCAAAAAAAAATCTTTCTCTATATTTTAAACTCTTTTCTATTCGAAAAGAAAAATATGATATGATGCTTGATTTCAATGATAATCCGTCTTCTACAAGCGCCATGCTATTTAGATATGCAAAAGCGAGGATCAAAGCCGGTTATGATTTCACAAAGTACAATCGAGTTATCAACTTCAAAATCAAGCCGCTTCGAAAAGAAAATACACATATAATTGAGAGAATGAAAAATTTTCTGATGCAACTGGGACTTCATGTTGAGGAAAATCTTATAAAGCCTTTTTTTTATTTAGGTTCTGATGTACTTGCAGAAGTTCGGACGGAGCTAATGCCGGCAGAAAATCAACATCTAATTATGATCAATCTTTCTGCTGGGGCAAAAATACGTTATTGGAGTGATGAGAAATGGATTTCATTAATCAGCTTGATCCAAGCCAACAATAATAATTTTTCCATTATTCTTCTTTCTACTGAAGAGGATTTTATTCACAAAGAAAAAATCGCCACTACTCTTAAACTTAAAATATATAATCAAGGAATGTTTACATCAATTCAACACTTTGCAGCTTATATCCAATGTGCAAAACTTTTGATTACACCCGATACATCAGCAGTACATATAGCCTCCGCGTTCGGGATTCCTACGATAGCGCTTTTTCCAAATCCGGAGTGGAATTTCGTTAGCTGGCAACCATATCGTGTTGCTAACCGTGTAATTAAATCGTCAACTGAAAATGTAAATGATATTTCTGTTGAAGAAGTTTTTAGTAAATTTAAAAGTCTTATTAACGAAATAGGTTTAGCATAAATGATGAAGAAAGAGAAACTTTATCCGATTCCGTCTTGTAAAAATTTTAATGGTTATAAACCATGTTTCCCGGACTATAATTGCTGGGAACACGGATGTAAAGAAAATATTTCGATTGGACAGAAAACCCTAATTATTAATCTTGATGCCATGGGCGATGTGTTAATGACAACCGCACAGCTTAAAAGTATAAAGAAGAAATTTCCCGAATCTTCTATCTTTTGGATTACGCTTAAACCCGCTGATCAACTTCTTTTAAACAATCCTTACGTTGATCAAGTTTTCAAATATGATTTTGAATCACTATCCATTCTTCAACAAATGGAATTCGATTACGCTTACAACATTGATAAATCGCAGCGTTCGGCTTCACTGTTGAATTCAATTTCGGCAAAACACAAACTTGGATTTGGACTTAACCCAGACGGCAAAATTATTCCACTCAACGACGGCGCTTTTTATAATTATCAACTTGGAATGGACGATCATTTAAAATTTAAAGTGAATCAACGCACCGGACAAGATTATCTTTCCGAAACTCTTGAACTCGATTATGAACGAAATGATTATGTTTATCAATTCTCTGATGAAGAACTTGAGTTTCAACAAAAATATAAAAATGAAGTTGGACTTGAAGAGAACGATTTGATAGTTGGTTTTAATACCGGCTGCTCAAATCTTTTCCCGAATAAAAAAATGACCGTTGAACAACACCATCAAGTTATTGAACAATTACTGAATCATAAAAAATATAAAATTCTTCTTTTCGGCGGACCGGAAGACACAAAACGAAACGAGCAAATTGCACAGCCGTTCGGAGATAAGATTATCAATACCCCAACCACTATGGGACTACGGCGCGGAGTATGTTTTGAAAATCTCGCCGAGTTAATTATCACCGGCGATTCCTTTGGAATGCACATTGCGATTGCTCTAAAAAAATATGTCATTGCATGGTTCGGACTTAGCTGCTGGACGGAAATTGATTTGTATGACCGCGGCATAAAACTTTTTCCCAAAGATTTATTTTGCTCACCTTGCTGGAAGAAATCATGTCCTTATGACTTGGAATGTGTTCAACAAATCGATTTAAAACGAATTGACAGTGAAGCGACAAACTACTTTGATTCCAAAGAAAAATAATAACCTGGATTTTCTTTTTTCGTTTGCAAAAAGAATTCACCGCCCTCTTTTACTTGATGGAGCGATGGGGAGTTTTCTTCAACAAAAAGGAATTAAATCGCATCCGCAACTCTGGATGTCAATGGCGAATCTAACACATCCTGAGGAAGTTATAAAAACGCATCAAGCATATATTAAAGCGGGCGCAGATATAATTACCACCAATACTTTTCGCACTAATCCGGTTTCGATTAAAAAATCGACTGGAAAAATTAGTGGTTTCGATTTTGTTCAAAAAAGTGTGAGGCTTGCCAAAACGGCAATTGGGGATAAACAAATTTTAATTGCCGGTTCAAATCCCCCGGCAGAAGATTGTTATCAAGTTGAAAGAACGATTTCAAAAAAAGAAATCGAGACTAATCATGCAGAACATATCGAATATCTCATAAATTCCGGCTGTCATTTTATTTTGAACGAAACGCAGAGCCATTTAGATGAAATTCTTTTCATCGCAAAATTCTGTAATAAAAACTCCATTCCTTTTGTGATGAGTTTATTCTTTACAGACGATCTCAAGCTATTAAGCGGAGAAAATCTCTTCGATATAATTAAATCGGTTGAAGAATTTAATCCGCTCGCAATTGGTTTGAATTGTATCTTACCAAAGACTTTTCAAAAAGTATTTCGGAAACAAAACAAAGAAAAATCATGGGGATTTTATTTGAACTGCGGAAGCGGAGCGTTCAATAATGAAAACATTACCTGCGGTATTTCACCGATAGACTATTCACAAGAAGTAAAAAAGTATTTAAAGAAGAATCCGGCTTTCATCGGCTCGTGCTGCGGTTCTTCGCCAAATCATACCAAAGAATTAAAAAAACTTTTAGATGAAAAAAATAGTAATTAAATCTCCGGCAAAAATTAATTTTGGTTTAAATGTTGTGTCAAAGCGTGGTGACGGATTCCATAACATTGAAACAATTTTTTATCCCGTTGAACTGCACGATGTTTTAACTTTCGAAAAGGCGGAGAGATTTTCTTTCACATGTAATGATGAACTCATTCATAATGATGAAAATAATCTAGTAATAAAAGCCATCCGGTTAATAGAGCTGTTTGTGAAGAAAGAAATTAAAGTTTCAATTACTCTGGAGAAAAATATTCCGATCGGCGCCGGTTTAGGCGGTGGAAGTTCAAATGCAGCACATACACTGCTATCAATTAATGAATTATTCGCATTTAAAATAAATGAAGAAATATTAAAAGGATTTGCACTCCAACTCGGTTCAGATGTTCCATTTTTTCTTCATCCCGTTCCATCATTTGCAACTTCGCGAGGCGAAATACTTTCTCCAATTGAATTTGAAATTACCAAACCAATTCTGTTTGTAAATCCTGGAATTCACATTTCAACTAAATGGGCTTATCAAAATATTACTCCCAAAGAACCGGATTTTTCTCTCTCATCATTGCATTCAAATTCCTTCCAAAATATTTCTTCTCTTAACGGAAGAGTAGTAAATGATTTTGAAGAAATTGCATTTGCAACACATCCACAATTGGCTGAGATTAAAAAAACCATGTTTGATTTTAAAGCAGAGTTCGCTTTGATGAGTGGAAGCGGATCAACTATGTTTGGTATTTTCCCGGATGATGATTCAGCTCAAAGTGCATTACAATATTTTTCAAAAAACTATTTCACATATTTACAATGAAAACATTTTTCATCTCAGGATTACTCACTTCAATACTTTTTCTTTCAATTCATTGCACATCAACTTCCTTTAACATTCACTCGCGCGCAGAATGGAATGCCGGTAAACCCAAAGCATACAAATCTCAAGTGCCGGTAAGAATCACCATTCATCATGAAGGTGAAATTTTCAATCCGGAAAAAGAATCGAGCGAACAACACATAAAAAATATTCAAACATGGGGAATGGGTGAAGCGCGCAATTGGAGCGATATTCCCTATCATTTTTTAATTGATCTAGATGGGAATATTTTTGAAGGAAGAAATGTTTTTACCGCTGGCGAAACCGCTACCGAATATGACCCGGAAGGGCATTTGCTTATTACGTGCCTCGGGAATTTTGAAGAACAAAAAGTAACTGACAAGCAATTAAATGCTTTAATTGATCTCACCGCTTACTGCTGTAAGAAATATCAAATTGACCCTTCGACAATAAAAGCGCATAGAGATTTCGCAAAGACATTGTGCCCCGGAAAAGATTTATACCGCTATTTGGAAAGCGGTTATCTTGAAAACGAAGTTAAAAAGAGAATTAAGTAACAGCCGATTCGAGAAATTCAACATAACTTTTGTCCGCATTAATTTTAGTTCTTATTCCGAAAGGAATGGTGTAATTCGCTTTGCGGTGTCCGTGCGGAAAATTTTTAATAACTGGGAAAGGTAAATCACCTAAATAATTCTGAAGGACTTCATCTAAAGTCAAAGTTTTTTTGTCAACATCTTTTTCTACACAATCAGAGAATTCACCTAAAAGTAAGCCGGATAATTTTTCCAATATTCCTGAAATTAAAAGTTGATTCAACATTCTATCAATCTTATAAGGTGCTTCGTCAATATCTTCAAAAAAAAGAATTTTGTTTTTCAACTTCGGTAAAAATGGAGTTCCTAAAAGTGAAAGAATCAACGAGAGATTTCCGCCTATGATTTCGCCGTCAGCTTTTCCCTTCTTTATTGACTGAAGAGTTTCGCCTTCCGGTAGAATAACTTTTCCCATTTTTTTTGTAGAAGTGATAGTCCGCCAGAAATTTTCTTCGGTATACCGATTTATTTCAGAATGAAAATCTACAGCAAGCATTGGTCCGGCAAAAGTTACAAGATTTGCCTTGTGAAAAAACGCAAGTTGGAGTGCCGTGACATCGGAATAGCCAACAAATATTTTTGGATTTTTCCTTATGATCCGATAGTCAATTTTATCAAGTAGCCTTGGGGAACCGTAACCGCCGCGCACACAAATAATCGCTTTAATTTTATTATCGGCAAACATGGCGTGTAAATCTTCAACCCGCTCTTCGTCTGATCCGGCAAGATAACCGGAATATTTACCAACATTTTTTCCGACCTCGACTTGATAACCGAGTCGCTCAAAGTAGGCTACTCCTTTGTTTATGCGGCTCAAATCATCAGGGGAAGAAGCAGGAGAAATTATTCCGATGGTATCTCCATTGCGAAGACTCTGCGGTTTTTGTGCTTTCATGGAATTCCCTTTGTTAGAAATTTTTTAACGCTTCTTCTTCGGTAGAATAAATGGAAAATAATTTATGGAATCCTGAAATTGAAAATACTTCTGCAATTTGTTCATTCATTGATGAAAGAGCGAGTGTTCCCTTTTTCTGCTGCAACAATTTTGTTAAAACGATAAGCACGCGCAAACCTGCACTACTTATAAACGACAATTCCGAAAAATCAATCAAAATTTTCTTTGCTCCTTTTTCAATTAAAGAAGAAGCCGTTTCTTGAAAGCCTGTTGCATGATTAAAATCAAGATTCCCTTTAGGAGAAAGGATTAGAATACCATTTACTTCTCGTTGCGACATTTCCATTTGAACCTCTAATGTTAAGTTAATTTTTTAGAAATAGTTAAAATATTTTTCCCGTTTGTTCTCTTGTACTCGAAAGTATCCATTACTGTTTTTACCAAATAAATTCCAATTCCACCCGGTTTTCTATCCTCTAAAGGAATATCTTTCGGTTCCGGAACCGTTAAAGGATTGAATTCAACTCCATCATCAAGAAATTCTAAAACAACTTTATCAACATAGCTATTTATTTTTATTTGTATGTCATGCGAATTTCCATCTTGAAAAGAATAACTGATTGTATTCACTAATATTTCTTCCATCGCCAAACGAAGCTTATAAATAACGGATAACGACAAGTTTTGCATATTACAAAATTTGATGAATTGATAAATAGCTTTGGATATCTCTTCCGATGAGTTTTTTACAATGATTTCAAAACCGCCGGTCGCTTGTTCTTTCATCGACTAATCATTCTCCATCGGCTTTATCCACTTGATCACAAACGATGTAATGTCATCTGACTGAGGAGCCGTAGCTGAGAATCGTTTAACTTCTTTAACTGAATTGAGAACCAACTCTCTCGCCGAGCTCAATCTTTGTGAATCTAAAAATACCTCGAGTCGTTTTTCCGAATAAAGTTCATCCAAATTATTTTGAGCTTCGGTGATTCCGTCTGTATAAAGAAAAAGTGTATCATTTTCCGCTAATTTAATTTTCGCTAATTGATATTGATAATTATCAACTATGCCGACCGCGATATCCCCGGTCTTTTCAATTTTCTTAACTTCGCCATTTAGAGAAACGATAAATGGCAAGTTATGACCGGCATTAACAAAATCAACTTCCCCTGTTTTCAGATTTATTCTTCCGAAAAATATTGTAACAAACATAGATGAATCATTTTCCACGCAGAGATCGTTGTTCACTTTAGCAATTATTTCATTCAATGGAAAATTAATTGAAGTAGATGCTTTTATTAAAGTCTTCGTTACAGCCATAAATAAAGAGGCGGGGACACCCTTACCAGAAACATCACCGATGGAAAAATAAAGAAATGAATTTTCTAAAAGGAAAAAATCATAAAAATCTCCACCAACTTCTTTTGCGGGTTCGATAACGGCATAAATATCAAATTCCGTTCTATCCGGGAACGGCGGAAATATTTTGGGGAGAATTCCCATTTGAATTTCGTGAGCAATTTTCAACTCACTTTCCATTTTTTGTTTTGCCGCAGTTGTTTCCATTAAATTATCAATGTACTGCCGCAAAGATATTTTCATAAAATTAAAAGAAATCGCTAAATGGCTTACTTCATCTTTTGATTTCATCTCCGGAATAGCCACATTAAAATTCCCCCCGGCAATTTCATCTGTTGCAGCTGCAAGTTTTTTAAGCGGACGGGTAATCCGGTTAGCAAGAAAAGCAATCGCAATAATTAGAAGAATTGCACCAAGCAGATTATAAAACAAAATATATTTTGTTAATGCGTTCAGATCAGCCATCAGCTCATCATCTGGAATAACAACGCCAAGTGACCAATCATTTGTAAGCAGTGGAATATAATAAAGCCATATATTTTTTTTATCTAAAAATTGTTTTAGGAATATGAAATCGGATTTGCCGTGCAGCGCCTCTTGCCCGAACTTTCTAACGGCTGAATCATTATATTTTTCTGCAACGCTAAAAATTGTTTCATTCATAATAAAATCTTTTTTAGGATGCGTCACAAAAGTTCCGTCGTGCGAAATTAAGAAAGCATAGCCATTCTTATATAACTTTACATTTTTCACTATTTGTTCCAGCCAATGAAGATCAATTTCTGCAGATACTACACCGGCACAAATTCTTTTTCCGTTTTTATTCAAATAAAATGGGGCAGAAAAAGTCGCCAGAATTTTCGAATTATTATCAACATTGTAATATGGTTCGCTCCACATTGCTTTACCGAGTTCTTTTGGAATTAAATACCAGTCTTTTATCCGGTAATTATTTTCCGGGGATTTCAGATAAACAGTTTTTAATGTACCGTTGTTTTTATAAATATAAGGAGCAAATTCACCTTTTACTCCTGCAAATAAACCGGGTTCAAATGCAATAGTAACGCCGGTAATTTCATTGCTCGATGCAGTGACACTTGTAAGCAGGTTGAGCATCTCCTTTTTGGTTAACGTTGAATGCTCTAGGTGATAAGCCAATGTGTAAGGAATTTTTTCCACATTAGTCAATATTATTTCAATTTTGTTAACCGTAGCTAGGGAAAGATGCTTGGCGTTTAAACGAACATTCTTTAATAAAATTTCGTGTGAGCGGGAAAAATTGCTGCCGAAAATAAACACAAAAATAATTCCGCTTACGGCAAGAATTGAAAAAATTAATTTTACAGCTAAAGAATTTCTAAGGCGAACCATAAGGCGACCTGTAAAAATCTTTGAATGAAATATTCTGTTTGATATACCCGCTTTCTTTCAATGTCTTTACTACATTTTGAAAATCTTTCTCCCGCAATTCTCCGATTTTTTCTCCATCGGAAGGCTGAAACAATTTATTCATTTGCCGAAACATCCATCGTTGATGCATCTCATTAGCGGCGTATTTTGCTTTCGTCAAATATTTCATAACAAGTTGAAGCGTTTCCTCTTCATGGCTGAAGGCGTATTTCCAACCTTCTAATGTTGCGGCTACAAAAGTTTTACAAACCTTCTCATTTTTATTGAAAAAATCTTCGAGCACGTAAATACCGTCTTCAGGGAAATTTAAATCATAATCTTGAAAACGAAAAATCGTTAAATCTTTTTCATCGTATCCGCTGTTTTTTAAAAGATGATATTCGTTATACAGCATCACCGAAGTAACATCAACAACATCGCGGTTAAAAATATTTTGTGTTTCCGAAAGAGGAAATATTTCTACCTTCAAATTGAATTTCTTAAAAAGAGCTAAAGGTTGAATTCTAAAATCTTTTTGCCACATTGCAACCTTTTTCCCGTTCATGTCTTTTATGGAATGAATACCATTCCCCTTTTTAGCAACTAACATTAAAGCGGAACGTTGGATAAGTTGACCAATATTAATTAGTTTAACATTTTTATCTCTAACTTGTAAAGCAGAAGAAAGCCATGCCAAACAAATATCGGTTTTTTTTTCTTTCAACCAATCCAATGAAGACCGGTTTGGACCGCCGGTGATAAGTTCTACGTTAAGTCCGTTCTTCTTATAAATTCCTTTTTCATAGGCGATAATAAATCCGGCAAATTGAGCTTGTGGAATCCAGTGTGGGAGAAATCGAAGGGATGTTTCATTTTTCTGTTGAGAAAAAAGAGTCAGCGTAAAAAAGGAAAGCGAAAGTATTATAAAGACTTTTTTCATTTACGTGAAAATTATGTTTTTGTTTTCAGTAAAATAAGAAATTTTTTCTATGGAGTGCAATTTTAAAACAAAACTATTCCATAATTTAGAATTGTGAAAGTGCTGTTCATCCCTTAAAAAGTGTTAGCTCTCAGGGAACAGAAGTGTAAAAGTAGTTCCTTCATTTGGAACACTTTCTACACCAAGTGAGATATTTTGAAGTTCGGATAACTTTTTTACAATTGAAAGACCGAGTCCTATGCCGGTTGAAAGACCTTTTCTCGATTCTTCCGTTCTAAAAAACCGGTTGAAAATATTTTTAATCTGCTCTTCTTTTATACCAATACCGGTATCTGTTAATTGAATTGCGATATGTTTATTCAACATTTTTACCGAGAAGGTTATCGTTCCGCCTGAATTGGAATATTTAATCGCATTTGAAAGAAGGTTTTCGATGATAATCGTCAACATTGAAAACTCCGCTTTTACCACAACATTTTCCTGAATCGATTTCTGAAAAGTGAGATTCTTTGATTTCAATATTTCAGCGTAACGATTTTTCATATCCTCAAAAAGATTATCCACATTTATTGGTTGAAGAAAAACTCTGACCGAAGAGGTTTCATGTCTTGCTAAAAATAAAAGTTGGTCAATCAATTCAGACATTCTTTTCGTTTCTTTCATTACATCGGAAATTTTTGCGGTGTATTGTTCCGGGGTTCTCGGTTTTCTTATCAGCACTTCAAGAGTCCCCTGGATAACGGAAAGAGGCGTTCGCAATTCATGCGAAGCGTCGGCGGTAAATTGCTTTTCTCGCAGTAATGCTTCTTCCAACCGTGAAAGAAGTTCGTTAATATTTTTACTCAATAAATAAATCTCATCTTTATGTTTCGGGAAAGGAATTCTTTCCGACAAGTTTTCCTTAGTTATTTTTTCAGCGGTTGTGATTACTTCGTTTATCGGTTCAATTGTTTTACCTGCAATTGAGCGCGAAATTGTGAAAAGAGCAATTAAAAAAATTGGATAGGCAACAACAAGAACCACAAAAAGGTTTTGTAAAACCATTGTTGCTTCTTTTAACGGAATTGCAACAAGAATTGTCCCGACATTTTTTTTATCCCGGTTGATTATCGGCGCTTGGTATTGCCTAATAGGTTTTCCATTAATCACAGATGAAAAAAATATTTCTTCTTTTAGAGTATTTTGGTAGATTAAAGACTCTTGAAGTAAATTTGAAGTTTTTTGAATATTGGAACCGTTAGTATCCAATACTTGAACAAAGATTGGAGTGGCTTCCACGTTGCCATGTCCGCCCGCAGCCCAAGAGAAAGGATGTTTAAAAACAAATACGCCATTAACAATTTTGTAGTCAGAAATAAACTCATAAGATTCTTGCCTCAATTCATTATCCATCTTTTCGTAAACAGTATTGTTCACAACAAAATAAATGGCAACAAAAAGAATAAGAATGAGGATTGCGGTTGCAAGAGAATTGAAAGTCGCTATTCGGTTCCGTAAAGTTAAGTTCATTCACGTTCCCGGATAATATATCCTATCCCTCTAATAGTTTGGATAATATTTTCGCCATTCTTGGTTTCAAGTTTTTTCCTCAAAAAGTTAATGTAAACATCAAGCGAAGAACTGTCGGTTTCAAAATTAATTTCCCAAACTTCTTTGATGATGTCATTTCTCGTACAAACTTTTCCTTTATTCTTTAAAAGGAAGTAGAGGAGAGAAAATTCTTTTTTTGTTAAATTGATTTCCGTCCCGTCTCTAAATACTTGATGAGTAGTTGTATCGAGCGTAAGGTCTTCAAACGATAAATTTGTTAATTCTTCTTCCTCTTTGCGTAACTGCACTTTTATGCGGGCAAGCAGTTCTTCAAATTGAAAAGGTTTTTTTATATAATCATTTGCACCGGCTTCCAAGCCTGCAACCGTATCTTGCACAGTATCTTTCGCTGTAAGAAAAATTATCGGAATTTTTTTATTTGATTTGCGGATCTGTTTAGTGATATCGATACCGGAAATTCCGGGAAGCATCCAATCTGCTAAGATAAGATCATAAATCCGGTTGGTTGCAAGTTCAAGTCCCCTCAATCCGTCATGAGCAATATCGACGGAATAATTTTCATCTTCAAGCCCGTCTCGAAGAAAGTTGGCAATACCGATTTCATCTTCAATAATTAATATTTTCATTTTTTATTCTCTAATAATTAAGTTTTTCTTGAAAATAAAAATGACGGAATCCTTAGATGATTGCTTTTTCAATCATCAAAACGATACTCCGTCTTGCCGACTAAAAGCGTTTCGTCAGATCAAGAAAAACTCTTCCTTGCGTATTCTTCTTTTCAAAAATTCCTTCATAACTCAGAGATGCATACATATTAAACGGTATTCGGATCGACATTTCTAATCCGGCAATTAATTGGTGCATTGCATTGGGATTATTTACAAAGTGATATTTTATATCACGAATTTCTCCTGCTAAAGAAATATTATCATTCCAAAAAGATTTACTGGTGCGCAAAGAAACTTGTGCCCCTTCGGAATAACTCGAAATCAATTTTAGAAATGAAATGCTGCCGTCAACTTTTGCATATGGAATTTGATAATAGGAAATCGTACTCCCAAAATTTCGAGACGGTTTTGCATCACGTTTCTGAAAACGATACCCCGCATTAGCGGAAATATAAAGTTGGGAAAACGGTTTTATATAAACGCTTGCCGAATATCCTTGACGCATTTCATTCTCGATAAGATATTCGAGCAGAGTTTTATACGTCTCGTAATAAATCACATTTTTCCGCGCATCGTAACTGAGCGAAGCAGAAATTAATTGAATCGGAGAATAACGAACGGAGAAAAATATACTTGTGAGACTAAGTGTGTTTTTGCCAACCAAGTTCACTTTTTTAAACATATCAACTTCGGAAGAAGCAAAGAAATATGTTTTGGGAATTATATCATTCGAATGCTGTAAATAAAGGTAGCGTCTGTCGGTTTTAAAATTATTTGTCTGGTTGAACACCGCAATGGTGTTTTCCATCGTAGAAGATTTAAGGGAATCAGTTCTGCCGACATATCCTCCGAACTGAAATAACTTTGCATTGTAACCGTAGTCAGAAAAATTTGGGCGCGAACCTAAAATTGCCCCGGTGTAATATTTTGAAAAAGTATATTCGTACTGAACTCCGTCAATCGTTCCAACGTTTGCAGTGCGCGGGTTTAAATGCCTCCCTATCCAAAGAAGTGATTTCGTTGAAAGTTCATAAGAAACTCCCAAATCATAAATTTTCAAACTCTGCCCGATACTTTTCTTTACCTGCGGCCAATCCTTAACATTATAAGAAAAGTTAATATATGAAGAGAAAGAAAATTTAGAATCGGCAATTTTATCGGCAGAAAAAGAGAGTGAATATCTCCACCGCTGCATATCACCGCGATTGCTCACATTATCAAATTGCGAGACAGACTGCATTGAAAACCTGCCGTAATAATTTTTTGGGGTTGATACTTTTTTAGGAATTTTAATCCCTGCAATTGTGGATATCGAATCTAACTTTTCTCCTCCCGGAAGTTTCTCTTCTTTTTTTTCTACTCCTTTTACAAATGCAAAAACAGGTTCATTTTCATTTAAGGAAACGTTATTAATTCTTTCGCCGGCAACCGACTTACTTGAAAGAAATTTCACTTGAATTGCCGGAATTAATGCATTTGATCTAAAAATAAAAAGCGTATCATTAACAATAATGTTTTCAGTTGAAACAAATTTCACATAAACATTCTGAGGCGTTTGATAAGTTACCACTCCTTCTCTTTTTTCAATCTGCGGTTGAGAAAAAGAATTTATTGCAAAAAAGATTACAAAATAAATAATATTTTTCAGCGTTATCGTCTTCATTAATTCTCTAAAGTTTTAATAAAGTTTTTAATTTGTCCCGGATTTCTACCGGTAGGATGGCATCTGTAGCACTCGGAACTCACATAAGAATAATTCTTAACACCATTGTGGTCTTTATCAACCGAAGCCTTATTGCTATGCTCATGGCAAGTTATACAAGTAAAAATTTTGTAGTTCGAAGCAGAATTGTGGCAGTCCGAACACAAATTCCATTCACGGTTATGCTTTCCGGAATAAATTGGGAAATATTTTCCGTCATGATTAAAGGTGGATGGTGTCCAGGCTGTTTGTGTATGACATGTTTCACAGTCGTGCGGAAATTGTGCTGTTTGATGCGCCGGATTTGTAGTTGCATTATAATTACTTTGATGGCATCCGTAACACAACGTTGGTGTATTTGCATAACTAAGAACATGACACGATTTGCAGTTATTTTTAATTGCAATATGTGCCCCCTGGATTACATAATATTTATCATGGATTGAAAAACTTGCCGGTTTCCATCCAGGCTGCGTTGTGTGACAATCTTGACATGTTGTAGGAAGAGCCAACGAAGTATGATTTGGGTCTATCGCATTTGCAAAATTAGACTGATGACAAGAATAACATTGCGTATCGGTTCCCGTCGTTTTTCCTTTATGACAATCTGAACAGGCAGCTTGTGCATGTCCGCCCGTAAGTTGAAAATTCGTTGCTGAATGAGAAAATGAAGAAGGAATCCAAGCCGTAGGTGTATGACATTTCTTACAATCTGTACTAATTCCCAATGCAGAATGATTTGGGTTTACAGAATTTGTAAAACTTAGTTGATGACAGTCATAACAAACTTGTGAAGTCCCGGTAGTTTTTCCTTTGTGACAATCTGAACAGGCAGCTTTTGTATGTCCGCCGATAAGTGGGAAACTTGTAGTTGCATGATTAAAGGTAGATGGTTTCCATCCGTCTGTTGTGTGGCATAATTTACAATCGATGCTCAATCCTATGGATAGATGATTTGGATTCAATGAATTCGCATAATTCGGCTGATGACAATCATTACAAATTTGAGACGTACCGGTGGTTTTTCCTTTGTGGCAATCTGAACATACAACTGTTGAATGCTTTCCTGTTAATTGGAAATTTGTAGTTGCATGATTAAATGTAGAAGGTTTCCATCCATCGGTTGTATGACATGATTTGCAGTCTGTACTCAATCCCAAAGTTTGATGATTTGGATTCAATGAATTTGTATAATTCGTTTGATGGCAATCAACACAAATTTGTGATGTCCCGGTAGTTTTTCCTTTATGACAATCTGAACAGACTGCTGTTAAATGCTTCCCAACAAGTTGGAAGTTTGTTGTTGCATGATTAAATGAAGATGGTTTCCATCCATCGGTTGTATGACACGATTTGCAATCTGTGCTCAATCCTATGACTTGATGATTTGGATTCAACGAATTTGCATAATTCGTTTGATGGCAATCATTACAAATTTGTGAAGTACCGGCAGCTTTTCCTTTATGACAATCTGAACAAGCTGCTGTTAAATGTTTCCCAACAAGCTGATAATTTGTTGTTGCGTGACTAAATGTAGAGGGTTTCCATCCATCCGATGTATGACATGATTTGCAATCTGTACTTAATCCCAAAGTTTGATGATTTGGATTCAATGAATTTGCATAATTCGTTTGATGACAATCATTACAAATTTGTGATGTGCCTGTGGTTTTTCCTTTATGACAATCTGAACAGACTGCTGTTGCATGTTTTCCAACAAGCGGGAATTTTGTGGCTGTATGGTTGAATGAAGAGGGTTTCCATCCATCCGCTGTATGACATAATTTGCAATCGGTTGATAATCCAAGTTGTTGATGATTCGGAGTCGCAGAATTTGCATAATTGGTTTGATGACAACTTGAACATTCCGGTGATAGCGGAGATGTGTTCGTAGGAAGATGACAACTTTCACAAGTTATAGTTAAATGTTTTCCTGTTAATGGGAGTCTCGAACTACTATGGTTAAATGCTCCATCTCCTCTGCCGGTTGGATGACAGCGATAACATTCTGAACTTACATAAGAATATCCGTTAACTTCACCAATGTGCTTACTGTCTGTACTGCTTTTCGGATGACAACCACTGCTTAAGCATGTAAAGTTTGCGTAATTAGAAGTATTATGACACGTGGCACAGCTGATTCCGCTATGCTTTCCTGATGCTATCGGAAAATATTTATTGTGGTCAAAGGTTGCTGGAGTCCAGGCTGCTGTTTTATGGCAGTCAGCACAAGCAGTAGTAAAGCCCGCTGTGCTATGTTTCGGATTTGTCGTGTTATCATAATTTGTTTTATGACAACTATAACAATCGGTTGGGGTATTCGTATAACCGTTTGTATGGCACTTTACACAATCAACACTTGTATGTGCGCCGGTTAATGGAAATTTAGTTGTTGAATGATCAAACGTTGCCGGTTTCCACGCTGTTGTTGAATGACATTTTGTACAATCTGTAGGAAAATTAGCTGCTATATGATGCGGATTTGTAGTGTTATCGTAATCTGTTTTATGACAACCATAACACTGCGTATCGGTTCCGGTCGTTTTTCCTTTATGACAGTCTGAACATAAAACTGTTGAATGTTTTCCCGTTAATTGAAAATTTGTTGTTGCATGATTAAATGTAGATGGTTTCCATCCATCGGTTGTATGACACGATTTGCAATCCGTACTTAATCCTATGGATAGATGATTTGGATTCACTGAACTTGCATAATTCGGCTGATGACAATCATTACAAATTTGTGAAGTGCCGGCCGCTTTTCCTTTATGGCAATCTGAACATGCTGCTGTTGTATGTTTTCCAACAAGCTGATAATTTGTTGTTGCGTGATTAAATGTAGATGGTTTCCATCCATCCGGTGTATGACATGATTTACAATCTGTACTCAATCCTAAAATTTGATGACTTGGATTTACTGAACTTGCATAATTCGGCTGATGACAATCATTGCAAATTTGTGAAGTGCCGGCAGCTTTTCCTTTATGGCAATCTGAACAGGTTGCTGTTGTATGTTTTCCAACAAGCTGATAATTTGTTGTTGCGTGATTAAATGTAGATGGTTTCCATCCGTCCGACGTATGACATGATTTGCAATCTGTACTCAATCCCAAAATTTGATGACTTGGATTTACAGAATTTATATAATTCGGCTGATGACAATCATTACAAATTTGAGATGTACCTGTCGTTTTTCCTTTATGGCAATCTGAACAGACTGCTGTTAAATGTTTTCCAACAAGTTGAAAATTTGTTGTTGCATGATTAAATGTAGAAGGTTTCCATCCATCCGTTGTGTGGCATAATTTACAATCAATGCTTAATCCTATGGTTAGATGATTTGGATTCAATGAATTTGCATAATTCGTTTGATGGCAATCATTACAAATTTGTGATGTGCCGGTCGTTTTTCCTTTATGACAATCTGAACAGACTGCTGTTGCATGTTTTCCAACAAGTTGAAAATTTGTGGTTGCATGATTAAAAGTAGAAGGTTTCCATCCATCCGTTGTGTGGCATAATTTACAATCAATGCTTAATCCTATGATTAGATGATTTGGATTCAATGAATTTGCATAATTGGTTTGATGGCAATCATTACAAACTTGTGAAGTGCCTGTGGTTTTTCCTTTATGGCAATCTGAACAGACTGCTGTTGCATGTTTTCCAATAAGTTGGAAGTTCGTGGCTGCATGATTAAATGTAGAAGGTTTCCATCCATCAGCTGTATGACATAATTTGCAATCGGTTGATAATCCCAGTTGTTGATGATTTGGACTCGCAGAATTAGCATAATTAGTTTGATGACAACTTGAACATTCCGGCGAAAGCGGAGATGTGTTCGTAGGAAGATGACAACTTTCACATGCTATGGTTAAATGTTTTCCTGTTAACGGAAGTCTCGAAGTATTATGGTTAAACGCTCCTTCCGCTTTGCCAGTTGGATGACAGCGATAACATTCTGAACTTACATAAGAATATCCGTTAACTTCACCAATGTGCTTGCTGTCGGTACTGCTTTTCGGATGACAACCGCTGCTTAAGCATGTGAAGTTTGCGTAATTAGAAGTATTATGACATGTTGCGCAGCTAATTCCACTATGCTTTCCAGAAGCTATCGGGAAATATTTATTGTGGTCAAACGTTGCCGGAGTCCAACCCGTCGTTTGATGACAATCTTTGCATGTTGTTGGGAATCCGGCGGTACTGTGTTTCGGATTTGTCGTGTTATCATAATTTGTCTTATGGCAGCTATAACAATCGGTTGGTGTATTTGTATAACCATTTGCATGACACTTTGCACAGTCAACACTAGTATGTGCGCCGGTCAATGGAAAGGTTGTTGTTGAATGATCAAACGTTGCCGGCTTCCATGCCGTTGTTGAATGACATGTAGTACATGTCGTTGGGAATTGCGAAGTAACATGGTTTGGATTCGTTGTATTATCATAATTCGTTTTATGACAACTGTAACAATCCTTTGGCGTATTTACATAACCGCTGGCATGACACTGATTACAAGCGACACTTAAATGAGCGCCCGTTAAAGGAAATTGTGTTGTCGAGTGATCAAACGTTGCCGGTTTCCATGCTGTTGTTGAATGACATGTGTTACATGTTGTTGGGAACTGCGAAGTAACATGGTTTGGATTCGTTGTGTTATCATAATTCGTTTTATGACAACTGTAACAATCCTTTGGTGTATTTACATAACCGCTGGCGTGGCACTGAATACAAGCGACACTTAAATGAGCGCCCGTTAAAGGAAATTGTGTTGTCGAGTGATTAAACGTTGCCGGTTTCCATCCCGTAGTTGAATGACATGTGTTACATGTCGTTGGGAATTGTGATGTAACATGGTTCGGATTCGTTGTATTATCATAATTCGTTTTATGACAAGAATAACAATCTGTTGAAATATTTGTATAACCGCTTGCATGGCATGAAATACATGTAGTTATAGCATGTATTCCAGTTAAAGGAAAATTTGTTGACGAATGATTGAAACTTGATGGAATCCATGCCGTATTAGTGTGACATCGTTTGCAATCTGTCGGAAATTTAGAAGTAACATGATTGGGATTAGTTGTCGCTTCAAAAGTACCTTTATGGCAGCCATAACAATCTGTTGGAGTGTTCTTAAAACCTGTACTATGACATTTATTGCAATTAAGTTGAGTATGCGCTCCTTCTAATACAAAATATTGAGTATGATCAAACGAAGCAGGTTTCCAACCATTAATTGTATGACATATTGCGCACGCTGTGGCAAATCCGGCTGAGATATGGTTTGGATCCTTTGTCTGTTCAAAATGAGTTTTATGGCATGAGTAACAATCCTTTGATAATCCCGCAAATGTTCCTGCTTTGTGACAAGAAAAACAGTTGACTATTTTATGACCGCCTTGCAACGGAAAAAAATCATGAGCAAATGAAGCATAACCCCATTGAGCATCAGTAAAATTATGACACGATTCACACTCTGTTGAAAAACCTGATTGAGCATGATTAGGATTTTGTGTTGCTGCATAATTTTGTTTATGGCAATCGTAACATTTTACTCCCAAAGGTTCAAAGTTTAGTTCTGAATAGCGTAAATGACATCGCTGGCAATCGGCTTTAGCATGCTGACCGAGCAGCGGAAAACGTGAACGCTGATGAATATCGGTAATATTTTCAATCAACCAGGCATTCGGCGTGTGACAGTTACTACATTGCTGTGAAACAGTATTTTTATGAATATCTTTATGGCATGAAGCGCATTCTTCTCTCGCTTCTGCAAATTTCAAAATCGCATGACACTGTTTACAATCAACATTTTTATGCTGACCGACTAAAGCAAATCTTGTCGCTTCGTGTTTGAATTTCTTCTGCGAAGGAATTTCTTTCCAACTTGTCGATATATGACAGTCGGAACAATCAAATTGAATTTTCCCGTGTGGTGAAGTTTGTGCAGAAAGTTTTCCTGCAAAAAGAATTAAAACGATTATGAATGACAGTCTGCGCATTTGAATTCTTCCAATTTAAATTTTATGAAAGTTACTGAACCGTCAACTACTTTTTTATGACAAGCGCTGCAAGCAACTGCTTGATGTCCCCCCGCTAAAGTGAATCTTGTTTGTTCGTGATTGAATTTCACCGGGTTCCAGTTATCAAAAATGTGGCATCTTTCGCAATCATTTATTCCTGCTACTTTAAACTGAGCATGATGAACATCGCGATGGCAGCCTTCACACAAAGTGGTTACCGAAGCAAATTTGATAGATATTTCATCATTAATTTTTTTCTTCTCATGGCAACCGGAACAAGCAGACGCAACATGTTTTCCTAACAAAGGAAATTCGGTTTTGCTGTGATCGAAGGTAATTTTTTGCCATGCTTCGGTGTTATGACAATTACTGCATTCATTATTTCCAATAAACTTCGCCTTAATTTCATCACCATGAATATTTTTGTGGCAATCATTACAACGGTTTCCAAGTTGAGTAAAATGCCATTCTTTTTCTTGTTCTTTAAAATGACAAGTTTTACAAGGCACAGCCAAATGGCTTCCTACCAATTGAAATTTGCTTTGGTTATGATTTTCAATTGAAAACTGAGAAGGAGTAAATCCTTTTTCATCATGACACTCGGCGCAGTCTTTTGTATTTCCATTTTTTACAAATGCACCTTTGTGATAGTCTTTATGACAATCAATGCATAGCGTGTGTTTAAGCTTCGAAGTCAAATTATTTCCGTGGCAGCCGGCGCATTTTACTTCAATATGTTTGCCGATCAATTTGAAATTAGTTTTGTTATGATCGAATTGCCCCGATTTTATTTGTGCAAATCCTGTGGTTACGTGACACTTCTGACAATCTTTTCCGAACTTTCCCTGGTGAATATCATTGTGGCAATTTTCGCATGATTTAAATTGAATATCTTTAAACTTTTGAAAATCTTTTCCGTTTCGTTTTTCAATCTTATGGCATTTTTCACATTTAACTTCACTGTGTTTTCCGCTTAATTGAAAAGCCGTTTTATTATGATCGAAAGATTTTACCGGTTTAAAAGCTTCAGGTGAATGACAATTAGAACATTGCGAGCCAAGCGTTCCCTGATGAATATCGGTATGGCAGCTTTTGCAATCATTTGACATACCTAAGAAAGTGTTTTTCCGCTTTGCGAACGATTTATCCGCAATAAATTTTACTTGATGGCATTCGCCGCATTTAAGATCTTTATGCTTTCCTTCAAGTTTAAAAGTTGTTTTTTGATGATCAAAACTCTTCTCGTTAAAGCGAATAATTTCAAAAGTTCTTCCGTTATGATCGCTGTGGCATTTGAAACAGTCCTTCCCTTTAACATCGGAAGAAGCATGATATCCGCGGTTGGCATTAATCAGAGTGTTTATTTCCTTATGGCAGGCTAAACACTTTGAGTTAAGAACTTTATCGCCAAGCTCGTGGCATTTATTACAGTTGGATAATCCTTCCAGGTTCTGATGAGCCTGTGCAAGTTTGCCCGGTGAAATTTGTGCGGAGGCTGTTGCCGCAAGAATAAATAAAAAAACAAATTGGAGGATGTATTTCTTTTTCATCAATTTTTCTTATGTGATAAAATTGCTTCGCCAAATTTTTTAGTAATATTTATGCCGATCTTTTCCAGAAATTTTGTCGGTAACTCACCTCCGGCAAAAACATACACCAAATCATTTCTTAATATTTGTAATTCCTCATAACCTTCAACAGAAAGATGAACTTCTTTATCTGTAATCTCTATTACATTTGATTTAAAGAGAACACTGATTTTTTGTGAAGCTCCGTACTGTTGAATTCTTTCTAAATTTCTTGGTTTTACTCTTGAAAAACTATCCGACCGGTAAGAAAGTGTAACCTCGTTTCCTTCATCGGCGAGAAGTATTGCAGATTCAATTGCAGAATCTCCACCGCCAACTACAAGGATCCTTTGCTCTTTAATATGTTCCGGTTCCAATAAACGGTAATAAACTTTTTCTTTTTCTTCCCCCGGAACATTCAATTTCCTTGGTGAACCTCTTCTGCCGATAGCAAGGATAATTCCGTTTGATTTGTAAATTCCCTTTGTAGTTTTCACTTCAAAAAAATCTTCACGTTTTTCAACAGTTTCTACTTTTTCCTGTTGGTTGATTGTAATATTATTTTTTGTTAAAACATCGTTCCATAAAGAAATTAATTCGTCTTTTGAAGTTTCAAAAAGTTTTACTTTCCCATACAACGGAAGTTCCAACGGTACGGTCATAACAATTTTGGAACGCGGGAAATGGTAAACAGTGCCGCCGAGCGTTTCCTGTTCAACAGTCAGAAAGCGTAAGCTGTTTTTCTTAGCAGTTAAGGTAGCCGCAATTCCCGCAGGTCCCGCCCCAATAATAACAACGTCGTAATCGGCTTGCGAAGATTTTACTAATTTTTTAGTAAGATTTTCTACTGCTTGTTTTCCTTGCTCAACGGCGTTTTTAATTAAACCCATTCCACCAAGTTCTCCCGCAATAAACAACATCGGAATATTAGTTTCAAATTGTTGACTGATGTGGGGAAGTTCAACTCCCCGCTTTTCTGTACCAATACAGAGAGTTATTGCCAGTACCGGGCAAGCATGAAAGCAAGCGCCGTGCCCAACACACCGGGATGTATTTATTGTTTTAGATTTTCCGCTAACCCAGCCAAGAATATCTTTTTCAGGACAAGCTTCAATGCAGGCGCCGCTCCCGATACAATTCTCTGCGCTAATTACCGGATGAAGTGAAACCGGTTCGTGAAAACCAAATTCTTTTGCTTTAATAATTTTTTCTTCGGTTTTCTTTGAACGCTTATTTGTCTTTTTCAAGTAAATAAACATCACTAAAAAAACTATTCCAAAAATAAAACCGTAGATGACGATATTTTCAATTAGTTCTTCCATATTTAGAATATCCACTTATATCCAAAAACAATAGTTACGGCAACATGAATTACCATAATTACAAACATTGCAATTGCAAATGGTAAATGCACGATGTGCCAATAGTTGAATAAACGCTGCATTGTACGCAGCAACCCGATTTTTCTTGTTAAGGTGATTTTCGCTTTGAAGAGTTTTATAATTTCTTTAATCGAATGAGTATTGGTGATACCAGATTCACGTAATGATTTTTTTAATTGAGGAATCAATTTCCGTAAGGCAAAATAATCGGTTAACATTATGCTGAAACTTTTAGTTAAAGAAAGTCCTGCATATTTCTGAATCATAAAATGATGTTCAAACGAATCTATAAGTGACGCCGAAAGTTTAAACTCGCTGCTTAACCGTACAGAAAGTTCTTCATCCATTTTTTGAATTCCTATAAAATCCAATTCCTGTCCTTGTATAGATCGGGGAATTTGGATATAAATAAATCTACCTACAACACCGCTTGCTACCACAGCAACCATACTCCAAAAACTAACTGCGACGAGTCCGCCGAATTTAAATGCTGTATGGAAAAGAACAAAAATGGGACCTAACGTGCAGAGAAAAATGTGAAATTCGAGCCAATTTTTTAGATACCCAAAATTAAATAATTTTCGTGTTCGCTTTCTGATCATGTACAAAGCAACACCAAAAATCATCATTAAGGTGCCAATTATACCGAGTCCATGCCCAACCGAACCGCTTGGTTTGAAAAAACTATGACTACTTGAAAATACTCGTTCAGTTAGTGGTAAAGTATAATAAGAATAGCTGTTTACCACCAAAATTACTACAGAAGCAATTCCGACGAAAAAAAAGAGTCCAATATAAAGTTTGTGGAGAGTTTTATTCATTTTTACTAATTCTTTTTATCTGAATTATTTTATACTATGAAACAATTTAAAACGTTAAGGGAAATTACTTTCTTAAAAATCCCTTAAAAAATATTAAACTATTACATATTATGATATATATTACAATCACACTGCAAAATTAACTATTTTTTTTAATTTTAAACCAATGTTAAGAAGGATGAGCAACGCGGAGAGAAATGAATAAAAAAAAAGGTTATCCAAAAATTCTATCATTAAAAATGGCTGAAATAACCACTTCAAAACGACGAACTTTTGAATAACCTAAATTTAAGAATGAGAAATTAGACTAAAATCTTTTTCTTGGTCCACCGAAACCGCCGCTGCCGCCGCCACGATTACCGCTGCCACCGCTGCTGCTTCCGCCTCTGAATCCACCTCTACTGCCGCCACCGCTGCCGCCTCTTCTGTCATCAGTTTTAGGACGAGCCTCGTTAACGACCAATTTCTTTCCTTTAACTTCTTTAGTATTCAATTCGTCAATAGCTTTTTGAGCTTCGGTTGCAACAACCATCTCAACAAAACCAAATCCTTTGGAATCGCCACTAAAAAGGTCTCTAATTACTTTCACTGATTTGACTTTTCCGTAAGCCGAAAACTCAGTCATCAAGTCTTCGTCAGATACTTCACGCGATAAATTACCAACGTAAATGTTCATAATAGTACTCCGATCAATTTGTTTAAAAATAAATAATAAAAGCGAGAACTGTTTCTTTAATGAGGTAAACAAATCAGAGGAGAAAAAAAAGCACATTGCTCTTGTTTATCAACGTTCAATAAAAGAATCCACAAAAAGCGGATGAAAGTAACGGTGTCGAATGTGTTTGAGTTTTTTGCTTCCGATTTAGCGGAAGTTTCGATCCTAAACTTTACAGATACCCATCTTTTCAAAAAACACAATGAAATATAATGTGAATAACTTATAAATCCTATTTAAATAAAATTATTTTATCAACGCTTAGAAGTCAGTATCAAAGCGATACATGACATTCAAAAAAAGTTTTGACAATTTATCGAAACATCTGTTCTTCAAAATGATGTGGTAAACATTTTTATTGTTTCAAAGAAAGTTGAATAGATGCAAGCGGAACATCAAATTAAAATTGATTTTTCCCGCTATTAGATTTTCTAATGATACCTTACCTTTACGTATAAAATTCTTAAAAATTATTCTCAATGAAGGAATTCAGATTAGTAGAATTGAATTTACTTACTCGAAATAAAAAG